>Ga0153956_1003006_pt1 | contig 11483 bp, 7 predicted proteins | sample TSFL040MetaG_FD_104704 | JGI IMG/M metagenome (GOLD analysis project Ga0153956, IMG submission 104704) | Attine ant fungus gardens microbial communities from Florida, USA - TSFL040 MetaG | ecosystem: Host-associated > Fungi > Mycelium > Unclassified | place: USA: Florida, Wekiwa Springs...
CCTGCGGATCGGTTTTGCCGACGCCTTTGCTGTAACCACCCTTGAAATGGATGTTCAAGCTGTCATTGGGATTCCAATCGGCGTCGCCATTGACGTACCAGGTCGAAGCCGCGCCACCGGGACGCTGAATGAAATCGGTAACATACGGCGAAACGCCCTTGCCAGCATTGGTGCTGTAGGGCAGCCCCGTTGCAGGATTTATGGTCGACGGAACAATCGCTGGGAATGTCGCCGCGATAATGGTTTTGTTCTTGATCGTGTAGCTGGACGGGATGTTCTGCCCCGTTGCGAACTCATTGGTGCCCCAGAACATATTGTTCTGGTTGATGTTGCTGGCACTGAGGTCCGAATAGAAGCCCGATACCTTCAGGTCGAATGAGTTGTTGGGCTGCCATTCGGCGGTGATGTTTCCGCCTTTGCGAATGCGCTCCTGTTCGAAGAAGCTCGATCCGATCAGTGTCGGGTAAGCCATACCGACAAGATCGGGATGCTCGATACCAGCGGCATCTGCTGCGCCGACCGTCGAATAGCCGAGGAACTCCTGACCGTCGCGGCGGATGTCACGCTTCTCGTAGAAACCTTGCACCATGATGCCGAAGTGACCGGAAGCATCTTTCCAGTTGATCAACGCGTTGAACTGCGGCGTGGTTTTCTCACGCAGCGTGGAATAAGCCGCCTGGGCTTCACCTTCAAACGTGAAATCCTGATCGAAGCCGAGCGGGCTGCGCGTCTTGATGTCCACGACGCCGGCGACGCCGCCTTCAACGAGGTCGGCCTGCTGGCTCTTATAGACAACCGCCGTATCGACGATTTCCGACGGCAGCAAGGTGTAGCTCACGCTGCGGCCGACCGTCTGATACTGATCGAGGATGAACCAGTCGCCGTTGGCGATGGAGTGACCATCCACAAGCGTTTGGGTAAGGCTGGGGTTGGTGCCGCGAATCGAAACGCGGTCGTTTTCGTCGAAACCACCCTCGCCGCTCGCTGCCGAAACCGTGTTGACGCCCGGCACGCGCTGCAAGGCATCCGCGACGTTCTTGTCGGCGAACTTGCCGATATCTTCTGCCGAAACCGCATCCACCATCGCGGTGGTATCGCGCTTCAGATCGATCGCCTTTTCCATGGAGCCGCGAATGCCGGTCACCACGACAGTTTCGATCTGATCGTCCGCGAATGCCGGTGCTGCTGCCGTGGCCACAAGCGCGATCACGCTCACCGAACCGGCCAATATCCCCCTGAAAGACATGCTCACCCTCCATTTAAAACTGCTGGTCACGGAAGGCTCCCCGCCCCCGGTGGATTGCTATTGTGCCGTCACAAATCTCTGCTAGAAGCACCAATACAAGTCCAATGTAGAACCATTTCCCGATTGGGATACGCTGTCAAGCCTATAAATCGCCAACAGCGTGCAGTTGACGTTCAACCGCAAGAGTGTGGTACTATATTGGTTCTATGATAGTTCTGCTGATCCGGCCTGCCCAGACAGCAAGGAGATAAGAGTGGCACCGCTTCTCGCCCTGATCGGCCAACTCGACGAAGACGCGAGTCAGCCGCTCTATCTGCAGCTTCAGCGCGGAATCCGCCGCGCCATCGAAGAAAAACTGCTCGGGCCGGACGACGCGCTGCCCCCCGAACGGGACCTTGCCGAACAATTCTCGGTTTCGCGCATCACCGTGCGCAAGGCCATTGATGGTCTGGTGTCGGAAGGCCTTCTGGCGCGCCGGCAAGGTTCGGGCACCTTCGTATCGAATCGTGTGGAAAAGAATTTTTCCAAGCTCACCTCCTTCACCGAGGACATGATTGCGCGCGGCCGCGCGCCGACGAGTACATGGCTCAGCAAATCCAAAGGCACCGTGACGCCGGAAGAATCGCTGACGATGGGTCTTAGCCCCGGCACGCCGGTTTATCGCTTCAACCGCTTGCGCTTTGCCGACAGCGCGCCGATGGCGCTGGAATATTGCACCATACAGGCATTCTGCCTGCCATCCGTCGATGCCGTGGCTTCTTCTCTTTATGCCGCGCTGGAGAAAACCGGCTATCGGCCCACGCGCGCCTTGCAACGTTTGCGCGCCGTATTGTTCAGCGCCGAACAGGCCCAGCTTCTCGGCGCGCAGGAACGCGATGCGGGGCTTTTGGTGGAGCGCCGCGGCTTTCTTCCCGACGGACGCGCCGTGGAGTTCTCACACTCTCTCTATCGCGGCGACACATATGATTTCGTCGCCGAACTCAGCACGCCGGAGATTGAGAAGTGATGGCGGACAGCGCCACACCGGCACGCGAGTCTTCTGAACAGCAGACCCAGATGTTTCGCGAGGCGGCTGAAGCACCCGGCGTCGTGGCGCGGCAACTATCGCAAAATCGCACGCGAATCGCGCGCATTGCCGCAACATTGCGCGAGAAGAAGCCGCGCGCCGTCGTCACCGGCGCGCGCGGCAGTTCCGATCACGCGGCGACTTTCGCCAAGTATCTCATCGAAACTCGGCTGGGCATCATCACCTCTTCCATCGGCCTTTCGATCGGGTCGGTTTACGAAACCAGAGCCGATTTCACCGACACGTTGTTCCTCGCGGTTTCGCAGTCGGGCAAAAGCCCCGATCTGCTGGCGAGCGTCGAGAAGGCAAAAAGCGGCGGCGCGTTTGTCGTGGCCATCGTCAATGACGATCAAAGCCCGCTCGCCGGTCTCGCGCATGAAACACTGCCGCTGCTCGCCGGTGCGGAAAAGAGCGTCGCGGCCACGAAGACCTATCTGGCCTCGGTGGCGGCGATTGCCGCGTTGATCGCTGCATGGTCCGACGACAAAGACCTGAACGCGGCACTGATACGGCTTCCCGATCAGATGCATGACGCGTGGAAACTGGATTGGTCCGAAGCGGTCGCGCGCCTCACATCCGCGCGCGATCTTTACACGATCGGCCGGGGCATCGGCTTCGGTTGCGCACAAGAAGCAGCGCTGAAGTTCAAAGAAACCTGCGGGCTTCACGCCGAAGCTTTCAGTTCCGCCGAAGTGCATCATGGGCCGATGGCGCTCGTAAAAAGCGGTTTTCCCGTGCTGATGCTTTCGCAACATGACGAAACGCGCCCCGGCATGATGGAACTGGCGCAGAAGATCACACAGTCGGGCGCCGATCTTCTCGTCGCGGGCTTCGACGCACCCGGCGCAACGACGCTTCCGGTTATCGGCGCGCATCCGGTGCTGGAACCCATTCTGATGGCACAGAGCTTCTATCGCATGATCAACGCACTATCGCTCGCGCGCGGTTTCAATCCCGACCGGCCACCCAATTTGAACAAGATCACCGAGACACTCTGACATGATCACCGCGCTCACAAATGGCCGGGTGCTGACCGACCGCGGCGTTGTCGAAAGACGCACCGTCCTGATCGAAGGCGCGCGCATTCACGGCATCGTGGCGCCGGGTGATGCGCCTTCGGATGTGACGGAGCATGATCTGCAAGGCGGTCTTCTCCTGCCCGGTTTCATCGACACACAGGTCAATGGCGGCGGTGGCGTGCTATTCGGCGACACGCCCACCGTCGATGCGCTTCGCCGGATCGCGGCAGCCCATGCGCGTTTCGGCACAACCGGATTTCTGCCCACGCTCATTAGTGGTGATTTCGCACTCATTCGCGCCGCCATTGCGGCTGTCGATGCCGCCATCGAAGCGCGCGTGCCCGGCATTCTTGGAATTCACATCGAAGGCCCGTTCCTGAACACAGCCCGAAAGGGCATTCACGATGCCTCGAAATTCCGGCCGCTGGACGACGAAGCATTCACGCTCCTCACCTCGGTGAAGCGCGGCAAGACCATGGTGACGCTCGCGCCGGAACAGACCACGCCGGACATCATCGCCGCGCTTGCCAAGGCGGGCGTCATCGTTTCGGCAGGCCATACCGACGGCACCTATGTGCAGATTCACGCGGCGCTTGCCCATGGCCTCACCGGCTTCACCCATCTCTTCAACGCCATGTCGCCCTTGCGTGCGCGCGAGCCCGGTGCGGTGGGCGCCGCACTTGACGACGTGGAAAGCTATTGCGGCATCATCGTGGATGGAAAACACGTCGATCCAGCGACCTTGCGGATCGCGCTGCGTTGCAAGCGCGCCGACCGCCTGATGCTTGTGACCGATGCCATGCCGAGCGTCGGCGCCGTGGATAAGCACTTCGCTTTGCAAGGGCGCATGATCACCGTCAAAGACGGCGTATGCGTCGCGCCGGATGGGACGCTCGCCGGTTCCGACCTCGACATGGCCTCCGCGGTTCGCAATGCGATGGCGATGCTGGGCCTGGATCTCAAGACGGCCAGCGACATGGCCGCGCGCAATCCCGCCGCGTTCCTCGGATTGTCCGGCGAATTGGGCGCTATCCGTGCCGGACTTCGCGCCAGCCTGGTTTGCGTGGACGACACGATGACAGTGCGCGAACTTTGGATCGACGGCCAGCCGGTGCATTCGGCATGAGCAATGCTGCCTCGGTCGCACATCCTTCGCTGTCATTCCTTGAATTCCACACAGCGGATGAACTCCATGCAAACCTCGCCCGCACCATCGCGCAGCGATTGACCGCAGCGGTGGCGCGCGACGGCGTGGCCAGCTTCGTTGCGCCCGGTGGAACGACGCCGGGTGCGATGTTCGATGTCCTCGCGCGGAGCAGCGCGTCTTGGAAGGATATCCAGATCACCCTCTCAGACGACCGCTGGATCGAGACAGCCGCAAACCGCAGCAACGAAAGACTGGTGCGCACGCATCTGCTGACTGCAAATGCGGCAGCGGCCCGCCTCGTGCCCCTCAAGACCGCACATGACCGCGCATCCGATGCCGAGCAAGATTTGAATGCCGCGGTCGCCGCGATGCATCGCCCGTTCGATGTCGTGGGACTTGGCATGGGCTCAGATGGCCACATCGCCTCGTTGATCCCCGGCGCGAACGGATTATCGCGCGCGTTGGATCGCAATGATCCCACATTGGTGCGCGCGATCGATCCTCCCAATCTTGCCGCGATGGGCGAACGCATGACGCTCACCCTTCGCGCCGTCCTGGACGCCCATTGGGTTTTTCTGCTGATCCGCGGCGATGAGAAGCTGCAGGCTTATAAGCATGCGCTCGATGGCACCGATGTGCTCGCGGCGCCGGTGCGTGCCGTACTGCATCAAAGCAGCGTGCCGGTCTCGGTCTTCTGGAGTCCTTAGTGTCCCGCCGGCGCGAAATGCAGGTCCTGATAGTCGAAGCTGAAATCGGCCAGCGGTGATACCGGCTTCATTTCGATCTTCGTGATCTTGCCGCTTGCGACGTCGAACTTCACATAAGCGGGTTCGACCATGTGATCGGCCCACACCACCTTGAACGTGTCATCTGCGACGTGCGTCAGCGGGCCTTCCATGCGCGGCGTCTCGTCAAACTTCATCCAGAGTTTGCCATCCCGGTTGGAGACGGTGGTCGTGCCGTACCAAGGATCGCGATAGATGCCGGCATATGATGTCGTCGGCAGCGAAGATTTGTCGTTCGGCTTCATTGCTTCGGGTTGCGCCTTCATGGCCTTCTGACCGGCGGCCATCATGCCATCCATGAGCTTCTTCAGCGCTTCGTTCCAATGTTGGTCCGGAATGCCGAGATAATAGTCGAGCAGATAAAACGCCACCGCACGGCGGGCGGCGCCATCTTCCGAATTGATGTTCACCGAAATACCGACGCCCTTTTCCGGGATCAGATATTGCGCGGCGACAGCGCCAAGCACGGCGCCGGTGTGCTCGATCACGGTGTGACCGTGATAATTCTCCACGAACCAGCCCAAGCCATAGTCCTGAAACTTCGGCGATAGCGCTTCCATCACCTCGGTAGTCGCCTTGCCGAAACTGTCGGGCGACACCACCACGCGCGGCTTCCACATCTCATCGGATTGTGTCGCGCTGAAAAGCTGCTTGCCATTCGGCAGTTTGCCGTGTGCGAGCTGCACCTGCATCCACTTCGCCATATCCGTCGCGCTGGCATTGATTGCACCAGCGGGCGCAGACGCGCCGCCCTCAAGGCCATGCTGCAAGATGCTTTGCGGACCAAGCCCCATGATAGGACCGTTGATGCGCGCATGGAGCGCTACGCCGTTCTTGGCATCGATATGATAGGCCGTTGCCGCGTCCGTCATGCCCGCAGGCGCGAAGATATGGCTCTCGACGAAATGCTCCCACGTCTCACCGGACACGGATTCCACCAGCGCACCGGCGACGATGTACAGGATGTTGTCGTAAGCGAAGGTTTCGCGGAAACCGGTGACCGGCTTCAGGTAACGCAACGCATGCACGATATCGGCACGAGAACGCGTGGTGGCGGGCACGATGAGAAGGTCGCCCTCACCCAATCCCAGCCCGCTGCGATGCGTCAGCAGATCGATGATCGTCATATGCTGCGTGGCATAGGGATCGTTCATCTGAAAGCCGGGCAGCTTGTCGACGACGCGATCCGTCCACTTCAGCTTGCCCTGATCCACCAAGATGGCGAGCGCGGCAGAGGTGAACGCTTTGCTTTCCGAGCCAATGGGAAACACGGTGTGCTCGTTCACCGGCGCCTTGGTGGCGATGGAGCGGATGCCGTAGCCCTTGGTGAAAACGACCTTTCCGTTCTCCACAATGGCGACACTCATGCCCGGCGGGCCGAAGGTTTGCATCGACTTCGCCACGAAGGCATCCAGATCCGCCGGCGGCGCGGCGTTTGCGCTCCCGCCAAAAGCCAGGAGAGCAACAACGGCCGCGCCGCACAGCAAGGATCGCATCACGCTTCTCTCAGATGTTGAAGTGGAAATTGGCAAAGCCATACGCCCAGATCGCCCAAAGGCCATAAAGCCCCGCAAGCGCCAGCACGAGATCGCCGACACGCACCAGCCATCCCCCCGGACCGCCCAGCGCGCGCAGCACGCCGTTCGCGACCATCGCGATGCCGCCGATGAACGCAAGCACGCCGAGCACATAAAGCGCGGCAAGCCATGGGCTAAGCGTACCGCCCAGCAGAAGCGATTCATCCACCTGGATCGCCGTGAGGAGCGCAACCCACCCCGCAACGACACCCAGATAGAGCAGCGCACCGAGGCGTGAGCCGAGCCGCAGCTGCCGCTGGCGATCCGTCATTTCCAGCGCGCGGCCGAAGCGGCGGCGCACAATCCAGCCACCGAACCAGATGGCCATCGTCAGCGCGCAGATGAGGATCGTGCCGATGCCGAACAGCTTGAGGTTGTTCAGCTGATAGAGCCCATGCGTCTTCTGCAGCAATTCCACTGGGATGAAATCGTCCGAGGTGAAGTAATCGATGTTGCCGTCCGCATCGGTGACGAACTTCAGATGCGCCTGACCGCCGACTTCGCGATAGGTGAGCGGGCCCACATTGCGCCACTTCTTCGGCGCGCCGCTGAAGTCCTTCAACATCTCGACCGTGATCGTCTTGTCCGGCTGCGCGGCAACGGCCGTCTGTCCCAGTTGGAACAGCAGAGCCAATGCCGAGTCCTTGCGGCGGCTGGCAATGTAATAGCCGGCAACCTTCGCGTTATCCGCCGAGGGATCAGCGACTGTCTTCTCCTCCGGCGGCGTGTACGGGAAGTAGCGATCAAGGAACGCGCGGAAGATCGCCACGCGGATCGTGCCTGCCGCACCATCCTTACCGAGGCTATTGAACGACATGAAGATGCCGGTATCGGCGTCCGTGATCAGATGCAGATCGCTGTGGAAGACTTCAGTATCGCCGCCATGGCCGATGATCTGATGGCCATTTCGGTTCTCCTGATAGAAGCCGAGATCGAAGCCGTTCATGCCCGGCGCCAGAACGTAGTTGAGCGAATGCATCTGCTTGACCGTTTCTGGCTTCAGGATGCGCGCGCCGTCATATTGACCGCCCTCCAGATGCGCCATCATGAAGCGCGCCATGTCGGTGGCGGTGGAGGCGAGCGCGCCGGCCGGCGCAGCTTCCACGATTTCATACGGCGTGGGTTTCGGATCGGACGCCTGCTTGTAGCCGGTCGCCATGTTCTTCAGCAGCGCCGGCGGCGGAAGCTGCTTGAAGGTGGAGTTGTTCATGCCCAGCGGCTTGAAGATGTGATTGGCGATATAATCGTTGAAGTCCTCGCCGGAGACACGCTGCACGATGTAGCCGGCCACCGTCGTCGCGTAGTTGGAATAGGCGACGACCTTTCCCGGCGGGAAGATACGGTTGGGCATATGCTTCTGCAGATATTGGCCGATGGGATATTGCTGCTCCGGCTTCTGCAGGAAGAGCTCGCTGACGCTTTCCTCGAAACCGGCGGTGTGCGTCATGATATTGCGCAGGGTGATCGGCTTGCCGAACGCTTCCGGAATTTTGAAATCGAGATAGGTGTTCACATCTGCGTCGAGATCGAGCTTGTGCTGCTCGACCAACTGCATCACCGCCGTCCAGGTGAAGAGCTTGGAAACGGAGCCGGGGCGGAACAGCGTCTTGTCCGCGATCACCGGTGTCTTCTTCTTCAGGTCGGCATAGCCATAACCCTGTGCAAAGAGGATCTTGCCGTCTTTCACGACCACGAAAGTGCCGCCCGCAATGTCGCCATTGTGCAGCGCATAGGGCACCATGCCATCGAAGAAGGCCTGCAGGTCTTCCGCGGTCAATGCATGCGCATCACCCGGCTTGGCAGCGGGCGGCGCGGCGGCCTGCGTGACGACAGGTGTGGCCGCCGGCAGCGGCGCGGGACCTGTCGAAGGTTGCGCGGCGAATACGGCGCCTGTCGCGGCGACGACAGCCAACAAAAGTCCGGTCGCGAGAATCTTTCTCATCAGTTTTCCGCCTTCCTCTTTGTTCGTTACGATGCGGCGCGCAGGCCAACATCCTTGTGCGGCGATCCCCAGCCATTGTCCGGGCAAACGATCTCGCCATTATGATAAGCAACAGACGACTGCCGGTCCTTTGCCAGAAACAGGACCGCATCCATATCCACGATCTCGCACAACTGACCCGCGAGGCAGCCCGGCATCATCGCCAGCGACGTGCCTTCCATGCAGCCCACCATCGACCGCATGCCGGCCGCCTTGATGGCGCGTGCCATCAGCAGCGCTTCGGTAAGACCACCGCATTTGTCGAGCTTGATATTCACGACATCGAAGCGGCCCTTTGCTTTCGCGATGTCGTCCAATCCTTGAACGCTTTCATCGGCCGCCAAGGGGATCGGCGAGCGAAGGCCATCCAGTTCCGCTTCCTGGCCGACGGCGATCGGTTGCTCGATCAGGCTGACATTGGCATCGACCAGAACCGGCATTAGCGCTTCCAACGTCGCGCGCGTAAATCCCTGATTGCCGTCGATGCCGATCCACGCATCGGGACGCGCGGCACGGATGGCTTTAACGCGGGGTGCATCGTCTTGCCCCGTCAGTTTGACCTTCAAGCGCGGCGCGGGCGCATACGCTTTTGCCACTACGGCCATTTTCTCCGGCGTGTCCGCACCAACGGTGCAAGTGGTGCGGAGCGCTGCTGGCTTTTCAAGCTGCGCGGTCTTCCAGGCGGGTACCCCGGTCTGCTGGGCTTCGAGATCCCACAGCGCGCAATCGAGCGCGTTGCGGGCGCCACCTGTCGGCAAAAGCTCCCGCAGTTCGTTGCGCGAAAGTCCCGCTTCGATCTGCGGACGGACGGACTCGATCTGTTCGATCAGCGACTGTGGCGTTTCCTTGCGGTAATAGACGCCCGCCGCTTCGCCCTGCCCGATGGCGTTGCCACTCTTGAGGGTTACGAGGATGACGTTCGCATCGGTGAAGGTGTAGCCGGAAATCCGGAACGGCTCCTTGAACGGCCAGCGCTCTGTCTTGACGTCCAGCGTAAGCACTACCCGACCTCACAAAAAAGAAGCGGCGCGCCCAAGGGGAGGCGCGCCGCCAGCGAACTAGTTCTTCCAGCGCAACACAGCGCCGACGATGCGCGGCTGCATGACGGTGACATTTGCCGCACCAACCGGGCTACCCGGATCCATCGATGCTGCCGAGATGCCGTAAGGAGCGAAGCCGGTTATGCCCTTCGCGCCATTGAGGTTCTTCGCATAGATCTCGAAGTCCCATTGATCCCAGTTCACGCCGACGCGCAGATCGAAGGTGTTGTAAGACGGGATCGCGTATTGCGCGCGCGGGATTCCGTAAGCGCCCTGATAGAGCAGTCCCGTGAAGTCGGAATGACGCGTACCGACATAATGCCATGTCGCGCCGATATAGGGCGCAAAGCCATTCATCGAATTGAACTCGTAATCGCCACTCAACGCCATGCTCCATTTCGGTGACCAGGGAAGCGGATCGCCATCAAGACCATCGGTGAGAATCGGGTCCGTGTCCTCCGTCAGATGCGCGTCGGTATAGGAGCCGTTCAAATTGAGGGTCAGCCTGTCTACCGGTGTCCAGGTGAGATCGGCTTCCGCGCCCTGGCTGCGCGCTGAGCCGCCATTGGTGTTCACGCCTGTGTTGTTCACCAGGCTCAGCAGCTGAATGTTTTTCCAGTTGATGAGGAAGGCATCGACATCGAAGGAAAGATCTGCGCTGGGGATATCGCCCTTCAGGCCGAGTTCATAGTTTACGAGCGAATCCGATCCGTAGAAGGCCGGAACGCCGCCCACACCACCGACCGGCAGCACATTCGGACCACCCGGACGGAAGCCCTTCGCCACCCGGCCATAAACCATCGTGTCTTCATCAAAGTGGTAACGAGCATCCGTCGACCAGGTGAACACGTTTTCGCTCGAAGCGCCGTCTTCCGGCGCAGGAAGCAGGGCCGGCGTTCCCGCGAATTCATGGGCGTGCTGGCCGTTGCTCGAATAGCGGCCACCAAAGCTCAGATCGAACTTCGGCGAGAAATGGTAAGTGGCGTTCCCGAATACAGCCGTCTCATTATAGTTGGAGTTGAGCTGCAAGAACGCGTCCGGCAAGAGATACGGACCGTGGAAGGACGTGACGATGTCCTGGTGCAGAGAGGCCGTCTCGTTGGTGTAGTAGCCGCCGATGAGCCATTCGAATGGCCCCTGCCCCGTGGCCGATGCCAGGCGAAGTTCCTGGGTGAATTTGCCCTGATGCACGAAGCCTTGGACAAAGCCGCCATAAACCGCTGTCGCATCCTGCACGGCGAAGTCGTGCAGAAGACCGTAGCTGGTGGATGAGGTGAGCGTCGCCCAATCCAGATCCCAGTTTATGGTGCCGTTGTAGAGGTAATAGCGCACGCCGCTCGGTTCGTTCGCGACGCGCTGCTGGACGTAATTTCCATATTTGACGTGGAAGTCGTCGGCGCCCAACACGACATCTTCGCCGTCGGTGTTGCCCGACTTCAGGTCCTGCATCATTCCCGTGAGGCGAATGGAAAGCTTGTCTGACGCTTGATAAAGCAGCGACACCCTTCCACCTTCGCTCAGCAGATGGTTCGTGTCATGCGCGGCGGTGAAGCTGTTGTCGATGTAGCCCGGCGTCTTCTGGTAGAAGAACACACCGCGCACCGCCAGATTGTCGGCGAGCG
>Ga0153956_1003007_pt1 | contig 11478 bp, 14 predicted proteins | sample TSFL040MetaG_FD_104704 | JGI IMG/M metagenome (GOLD analysis project Ga0153956, IMG submission 104704) | Attine ant fungus gardens microbial communities from Florida, USA - TSFL040 MetaG | ecosystem: Host-associated > Fungi > Mycelium > Unclassified | place: USA: Florida, Wekiwa Springs...
CTCGCGCAGCCGCTTCAGGTAGCCCTTCGGCGACGGCAGCACGCCGGTGGAGCCCGCCATCGGCTCGACGATCACGGCCGCGATGGTGTTCGCGCCATGCAGGCCGACGATGCGCTCGAGTTCATCGGCGAAGTGCGCGCCGTAGTCCGGCTCGCCCTTGCTGAAGGCCTGCTTCTCGCGGTCGTAGGTGGTCGGTAGGTGATCGACGCCGGTGAGCAGCGTGCCGAACATCTTGCGGTTGTTGACCATGCCGCCGACGGAAATGCCGCCGAAGCCGACGCCGTGATAGCCGCGCTCGCGGCCGATCAGGCGGGTGCGTCCGGCCTCGCCGCGGCCGTTGTGATAGGCCAGCGCGATCTTCAGCGCGGTGTCGACCGCTTCGGAGCCGGAATTGCAGAAGAACACGTGCTCAAGGCCCTTCGGCGCCAGCGCCGCGACGCGGCTGGCCAGCTCGAAGGCTTTGGGATGGCCGAACTGGAACGGCGGCGCGTAATCGATGGCCGCGGCCTGCTTCTGGATCGCATCGACGATGGAGTCGCGGTTGTGGCCGGCATTGCTGCACCACATGCCCGCCGCACCGTCGAGAATCGCACGGCCGTCGGTGGTGAAGTAGTGCATGTCCTTGGCGCCCGCGAGCATGCGCGGCTTGCGCTTGAAGGCGCGGTTCGCCGTGAACGGCATCCAGTAGGCGTCGAGGTCGTTCGGCGTGGCGACAGGCGGGCGGGGATGCTGAATATTCAAGGCAACGTTCCTTCCGGCGGGTGAAGTTTCTTGGCGGTGAACCTATCAGTTTCTCCAGGGGCGCGAAACGCATCGCGGCGCATGGTCGCCCTTAAGTGAAGTCACGCATGGGCAGCAGATGGATATACCACCATTAGTTGTTTAATGAATTAGTTTGCCCTTAAAAGTTGTGTGCGTAGATGTGCCTGAGGAAACAGGCACGGGCAAGCGCCATGAAGCATCGCCTCAAGATATTTTCCGCGGCGCGTGACGGCGCAATCGCCGTCGAGTTCGCGATCATCGCGCCGGTGTTCCTGATGATCGTGTTCGGGATCGTCATGTACGGCTCGTATCTTGCTGTGATCCACGGCGTGCAGCAGCTCGCCGCCGAGGCCGCGCGCTCCTCCATCGCGGGGCTGAATGAAAGCGAGCGCAGCTCGCTCGCGAATGCCTACGTCACCGGCAACGTCAAATCCTATCCGCTGATCGATCCGGCGAGGCTCACCGTCAATGCGGCCACCTCGGGCTCCGACGCCAATGTCTTCATCGTGTCCGTCAACTACGACGCGTCCGGCATGTTCATCTATTCGCTGCCGACCTTCGTGCCGGTGCCGCCGTCCTCGGTCGTGCGTTCCGCGGCGATCCCGCGTGGGGGGTATTGAGATGGCTTTGCGCTCACGTTTTCAGCGGGTTCGTCATCCTGAGGTGCGAGGCGCGTTTGCGCCGAGCCTCGAAGGATGCGCCGCATGCGCCGTCGCCCTTCGAGGGCTGCTTCGCAGCCGCCTCAGGGTGACGGCGGGCCGCTTCGCCGCCGACGAGCGCGGCAATATCGCGATCATGGGCGCGGCGTCGGTGCTGCTGGTGGTTGCCTGCGCCGCGCTGGGCGTCGATGTCGGCAGCATCTTTGCCGACAAGCGCCGGGCCCAGAGCGCGGCCGATCTCGCGGCCATCGTGGCCGCGAGCGATCTCGACAACGCATCGCGCGCTGCTGCGGCGACGGTCGCCAGAAACAACTATCCGCCGGACTCGCTCGTGGCTGTGGAGCCCGGCGTGTACAAGGCGAACCCGTCGGTGTTGCCGCGGCAGCGATTCGTGGCGGGGGCCAAGCCCCCCAATGCGGTGCGCGTCACCTTGCAGGCTAGGACGCCGCTTTATTTCGGCAAGGTGATCACCGGCGACAGCCAGTGGAGCCTGAAGGCGACCGCGGTCGCCAGCACCACCCAGCTTGCGACGTTTGCCATAGGTTCGCGGCTGGCGTCGCTCAATGGCGGATTGCTCAACACGCTGCTCGGCAACATGCTCGGCACCACGCTGTCGCTGTCGGTGATGGATTACAACGCGCTGCTCGGCGCGAAGGTCGACGCTTTCGACTTTCTCTCGGCGCTGGCGGCGCGCGTCAACCTGACCGGCGTGACCTATGACACGCTGCTGTCGTCCGGCATCAAGCTGCCCGACGTCATCGCCGCGCTCGCCACCGCGAACGGCAACAACGGCGCGACCTCGGGGCTGGCGAGCGTATCGTCGGCGGCAAGCGGACTGACCAACAAGATCATGCCGAAGTCGCTGGTCGATCTCGGGCCGTATTCCAACCTCACGGTCGGGCAGAAGCCGAAGACATCCGTTCAGGTGTCGGCCTATGACCTGCTCGCGGCGACGGCGGCGCTCGCCAACGGCACCAACCAGATCTCGGCTGGACTGAATCTCAACCTGCCGGGCATCGCGGGCGTGACGCTGATGGCGACGGTGGGCGAGCGGCCGGTGGGCACGAGCTGGATCACCGTCGGCACGCAGGGCGCAAGCGTGCACACCGCGCAGACGCGCATCCTGCTCAAGATTCAGCTGATCGGCAGCGGCACGGTGTCGGTGGTCAATCTTCCGGTCTATGTCGAGGTCGCAGCAGGCACCGCGACGCTCAATTCGGTGTCGTGCGGCTATCCAAGCGTCAGCGCGTCCTCGGTGACGCTCGGCGTTTCGCCGGGCATCGTCGATGCGTGGATCGGCGACGTGACGCCGTCGATGATGACGGATTTCTCCGCCAAGCCGAACCCGCCGGGCGCGCAACTCGTCAATCTCGGCGCGGTGCAGGTGACGGGACGCGCCCATGCCACCATGGCCAATTCCGCGCCGACGCCCGTGACCTTCAGCTATTCGGACATTCAGGCGCAGACCCGGAAGACCGTGAACACGACCTCGTTCACGTCGTCGCTGACATCGAGTCTTCTGGGCGATCTGCAACTCGGCGTGCAGGTCGGTCCATTGGGATTGCCGATCCCCGGTATCGGTGCGCTGGTCGCGGGCATCATCGGCGGTGCAACCGGCTCGATCGATACGCTGCTGAATTCGGTGCTGCAGACCCTGGGCCTCGGTCTGGGTCAGGTGGATACATGGGTCACCGGGGTACGGTGTGACGGCGCGGTGCTGGTGAATTAGACCCTTCATTCTGAGCAGCGCGATGTCGAGTAAATCCCTCCCCCTTGTGGGGAGGGTCGGCCGAGCGAAGCGGAGGCCGGGGTGGGGGATTCGCGATGTGTCTAACCCCCACCCGGCGCTTTGTTCGCCTCGCTCACGACGCGCCACCCTCCCCACAAGGGGGAGGGACAAGAGAGCGAGGTTGCTCGCCTCCCGCTCGGCTGATAACCCGTGGGCCAATATCCAGATTATTTGGATGCCGGAACACACGAACTCCATGTCCGACAAAAAGCCCAAAAAACCGCAGAAACTCAAAGCCCGCCTGCCGCGCGGACTCGTTGACCGCACGCCCGCCGAGATCGCCGCCACGCGCGCGATGGTGGAGAAAATCCGCACGGTCTATGAGCGCTACGGCTTCGAGCCAGTGGAAACCCCGGCGATGGAATATACCGACGCGCTCGGCAAGTTCCTCCCCGATCAGGACCGGCCCAACGAGGGCGTGTTCTCGTTTCAGGATGACGACGAGCAGTGGATTTCGCTGCGCTATGACCTGACCGCGCCGCTGGCGCGCTATGTCGCGGAAAATTTCGAGACGCTGCCGAAGCCTTATCGCTCCTATCGCCACGGCTATGTCTACCGCAACGAGAAGCCGGGCCCCGGCCGCTTCCGTCAGTTCATGCAGTTCGATGCCGACACGGTCGGCAGCGCGTCGCCTGCGGCCGATGCCGAGATGTGCATGATGGCTGCCGACACGATGGAGGCGCTCGGCATTCCGCGCGGCGCCTATGTGGTGAAGGTGAACAACCGCAAGGTGCTCGACGGCGTGCTGGACAGCATCGGCCTCGGCGGCGACGAGAATGCGGGCCGCAGGCTCACCGTGCTGCGCGCGATCGACAAGCTGGACAAGTTCGGACCGGAAGGCGTGCGCTTGCTGCTCGGCGAAGGACGCAAGGACGAAAGCGGTGACTTCACCAAAGGCGCGGGCCTTGCGAACGACGCTATCGAACAGGTGATTGCGTTCACCGATGGCAAGCCTGCCGGTGAATCGAAGCTGCTGAGTGAAGGGCGCGACGAACTCGAACAGATCCGTTCGCTGGTCACAGCGGGCGGCTACGGTCCCGACCGCATCCGCATCGATCCCTCCGTCGTGCGCGGCCTCGAATACTACACCGGCCCCGTCTACGAGGTTGAACTGCTGCTCGAGACCAAGGACGAGAAGGGCCGCCCGGTGCGCTTCGGTTCGGTCGGCGGCGGCGGACGTTACGACGGCCTTGTGTCGCGCTTCCGCGGCGAACCGGTGCCTGCCACCGGTTTCTCCATCGGCGTCTCGCGATTGCAGGCCGCACTCACCATGCTCGGCAAGATCGACGCCACGCCGGACTTCGGTCCGGTGGTCGTCGTGGTGATGGATCGGGGCGAGATCGCGCAATATCAAAAGTTCGTCGCGATGCTGCGCAATGACGGCATTCGCGCCGAACTCTATCTCGGCAATCCGAAAAACAATCTCGGCGTGCAGTTCAAATATGCCGACCGGCGCAACTCGCCCTGCGTCGTCATTCAGGGCGGCGACGAGAAGGCGAAGGGCGAAGTGCAGATCAAGGACCTGATTTTGGGTGCGCAGATCGCGGGCGCCAGCGGCGAGGACCGCGAGGATTATCTGCAGAAGCAGGCCGATGCGCAGGTCGCAGCCAAGGAAGGCGAACTCGTCGCGGCCGTGCGCAAGGTACTTGCGCGGCATCGGGTGAACTGGTGAGGTGTCGTCATGCCCGGGCTTGTCCCGGGCATCCACGTCTTGTTTGATGTTATTGAGGATAAGGAAGTCGTGGATGGCCGGAACAAGTCCGGCCATGACGAAGAACCAAAAATCATGCTGAAGCAGACGAACGCGACGTCGTCGCAGACAAAAAGGAAAGACCGATGCCCGAGGTGACCGTGAACATGGCCGCAGGCCGCACCGAAGACCAGAAGAAGGGCATGATGCTCGACATCACCCAGGCGCTGGTGAAGAATCTCGGTGTCGATGCCGAAGCCGTCACCGTGCAGATCAACGAAGCGCCGCTGCATAACAAGATGAAGGGCGGCAAGACCTTCGTCGAGCGGCAGAAGAAGTAAGCCGCATCTCATGAACCCGCTTGAGAACGTGGCGGTCGGCACGTCCGGCGAGACGGTGGTCACCGTCTCGCACGACATGACGGTCCAGCACTTCGTCTCCACGATGCCGGCGGTGTTCGCGACACCGATGATGATCCTGTACATGGAAAAAGCATGTGCCGGGTCGATCGTCGATCTTTTGCCGCCGGGTTATGTCACCGTCGGCATGGAGGTGAACGTGCGGCATCTGGCGGCGACGCCGGTCGGCCGCACGGTGCGGGTTTCCTCGCGGGTGCGCGAAGTCGATGGCAAGACCGTGCTGTTCGAGGTCGAGGCCTGGGACGGCGACCGCAAGATCGGCGACGGCACCCATCGCCGGGGCATCGTTCATGTGGCGGCCTTCGAAAAGCGGTTCGGCGTGGCCTGACCGCGCCTCGCAAAACTTCGTGATGTTCTAACCGCCAGCCGCCGCCGTCCCCTGTGAAACGGGGCCGAACGGCGCTAGAGTCCCGGTGTTTCATATCCGCTGGAGCATTCACATGAGAGCCGCGCTGATCGCCGTGATGGCTGCCGCCCTGTTGTCCGGGCAGGCTTATGCGCAGGCCGGTCGGCAGCGGCCAAACACTGATCCGGCACCGGCGGCGCAGAAAGAAGATCCGAAAAAGCGCATGGCGCGTGAGGAAGCCGCGGCCAGGGCCGCGATGAAGACCGTGCCGGATTCAAAAGAAAAATACGATCCCTGGAAGATCGGGAAGTAGCGCTCGTCTCGCCGCGTTCTTGCGGAGACGTCAAAGCGCTCACTTTTTCGGAAGCATGCCTTTCAGCGCCTGCATGTCCTTGATGTTGATCTTCATGCCGCCGGGCATGACGATGTCGCCGGCCTTCTGATCGGCCTTGCAGGCGCCAAGCCACTTCGCTTCCATCACCGTCGCGGATTCGGCGGGCACGCCGGCCGGAGCCCCCGCGTTCTTCGAACTGACCTTCACCGTATAGGCGGAATTGAAATCGCCGGTGATCTCGGTGTGCGAGGTCGAGGTCATGCCGCCGACATTGCAGGTGGACTCGATCACGAGGCCCGTCGCGGTTTTCTGCATGTCCTGCTTGGCGCACATCTCCTTCGCCATCGGGCTGAACGAGGTCGCCATGTCCTTGTCGGTGGTGGCGTCGGTGCATTGCTGCATGGTCATGGCCGGCATTTGCGCGCCGGCGTGGACCTTGATTTCCCACAGCCCCGGCTTGCGGTTCGGCATTTCGACGGGATCGGCCTGCGCCATGCCGCCGAACATCGCCGCGCCGAGAACAAGCCCGGCGGAGCGGACCAGAGAACCGCGCGATGAAAGTGTGGCCATCGTCCGGTTCTCCGCGGCGTTCAATGGAGGATCAGTAGGCGGCCCGCAGCGGGCGGCTGAGATGGCCGGGATGGACCCAGACGCAGGCGAAGGAAATGTAGCCGCCATACTGGGCGTCCGCGCCGGTCAGTTTCACGGCCTTGCCGTACCGGGCGCAGTGATCGACCGCCAGCGCCTTCACGTCCACGCCCTCTTTATAGAGCGAATAGGCGATGATGCCGCCGGTGTCGTTGCCCTTGAACGGAGGCACCGTGTCGAGAAAGGCGCTCGCCGGCGTCAGCGCAAGAAGTCCCAGGGCCGCCGTAAGGGCCGCCGTGCGGATTGCCGTTCCAGTCCGTCGCATCCTGTTCTCCATTCGATTCCGCCGCCACCATAGGCTGCTCGGCCTGTCATGAAAAGAACGGCTGTGCCATCATGGCGGGGATGACGGCCAAGTGTTGCCGCGCTGCACTTGACCGGGTGGCGGCTTCGCGGCACCTTCCGGCGCAACAGACATCCCCGGATTCCGGCAGGCCGCTCCATGCGCGATTTTTTCTCGACATTCCGAACCCTGATTTTGGCCGCGGCGCTGGGTGCCGCCCTCGGCGGCATCACACTGGGCCAGTCGGCACAAGCCGCGGGTGTGCTCGAGCGGGGCATCTGGCTCTCCGGTCCGCGCTATGATGGCGAGATGCGCGCTTGCAGCGAAGCGCTCGGCACCATCACCCAGCAGTTCGCGGAAAAAGAGAGCAAGTTCTGGAATTCCAGCCTCGAAATCACCGGCTATGCCGATGTGCACGAGATCGCTTTCCGTCCGTGGGCGAATGACAGCATTCCGCGCCGCTTCTGCACTGCCAGCGCGATGCTGAACGACGGCCGCGCCCGTCAGGTCCACTTCTCGGTGATCGAGGACGGCGGATTCGCGGGCTTCGATTCCGGCGTCGAGTGGTGTGTGGTCGGCCTCGACCGCAACTGGGCTTACAATCCGTCCTGCAAGGCGGCGAAGCCGTAAGCCGCTCACAGGTTTTGTTCACATGAAACGCCGCGCCGGCCCAATGCCGGGGCGGCGTTTTCGTTCTTGAAATGTTCTGAAGGCCTCAATACGCTTCGGACAGGCATGGGAATTGGGGGCGCCATCATGAAGAGCTTCACGTCCGCTTTGACGATCGCAACATTGGTCTTGCGGGATTGGCCGCGGCGGCTGGCCGCGCCGCTTCTGGCTCTTGCGATGACAGGCGCGACGGCGGGGACGGCATCGGCGCAGGATCATCGCCAGAATGCGCCGGGCCAGTTCGATTTCTATGTTCTGTCGCTGTCATGGTCGCCGTCGTTCTGCGCGGCCGCGAGCGAGCGCGGCAATTCCAGCCGCGGCATCCAGGCCCAGTGCGCGGGCCGTCCGTTTTCGTTCGTGGTGCACGGGCTGTGGCCGCAATACGACCGCGGCTTTCCGGAATATTGCCAGCGTCCGTCGCCGCGGCTCGATCGCAATGTCATGACCTCGATGCTGGACCTGATGCCCGCGCCCGGCCTGATCTATAACGAGTGGGACAAGCACGGCACCTGCTCGGGCCTCGGTGCGCGGGGCTATTTTGAAGCCATCCGCAAGGCCCGCGCGGTGGTGAAGATTCCGAACGACTATCTCCAGCTCTCCGCGCCCAAGCTCGTGACGCCGGGCGAAATCGAGGAGGCCTTCATCAAGGCCAACCCCGGTTTGTCCGGTTCGGCCGTTGCGGTGACCTGCGACAGCAAGCGCCTCAGCGAAGTGCGCATCTGCATGAACAAGGATCTGCAGTTCCGCGCCTGCGAGGAGATCGACCGCCGCGCCTGCCGCCGCGACAAGGTTTTGATGCCGCCGGTACGCGGGGGGTGAGTTTTGAGCCGTCACCCTGAGGTGCCGCAGCGAGGCGGAGGCCTCGAAGGGCGACGGCGCCATTTTCATTCGTCATCCTTCGAGGCTCGCAAGAGCTCGCACCTCAGGATGACGAATTCACGAAGCAACGCGCGTTACTTTCTCCGCGCGATGTCGTAACACCCCTTCGCATGAACTACCGTCACGCCTTTCACGCCGGAAATTTCGCCGATGTCATCAAGCACATCGTGCTGGCGCGCATCCTCGTCTATCTGCAGGAAAAGCCGGCCGCCTTCCGCGTGATCGATACCCATGCGGGCGCGGGCCTCTACGATCTCACCAGCCGCGAGGCCGAGCGCGGCGGCGAGTGGCGTTTCGGCATCGCGCGGATGATGCAGGCGCGGTTTTCCGAGTCCGTGATGGCGCTGGTCGCGCCCTATCTCGATATCGTGCGCGCCTTCAATCCCGCGCGCGATCTCACCGCCTATCCCGGCTCGCCGCTGGTTGCGCGCGCGCTGCTGCGGCCGCAGGACCGTCTGGTGGCCTGCGAACTGGAGCCGAACGCGCGGCGGCAACTGATCGATGCGCTCTACAACGACACGCAGGCGCGGGTGGTCGATCTCGACGGCTGGACGGCGCTGCCTGCCTTCGTGCCGCCGAACGAGCGGCGCGGGCTGGTGCTGATCGATCCGCCCTTCGAGCAGCGCGACGAATTCATGCGGCTGGCGAACGGCTTCCGCGCGGCCCACGCCAAATGGCCGACCGGCATCTACATGCTCTGGTATCCGGTGAAAGAGCGCCGCGCGGCGGAGACACTGGCCGATCAGGTCGCGCGGGTGGCGAATGCCGGAAGCGGCGAGGCGAAATGCCTGCGCGTGGAATTCAGCGTTGCGCCGCAAACGCCGGAGGCGGGACTGGTGTCGACCGGTCTCTTGATCGTCAATCCGCCCTGGACGCTGGCGGGCGAACTGAGGGCGATCCTGCACGAACTGGAAAAGCCGCTCGGGCAGGGCGGCGCCGGCCGCTTCCGGGTCGACGCGATCCGGGGCTGAGGCTCCTCCGCATTGCGACGCGCGTGCGAAAATCTCAAAAGCGCCATGGTCAATTTATCGGGAACCGTATTATGCTGATGCGGTGAAGCCGGCTTTACATCCCGCGTCCGCGAATGGTCGTGGCGGAATGACGAGGCTTGAATGACAAGGCTTGGGCGCCGCACCGGTTTTTCCGGGCCCGCTCAACGGGCCAATGCTTTCCGGCGTAACCCCGGCCAGGCCGGCGCGCGTTAGCGCCTCGGCGGAGCAATGCGGGGAGGGGTTCCCGATGGCCATGACGGGTACGGTCAAGTTCTTCAATGCCGAGCGCGGATACGGCTTCATCAAGCCGGACGACGGCGGCCGCGATGTGTTCGTGCACATCACCGCGGTGGAGCGCGCGGGATTGAAAGATCTGATCGAAGGACAGCGCATCAGTTTTGAAGTCGAGCCCGACAAGAAGGGCAAGGGACCGAAAGCGGTCGATCTCGTGATTTCGTCCTGAACGAAACGCGCGGTGAAAATAGCTGCGGGCAGCGCGTCATGCGACGCGGCGCCGGCTTTTGCGCGATGGATTGATTTCAGGCCGTCAAGAAAAATCCCGGGCGAGGCGCCCGGGATTTTCGGTGTTTCATGTCTTGAAAGACGGCTTCGATCAGAAGCGGTAGTTCACGCCGACACGGATCGTGCTGAACTGATAGCCGTGCGGAAACGCTGTCAGCACGAAGTTCTTTTCGCCGAGATCGACATACAGATATTCGACCTTGGCCGACCAGTTCTGGGTGAGGGCGAATTCCGCGCCGGCGCCTAGGGTCCAGCCTGCGGAGGTCTGGGTTTCCGAGAAGCCGCCCGACGAGAACTTCGTCGATCCGAACGCGAGACCGCCGGTGCCGTAGAGCAGGATGTTGTTGAAGGCGTAGCCGAGGCGGCCGCGCACGGTGCCGAACCACGGGTTGGAGAACTTGTAGTTCGCGAAGGTGTCGTCGGCGGAATTGAGCTGCAGGTCGCCTTCGATGCCGACCACGAGCTGGCCGGACTGATAATTATAGCCGGCCTGCACGCCGCCGAGCACGCCGGACGGGTCGGTGGCGCTGTTGGTGACGGTGCCCCAGCCATAGCCGAGATTGCCGCCGATATACGGGCCCATCCAGCTGTTGGCGAGCGGCTGGGTGACTGTATAGGGCTGCGAATACGGCCGGCGCCCATATATGTCGGCCGCCTGCGCGGACATTGTCGCGCATGTTGCTGCGGCTGCGATCACACCGAAAACGACTCTATTCATCTCAACTCTCCTCACGCGCATCGACTTCCTCGGCTGTCAGTCCTTCGAGGCGCGGCGGACTTGTGGTTACGAAAGTCCACCTTTCTGCGTAAAATTTATCGAGAGTTTTACGTTAAACGGTCGTTAAGGCGGCTGACCGCCCCGGTAACGTCCCTAAGAAAGTGTTACCAATGAGACGCCCCGCCAATCCGGCCCGGCCAGAGCGCCGGCCCTTTGGACGCTGGATGAATCGGCGCGCAGCTCCTAAATTCCGGTCATGATTCACGACACCTCCGATCCGACGCAGCCGCCGGAACAGCCGGCGCAGGATGTTCCCGTGCAGGAACCGCGCCTGCGCGGGCAGGATGTCGATCCCGCATCGCTGGGAGTGGAGGAAGACGACGAGGCCCGGCTTCCGGAGCCGGTCGATGACGCCGCGGGCGAGCCCGCCAGCGAAGGCACCTTCGCGGCCGGGCGCGCCGCGATCGAGCGCGCGGTCAAGCTGGCGCCGACGTCGCCCGGCGTTTACCGGATGCTGAACGCGGCCAACGACGTGCTCTATGTCGGCAAGGCCAAGAGCGTGAAGAAGCGCCTCGCGTCCTATGCGCGGCCCACCGGGCAGGTGGCGCGCATCGCGCGCATGATCGCGGCCACGGTCAATGTGGAGATGATCTCCACCGCGACCGAGACCGAAGCGCTGCTGCTGGAAGCCAATCTCATCAAGCAGCTTCGCCCGCGCTTCAACGTGCAACTGCGCGACGACAAGTCGTTCCCCTACATTCTCATCAC
>Ga0153956_1003008_pt1 | contig 11475 bp, 13 predicted proteins | sample TSFL040MetaG_FD_104704 | JGI IMG/M metagenome (GOLD analysis project Ga0153956, IMG submission 104704) | Attine ant fungus gardens microbial communities from Florida, USA - TSFL040 MetaG | ecosystem: Host-associated > Fungi > Mycelium > Unclassified | place: USA: Florida, Wekiwa Springs...
GAAACCCTGCACCGCGCCGACCTCGAGGTGATCCTGGCCGACGTCAAGAAGCGACCGCGGCTGACCATGTTCGACGACTTCGGTGGTCGCATCCCGTCGGACAAGCCCCCCATCAAGACCCCCGGCGAGCTGGCCATCGAACGTGGCGAGCCATGGCCGCCGCCGGCCCAGGAGCCGGCCTTCAAGGCCGCCATCGCGGCGGCCAACCAGGCGGCCGTGCCGTCGGTTCCGGTCCCCAACGGCCACAATGGCGGTCACGGCGCACCCAACGGTGCGCCGAACGGCCAGACCCAGCCGGACTACGGTGCCCCCGCAGGATGGCAGGCGCCGGGCTGGCCCCCACCCCAGGGCCAGCCGCAGCAGCCCTATCCGCAGCAGGGGCAGTGGTATCCGCCGCAGCCCGGTTGGGCACATCCGGGCCAGCATGCCCAGCAGCCCGGCGGCTACCAGCCCTACCCGCAGCAATCGGCGCGTCCGGCCCAGCAGCCGACGCCCCCGTCGCACTCGTCTGAGGACCAGGCCCCGCCTGCTCACGGCTGACCCGAACGGAGCCCATACATGACGCGGTCGCAGAACCATTCGGCCACGCTCACCGTCCCGCAGTTCGATCAGGCACGGGCCGAGGCGGCCGTGCGCGAGCTGTTGCTCGCGGTCGGAGAGGACCCGCAGCGCGATGGTCTGCTCGACACCCCGGCACGGGTCGCCAGGGCGTTCAAGGAGATCTTCGGCGGGCTGTACACAGACCCGGATGCGGTGCTGGACACCACCTTTGACGAAGGCCACGACGAGCTGGTGCTGGTCAAAGAGATCCCGATGTACTCGACCTGCGAGCACCACCTGGTGTCCTTCCACGGGGTGGCTCATGTCGGTTACATCCCGGGCCACGACGGCCGGGTCACCGGGCTTTCGAAGATCGCCCGCCTGGTCGACCTGTACGCCAAGCGCCCCCAGGTACAGGAGCGGCTGACCGCGCAGATCGCCGATGCGTTGATGCGCAAGCTCGATCCGCGCGGTGTGATCGTGGTGATCGAGGCCGAGCACCTGTGCATGGCGATGCGCGGCGTGCGTAAGCCCGGCGCCGTCACCACGACTTCCGCGGTGCGCGGACAGTTCAAGACCGACAAGGCTTCTCGGGCCGAGGCGCTGGAACTGATCCTGCGCAAGTGAGCGTTTCGCCCGCCGCGGGTTCTCATCCCGTCGCCCAGAACGCCCCGATCGTCATGGGTATCGTCAACGTCACCCACGACTCTTTCTCCGACGGCGGCCAGTTCCTCGACTGCGGCAAAGCGATTGCGCACGGGCTGGACCTGGCGGCGCAGGGCGCGCAGATCGTCGATGTGGGTGGGGAGTCGACGCGGCCGGGGGCCACCCGACTGGCGTCGGACGCCGAACTCGATCGGGTACTACCGGTGGTGAAAGAACTTGCGGCCCAAGGTGTTGTGGTCAGTATCGACACCATGCACGCCGATGTTGCCGAGGCCGCGTTGGCGTGCGGCGCCCGGTTGGTGAACGACGTCTCGGGCGGACATGCCGATCCGCGGATGGCCCCGCTGCTGGCCGAGGCGAAGGTGCCGTGGGTGCTGATGCACTGGCGATCGGTCGATGCGGGCCAACCGCACCACATCCCGGACTACGGCGATGTGGTCGAGGACGTCCGCACCGAATTGTTGACCGCAGTGGACCGCGCGGTGGCCGCCGGGGTGGCCGCGGAGAATCTGGTGATCGATCCCGGATTGGGCTTTGCCAAATCGGCACAACACAATTGGGCGCTGCTGCGGGCATTGCCCACGTTGGTGGCGACCGAAATCCCGGTATTGGTCGGGGCCTCACGCAAGCGTTTCCTGGGTGCTTTGCTCGCCGAGGCGGATGGCACGTTGCGTCCGCCGGACGGCCGCGAGACCGCCACTGCCGTCATCTCCGCGCTGGCGGCCGAGCATGGCGCGTGGGGGGTTCGGGTGCACGATGTGCGCGCCTCGGTGGATGCGGTGAAGGTGGTGACGGCCTGGGCCTCAGGAGGGCTGTCGGATGCTGGGGAGGGCGCAAGTGTCTGATCGAATCGAATTGCGCGGCTTGACCGTTCGCGGTAACCACGGGGTGTTCGACCACGAGCGTATCGACGGTCAGGACTTCGTCGTCGATATCACCGTGTGGCTGGACCTGACGGTAGCGGCGGCCAGTGACGAGTTGTCCGACACCCTCGATTACGGGGCGCTGGCACAGCGGGCCGCGGCGATCGTCGCCGGCCCGCCACGCAATCTGATCGAGATGGTGTCCGCCGAGATCGCCGACGATGTGATGACCGATGAAAGGGTCCACGCCGTCGAGGTGGTACTGCACAAGCCGAACGCACCGATTCCGTTGACGTTCAACGATGTTGCCGTGGTGGCGCGGCGCTCGCGCCGGAACGGCCGCGCCTGATGGCGTTCGGCGAGGAGTCGAAGGCGGATCGCGCATGACATCGGTTGTGTTGTCCGTCGGCTCCAACCTCGGTGATCGGTTGGCGCACCTGCAATCGGTGGTGGACGATCTGGCCGATGCGGTGCGCGCCGTATCTCCGGTCTATGAGACCGACGCTTGGGGTGGTGTGGAGCAGGGCCCGTTTCTCAACGCGGTGCTCCTGGCCGACGCGCCGGACCTGGATGCCCGGGGTTGGCTGCGTCGAGCCCACGAATTCGAGGACGCCGCGCAGCGGATACGTGAACAGCATTGGGGCCCAAGGACTCTGGATGTCGATATCATCAGTTGCTGGGACCGCGACAGCGAAATCCTCTCCGCCGACCCGACTCTGACGCTGCCGCATCCGTTCGCCCACCAACGGGCCTTCGTGCTGGTGCCCTGGCTGGCAACCGATGCGGAGGCCACGCTGACCGTCGACGGCCGTTCGGTGCCGGTCGGACAGCTGCTGAATGCCTTGGACACAGCCGAAACCGACGGCGTGCGGCCCACCGATCTGGTACTGGTGCATTGATGGGGCCGACCCGCAAACGTGATCTGGTGACGGCGGTCGTGGTCGTCGCCATCATCGCCTACGGCATCGTGGTGCTGACCTACCGCTGGTTTCCGCCACTGACGGTGTGGACCGGACTGTCGCTGCTGGCGGTGGCGATCGGTGAGGCCGGTTGGGGCTTTGCGGTGCGATCGAAGATCCGTAGCGGCCAGATCGGTGCGGGCGCGGGGCGGATGCATCCGCTGACGGTGGCGCGGTCGGTGGTGGTGGCCAAGGCGTCGGCGTGGGTCGGTGCACCGGTATTGGGATGGTGGCTGGGCGTACTGGGCTATTTGCTTCCTCGGCACGGCATGATCCGGGTCGCCACGGCCGATACCGGGGGTGCGGTGGTGGCCGCGGTCAGCGCGTTGGCATTGGTGATTGCGGCGGTGTGGCTGCAACATTGCTGTAGGTCACCGCTGGATCCGCCCGAGCACCCCGATGGTGCTACCGACTAGGTAACGATCATGCGCGATGGTGAGAATCGCCGTTGGCGCCGACACGCGATCTGACCTGTGAACGGTACAGTCAGCCCCATGACCGATCCGAGGAGGCGAGGGCGCGGTCGGCGTGTCACTCGCCGGCCGGGTTCGGGGTTGCTGACCGCGTTGCTGGTGTTGGCGATCGTTGCCAGTTCTGCGCTGGTCTTCACTGATCGGGTGGAACTGCTCAAACTCGCTGTCGTAGTTGCCTTGTGGGCCGCGGCGGCCGCTGCCTTCGTGTCGTTCAGGTACCGACGTCAGGCCGACGCTGATCAGGCCCGGGTCCGAGACCTCAAGACCGTCTACAACTTGCAGCTGGACCGGGAGATCTCGGCACGGCGGGAATACGAGCTGTCCGTCGAATCGCACCTTCGCCGAGAATTGGCCTCCGAACTGCGCGCCCAGTCCGCCGACGAGGTGGCGGCCCTGCGGTCCGAACTGGCCGCTCTCCGCGCACATTTGGAGATCCTGTTCGACACCGATCTGGAGCACCGTCCGGCATTGGGCGCCGCCGAGCGCACGGCGCGGGCCGAACGTGTCATCGCCAGCCGGATCGACACCGAGGATCGGCGCGAGGTCGAGGCCGAGCCGAAAACCGAAGAGAGCCCGATCATCGACGTTGCGGCTGAGCCGCATCCCGATGACGAGGATTGGGATCCGCAGCCCGCACCGCAGTCCGGTGCGCACCGTCGTGCGCACGAACAGGAGCAGCCCGCGCCGGTGGTCCAGACGCCGCCGCAGCCGCAGCCGATTCCCCAACCCGAGCCCCAGCCGATCCCGCAACCGGCCCCGGCAGCGCACTGGAGACCGGTCGAGGATGCCGGGCAATGGATTCCGGCCGGGGCTCCGGGCAGCAATTGGGTATCGCCGCAGCCCTCCGAGGGGCGTGGTGCGGACCCCACGATGACGTTGCCCCCGGTGCCCGCGTCGCGTCGTCACCGGGCGCAGGAAGCGGCGCCCCAAGCCCCGCCACCCCAAGCGCCGGTAGCGCCGATCGCCCCGCGTCACCGCAGCTTCGAGGAAGAACCGCAGGGCGGGCATCGGGCGAGCGGCCAATCGGCCGCCGAGTTGCTGGCCCGGCTGCAGGTCGACGTCGGCGAAGGCGGCCGTCGTCGCCGGCGCGAGGACTGAGCTAGACTCTGCGGTGACCGTCCGGTACCTGCCTGGCAGGACTGGAACGATGAGAAACCACGAAATTGCGAGGTCGCTGCGATGGGGCAGCTCGACGGACTGCGTCCGGCTCGGCTTGCTGTCGGAATCATTTCCGCAGGTCGAGTCGGTAGTGCGCTGGGTTTTGCACTCGAGCGCGCCGACCACGTCGTGGTCGCCTGCAGCGCGATATCGCATGCCTCACGTCAGCGGGCCCAACTGCGTCTGCCCGACACCCAGGTACTGCCGGTGCACGATGTCGCGGCCCGGGCGGAATTGTTGCTGCTGGCGGTACCCGACGCCGAATTGGCGGGGCTGGTGGCCGGCCTGGCGTCGACCGGTTCCGTGCGGCCAGGCACCATCGTCGTCCACACCTCGGGGGCCAACGGCGTGGCGGTGCTGGCCCCGCTGGCCGAGTTCGGCTGTATACCGCTGGCGATTCACCCGGCGATGACCTTCACCGGGGCCGAAGAGGACATCGCTCGGCTGTCGGAGACCTGTTTTGCCATCACCGCCTCCGACGAGATCGGCTACGCGATCGCGCAGTCGCTGGTACTGGAGATCGGCGGCGAGCCGTTCCGGGTCCGGGAGGACGCCCGCACGCTCTATCACGCGGCACTGGCCCACGCCGGCAATCACGTCATCACCGTGGTGCTCGATGCCGTCGACGCGCTGCGCTCGGCGCTCGCCGGCCAGGAATTGTTGGGCCAGGAGCTGATCGGCAACGGCCCGGGCGGTCTGGCCGAACGGATCGTCGCACCGCTGGCCCGGGCGTCACTGGAGAACGCGCTACAGCGCGGGCAGGGCGCGCTGACCGGCCCGGTGGCCCGGGGCGACGCGGCGGCGGTAGCCGCCCACCTGGAGGCCCTCGATGAGGCCGATGGCGAACTGGCACAAGGATATCGGGCGTTGTCGTTGCGTACGGCGCAGCGTGCACACGCCCCTGCTGAGGTCTTTACCGTGTTGGAGTCGAACCCGAGGGGACAGTCGTGACGGAACGCAAACCGCCGAAATTCGTTGCGGGCGAGCTGAATCTGTACCACGTACCGGCCGATGTGACCGCTGTGTGCCGGGCGTTGCGGTCCACCGGACGTCGGGTCACCCTGGTGCCGACGATGGGTGCGCTGCACGACGGACACCTGGAACTGGTGCGCGCGGCCCAGAAGGTACCGGGTGCGGTCGTGGTGGTGTCGATCTTCGTCAACCCCTTGCAGTTCGGTGCGGGGGAGGACCTCGACGCCTACCCGCGCACGCTGGATGCCGATGTCGAACTGCTGCGCGGCGAGGGCGCCGAGATCGTCTTCGCGCCCAGCGCCGCCGACATGTACCCGGACGGCCGGCGCACCACGGTGCTGCCGGGAGCCATCGGTGCCGATCTGGAGGGCGGGTCGCGGCCGACGCATTTCGCCGGCATGCTGACCGTGGTGCTCAAGCTGCTGCAGATCGTCGGTCCGGATCGTGCGTACTTCGGCGAAAAGGATTATCAGCAGCTGGTTTTGGTGCGCCAGATGGTCGACGACCTGAATGTCGGCGTGCGGATCGTGGCGGTGCCGATCGTACGGGAGAACGATGGGCTGGCCATGTCGTCGCGCAATCGCTATCTCGATGAGGTGCAGCGCGAACAGGCCGGGGCGCTGTCGGCAGCGCTGCTGGCCGGAAAGTACGGAGCCCCACGGGGTGCCGCGGCGGCCCTCGATGCCGCTCGTGCGGTACTCGATGAGGTTCCCGTCATCGACGTCGACTATCTGGAGGTGCGGGACCCCTGGCTGGGGCCTGCGCCGAGCAGTGGGCCGGGCCGACTGCTGATTGCGGCGAGGCTGGGCAACACCAGGTTGCTGGACAATATCGCCATCGATATCGGGGCATCCGCAGGGATCGACGGGCATCCGCTCGTGGGCCAGGACGGAAACCACGAATTACCAAATCACGAATTACCGTGGAGGAACTGATGTTACGAACCATGCTCAAGTCCAAGATCCACCGTGCCACGGTGACTCAGGCGGACCTGCACTACGTCGGATCGGTGACCATCGACGCCGACCTGATGGATGCTGCCGATCTGCTCGAGGGGGAGCAGGTCACCATCGTCGACATCGACAATGGCAATCGGCTGGTCACCTACGCCATCACCGGTGAACGCGGCACCGGCATCATCGGGATCAACGGCGCTGCAGCGCATCTGATCCATCCCGGCGACCTGGTCATCCTGATCGCCTACGGGACCATGGAGGACGCCGAGGCCCGTGCTTACCAGCCGCGCGTGGTGTTCGTCGACCGGGACAATCGTCAGATCGACTTCTCGCACGACGCCGCTCGGGTACCCGACGGTGTCGATGACCTGTTGTCGCCGCGGTAACGGCCGTGCTGCTCGCGATCGACGTACGCAACACCCACACCGTGGTGGGTCTGATCTCGGGCTCGGGATCGCACGCAAAAGTGGTGCAGAACTGGCGGATTCGCACCGAGTCCGAGGTGACCGCCGATGAGTTGGCGCTGACCATCGACGGTCTGATCGGGGACGATTCCGAGCGGTTGGTCGGCGCGACGGGCCTGTCCACGGTGCCGTCGGTGCTGCACGAGGTCCGGGTGATGCTCGAGCAGTACTGGCCGTCGGTCCCGCACGTGTTGATCGAACCGGGCGTGCGCACCGGCATTCCGTTGTTGGTCGACAATCCCAAAGAAGTCGGCGCCGATCGCATCGTGAACTGCCTTGCGGCATATAACAAATACGGGACCGCGGCTATCGTGGTGGACTTCGGGTCGTCGATCTGTGTGGACGTGGTGTCGGCCAAGGGCGAGTTCCTCGGCGGTGCCATAGCGCCGGGTATCCAGGTGTCCTCGGATGCGGCGGCCGCGCGCTCGGCCGCCTTGCGCCGTGTCGAGTTGACCCGTCCGCGGTCGGTGGTCGGCAAGAACACCGTCGAATGTATGCAAGCCGGAGCGGTTTTCGGTTTCGCTGCGCTGGTCGACGGTCTGGTGCGCCGGATCCGCGACGACGTTGACGGTTTCGGCGGTGACAATGTCACCGTGGTGGCCACCGGTCATACCGCTCCGTTGGTGCTGCCCGATCTGCAGACCGTGCAGCATTACGACAAACACCTGACCCTGGGTGGTCTGCGAATGATCTTCGAACGCAACCAGATCCACTCCCGCCGGTGATTTGTGCACGAAAAGTCCGCCCAGCGGACCAAGTCGTGCACAAATCGCTCAGAAGAAGGTGCGGATCAGCTCGACCACCCGGTGTCCGTCGTCGATCACCGGGATCAGCTGCCATTTGTCGAACGTCGTGCACGGGTGCGAGACCCCGAATTCCAGCCATCGGCCGACGCCGATGTGCTGGTCGGCGGCGGCCAGGCGCAGGTAGGCGTGCTGGTCGTTGAGTTTGTCGACCCGACTGCCGGGCAGACCGCGGGGGATCGGCAGCTCCTGATCGAATGAGACATCGCGGCGTCCCATGGCCAGGATGGCCAGATCGGGTTCCGGACGTGAAATCACCTGGGCCCACAGGCTCAACGCCGGTTCCAGGTGGCCGTCATCGACCCGGCCCAGCGGTGTGGTGCGGGCGTAGAGGCCGTCGTCGTGGGTCAGGTAGCACCCACTGCGCACGATGGTGCGTACGTTCATACCCGCCGGCCAATCGGTCAACGCGGATGCCACCAGATCGAAATATGTACTGCCGCCGGCGGTGACGATCACATCGTCGGTCTCGAACAGCGGCCACAGCCCGATCACCGTGTCGCGCAAGGTGTTCAGGTAAACGGTCACCGCACTCACCGAGTGCTCGTCCACGCCGTGTCCGATGGCCGCCTCGTAGCCGGCCACTCCCACCAACCGCAGCCGATCCGACGTGAGCACCGCCCGGGCCACTGCCTCGGTGCCGGCGGCATCGCGACAGCCGGTGCGCCCGCCGGCCATACCGATCTCCACGCACACATCCAGCGGCCGCGTCGCGCCGGCCAACGCGGCACTCATCTGCTCCACGCCCGCAACCGAATCGACCCAGCAGATCAGGTGGAAATCCGGGTCGGCTCCAAGCTCGGCGGACAGCCAGCGCAGAGCGGCGGTATCGACCAGCTCGTTGGCCAGGATCAGCCGGCGCACCCCGAAGGCGCGGAAGATCCGCACCTGGCCGATGGTGGCAGCGGTTATCGCGGTCGCCCCGGCACCGAGTTGGCGCGCCAGCAGCTGCGGCGCCATATGGGTCTTACCGTGCGGGGCCAGCTGCACACCGCGGCGGCGGCACCAGCGGGCCATGGTGACCAGGTTGTGGGCCAGCGGTTGGGCCCGCAGCGTGCACACCGGCGATACCGCGCCGTCGTCGAACAGATTCGGCATCCGGCGACCGATCTGAGCGGGCGTCTGACCCCACCACGACGACGGCAATCCCTTGTATCGCCAGTCGATGGGCTCGTCCTCCAGGGCGGCGACCAGTGATGCGTCCAAACCAGTGGGCATGCGTTTCATTTAAGCTGGCATTTCGTGACGTCAGCCGATTCTCCCGACATTCCCGAGCAGTTCCGTATTCGCCAGGCCAAGCGGGCTCGGCTGCTTGCCGAGGGCCGCGAGCCCTATCCGGTCGAAGTGGCGCGTACCCATACCCTTGCAGAGCTGCGGCAGGCCTATCCGGAGCTGGCGGCGGACACCTCCACCGGCCAGGTGGTGGGTATCGCCGGCCGCGTGGTGTTCGCCCGCAATTCGGGCAAGTTGTGTTTCGCCACCCTGCAGGAGGGCGACGGCACCCAGCTGCAGGCCATGCTGAGCCTGGACCAGGTGGGTAAGGAATCGCTCGACGCCTGGAAGGCCGACGTCGACCTCGGCGACATCGTGTTCATCGAGGGTGAGGTGATCAGCTCGCGCCGGGGTGAGTTGTCGGTGCTCGCCCAGAAATGGCAGATCGTCTCCAAGGCCCTGCGGCCGCTACCGGTGGCGCATAAAGAGATGAACGAGGAGACGCGGGTTCGGCAGCGTTATGTCGATCTGATCGTGCGCCCGGAGGCGCGCAATATCGCTCGTCAGCGCATTGCGGTGGTGCGGGCCGTACGATCGGCACTGGAGCGTCGGGGCTTTTTGGAAGTCGAGACGCCGATGCTGCAGACCGTTCCCGGTGGCGCGGCCGCCCGGCCGTTCGTCACACATTCAAATGCCCTCGATGTGGACCTGTACCTGCGCATTGCGCCGGAGCTGTTCCTGAAGCGCTGTCTGGTGGGCGGATTCGAGAAGGTCTTCGAGCTGAATCGCAACTTCCGTAACGAGGGCGCGGATTCCACGCATTCTCCGGAATTTGCGATGTTGGAGACATATCAGGCTTATGGCACCTATGACGATTCCGCGATCGTCACCCGTGAGCTAATTCAAGAAGTTGCAGATGAGGCTATTGGTACCAGAGCGGTACCATTGCCGGACGGTTCGACCTATGACCTAGACGGTGAATGGGCGACGTTGGAAATGTATCCGTCCTTGTCCGAGGCACTCGGCGAGGAGATCACCCCGGAAACCGGCGTCGAACAGCTCTGGCGTATCGCCGACAAGCTCGGTGCGGAGATTCCGCGCGACCGGGGATATGGCCATGGCAAATTGGTCGAGGAACTGTGGGAACACACCGTCGGCGACCATCTGTGGGCCCCCACGTTCGTGCGGGATTTCCCGGTCGAGACCACACCGCTGACCAGAGCGCACCGCAGCATTCCCGGTGTCACCGAGAAGTGGGACCTTTACGTTCGCAAGTTCGAGCTGGCCACGGGCTATTCGGAGCTGGTGGACCCGGTCATTCAGCGGGAACGTTTCGAGGCCCAGGCACGTGCGGCAGCCGCAGGTGACGACGAGGCGATGCGCCTCGACGAGGATTTCTTGACGGCATTGGAATACGCGATGCCGCCGACCACCGGCACCGGAATGGGTCTGGACCGATTGTTGATGGCGTTGACAGGCCTGACGATTAGGGAGACGGTTTTGTTCCCGATTGTGCGGCCGCAGATGTGATTTGTCTGTGTTTGTCGGACCCTTGTTGAATGAATTGCCGTCCTATGTCAGCATTGATCGCGGGGGCAGAGTGATAACTGCCGGCAAACATAGGCAGAAGGGTTAGTGTGGCCGCATGGCGAAGAAAGTAACCGTAACGCTCGTTGATGATTTCGATGGTGATGGTGCTGCCGACGAGACTGTTGAATTCGCTCTTGATGGGGTGAACTACGAGATCGATCTCACCGCGAAAAACGCCGCCAAGCTGCGTAACGATTTGAAGCAGTGGATCGAAGCCGGCCGGCGGATTGGCGGTCGGCGGCGTGGGCGCTCGGCCGGCACCGGCAGGGGGCGGGCATCGATCGATCGTGAACAGAGCGCGGCCATCCGTGATTGGGCGCGACGCAATGGTCACAGTGTTTCGACGCGCGGTCGCATCCCCGCGGAGGTTATCGACGCATTTCATGCGGCGACGTAATTCGTTATCCGATTGAATATATTTCTGATCGGACATTGATGCAGCCGGGACACCCGGGGCGACGGCCCCGGGTGTCCCGGCTGTTTTCGCTAGCGGCGTAGTCGGAATCAACGATTCGCCGAAACGTTTCGTGTTGGCTGGGCGTTGCTGTTTGTGCAGCGTCCGATGGGTCGGGTTGTGGGTTTCCTCCATGGGGATACCGCAGAGCGACCCGAGGTGGCGCCCACTAGAGTGGGTGACATACGCATCCGCGCTTCGGCACAGGTTGTGACGAGGCAAAGCTGCGCTACGAGGGAGAGCAGGTAAACCGATGTTCGAGAGATTCACCGACCGGGCCCGCCGGGTCGTCGTCCTGGCGCAAGAAGAAGCCCGGATGCTCAACCACAATTACATCGGCACCGAGCACATCCTGCTCGGCCTGA
>Ga0153956_1003009_pt1 | contig 11475 bp, 7 predicted proteins | sample TSFL040MetaG_FD_104704 | JGI IMG/M metagenome (GOLD analysis project Ga0153956, IMG submission 104704) | Attine ant fungus gardens microbial communities from Florida, USA - TSFL040 MetaG | ecosystem: Host-associated > Fungi > Mycelium > Unclassified | place: USA: Florida, Wekiwa Springs...
GACATCATTCCCGCCGCATCGGTACCGATATCGCGATTCAGCCTTTCGAGAGCGTCACAAACCTCTTCGCGGTCCGTCGTGTAATTGTCCAGAACTCGCGGAGCATATGCCGACAGCTCATCGACATTCTTTACCGCGTTCGGATAGAACTCAGCGAGGCTCGCGGGGTCTGTCTGATATAGAATAAAGAGCTCCGATTGTCCCGGGATCTCGTTGAACGGGACACTCAGAACTGAGCCTTTAGCTGCGATCTCGGGTGAAAGACAAACCCTCTCTTCGGTCAATTTTTTGCTCCTCTTTTAAAGCTAAATTATAAAAGGCTGAAAGATGAAGTACAAAATCAAAGCGACGCTAAGCAAGAACGTGTTTATCTTGCCCCTCAAACCAATATATGCCCTCTCACATCCCAAGAGGCACTCAAACCCAAGACGCCATGGAATCTAGCCCTTGTTTTTTTCTTACCTATGGCTTCTTGCTCGTTTCTTTTTACTTCTTGTTTCCGCCTTTCTGTCCACCCGCTCACGCGAGGCGGTTCTGACCTATCCGCTTCTTACTTCTGACTTCTTGCTTCTTGCTTCTTAAAAAAACTACAGGCCTTAGCCCGCATCTGACTGCGGCGGCTAAAGCCTGCTGTTCTTTTTCGGAACTAAAAACCCGAGGTTTAATTTCCGGTCGTCTGATCGGCCTTTTCGGTCGAGGCTGTTGCACTCGAGTTAAGGTCGATGCGATAAACGCCCGACGAATGTGTACCCGCAAAGATGCGGCCCGGTGCATTTTTGTCGAACGCCATCGTCCAGACCCTGCGGCTCGGGAGCGGCATATCCTTGCCGTCCATTCGCTTCCAGCGGTTGCCCGCATCGGTCGAGATATAAATGCCGCCGTCGGTCTCGATCGCACTCGAAATGATGATCTGATCCGTGTTGTTAGGATCGATCAGGATCGATGTAAAATTGCCGAGCGGCAGATTGCCTCCGCGGCGTGTCCATGATTTGCCGTTATCGCGGCTGAGATAGAATGTCTGTTTCGTGCCGACATATATATAATCAGGACGCTCAGGATCTGATGCGATCGAGCTTACAGGCACGCCTTCATCAGCACCGCCGGTTTTTGCCCACGTCTTGCCGTCATCGTGTGAGACAACTACGCCAGACGTAGCCGTGCCAACCCAGATAGTATCGCGGCGCATCGGCGAGACATGGATGGCAAGCACATTCGTATTGATGCCGCTGCCGAGATCGAGCTTTTCCCAGCCTTTTGTCAGATCATAGCTGCGATAGATGCCGTTGTCGGTTCCGGCCAGTAGTCCGTTGCGGCCGTCTTCGGTAAATTGCAGCACCTTTATGCTGCCGGTGATCGTCGGCACGAGCACAGGCCCGGCCGCCGCAGGCGGCGCAGCTTTTGGAACAGGTTTAGTCTTGACTCCGCTCTTGGCCGGAGCAGCCCGACGAACCGGAGACTTTGCCGCCGGTTTGGCTCCCGCGACGGCATTCCATGTGAGGCCGCGGTCAAGTGACCTCATCAGGCCGGTGTTGGTGCCCAGATACATCAGATTCGGATTTGTCCTGTCCTGTAATATCGCAAAGGGCGATGTACGGTTGACGTCAATGCTCGGCGACGACCGCCACGTATCGCCTCCATTATCACTGATAAAGAAAAATCCGCCGCCGGTCGCCGTGTTGCGCGTCGCCGCATAGATGCGGTTAGGCCGTTGGATGTCGGTCGCGACCGCGTATGTCAGACGCGTCGTCAAATCTAAGTTGGTCGGTGCAAAATTTCGGCCGCCGTCATTTGAGACCATCACGCCATAGTTGTTTGTCGCGATGTAGATACGGTTAGGTTCGTCAGGATGTACGCCGATCGAGTTGATCTCAAGATTGCGTTGTGTGGTCAACACCCACGACCGGCCGCCGTTTGACGTCATCCAAAAACCTTCGGTCGTCGCGGCATAGATCGTACCCGCAAGCGTCGGATGCTGTAAAATGTCGCGCGTACGGCGGGATTGTGACGGAATGCCGTTGATCTTTTTCCAAAGTTCGCCGCCGTTAAATGACTCGTAAATGCCGCTGCACGCCGATGCAACGACGTGCTCGTTGTTATGAGGGTCGAGCGTCACGGCAAAGACATCAGAGTCGTCGATCATTCCATTTTTGATCAGACGCCAATTAGCACCGCCGTCGGTCGTTTTGTAAGCACGCCACCATGTACCGGCGTAGATCGTGTTCGGTGATTTAGGATCGATCGCAAGCGAGTCGATATTGACAGGCATCGTTGACGAAGAGATCTTTGTCCAGTCGGCACCCGAATTTCGCGATATCCATGCTCCCTCGGTCGTACCTGCGATCAGAACTGACGGATCTGCCGTCGATTGCGTCAGCGAGTGTATCGACGACTTTCGCAATTCCTTTGCCTCTTTCCACGTAGCACCGCCGTCAGTCGAACGAAAGAATCCGCCCGGGGCAGTGTGCCTGTGGCCCGACGCATAGATCATATTTGAATCGCGCGAGTCGATGATCAGATCGTCCAGGATCAGCTGCGGCTGATTAAGATTAACCAGCAGCGACCACGTTTTTGCACCGTCGAGCGATCGGAATATCTGGCCGTCGAGCGTCGTAACGTAGATCTTATTCTTATCCTTTGGGTCGATACGCAGCACGCGGATATCGCCGCCGTCGGGGCCGGTTATCGTCCAGCTTTTAACAGGGGCATCGCTAGTTGCGATCGGGACCTCTATCGCGAGAGAGTAAGCGGAAAGGGCTGCGACAACCGCTAAAACAAGCAGCGATCGGCTAAACATTCGATTAATTCTTGACATAAGGGTACTTCGCAAGGGCGGAGAGAGCTTGTCGATAACCGACAATATCTAGATGCATTAAGCAGTGTTTTAGTTTACATTTAAGCGCCGGCCAAAAGAGAATTTTATCTAAAAAATCGCAAATTGCCAACTAAATAAACAAAAGACGAAAAAGCGGCCGCAGCTTTGTGATGTAAGCTGCGGCCGCTTGAGTTATGTTTACGGGTTACCCCGTAAAGCTATTCCATATCAGGTGTCGGAGCATCAGCACCGGTCGGTACTACCCAGAACTTGCTGTACTCGCCGCCCTGAGTGTTGCCGCCGTCAACAAAGGTGATACGGCTTAAGTCGTATTTCCTGAAGTTGATCGCCTTCATGATCTGGCCCCTGCGGTGCTTGATCTGAGCAGGTGTACCATAGTTGATGATAACACCACGCGAGGTAGGATCGTTGTTCAACTGGATATAGAAGTTGTCAACGCGAGCCTTGACCTCGTCATCCTTCTGAGTACCAAACTCATCAACCTTCTGCGGTCTCGGACGCTCCTGAACACCGGCAGTTTCAGATGCATTTGTGGTACAACCGCAATCTGACTGAACTCCGCCGAGATCAACCGTAGCAGTAACCGTCTGTCCGGCCATTTCGTTGGTAGTCTCAACCGTTATGCTCGATGTACCCTGACCGGATGTGATCGTACCTGACGAAACGCTCCAGTTATAGGTATAGCTGCCTGTTCCCGAAACATTAGCCGTGAATGTCATCGACTGTCCCGGAGCCGTTGTACCGGCAGGTCCCGAAACGCTAAGTGACGGACAGCTGCAGATCATTTGGCAATCAGCACATTCTTTGATAGTAACCGTGCGTGTCTCGGTCTTACCGCAAACGCCGCAACCGTCATCGACACCGGTGGTGATCGTGTAAGTTCCCGGCCTTGCTTCGCTAAGATCCCACGAAACATTTGCACCGCTGCCTACGATACGTCCGCCTGAGACGGTGTAGTTGTAAACGAGGGTGTCATTTTCAGGATCGTGTGCACTGGTCGCAACTGAAACGCTGCGGCTTTCATCACATGCACCCGATGCCGACTTCTGTCCCGGAGGACATCCGATCGAGATCTCGGTCTTGTCCAGATTGACACTGTCAATAACAGCAGGCTGATTCACAACATCAATAAGACGCTTGTTACGACGGCCGACCGCTACCTGTACAATGTATCCGTTTGGATCGTTAGATGTCAGGAAACCGGGAGGGACACCTGTAAAGCTGGTGTTAACAACAACAGGAACACAATTGGTTGACTGTACGTTGCATCCTACATTAACCGACGTATTGAACGGATCATTCTCAAACGAACGTGCATCCTGTTGGTTAAAGTTGCGGCGATATGCCAAACCTATACTAGCCCAACGAGTTACAAAGATCCTGGCACCAATGATACCGTCAAGAGGATTATTCTCAAGAGCATTTGGTGTGCGTCCGCCAACATAACGGGTCGAGGTCAACTCAGCGATAGGCTGGAAATATTTGTTGACCGGAAAGTCAACACCGATGCCGGCATGGAGTTCATCCGGACGATCAAGAAGAGTAAATGTTCCGCCGGTGAAGGCACCTTTCGCTTTGGTCGTATATGTATAACCAACGTTACCCGAAAGATTTACCCACTTTGCCAAGCGAGCATCAGCAAAACCGGTGACATTTAGATCACCCATGTTACCACCTGCTCCGGCACCGCGTTGCATTTGGTTAAATCCACTGATGCTGTCAGCGTTGTCTTTATAATAGGTGTATGAAGCAACGATACCGGCACCGATCGGATTGTCATTGCTCGTGAAACGCCATTTACCACCGAATGTGAACGAGTTAAATGCCGACTCACCATATCCGCGATTGATAAACGGTGCATCAGGAAGATAGGTCGGGGCAACGGTAAAGCTTGTAGGGATCTGGCGAACCGATGATCCTACGACCGGATTCGTGCCGGTTGCCAACACTATACCCGGAAGAATACTGCCGTAAACAGATCCAATACCATAGAAATTGCTGGCTCCGTTACCGCCGACGCCAACACCACCCAGTGCTGAAGTAAACCCATAGGTTCCCGCACTTCCGCCTACGAAAGGAAATTGAACGAATGGCTGAGCACCGGTCGGACGAAATACCGCACCGTTGATCGTCGAACCTAGTCCGATAGGAGCAAGCACGATCGCCGGGCCTGACCTATAAACGCCGTCAATGACGACCTGCGAATTCGGCAAGTAGAAGCTCGAAAGAGCGCGAGGGTTGTTGACCTTGATGCCGCGATAGGCCTCGGTGGTAAAGAATACCTCAAAATTGTTTGTAACACCGGCCTGAAAACTCAGCGGCATCGATGTGAAATCGGCATTACCGGGATCACGATCGTAATTGCTGTACGCCGCCGAGAAAGTAAATTCTTTCTTTCTGAGCGTCGTACCGTCATAAACGGTAAAGAGACCCGTCGGGCCGCCTACCGAACCGCCGGTACCGACCGTCGGTGCAGTGTTTCTCGGATCCTTGTCTGACCTCTGGGATTGGGCCATCGCACTGAATACGAGCGTAAGCATTAATAGCGTAACCACATACGCCTTATTAGCGAGTTTCATCACATTCCTCCGCCGAAAAAAAATAAATAAAGATTGAAATTCAAATCGCAGCCGCATAAAAATATCCGCAAGTCGAATGTTTTCAAAGCTACCCGATTATATACATAGCAGTTTAAGCATTCAAACTCTCGAACACTCTACTACCCAAAATTTAGCACTACAATTACGCTAATTCCTAAAAAATATTACACAAAAAGCAATGTGTTACTGACACGTAAAATGTCAACACATATACTTCCTTGTAAAACACTAACTTATCAGCGTCCTAAAATCAAGCATTTTAACACGTTAGCGAGATCCTAGGCATAGATGCCGCGCATACGCGTATCGTATGCGACACGATCGATCGCGAGCATATATGCTGCGGTCCTCGAGTCAACGTCGTGTTTTTCAGAGTAATGGACAATCTCGTTAAAGCTTGCGATCATCTTGTCTTCGAGACGGGTGTTGACCTCCTGTTCGGACCAGAAATAGCCCATGCGATCCTGAACCCATTCAAAATACGAAACCGTAACCCCGCCCGCATTTGCCAAAATGTCGGGAATAACAAAGATGCCCTTATCGTGCAGTATCTGGTCTGCCTTTGGCGTGGTCGGGCCGTTGGCTCCTTCCGCCAGGATGCGGCACTTGATGCGGTCCGCATTCTCGGATGTGATCTGGTTCTCTGTCGCACACGGAGCAAGCACATCACATTCGATCTCGAGCAGAGCCTTGTTATCGACCTGCTCAACATCCGGATAACCATCGAGCGATTTATTCTTACTAAGATATTCGAGGACATGCGGTATGTTGAGGCCGTCAGGATTATAGATACCGCCATGCACGTCTGAGATGCCAATTATCTTATACCCATGCTCATACATTAATTGAGCGCCGATGCCGCCGACATTTCCCGAACCCTGAACAACGACCGTCGTCTGCTGCGGTGTAAGGTTGAGGCGCTTGATCGCTTCGTTTACGCAAAAGAGCACGCCGCGACCGGTCGCTTCTCTTCGGCCAAGCGAACCGCCGAGAGCGACGGGCTTGCCGGTGACGACCGCATTGACTGTGTGGCGGGCATGCATGGAGTATGTGTCCATGATCCAGGCCATCGTCTGCTCGTTGGTGTTCATGTCCGGTGCCGGCACATCCTTGTCCGGCCCGATGAAATCGATCAGTTCCGATGTATAGCGGCGCGTCAGTCTTTCGAGTTCGCCGATCGACATTTGTGTCGGATCGCAGATGATGCCGCCCTTGCCACCGCCAAATGGTACATTGACGACCGCGCATTTCCATGTCATCCATGCCGAGAGAGCTTTAACCTCATCGAGCGAGACATCAGGAGCATATCGAATGCCGCCCTTTGCCGGGCCGCGAGCAAAATTATGCTGCACACGAAATCCCTCAAAGACCTGAATGTGTCCCGTGTCCATTCGGACAGGTATATAAACCTTGATCTCACGACTGGGAACACGCATCACGGCATAAAGGTCCTCGTCCAAACCAAGCAGCCTTGCCGCACGGTCAAAACGTTCGCTCATTGCTTCGAACGGATTCTTCTCGTCATTACCTTTGAATCGCCGCATTTCGTCGGCCATCGGATTCGCCATCTGTTTTAAATCTCCAACAGTGTTATCTTTAGATTACTTTCTCCTATCAATGAAAAAACGGAACGATGCCCGATCAAAGGTCACCTCCCGCTTTTTTCAATTTCAAACCGCTGCGGCGTTCATTTTAAACAGGCCGCTTAATATTGATCTGCATTATCCGCGTTCATCCAACATTTAGATGTTCGTCAGCATCTGATGATGCATGCAAATTTGCCTGTATCTGTAAAAGAACGATCACCGACTCGACGGCGCGGTTCAGTGTTATGACCGCAAACAAAAATTTTATCGCAGGGTGTTTGCCTGCGCAACCGCGCTTAGCTGATTAGGCCGTACAATCTAAAAAGGATGTCTGACGCGGCTAAATGTTATAATAACAACACATGTTCGCATTGAGACCCAACGCCATTCCGGCATCCGCTGTTAGGCGGGCTTTGCTTATTTTGATATTCGCATTCCTTTTTTTCGGCAATGCGGTTCATGCGCAAACCGAAGACGACCAGGCCAAGATCGTCGCTGCGTTCCAAGACGCTCAGGACGCTCATGAAAAAGGCGATATTGCCAAGGCTGTCGAACTATATAAAAAGGTGCTGACAATGGCTCCGGGACTGCCCGAGGCCGAGTACCAGCTCGGTTCGGCGTATCTCTCTCAAGGCAATTCGGACGAGGCCGAAAAAGAATTTCGCTCCGCGCTCGAACACCGTCCTGACTGGAGCCTGCCGATGGCCGCTGTCGGCGATATGCTCGTCCGCAAGGGCAAATGTTTACAGGCATCAGATGCCGCAGCTGCCGCCGAGGCGTTCAGGTCGGCAAATGATCTTTTACAAAAGGCTGTCGAGGCCGATCACACCAACGCTCCGGCGTGGGCGGCGATCGTCGATCTCAGGCTTGCGACAAACGTCGATCGTCAGACACTTACCGCGACGCTTGCGTCTCTCAAACCGCTGACCGACGGCAAGGCTAATGCACCGTCATCGCTCTGGACCGCACGCGGCATTCTCGAAAGCCGTCTCGAACTGTATAAAGACGCTGCCGTCAGCCTGCAGAATGCTCTCAATTCAGATCCGCATAATAAATATGCGGTGATCGCCAATGCTGAAATGGCTCTCAAACAAGGCGACACGACTGCCGCCGAATCATTTTCGGCTAAGCTTGCCGAAAGTTATCCGTCCGACGATGCCGTAAAACTTTTGCGTGCAAAGATACTGGCCGCCAAAGGCAATTACGCCGAAGCCCTTAAGACGCTCGATTCTCAGGGCGGTACCGACAGCGAATCTGCCGCATTGCGAAAGTCGATCTCGACATCTCTCAGCGAAAACACGGACGATCTCGAACGAAGATTAAAGGACGATCCGAATAATTATGCGATCCTCGGGCGTTTGTGTTCACTTTTTCGTATCCCTTCGCCCGAAAAAGCGTTAGACTATTGCCGTAGGGCAAGCGAGGCCGAACCTAACAACATTTCACCGGCGATCGGTTACGGTGCGGCCCTTGTTCAGGCGAAACAACTTGACAAGGCTGTTTTTCTTTTAAGAAAGATAATCGAGATCGCTCCGGATAATGCGACGGCCCATGCAAATCTTGCCACCGCGTATTCGCAGTCAAAGGCTTGGGCGCAGGCTCGCGACGAATATCAATGGCTGATCGATCACGGCAGCGGACTGCCGATAGCATATTATCTTATAGGAATAGCTCACGATGAGCTTGGCGCTTACCTTGATGCTGTGGCAAACTATCAACTATTCATAAAGTACGCGGATCCGAGTAAGAATCAGCTCGAGATCGACAAGGTGAATTTGAGAATGCCCGTGGTCCAAAAGCTGGCACGCAACATGAAGCCTAAAAAGTGAAACACTTATCGGACAGTTTCCTTTTCAACATTTTTCGCCGATCGGCGGCCATAAATATTACCGCGTTCATTCTTACGGCGATCTCGCTATTGATATTTACTACGGCTGTGTCCGCTCAGGCCGACGACCCGCTCGCCGTCGCTCCGCCGCCGATCAGATCACCTGCCAAAGATGATGTTAAAAAACTCGATGACGAGACCGATATCAAAGACCGCACCAAGCTCGCACTCGATATGCTTGCACAGCATCTGACACAAGCCGAGACAAAGGCCGCCGCGGGTGATAATGACGGTATGTATGCCGATCTCGGATATTTTTGCGGCCTGATGAACTACTCGCTCAACTTTTTGCTCAAGTACGATAATGAGGGCAAACAGTCGCTTTCAAATCTCAAGCGGTTCGATCTCGGCCTGAGAGCAATGCTGCCGCGGATCGAGATATTACGGCGAAACGCTCCGACGACGCACGAGGAATTTGTCCGAACTTTGATCAAGTACGTTCGCGATGCCCGCGATAAGGCTCTCGAACCGATGTTTGGCGACACCGTTCTTTCGACCAAAAGCAACTAATGCCGCACCTGATCCATCGAACTTGATCTGGATCTATCTGATGAATCTCTATTCTAAAATCTCTTTCGCGATCCTTTCCGTTTTGGTCCTCGCTTCGTTTACGCAAAGCGCCGCTGCACAGCGGCGCGATTATCTGACCGATGACGAGATCGAACTTGTCCGCGACGCGCAGCAGCTTGATCAGCGAATCGAGATTCTTACAAAAGCGATTGACCGCCGCTTTGCCGTGCTTAACATTGATGTCGGTGCTCATCCGGTCGGTAAAAAGGATACGGACAAATGGGGGCCTGCACCGACAGGTTCGCGGGTCGAGCTGTTCGCCGACATCAAACAGCTTCTGCAAAAGGCGATCGACGATATCGACAATCTTTCCGATCGTCCGTCATCGATGGTAGTTGACCCTGACGACAAGTCAAAAAAGCCAAAGGGGTTTAAGGATATCTTTCCCGCCGCCGTGAAAAAACTCGCCGCTGCGGCCGACCGATACAAGACGCCTGTCAGCACCGAATTCAGCCGTACGAATGACCGCGTCGAGACCGGCATTTTGATGGACATCGGCGAGATGCTTAATGAGATCACCGCCTCGGTCGATAAATTATCGTCGGTCGAAAAATGACGTTAATTACTCTTTGATGCCGCCGTCGGACGCGATATCGACTGCCGCACTTGAACCTTTTGCATCGGCTGACTTACACTCATCGTTTATGTCAGACATTCAATTAAAACAAACTCCGCTTAATAAGGCTCACCGTGACCTCAGCGGCAAAATGGTCGATTTTGGCGGCTGGGATATGCCGGTCCAATATAAGGCCGGCGTCATTGAGGAGCACATGCGGTGCCGCACTCATGCCGGACTTTTCGATGTTTCGCACATGGGCGAGATCTGGGTTGACGGGCCTGGAGCTATCGACTTTGTCAATCGTCTGACGACCAATGATGTCCGACGCCTCATCGACGGACAGGCACATTACTCCGCACTGACAAATGACAATGGCGGCGTCGTTGACGACCTCTTGGTTTACCGCTTTGCCGAAGAACGCCTTTTACTCGTCGTCAATGCCGCAACCACCGAAAAAGATTGGGCGTGGCTTACGTCTCATCATTCAGATGCCGATGATTGCGTACTGACCAATGCAAGCGGCGAATTTTGCCAGATCGCCGTCCAAGGCCCTGAGGCTATCGGCATCCTTCAGCAGATGACGGACACCGAACTTGCACCGATCGGCTATTACCACTTTACCGAAGGCTGGGTTGACGGCGTCGAAGCCATCATTTCCCGCACAGGCTACACCGGCGAGGACGGCTTTGAGATCTACGCCGCACCTGAGTATGCCGAAAAATTGTGGAATAAGCTGCTCGAGATCGGCGGATTCGGCACTGATGACGGCATACTTCCCTGCGGCCTCGCTGCCCGCAATACGCTCAGGCTCGAGTCCGCAATGTCACTCTATGGCCACGAACTTGATGATGACATCAGCACGTATGAGGCAAATCTCGGCTGGATCACAAAACTCGATAAAGGTGATTTTACCGGCCGCGATAAACTTGCCGCTCTGAAAGAGAACGGCCTCACACGTAAACTTATCGGGTTTGAAATGACCGAACCCGGCATCGCCCGCGACGGTTACGACATCTACGTCGGCGATGATAAGGTCGGAACCGTCACCTCAGGCAGCCCCGGCCCTTTCATTAAAAAGAACATCGGACTCGGCTTTGTGCCGCCAGACTTTGCAAAAGCAGGCCAAGACATTAAAATTGATGTCAGAGGCAAGAGATTGTCAGCAACAGTGGCGCCCACACCGTTCTATAAACGACAAAAATAGAGTCTTGTCCACCCCCTTAATCGAAAAAAACACTATGTCTAATATTCCGGAAAATCTGCGATACAGTAAGGACCATGAATGGGTACAGGTTGATGGTGATATAGCCACAATTGGAATTACTGATTACGCTCAGCACTCTCTCGGTGATGTCGTCTATATCGATATGCCGCGCGTCGGCGACAAGTTCGACACTCACGAATCTTTTGGCTCGGTCGAGTCTGTTAAGGCAGTTTCA
>Ga0153956_1003010_pt1 | contig 11473 bp, 10 predicted proteins | sample TSFL040MetaG_FD_104704 | JGI IMG/M metagenome (GOLD analysis project Ga0153956, IMG submission 104704) | Attine ant fungus gardens microbial communities from Florida, USA - TSFL040 MetaG | ecosystem: Host-associated > Fungi > Mycelium > Unclassified | place: USA: Florida, Wekiwa Springs...
CGGCACCACCACCGATCCCGGCATCGGAACCACGGGCACGACGGGTACCACCGGCGGCAGCGACAAGAACGACGGCTCCGGCAGCGAGGGCAACGGCGGCAACTCCGGATCCGGAAACAAGAACTCCGGGCCGAAGAAGGGCAACGGCGGCAAGAAGCCGGTCAAGCCCCAGACGCCCGATCCCAGCGCCGCGAACTCCGAGAACGCCCCGGATTTCGTGCCGGATGCCGGTTCACCTCTTTCGACCGAGATCACGACCAGCCCCGGCCTCGGTCTTTCCGGTGACGCGACTCCCGTCGCCGCCTGCGACGGCAGCGCCGGACCGCCCCGGAACCTGATCCCGATCTACGTCGAGGCCGCGAACAAGTACAACCTCGGCGAGCGGGGCCCTCAGATCCTCGCCGCGATCAACTCGATCGAGACCGACTTCGGCCGGCTCAACAACGTGACCTCCTATGCCGGTGCGATCGGCTGGATGCAGTTCATGCCCTCGACCTGGGACACGTACGCGACCGACGGTGACGGCGACGGCAAGACCGACCCGTACAACCCGCACGACGCGATCCACGCTGCCGCCCGTTACCTGCAGGCCGCCGGCGCCCCGGAGAACTGGTACGACGCGGTCTACGCGTACAACCACGCCGACTGGTACGTCCAGGACGTACTGGACAAAGCGGCCTGTTACGGCAACCTCGCCGACACGACCACCGGGTCCGAGGAAGAGCTCAAGACCTACGTCTGCCAGGCATCCGACGCGCGGGTCCTCGAGATCCCGAACTACTACATGGCCGGTTTCGAGGACGCCGCTTCCCGGTACCAGCTCGGCCAGCGCGGCATCTGGGTCCTGGCCGCGGTCGCCCGACTCGAGTCCGACTACGGGCGCGGCATGACCCCGAAGCAGCTCAAGGAAACCGGGCCGATGGGGCTCTCCCGCGACGAGTGGAAGAAGTACGGCGTCGACGGCGACGGCGACGGATACGTCGAGCGCGACGAGCCCTGGGACGGTATCGCCACCTTCGCCCGCATGCTCTGGTCGAAGCCCACCCTGGAGGCCGGCCTCTTCCAGCACAACCACGCCTCCTGGTACGTCGAGGCGGCGATCGCCGATGCCGGCAGGATCGCCGGCGACTGCGACACCAGCAAGACCGACTGGAACATCGCCTACCCGATCCCGACCAACTCGACCGAGATCAACTGGGACAACCTTCAGATCCTCAACCCGGCCGCTCAGGAAGACATCCAGAACGGCCTGATCGACCAGCGCGTGATCAACCTGCTGGCGATCCTCACCCAGAAGTACAGCCTGCTGATCAGCGCCCTGCGTTCCGACCACAGCGAGATGACCGCCTCCGGCAACATCTCCAACCACTACGGAGGCCGGGCGATGGACATCGCCGCGGTCAACGGCGTGCCCTGCACCGACCAGTCCGTGGGCAGCCCCTGCACCGAAGTGATCAAGCTGCTCGCCTCGCTGCCCGACGGCGTCAAGCCGACCGAGCTGATCTACGGCTGGGACATCGACGGTCCGGGTCCCGCGTTCGCGCTGCCCGACCACACCGACCACATTCACGCCGGCTTCAACCTCTAGATGTCCGGCGACCCGCGGGAGCCGCCGAGTCAGGCTCGGCCGGTTCACCGCTCGCATATGCTGGCGGCAGGCCGGGTACCGGTCGTGAACCAGTCGCAACCAAGGAGAGGATCCAGATGCCTACTTTCGTGATGCTGACCAACCTGACTTCCGACGGCGTCAAGACCCTGAAGAACAACCCGGGACGGGTGGCCGAGGTGAATCGCGAAGTCGAAGCGCTCGGCGCCAAGGTCGTCGCCCAGTACACGACCCTCGGCCAGTACGACTTCGTCACCGTGATCGAAGCCCCCTCGAACGAGGTGATGGCCAGGGTCTCGGTCGAGATGGGTTCCCGCGGCACCATGACCAGCCAGACCCTTACCGCACTCCCCGCCGAGCAGTTGGCTGAAGTTCTTTGAGCATCCGCATCCTCGTCCTCGGCGGCGGCGGCCGCGAGCACGCGATAGTCAAGGCGCTTGCGCGCTCCCCGCAGACGCCTGAGCTCTTCTGCGCCCCCGGGAACCCGGGCATCGCCGCCGAAGCGACCTGCCTGCCCGACCTCGATCCGGTCGACCCGGCGGCGGTTGCCGCCAAGGCGGCCGAGCTGGAGATAGACCTGGTCGCGGTCGGCCCCGAAGCGCCGCTCGTCGCCGGGGTCGTCGATGCCCTGAAGGACGCCGGCATCGCCGCCTTCGGGCCGAGCGGAGCAGCCGCTCAGCTCGAAGGCTCGAAGGCGTACGCGAAGGAGGCGATGGAGGAAGCCGGGGTTCCGACCGCCGGCTACGGCGTCGTCACGGACCGGGAATCAGCCCTCGCGAAGGTGGCCGAGACCGGCTGCCCGGTCGTGCTCAAAGCCGACGGCCTGGCCGCCGGCAAAGGCGTCCTCATCTGCATGGACGAGGAGGAGGCCCGCGACGCGATCGAGGTCTTCTTCACCGAACGGCGCTTCGGCGAGACCGAAGTCGTGGTCGAGGAGTTCCTGGAGGGCGAAGAGCTCTCGCTCCTGGCGATATGCGACGGGGAAAGAGCGATCCCGCTGGCTCCGGCTCAGGACTACAAACGGATCGGGGAGGGCGACACCGGCCCCAACACCGGCGGCATGGGCAGCTACTCGCCGGTGCAGACGGTCTCTTCCGACCAGCTGGCCGAGCTATCCGCGGCCGTCCACCAGCCGATAGTCGATCTGATGGCTCGCCGCGGCCACCCCTTCCACGGGGTGCTCTACGCCGGCCTGATGATGACCGCCGACGGGCCCTCGGTGCTCGAGTACAACACCCGTTTCGGGGATCCCGAGACCCAGGCGGTGCTGCCGCGGCTCGAGTCGGACCTGGTCGACCTGTTCCTCGCCGGCTCGATCCCGGGCGGTCTGGCCGAAAAGGAAGTGAGCTTCGCCGATCAGTTCGCGGTGACGGTCGTGCTGGCCTCGGCCGGGTATCCGGCCTCATCCTCGAAGGGGGACGTGATCACCGGGCTGGACGAGGCGTCCGCGTCGGCCGAGGTGGTCCACGCCGGCACCGCCGAGAAGAACGGGCAGATAGTCACGGCCGGGGGGAGGGTCCTCAACTTGACCGGCCTCGGTCCCGACGCGGCAACCGCGCGGGAACGCGCTTACGATGCGGCAGACAAAGTCAATTTCGATGGCAAACAGATGCGACGCGACATCGCCGAACGGGCGGTCCGCCGCGAGAGAGACCAGGAACTATGAGCGAAACCCAGCAGCCTACAACCCTCTCCTCCGTCGAGGAGCTCTTCGAGGAGATCGAAGTGGAAGCCCCCCAGGTCGGGATCATCATGGGCTCGAAGAACGACAAGCCCAAGATGCAGCCCGCCGGCCAGGCGCTCGAGGACGCCGGCGTCGCCTACGAGGTGCGGGTCATGTCCGCCCATCGCGATCCTCTACTGGTAACCGAGTACTGCACCAACGCGAAGATGCGGGGCCTCAAGGTGATCATCGCCGGGGCCGGCATGTCGGCCGCGCTGCCCGGCGTCGCCGCCGCCCACACCGAGCTTCCCGTGATCGGCGTGCCGATCCTCGGCAAGTCGCTCGGTGGGCTCGACGCGCTGCTCTCCGCGGTGCAGATGCCTCCGGGCGTCCCCGTGGCCTGCGTGGCGATCGACGGCGCCAAGAACGCCGGCGTGCTCGCCACCCGCATCATCAACCTGGCTGCCTAGAGCCACATGATCGAGCGCTACACCCGCCCCGAGATGGGCGCGGTCTGGACCCAGCAGGCCAAGTTCCAATCCTGGCTGGAAGTCGAGCTGGCCGCGACCGACGCCTGGGCGGCGGAGGGCGTGGTGCCGGCCGAGGCCGCCGCGATCTGCCGCGAAAAGGCCTCTTTCACGGTCGAGGAGATCAACGCCCGCGAGGAGATCACCAACCACGACGTCGCCGCCTTCGTCGACGTCGTGGCCGCCTCGATCGGCGAGGAAGGCCGCTGGATCCACTTCGGCCTGACCTCCTCCGACGTGCTCGACACCGCTCTCGCCGTCCAGCTCACCAAGGCCGGGGAGATCCTGGTCGCCGGGGCGAAGGCCTACCGCGACGCCCTGATCGAGCGGGCCTTCGAGTTCAAGGACACGCTGGCCATGGGCCGCACCCACGGCGTCCACGCCGAGCCGACCACCTTCGGCCTGCGCCTCGCCGGTTTCGCCTTCGAGGCGGACCGCAACTGGAAGCGCCTGCAGGAGGCGACCGCCCAGGCCGCCCGCGGCAAGCTCTCCGGCGCGGTCGGCACCTACGCCTCGGTGCCGCCGGTGATCGAGCGGCAGGTCATGGAGTCGCTCGGTCTCCAGCGCGAGGACATCGCGACCCAGGTCGTCCCGCGTGATCGTCACGCCGAGCTGCTCAGCGCGATCGCGCTGGCCGGCGCGGGGATCGAGCGGTTCGCCACCGAGGTACGCCATCTGCAGCGGACCGAGGTCCGCGAGGCCGAGGAGCCTTTCGCCACCGGCCAGCAGAAGGGCTCTTCGGCGATGCCGCACAAGCGCAACCCGATCCGGACCGAGCGCCTGACCGGGCTCGCCCGCCTGCTCCGTGGCTACGCCCAGACCGGGCTCGAGAACGTCGCCCTCTGGCACGAACGGGACATCTCGCATTCAGGCGCCGAGCGGGTGATCCTGCCGGACGCGACGATCGGCCTCGACTACATGCACCACATCGCCACCCAGGTCGCGACCGGGCTGGTGGTGCATGTGGACCGGCTCAAGTCGAACCTGGAGCTGACCAACGGCGCCCTGTTCAGCCAGCGCGCCCTGACTGCGCTGGTCGAGTCGGGAATGACCCGCGACGACGCCTACCGCACTGTCCAAGCCGCCGCCCACGAGGCATTCGACGGCGGACCGCATTTCCGCGAGTTGATCGGCAAGGCCGCCCCAGAGCTCGATCTCGACGAGATCTTCGACTACAACGCCTACCTCACCCACCTCCCCGAGGTCTTCGAGAGGTTGGAGCAGATCCGCTAGCGGATCAGCAACCGAGATGGCAAAAGTCAGTGATTATCACTGACTTTTGCCATCTCGTTGGGTACTTTGGCTGCCACCCCACGGAGTCCGATCATCCATTCGATTGTGTTCTGCGATCGGACGGGTTTGACTTGGAGGCGAGCGAAGCCCGCCGACTGCAGTTAAATTTGGACCCATGATCCTCTACGTCTGCGGTACAGGCACCAGCGGTCCGGGCGCGATGCATCCCTGCGCCAAGGCCGGCAAGGCACTCGACGAGGCCGGTCACGAGTACGAGCTGAAGAGGGTCCGCGGCTACCGGATGATGCCTTGGACCTGGAAGAGCCGGGCCGAGGACCGCGAAGAGGTCAAGCGGCTGTCGGGAACCAACGAGGTGCCGATCCTGGTCCTCGATGATGGTGAAGTGATCAGCGACTCGTTGACGATCGCCAAATGGGCGAGGGAAAACCCCGCCCGCGGGTAGAGCCGATCCGGCCGGCGACGGCCAGGCCCGCGGCCGATGCCATAGCCCGCGGCTTCCAGGACAACGAGATCTGGACGTGGCTGCTGCCCGATGACCGGGCGCGGGCACGGGTCGAGCGACGGCAGTACCGGGCCCTGGTCCGGCATGTGTTCGTTCCCAGACGGTCGGGTTGGGTCGCCCGACGCGAGGATGGCGGGGCTACGGGCGGCGCTCTCTGGTACCCGCCGGGCACCAAGAAGCACAGCTTCCGCGAGACGATGGCCGAGAGCCTGCCCTTCCTGCCGGCGGGCATCCCGCATCTCGGCAAGGCTTCGAGGCTCCAGCGGCTGGTCGTCTCGAACTGGCCGAAGGAGCCGCACTGGTACCTCTCGGTCCTCTCGATCTCCCCCGAATCGCAGCGCAGCGGCTACGGCAGCGCTCTGCTCCGACCCGGCCTCGAGGCCGCCGACCGCCAGGGATCCGGCTGCTGGCTGGAGACCCAGCGCGAAAGCAACATCCCCTTCTACTCCCGGTTCGGGTTCGAGCTGATCAAGCGGGTCGAGGTCGAACCGGACGCGCGGCTCTGGCTGATGTGGCGGCCGCCGGCCACCTGATGCTCAGCTCGGGAAGCCCGCCTCCAAGCTGAACCCGCCCCACCCACTCGAAGTATCGAATGGATGGGTGGGGCTCTGTCGGGGGTGATTCGGAGTTCTGATCGGTTGTAGAGTCGGGAGGTAATGAGCCCCTCGATTGAAGACCTCAAGCTCGTCAACTCCGGCAAGGTACGTGAGATCTACGAGATCGAGGACGACCTGTTGCTGGTCGCCTCGGATCGGATCTCGATCTACGACGTGATCATGCCGACCGCGATCCCCGACAAGGGGAAGGTGCTGACCCAGATGTCGAACTTCTGGTTCGAGAACACCTCCCAGATCGTCCCGAACCACTTCATCTCGAACGACGTTCCGGAGGAAGTCGCCGGACGGGCCGTGCGCGTGCGCAAGCTCGAGATGTACCCGGTCGAGTGCGTGGTCCGCGGCTACCTCTCCGGTTCCGGCTGGAAGGAGTACCAGGAGAGCGGCTCCGTCTGCGGGGTCGGGCTGCCCGAAGGCCTCCAGGAATCGGACAAGCTCCCCCGACCGATCTTCACCCCGGCGACCAAAGCAGAGCTCGGTGATCACGACGAGAACGTCGACTTCGAGCGGGCCGCCGAGATCGTCGGCGACCGTCACCTGATGGAGGAGCTGCGCCGCATCTCGATCGAGATCTACGAGTACGGCGCCGCCCACGCCGCCGAGAAGGGCATCATCCTGGCCGACACCAAGTTCGAGTTCGGCAGCTACGCCGGAGCCGAGATCGTGCTGGCCGACGAAGTCCTGACGCCGGATTCCTCGCGCTACTGGCCGGCAGACGCCTATGAGCCGGGGAAGACCCAACCGTCCTTCGACAAGCAATACGTCCGTGACTGGGCCAACGCCGCCGGCTGGGACCACACCCCGCCCGCGCCCGAGTTGCCAGAGGACGTGGTCGCCCAGACCCAGGCCAAGTACCGCGAGGCCTACGAGCGCATCACCGGGAGGGAACTTTGATTCAGGCACGAGTTCTGATCCGCCCCAAGGAGGGCATCCTCGACGCGCAGGGCAAGGCCGTCGAAGGCGCCCTGCCCGCCCTGGGCTTCGACGGGATCGGCCAGGTCCGGGTCGGCCGCATCGTCGAGCTCGAGGCTGAGAGTGCCGATCGGCTCGAGGAGCTTTGCGAGAAGCTGCTCGCCAATCCGCTGATCGAGGACTACGAGATCGAGACCATCGGCTGATGAAGTGGGGCGTGCTGCAGTTCCCCGGTTCCTGCGATGAGCGAGACGCGCTGAACGCCTGCCAACTGGCGGGCGGCGGTGGCGAAGGCCTTGCCCGTCTGGTCTGGCACGAGGAGACCGACCTCTCCGGCCTCGACGGGATCGTCGTGCCGGGTGGTTTCTCCTATGGCGACTACCTGCGGGCCGGGGCGATCGCCCGGTTTTCCCCCGCGATGACCGCGGTGGCCGATTTCGCAGCCGAAGGCGGCTTCGTGCTCGGGATCTGCAACGGGTTCCAGGTGCTCTGCGAGAGCGGCCTGCTGCCGGGCGCGCTGCTCACCAACGAGCGGACCCGCTTCATCTGCCGCCAGGGCGACCTGGTGGTGGGCGAGGCCGATTCGCCATTCCTGGCCGGATTCGAAGCCGGTCAGACGATCTCGATCCCGTTCAAGCACCAGTCGGGCCGTTTCTTCGCCCCGCCGGAGCTGCTGGACGAGATCGAATCCCGGGGCCAGGTCGCCTTCCGCTACGCCCCGGGCCAGAACCCGAACGGCTCGCTGAACGACATCGCCGGCGTCACCAACGAGGCCGGCAACGTGCTCGGCCTGATGCCGCACCCCGAACACGCGGTCGAAGCCTTCAGCGGCTCGACCGACGGGCTGGCGCTCTTCCGCGGCCCCGCCCTCTCCGGAGCCGGCGCATGAGCGAGCAGAGCCCCCACCGCGAGCTCGGCCTCACCGATCACGAGTTCGAGCTGATCTGCGAGAAGATGGGCCGCGAGCCGAACGGGGTCGAGCTGGCCATGTTCTCGCTGCTCTGGTCCGAGCACTGCGCCTACAAGCACTCGCGCAAGCTCCTCAAGAACCTGCCGACCGAGGGCCCACGCGTGGTCATGGGCCCGGGCGAGAACGCCGGCGCGGTCGACATCGGCAACGGCTACTCGGTCGCCTTCAAGGTCGAGTCGCACAACCACCCCTCCGCGGTCGAGCCATTCCAGGGCGCGGCGACCGGGGTCGGCGGCATCCTCCGCGACGTGATCGCGCTCGGCGCCCGGCCGATCGCCATCCTCGACTCGCTGCGCTTCGGCGAGCCCGACACCGAACGGACCCACTACCTGGTCGACGGCGTGGTCCGCGGGATCGGCCACTACGGCAACTCGATGGGCATCCCGACGGTCGGCGGTGAGATCTACTTCGAGCCGCCCTACGAGCAGAACCCGCTGGTCAACGCGATGTGCGTCGGCCTGGCCCGCACCGACGAGATGGTCCGCGCCGCCGCGGCCGGGGCCGGCAACAAGGTCGTGCTCTTCGGTTCGCTGACCGGCCGCGACGGGATCGGCGGAGCGTCGGTGCTCGCCTCGGCCGAACTCGACGAAGGCGATGACGCGAAGCGCCCGACCGTCCAGATCGGCGATCCCTTCGAGGAATCGAAGCTGCTCGAGTGCTGCCAGGAGCTGCTGGCCGAAGATCTGCTGGTCTCGCTGCAGGACCTCGGCGCCGCCGGGCTCACCTCGTCAGCCGGTGAGATGGCTTCGGCCGGTGGCACCGGCATCGACATCGACGTCGGAAAGGTCCCGCTCCGCGAAGCGGACATGGAGCCCTTCGAGATCATGGTCTCCGAGTCCCAGGAACGGATGCTGGCCGTGGTCGAGCCCTCGAAGGTCGACGCCGTGCTGGCTCTGTGCACCAAGTGGCAGACCGCGTCGTCCGTGATCGGCGAGGTCACCGACAGCGGGACCTTCCGAATCCTCAAGGACGGCGAGACGGTCGGTGAGATCGCGGTCGACGACCTGGTCGACGGCTGCCCGCTCTACGACCTCGATCCAGAGGAGCCGGCCGAGTGGACCTACGCCAATCGCGAGAGCATCGAAGCCGATGCCTCGCCGAGCGACATCGCCTTGAGCCTGCTCTCCTCGCCTTCGATCGCCTCGAAGCACTGGGCCTTCGACCAGTACGACTCGATCGTCGGTTCCCGCACCGTCCATCGGGCCGGAGTCGCGGACGCGGCCGTGCTGAACATCCCCGAGTCGGACCGCGCGATCGCGATCGCGATCGACGGCAACGGGCGGCGGGTCGCCTGCGACCCCTTCCAGGGCACGATCGAGGCCACCCTCGAGTGCGCCGCCAACCTGGCGACGGTCGGAGCGGAGCCGCTCGGAGTGACCAACTGCCTCAACTTCGGCAACCCGGAGAAGCCCGGTGTCGCCTGGCAGCTCGGCCGGTCGGTCGAGGGCCTGGCCGAAGCCTGCCGCGCGCTTGACGCGCCGGTCGTGGGCGGCAACGTCTCGCTCTACAACGAGACCCCGCAGGGCCCGATCTACCCGACCCCGGTGGTCGGCATGGTCGGCGAGCTGCCCGACCCGGCGAAAGCCGCCGGCGAGAACTGGCGGGAAGGCGACTCGATCGCCCTGGTCGGTCCCTTCGATCCGTCGCTGGCCGGCTCCGAGCTCGAGAAGCAGCGCGGACAGCTCGGCAAGGGGCTTCCGGCACGGGAGATCGCCCCGGTCCGGGCGGCCATCGAACTGGTTCGGGAAGCTGTCCGCTCCGGCGCCATACGCACCGCCACCGACGTCTCCGACGGCGGTGTCACCACCGCCCTCGCCGAGCTGGCGATCAGTTCGGGACTCGGCTGCGAGGCCGATCTGGATCCGGTCGTCGTCCGCCGCGAATGCGATCCAGAGGACGCTCTGTTCGGCGAAGGCCCGGGCGGGTTCATCCTCGCCGGCGTGGCGGCCGAACTGGAGAAGCTGGGTGGCCAGGGAGTCGACTTCGAGCTGATCGGCAAGGTCAGCGGCAACGAGGTGATCGTCAAGGCCGGCGAGAGCCGGATCGAGATCCTGGTCGAAGAGGCCGAAGCGGCCTTCGACTCCCTCGAAGACCGCATCGAGTCGGACCAAGCCGGGCTTACGCATTAAAAGAGCGCCCGAGGAGCCCCCGGGGCCCGCTGGGTGATTGGACCGACCCGATAGGTTCTCTCGGACCGTGGCGAAGGCACTTCACGATCCTGAGACGACAGAGAGCAGGCGCGATCTTGCGGCTCAGGTCACGAAGCCGATGCGCCAGTTCCTGGCGACCGAGTCCGGCAGCGCGGGGTTGCTGCTCCTGGCCGCGGTCGCAGCGCTGATCTGGTCGAACTCGCCCTTCGCCGATTCATACGACAGCTTCTGGGGCACCAGCCTCAGCATCAACATCGGCAGCCTCTCGATCGCCCACGATCTCCGTTACTGGATCGACGAGGCGCTGATGGCGATGTTCTTCTTCGTGATCGGCATGGAGGTCCGGCGGGAGATGGCGATGGGTGAGCTGACCGACCGCAGGCGAGTGCTGGTCGCGGTGCTGGGCGGGATCGGCGGCATGATCGCCCCCGCCCTGATCTACCTGCTGATCAACTCCGGGACCGGGAACGAACACGGCTGGGGGATGGTGATCGCCACCGACACCGCTTTCGTGCTCGGGGCGCTGGCCCTGGTCGGGCCTAAGTTCCCGACCCAGCTCCGGGTCTTCCTCCTGACCCTGGCGATCGTCGACGACATCGTCGCTATCACGGTGATCGGGCTTTTCTACTCGGAGTCGATCAACGCCACCGCACTCGCGATCTGCGCCGCCGGTTTGTTCCTGATCTGGATCTTCCCCCGGATCGGGATCTGGCGATCGGGCGTGTACTTCGCGGTGGTCGGCGTGACCGTGGTCGCAGCCATGGAATCCGGCTTTCACGCCACCCTGGCCGGAATGATCGCCGGCCTCTTGGTCGCCGCCTACCCGCCCCAGCCGAAGAGGGTCGAGAAGGCAGCACGCCGGGCCCGGGCCTTCCGCCAGTCACCGCTTCCGGAGGTGGCGCGTTCGGCCAACCTCAGCGTCCAGCAGGCCCTCTCGCCCAATGAGCGCTTCCAGACCGTGCTGCATCCGTTCACCAGCTTCGTCGCTGTCCCCCTCTTCGCGCTCGCCAACGCGGGCGTTGATCTGGGCGGTGGCATGCTCGGCGACGCCCTGGGCTCGACCCTCACCTGGGGCGTGGTGGCCGGGCTGGTCGTCGGCAAATGCCTTGGCATCACGACCGGCATCGTCGCCGCGCTCAAGTCCCGGATCGGCGAGATGCCGCCCGGCATCGGCAAGGGCCAGACCGTCGGGGGCGCCGCCCTTTCCGGCATCGGCTTCACGGTCTCGCTGCTGATCGCCCGACTCGCCTTCGACGACCCGCAGACCCAGGATCA
>Ga0153956_1003011_pt1 | contig 11465 bp, 7 predicted proteins | sample TSFL040MetaG_FD_104704 | JGI IMG/M metagenome (GOLD analysis project Ga0153956, IMG submission 104704) | Attine ant fungus gardens microbial communities from Florida, USA - TSFL040 MetaG | ecosystem: Host-associated > Fungi > Mycelium > Unclassified | place: USA: Florida, Wekiwa Springs...
GCATGCGCGCGTGCAGTGGGTCGACAGTCGGCCCGCGATAACCCTGCACCTGCGCCAGTCCCGTGATGCCCGGCCGCACGCGATGGCGCCGGAAGTAGAACGGCACGAGGTCTTCATACAGCGCGCCGCCCGCCAGCATGCCCACCGCATGTGGCCTGGGCCCCACGAGCGACATGTCGCCTTTGATGACATTCAGAAGCTGCGGCAGCTCGTCGATGTTCGCGCGCCGCAGGAAACGGCCCAGGGGCGTGATGCGCGGATCGTCTTCCTGCGTCTGGCTGACGCCGCGCGCGTCGCCCAGATGCGTCCACATCGTGCGGAATTTGTAGATGCGGAACGGCCGGTTGTCCCAGCCATAGCGCGTCTGCGTAAACAGAACGGGACCTTTGCTCTCCAGCTTGATCGCAATCGCCGCCAGAAGCAGAAGCGGCGACAGCAGCAGAAGCGCCGCGCTCGCCGCGACAACATCGAACACCAGCTTCGGCGTCAGATGAAGACGCGAAACACGAACCGGTTGATACGATCGGGTCTGGTACCAGGGGGCTGTCAGCATGCTCATTGTTCAACTCCGATAACGAACGATCCCCTTGCCCTCCCCTGTGCGTTTCCTCAGCTTATGTAATAGTTGGCGTAACGCGCGCGTTGGCCGTGGGACCGCGCGGCATATCCGAACGAATCCATCAGCTTCATGTCGGCATAGGTGAGCGCCATGCCCGTGACCGGCACGTCGAGCGTGCGGATCAGGCGCGCGGCTTCCTGCATCGCGCTGCGCGGCGTCTCGTGCCAGCGCGTCAGCATGACGATGGAGTCGGCATGGCTTGCCACCACGCGCGGTTCCGCCAGCGGCAAAAGCGGCGCGGTGTCGACCAGCACGATGTCGAACCGCTTGCGCAATTGATCGAATACGCGGCCCAGATCGTGGCTGAAGAAAACGTCGCGTCCCGCCATGTCGCCATTGGCGATCGGCAGGATCATCGCGTTGGAGAGCGGATCGTGATAGAGGCAGCTTTCCAGCGGTGCCGAACCGTCCAGCAGCTCCACCAGTCCGTCGCGGACAGGCTGGCGCACATAGGACGACATGGCGCGCTTGCGCATATCCGCATCGATGATGACCACACGCGCGCCCGATTCTGCGGCTTGCCGTCCCAAGGCCAGCGTCGTCGTCGTCTTGCCTTCGTTCGGCAAGGCGGACATCAGTGCCACGACCTTCGGCGGCGTGCCCGCGCGCGACAGGAACAGCGACGTCCGCAGATTGCGGATCGCTTCGGCGAAATCCGACATCGGTCGCTTGACCACGTAGGACACCGGATCGGCCTTGGCGATGCGCGGCACCACCGCGATCACCGGCATGCCCACGGCAGCTTCCGCCTCGTCGGCCGAACGCACGCCGCGGTCCATGAACTCCTTGAGGAGGATCGCGCTGGCGCTCGCGAAGGCCGCGGCGAGCAAAGCGGCCGCGGCGGCCAGCATCCACGACGGACGCGAGGGTTTCAGCGGAATGGTCGCGGGCGAAATGACATTCGCATCCGCATCCTGGATGTCCGCCTGCGCGTCGGTCTGCTTGAGCCGGGTCAGGAACGACTCATAGACGCCGCGCACCGCATCGGCATCGCGTTGCAGCTCGGCAAGCCGCACGCCAGCCGTGTTGTTGAGTGCAAGCGTGTTGCGGTCGCGATTGACGCTGGCGGCGAGCGAAGCGGCGCGCTGCTGCGCGGCGGAGGTCATCGCCTTCTGCTGGCTGATGATGCGCGTGACTTCCGCCGAAATGGCGCCATTGATCGCTGCCAGCTGGTTGTGGACCTTGATCAGCTCGGGATGCTTGGGGCCGTAGCGCTTCGACAGGTCCGCATATTGCTGCAGCAAGGTAGCCTGCTGCCCGCGCAACTCGCGCACGGTGTCCGACATGGCGGCCTGGCCGACTGCGCCGGTGCCGCCGCTGCGATATTGCTGCATGTCCGCGGCAAGCTTGCCCTCTTCCTCCGCCTGCTGCGCCTGCGCCGACGCGAGCTGGGTGTTGAGCGCGGTGATCTCCTGCTCGGTCAGCGGCGCGCCGACGGCGTTGAGCAGTCCGTGCTTGCTCTTGTAATCCGCGACGGCCTGCTCGGCGTCATGCACCTGCTTTTTCAGCTGCTCCACATGCTTGGCGATAAGGACGTTTGCCTGCCGCGTGGCGTTGGCCTTCATGTCCTTCTGCTGCTCGATATAGGTCTGCGCCACGGCATTGGCGATGCGAACCGCCTTGGCGGCATCTTCCGACCAGAAGCCGACCGTGATGACATAGGTCAGGCCCTGCCGCGTGATGTTGAGATTCTTCTCGAACGCCTCCGTCACGCTTTCCAAGGTGCGGTCCGCGCTGCCGACATCGGTGGCCGGTTCGACGCCGAGAAATACCAGAACGTCTCGAACGCCCGTCTTCACGGCACCGAGTGCCCAGCTAAAGGGATTCTGCGGCCGCAGCGCCGCGTTGAACTCCGGATCGTTCTCCAGATGCAGCTTGGCGATCACCCGATGGGCAAGCGCCGGCGATTGCAGCACCTCCACTTCCGAATCCACCACGAAGGTGTCGGACGGCAGATTGGAAAGAACCGCCTGCAGGTCCACCACCTGCTGGTGCCGCGTGTCGAGCATCACCGTCGCGGTGCTCTGATACATCGGCGTGAGGAAGAAGGTGACGACAAGCACCGCCACCGCCGCAGCGCTGCCCACGAAAAGCGCGAGCCTGCGATTGCGATGGATCGCCGCCAGGATATCGATCAGGAAGATCTTGGCGTTGTCTTCACCCTGCGGATGAATTTGCGCCGGATCGATATAATGGTCCGGCAATCCGGGGGAAACGCTGGGAACCAGGTTCATAGGGCATCCTTTGTGTGCGAGCTCAGAAGTAGCGTTCGCTGATGCGGATGGTGTCCCCCGGCTGGACCGCAAGCGTGGAGGTCAGGTCGTATTGTTTCTCGGACGCGTCGCGCGCATGGCGGATGTAGACGTCCGACTGATCGGCGCGATAGGTGAATCCCTGTGCCGTCGCGACCGCAGCCATCACCGTCAGGTTCGGTTCGAACGAATAACGTCCGGGCTTGTTCACTTCACCGAGGATATAGAACGGCCGCAGATCGACGCTTGAGATCGTGACACTCGGGTTCTGCACATAGCCGTGCGAGAGCGTCGTCACCACCGATTGCTTCAGTTGCGGAATCGTCAGGCCCGCAGCGGCGACCTGGCCCGCCAGCGGCAGTGTGATCTTGCCGTCCGGCCCCACGATATAGTCGCCACTGAGATTGCCTTCCCCGAAGACGTCGATATGCACCTTGTCGCCGCTGGCAAGCTCATAATCCTGCGCCGCGCTATCGGCCTGTTTCAACGCGTCGGCCGAACCGGCGACCGGTCCATTGGCACAGGCCGACACCGATAGCATCAGCGAACACAAAGCTGCCGCGTATAGCGGTTTGCGAGAAATCGCCATGACCAATCTCCAACTGTTATTCAATCGGCGCTCAGCGGGATGCGCGCGTAGGTTCGCGATGGTTCCTTATCGACGTGAGCAAACACCGCGGGCATCCCGCCAATCAGCAGCATCAGATCTCCATTGCTGTGCTGCACAATGGGATGCTAGCGAACCAAGTTCACGGAATAGTGTGATAAAGATGGGACAAAGGCTGCGCGTTTTTGCGACGCTCAGCTTGCGAGTTGAAGCCGCACGATAACTTCAAGTCCGTGGTCCGGACGATTGTGCGCAACAACGGTTCCGCCAAGCGCTTCGATGTTGCGCTTGACGATCCAAAGCCCCAGACCCTGATGCACCGCCGTGGAATCCGGCGCGTCGCGGAAACTGGTGGAACGATCGAAGATGCGCCGCAGAAGTTCTGGCGCGACACCCGGCCCGCGGTCCATCACGCTGAAGCACGCCTTGCCGTCCTGAGGCGCAAGGCGCACTTCGATGACGCCGTTTTCCGGCGTAAAGCTCGCCGCGTTCTCGAGAAGATTCTCGATCACCGGCTCCATGAGCTCGTCGCTGGCAAGCGCGATGACATCGTCATCCACGGCCATCACCAGCCGCTTGCCCTGCGCGGCGAGGATATTCTCGTAGGCCGGCAAGCTGGTGCGCAGCAGCGCGGAGAGATCCGTCGGGCTGCGCGCGGGGAAGATGAGATCGGCGGCCGCGTTCTCCAGATCGCGATAGGCGTTCACCATCGCGTCCAGCCGCATCACCGCCCGCTCGATGAGCGTGATGCTGCGATTGGCGATCGCGTCCGAATGCGGCACCGCGCGCTTCAGAGGTTCCACCGATTGCGCGATGACCGCGATCGGCGTTTTCAACGCATGACTGTTCTCCTCCGCAGCTTCGCGGATCCGGTTCTGCGAGGCGATCAGCGTATCGACAAGGGAATCGAAATCCTCCGTCACCCGCGTCAATTCGGGAATCGTGTTCAGTTGCCGGAACGAGACCATCGCGTTCTCGTGCAGGCGGATGCGGCGCGCGGCCAGCCGGAACCGCTCCACGTTCCGCCACATGTGGAAGAACAGCCAGATGAGAAGGATCGTGCTGAGAAGATAGATGCTCGCCGCGATCCGCAACACCGGGGTTTTCCAGAACGTCGAGCCCACCGGCCATTGGGTGAGGCTCGCTGCGTTCTCCGAACTGATGACCACCCAGCAATTGCCGTTGACATGCACCGGCGTCATCGCGGTGAGCACTTCCTGCCCACCCTCGGGATTCACGAAACGCTTGCCCAGATTGGTGGTGCCGTCGCAGGTGGGCGCGAGGAGCTTGAAGATGCCGGACCGGATGAGCTGGGTGCGCTCGCGTTCGAGATAATCCTTCGGGAAAACCGGCGCGGAGGCCACATAGATAAAGGCGTCGGGCGGCGAACCCGCCAGGCGCATGAGCACCTTGATGTGGGTATGCCCCGCGGCGGCCTGCGCCATCGCATTCTGCAGCAGATGCGCGGGCTCCACGCTGAAGCGCTCGAAGCGCGGCGTCAGCAAGACGGCCGTGACGCGATTGGTCTGATCCACGGCATTGGAGAGAAGCCGCTCCTGCTCCAGCTCGGCGCGGCCGAATTGCCAATAGAGAATGAGCGGCACCGACAAGAGGATCAGCGCCAGAAGAAGCAGCTTGACCGAAAAGGAATGAACGAGATTCGACAGCGCGCGTCTATTGCTCGCTTCCATCCCGCCACCTGTAACCGAAGCCCGGATAATTGTTGATGCTGGAGAAATGCGAATCCACATCGCGGAACTTCTGCCGGATGCGCTTGATGAAGGCGCGCACATTGGTGCGGAAGCCGATCTCGCCGTCACCCGCCATGAAGCCTTCGCCATGCACGATGTCGTAGATCTCGCGATAGCTCACGTCGCGGGCCGCGTTCTCCGCCAGGTAAGCCACGATATTGAACTCGGTCAGCGTGAGATTGACGTTCGTCTGCCGCCACAGCGCGCGGCGGGAATCGTAGCGCAGGGTAAGGCCGCCTGTGGTGAGCGTGTCCGGCGCGCCGGCTGCGCTGTCCACGCTGCTGCGGCTCTTTTCGCCGGAGAGAATGAGCTCGATGCGGCGCAAGAGGATCGCGAAGCTGCGCGACTTCTCGATGAAATCCACCGCGCCGCCCAGCAGCCCCGCTTCCTCGTAGATCTGATCGCTCAGCATGGTGAGGAAGATGATGGGGATATCGATGTTCTCCGCGCGCAGCCGCTGCATCACCTCGATCCCGGTGATGCCGGGCATCTTCCAGTCGAGCAGCAGCAGATCGGCGTCGCGGTTCTCCGACAGGTAGCCGACGGCTTCCTCGCCACCGAGGAAAGGATTGGCGCGATACCCGGCGTTGGAAAGATTCGTGCTCACCGACTCCAGGAACAGGGCGTCGTCGTCCACAACCATCACATGGCCGCGCGGGAGGTCAGTCTGCATTGGTCCTCGCTGTCAGGATCTTGCGCACGCAGGCATCGGAGCTATCGAGCGATTCGCCGTTGTCCTTCGTGCTTCCGTATTTCAGAGCGCGAAAAGATGTCGAATTCACGTTCGGATAGAAGAAGATACGGAACGAACACCCGGAAACGGAATAAACCCACTCGTGCGAAAGGGCGTTGTTTTCCATGCGCGCGGGCGGCCCCAGCCGTTTCTCGACACTGTCGGGATCGAGACCAAGAAGACTCTTCGGATCGATCGATGCGGTGCGCAGAGGCGGCGGCGGAGATGTATCCACATCGGATGGGCGCAGATCGCGTGGCGCTTTCTTCGGCTTGACGGCAGCCGTGCGCGGCGCCGGCGCCGGGCGCATCGCGGGCGCGGATGCAACCGGGGGCGGCGCGACCTCAGGCGGATGCTTCATGCCCATGCAACCGCTAAGCGGCAACAGCACGAACAGAAGGACGGTCGGGTCGAGCGACCGGAGTTTGCGAAGCGTGATCAAGCCAGAGGTTCGTTTGCACATGTGCGTCGCTCCACTCGGACATCGAATGCTTCCTCCTGGAGGCGATGCATTCACCGGCTGGGCTGCGTCGCGTTTTTTATCCGCACGATATTACAGGGCTGAAAAACCCGTAATCATTGTTCGAGAAATGCCACAGCCAAATGTTTGTTCCAAGCCCTCCCGAAACCGGACTCGGACGCGAATATGTGAAGCATGCGCCGTCGCCGCAGGATAGCGCGGCTATCACGGCGGAACTCTGTGACAAAAATAGGACCTGCCGCCGCGCCCTTTTGGGACACCACGGTTTTCCCGCTCCGGCCATCCTGTCCGTGTTTTCCACCGCGTACCATCAGTGACGGGCGGGTCAAGTTTGGGAAAACAGCGTATAATAATGAATCGCAATTCCGGGGCAGTCCGCGGTTGACGGCGCATACCGCCGCTTCCTATCGCAAGAGGCATACGCGCCGTGGCCAAGAGGATTTGATTTGAAGCGATGCCGAGACCGGCGCGGCATCCTGTTGTGCCTGTTGATTCTGGCCACCGGGACGTCCGCACGCGCCGCCGATCCACAGCCCTATCAGGTGACGATCGCGTCCACCGGCATCGGCGATCTGGATGCGACGCTGAACGGCAGCGCGCAGCTCGTCACGCTTCACGGCAAGGTCCCCGTTCCGCCCTTCGCGCTGGTGGAGCGGGCGCGCAGCGACATCCAGCGCCTGCAAACCGTGCTCGACAGTTTCGGCTATTACGACGCGAAGATCGCGATCACCGTCGGCGGGCATGGCGTGAACGATCCCGATCTGCCCGCCCATCTGGACGCCGTGCCGGATGGCACATCCGTCGATGTGAAAGTCGCGATCGACAAGGGCCCGCTCTTCCGGCTGGGCGACATCACCATAGGTGGCGCGCTGCCGGACCGGGACAGAAGCGCGCTTGGCCTCAACTCCGGCGACCCTGCCGTCGCGAGCAATGTGCTCGACGGCCAATCACGGCTCCTGAACGCCCTTCTCGAAGACGGTTACGCGCTGGCGAAAGTGGATGCACCCGTCGCCTATCTCGACGAGAGCGGCCACAAGCTCGATCTCGCATTCCATGTCGACGCCGGCCCGCAGGTCGATATCGGCGAGATCAGCTTCAAGGGCCTGAAGGACGTCAACGAGGATTTCGCGCGCCGCGCACTTACCATTCATGCGGGCGACCGCTACAGGCCGAGCAAGATCGAAGACGCGCGCCAGGCGCTGACGAAGCTCGGCGTGTTCTCCGGCGTCAGCGTGCGCGCCGCCGATCATCTTTCGCCCGACGGACGCATTGCGCTGGTGTTCGATGTGCAGGAGCGCAAGCAGCACGCCGTCGCCCTCACCGGCACCTATTCGACCGATCTGGGCATCAGCCTGTCGGCGACATGGTCGCATCGCAACCTCTTCGGCAACGCCGAGCAGCTGAATCTCACCGTGGCGGGCACCGGCCTGGGCAACGCCACATCGGGATTGGGCTATACGCTCTCCGCGCAGTTCATCAAGCCGCTGTTCCTGCGCCCGGACCAGACGCTGGAGTTCGATATCTCCGGCATCAAGCAGCAACTCGATGCCTACGACCAGAAAGTGGAAACCGTCGCAGGCTTCCTGCGGCGCAAATTCACGCCGGAATGGACGGGTAGCGTCGGTCTTTCCTACGCCCACGACGATGTCACGCAGGAAAGCACCCAAACGACTTATGAGCTCGTGGCGCTCCCGATCACCGTCAGCTACGACACGACCGGCATCACCGATGTCCTGCGCGACCCCACCAGCGGATTGCGCGCGTCGGCGGCGCTGACGCCGACGCAATCCTTCGGCGGCAGCAACCTCACCTTCTTCGTGGCGCAGGCATCGGCATCCACCTATTTCGATTTCAGCGGCGACGGACGCTCCGTGCTCGCGTTGCGCGGATTGGCCGGCAGCATTCTCGGCGGCTCGAACCTTTCGGTGCCGCCGGACCAGCGGCTGTATGCCGGCGGCAGCGCCACGGTGCGCGGCTTCGCGTATCAATCCATCGGTCCGCAATTTCCGGACGGCAATCCGGTGGGTGCGAAATCCGTGGACGCGGCGAGCATCGAATTTCGCCAGCGCATCGGCGAAGACTGGGGCGGCGCGGCCTTTGTCGATGCCGGCCAGGCGAGCACCGGCGCACCGTTCACCGGCGATGTGCGCGTGGGCGCGGGCATCGGTGCGCGTTATTACACCCCCATCGGCGCGGTGCGCCTGGATTTCGCGGTGCCGCTCAACCCGGTGCCCAAGGGCGACAAGTTCGAAGTCTATATCGGGCTGGGACAGGCGTTCTGATGCAGACATGGATGAACAGGGCGATAACGGGGTTGCGGTGGTTTCTCACCGCGCTGGTCGTCGTTGCGCTTGTGCTTCTGGCGCTGCTGAATACAGGACCGGGACATTCCACGCTGGAAGCGCTTATCCCACCGCTTTCCGGCCAGACCGTCAGTGTGAAGGGATTGCGCGGCGAATTGCCGGACAAGCTGCAAGCCGATCTGGTCGAAATCAGCGATACGAGAGGTGTATGGCTGCGCATCGAAGGATTGTCGCTCGACTGGTCCGCGCTTTCGGCTATCAACAATAACATCGCGATCCACGATGTTCGCGCCGCAAAGGTCGCGTTGTTGCGAATGCCCGTCTCCGAAGAAAGCAGCGAAAGCACCACGCCCATCATCGACATCGGCCATCTGGCCGTGGCGCGGATCGAGATCGCCAGGCCTGCCATCGGCCATGCCGCGCTGCTCACGGCGAACGGATCGCTGCACTATGAGTCCATCCATCAGTTGAGCGCCGATCTCACCATGACGCGGCTGGACGGTCCGGACCGCTACCGCGTGAACGGCCATATCGTGCAGGACGTCGCGAACGGCGCCGTCAGCATTCATGAAAACACCAGCGGCATCCTCGCCGGGCTTGCGGGATTGCCGGGCCTCGGCCCCATCAATGTGGAAGCGGTCGCCGGCGGTGACCGCATGCAGAACACGCTCACCCTCGATCTTTCGGCGGGCACGCTGCGCGCATCGGGGCGCGGCACCATCGCGCTGGCGAGCCGCACCGCGGCAATCGATTTCTTCGCGCACGCGCCGGCCATGCAGCCGCGTGCCGATATCGCGTGGCAGTCGCTGCTGCTGAACGGTCATATCCGCGGATCGTTCGACGAACCGAATATCGATGCGAAATTGCGCCTCGAAGATGTCCGCGCGGCGGGCACGTCCGCGGCACAGGTTTCCGCCGACGTCACCGGCAATAGCGGCGTCGCCGATCTGACGGCGACGGCGACCGCACTGCGCATTCCAGGTTCCAGCCCCGATCTGCTCGCGGGGACGCCTGTCGTCCTGAAAGCGCATGCCGATCTCAATTCTCCCGCACGGCCCATCGCTTTTGCGCTGATGCATCCGGTTCTGAACATCACCGGCAGCGCACGCACCGCAGGCACGCAGAGCCTTGCGGCTGCCATCATCATTCCTTCGCTCGCACCATTCTCGCGATTGGCGGGGACCGAACTCGGCGGTGCGGCGCGCATCAATGTCCATGCGCAACAGAACACCGGACTCACGGCCGTCACGCTGGACGGAAATCTGCACATGGCCGGCGCAGGACTCGTCGCCCGTCTGCTCGGCGGCAATGCAACGCTGGCGCTGCGCGCGAATATCGCGGGTTCGGACATTCCCTATTCGACATTGGCCTTGCGCGGCAAAGGCCTCACAAGCGACATCAAAGGCACGTTGCGAAGCGATACGCTGAACTACACCATCGCGCTTGCCCTGCCGGATGTCGCGCGGCTGGCGCCGACGCTGAGCGGCGACCTGTCACTGAATGGCACGCTCACCGGCCCTGCCAAATCGGCCACGATCAAGGCGAATGGCAGCGCGAATATCGCCAGCAAAGGCTTTGCGCGGCAACGCCTCGGCTTCAGTTTCGGAGCCGACGGCCTGCCCAATCCTTCCACCGCGCAGATCCGTGCCGGTGGTGCATTGGACGGCGCGCCGCTTTCGCTCGAGGGCGCGCTCGCGACAACCGGCGGCATCCGTAACGCCAGGCTCGCGGCAGGCTGGAAATCCTTGCACGCGCACGCTGATCTCAAACTGCCGCCGAATGGCGATGTGACGGGCCGCGTCGATATCGCGCTGAAGCGGCTCTCCGACTTCGCCACATTCATCGGCACACGGCTCGAAGGCAGCCTCACCGCAACGGTGGATGCCAATATGCGCGGCGGAAAATCCCTTGCCGCGATTCATATGAAAGCCGCGGGGCTGCGCAGTGGCGATATGAAAGCCGATGCGCTGACGATCGAAGGCGCCGTCGAAAACCCGCTCGGCAAGCCCTCATTCGATTTGAAACTCGATGCCCGCAAGATCGCCGCATCGGGAGCGACCGGCAGCGGAACGGCCACGCTGAAAGGCCCTCTCGACAAGCTCGCCGTGGCGCTCAAATCCGACATGCGTGACAGCGCGGGCAACCCGGCGCATGCCGTCGCAACGGCGCTGGTCGATACCGCGAAGAGCAAGCTGTCGCTGCAATCCTTCTCCGGGCACTGGCAGGACGAAGATCTGATATTGAAAGCGCCCGCCACCATCGATTTCGCCAGGGGCGTTGCGGTCGACAAGCTCGCGGCGAAACTCGCGGGCGGCGATCTCGCCGTGTCCGGACGCTTCACGCCCAGGCTCGATGCCTCCGTGACCTTGAACGACGTGCCGGTGAAAGCACTGGCGCGGTTTGTGCCGCAACTGGCGCCCGAAGGAACGCTCTCGGCGAATGCGCAACTCACCGGAACGCCCGATGCGCCGCAGGGAAGGATCGCACTGCAAGGCCGCGGATTGCGCGCGGTCGGCATGTCCAGAGCGACGGGAGCCGCCGATCTCGACGCCCACGCCACGCTGCACGGCAAGAGTGCCACGGTGAATGCAACGCTGGCAGCCGGCAACGCCGCGCATCTCATGCTTACCGGCGAAGCGCCGCTCGACCCCAAAAGACCGATGGCGCTGCACGTGGCCGGCAACGCCGATCTTGCGCTCCTCAATCCTGTTCTTACCGC
>Ga0153956_1003012_pt1 | contig 11464 bp, 4 predicted proteins | sample TSFL040MetaG_FD_104704 | JGI IMG/M metagenome (GOLD analysis project Ga0153956, IMG submission 104704) | Attine ant fungus gardens microbial communities from Florida, USA - TSFL040 MetaG | ecosystem: Host-associated > Fungi > Mycelium > Unclassified | place: USA: Florida, Wekiwa Springs...
CATGCCGTGGAACGGCTACAACTTCGAAGACTCGATCCTGCTCTCCGAGCGGATCGTGAAGGAAGACGTCTTCACCTCGATCCACATCGAGGAATTCGAAGTGATGGCGCGCGACACCAAGCTCGGGCCCGAGGAAATCACCCGCGACATTCCGAACGTCTCGGAAGAAGCGCTGAAGAACCTCGACGAAGCCGGCATCGTCTACATCGGCGCGGAAGTGCGCGCCGGCGACATCCTGGTCGGCAAGATCACGCCGAAGGGCGAAAGCCCGATGACGCCGGAAGAAAAGCTCCTGCGCGCGATCTTCGGCGAAAAGGCCTCCGACGTCCGCGATACCTCGCTGCGCGTGCCTCCGGGCGTGCAGGGCACCATCGTCGAAGTCCGTGTGTTCAACCGTCACGGCGTCGACAAGGACGAGCGTGCGCTGGCGATCGAGCGCGAGGAGATCGAACGCCTCGCCAAGGACCGCGACGACGAGCAGGCGATCCTCGACCGCAACGTCTACAGCCGTCTTGCCGATCTGCTTGAAAACCGTCAGGGCATTTCCGGCCCGAAGGGCTTCAAGAAGGACACCAAGATCACCCGTACGGTGCTCGAGGAGTATCCGAAGTCGCAGTGGTGGCTGTTCGCTTCGCCGAACGACAAGCTGATGACCGAAATCGAAGCCATGCGGAAGCAGTACGACGAGTCGAAGAAGGGCCTTGAACAGCGCTTCCTCGACAAGGTCGAGAAGCTGCAGCGTGGCGACGAATTGCCGCCCGGCGTGATGAAGATGGTCAAGGTCTTCGTCGCGGTGAAGCGCAAGATCCAGCCTGGCGACAAGATGGCCGGCCGTCACGGCAACAAGGGTGTCGTCTCGAAGATCGTGCCGATCGAGGACATGCCGTTCCTGGAAGATGGAACGCATGCCGACATCGTGCTCAATCCGCTCGGCGTGCCCTCGCGCATGAACGTCGGCCAGATTCTCGAAACGCATCTCGGCTGGGCCTGCGCGGGCCTCGGCAGGCGGATCGGGCAGGCGGTCGACGCGTATCTCGCGGGTGCCAAGCAGGACACCAAGCCGCTGAAGGACACGCTGAAGAAGATCTACGGCGACGATGAGACGATCAAATCGCTGAACGACAACGAGCTGATCGAACTCGGGCGCAACCTGAGCCACGGCGTGCCGATCGCGACGCCGGTGTTCGACGGCGCCAAGGAAGCCGACATCGAGCAGATGCTCGAACTGGCCGGCATGGACAAGTCGGGCCAGTCGACCGTTTACGACGGCCGGACCGGCGACGAGTTCGATCGCAAGGTGACGGTGGGCTACATCTACATGCTCAAGCTGCACCATCTTGTCGACGACAAGATCCACGCGCGTTCGATCGGACCTTACTCGCTCGTCACCCAGCAGCCGCTGGGCGGCAAGGCGCAGTTCGGCGGTCAGCGGTTCGGCGAAATGGAAGTCTGGGCACTCGAAGCCTACGGCGCGGCCTACACGCTGCAGGAAATGCTGACCGTGAAGTCGGACGACGTCGCGGGCCGCACCAAGGTCTACGAAGCCATCGTGCGTGGCGACGACACCTTCGAGGCGGGCATCCCTGAATCGTTCAACGTGCTGGTCAAGGAAATGCGCTCGCTCGGCCTCAACGTCGATCTGCACAATTCCAAGATCGGCGGTCCGGCGTCGACATCCGAGGCGGCCGAATAATCCCGTGAGGGCGGCGGAAGCGCCGCCTTCGCCATCGTCATCGTCCGCGACTGGCGGACGGCCCGGCAGCCGCAGCGGCGGCGATGCCGGGCGCTTCAGCGAAGCGTGACAGACAAAGTTTCTTGAGCCGGCGCGAGTCGGCAGACGGAGAAGACCATGAACCAAGAAGTGATGAATCTCTTCAATCCGACGACCCCGGCCCAGGTCTTCGACCAGATCCGGATTTCGATCGCGTCGCCGGAAAAGATTCTGTCGTGGTCCTACGGCGAGATCAAAAAGCCGGAGACGATCAACTACCGCACCTTCAAGCCGGAGCGCGACGGCCTGTTCTGCGCCCGCATCTTCGGGCCGATCAAGGACTACGAGTGCCTGTGCGGCAAGTACAAGCGGATGAAGTACAAGGGCATCATCTGCGAGAAGTGCTCGGTCGAGGTGACGCTGTCGCGCGTCCGTCGCGAGCGCATGGGCCATATCGAACTGGCCGCGCCGGTCGCGCACATCTGGTTCCTGAAGTCGCTGCCGTCGCGTATCGGCCTCTTGCTCGACATGACGCTGAAGGATCTCGAGCGGATTCTCTATTTTGAATACTACGTCGTTCTGGAGCCGGGTCTCACCGCGCTCAAGGACCGTCAGTTGCTGTCGGAAGAAGAGTATCTCAAGGCGCAGGACGAATACGGCCAGGACAGCTTCACCGCCATGATCGGCGCCGAGGCGATCCGCGAGCTGTTGAAGGGGCTGGAGCTCGAAAAGCTCGAGACCGAATTGCGCGCCGGGATGCAGGAGACCGACTCCGACATCAAGCACAAGAAGTACGCCAAGCGCCTGAAGATCGTCGAGGCGTTCCGCAATTCGGGCAACAAGCCCGAGTGGATGATCTTGACCGTGGTCCCGGTGATTCCGCCGGATCTGCGTCCGCTGGTGCCGCTCGACGGCGGCCGCTTCGCGACGTCGGACCTGAACGATCTCTACCGCCGCGTCATCAACCGCAACAATCGTCTGAAGCGGCTGATGGAGCTGCGCGCGCCCGACATCATCATCCGCAACGAGAAGCGCATGCTTCAGGAAGCGGTGGATGCGCTGTTCGACAACGGCCGCCGCGGCCGCGTCATCACCGGCGCCAACAAGCGTCCGCTGAAGTCGCTCGCCGACATGCTGAAGGGCAAGCAGGGCCGCTTCCGCCAGAACCTGCTCGGCAAGCGCGTCGACTACTCCGGCCGTTCGGTCATCGTGGTCGGTCCGGAACTGCGCCTGCATCAGTGCGGTCTGCCGAAGAAGATGGCGCTCGAACTGTTCAAGCCGTTCATCTATTCGCGGCTCGACGCCAAGGGTCTGTCCACCACGGTGAAGCAGGCGAAGAAGCTCGTCGAAAAAGAGCGTCCCGAGGTCTGGGACATTCTCGACGAGGTGATCCGCGAGCATCCCGTGCTGCTGAACCGCGCGCCGACCCTGCATCGTCTCGGCATTCAGGCGTTCGAGCCCGTGCTGATCGAAGGCAAGGCGATCCAGCTTCACCCGCTGGTCTGCGCCGCGTTCAACGCCGACTTCGACGGCGACCAGATGGCCGTGCACGTTCCGCTGTCGCTCGAAGCGCAGTTGGAAGCGCGCGTGCTGATGATGTCGACCAACAACATCCTGCATCCCGCGAACGGTCAGCCGATCATCGTGCCGTCGCAGGATATCGTGCTCGGCCTCTACTACCTTTCGATCATGCGCGAAGGCCTGCCCGGCGAGGGCAAGGTGTTCGGCGACATGGCCGAGCTGGAGCACGCGCTGCACTCCAAGGTCATCCACCTGCATACCAAGATCAAGTATCGCTGGGATCACATCGGCGAGGACGGCAAGCCGATCAAGCGCCTGATCGACACCACCGCCGGCCGCGTCATGCTCGGTCAGGTGTTGCCGAAATCGCCGAAGATGCCGTTTGAGACCATCAACAAGCTGATGACCAAGCGCGAGATCTCCGGCGTGATCGATCAGGTCTATCGCCACTGCGGTCAGAAGGAGACGGTGATCTTCTGCGACCGGATCATGGCGCTCGGCTTCTACAACGCGTTCAAGGCCGGCATTTCGTTCGGCAAGGACGACATGGTCGTTCCGCACGGCAAGTGGAAGATCGTCGACACCACCCGTACGCTGGCGAAGGATTTCGAGCAGCAGTACAACGACGGTCTCATCACCCATGGCGAGAAGTACAACAAGGTCGTCGACGCCTGGTCGAAGGCCACGGAAGAAATCGCCAAGGAGATGATGAAGGAAATCTCCTCGACCAAGAAGAGTTCGAAGGGCGTCGAAGCCCAGATCAACTCGATCTACATGATGGCGCATTCGGGCGCGCGCGGTTCGCCGGCCCAGATGCGTCAGCTCGCCGGCATGCGCGGCCTGATGGCCAAGCCGTCGGGTGAGATCATCGAGACGCCGATCATTTCCAACTTCAAGGAAGGTCTGTCGGTTCTCGAATACTTCAACTCGACCCACGGCGCCCGCAAGGGTCTCGCCGACACCGCGTTGAAGACCGCGAACTCGGGCTATCTCACCCGCCGTCTGGTCGACGTGGCGCAGGACTGCATCATCACGCAGGACGATTGCGGCACCAAGCTCGGCATCAAGATGCGCGCCATCATCGACGCCGGCACGGTCGTGGCGTCGCTGGCGTCGCGAATCCTCGGCCGCACGGCTTGCGACGATATTCGCGATCCGGCGACCAACAAGGTTATCATCAAGCGCAACACCCTGATGGAGGAGTCGCACGTCGACGCCATCCAGCAGGCCGGCATCCAGGAAGTGAAGATCCGCTCGGCGCTGACCTGCGAACTGGTCAACGGCATCTGCGGCAAGTGCTACGGCCGCGATCTGGCCCGCGGCACGCCGGTCAACCATGGTGAGGCCGTCGGCGTCATCGCGGCGCAGTCGATCGGTGAACCCGGCACGCAGCTGACGATGCGTACGTTCCACATCGGCGGCGCGGCGCAGATCAACGAGCAGTCGGTGATCGAGTCGAACTTCGACGGCAAGATCACGATCAAGAACAAGGCGATCGCGAAGAACGGCGAGGGCCATCTGGTTGCAATGGTTCGCAACATGGTGGTCGCGGTCACCGATGCCGACGGCACCGAGCGTGCGACGCATCGCATTCAGTACGGCGCGCGCATGCACGTCGACGAAGGAGATACCGTCAAGCGCGGCCAGCGCATTGCCGAGTGGGATCCCTATACCCGGCCGGTCTTGACCGAGGTCGAGGGCACCATCGGGTTCGAGGATCTGGTCGAAGGGCAGTCGATCTCCGAAACGCTCGACGAGTCCACCGGTATCGCCAAGCGTATCGTCATCGACTGGCGATCGACGCGGGGCGGCGCGGATCTGCGTCCCGCGATCGTCATCAAGGGCAAGGACGGCAAGGTGCTGAAGCTCGCACGTGGCGGCGAAGCCCGCTACATGCTGTCGGTCGACGCCATTCTGTCGGTCGACGTCGGCGCCAAGGTGAAGCCCGGCGACATCCTGGCGCGTATCTCGACCGAGAGCGCCAAGACGCGCGACATCACCGGCGGTCTGCCGCGTGTTGCCGAGTTGTTCGAGGCCCGCAAGCCGAAGGATGCCGCGATCATCGCGGAAATCGCCGGCACGATCCGGTTCGGCCGCGACTACAAGAACAAGCGCCGCATCTCGATCGAGCCGGTCGACAAGAACGAGGAGACCCGCGAGTACCTCATTCCGAAGGGCAAGCACATCCATCTGCAGGATGGCGACATCGTCGAAAAGGGCGACTTCATCGTCGAAGGCAATCCGGCGCCGCACGACATTCTGGCGATCAAGGGCATCGAGGAACTCGCTGCCTATCTGGTCAACGAAATCCAGGAGGTCTACCGGCTGCAGGGCGTGCTCATCAACGACAAGCACATCGAAGTGATCGTCCGTCAGATGCTGCAGAAGGTCGAGATCACCGATCAGGGCGAGACCGATATGATTTCGGGCGAGCAGATCGACAAGATCGAATTCGACGTGCTCAACGCCAAGGCCAGGGAAGAAGGCAAGAAGATCGCCACGGGAACGCCGGTTCTGCTCGGCATCACCAAGGCGAGCTTGCAGACCCGCTCGTTCTTCTCGGCGGCGTCGTTCCAGGAGACCACCCGCGTGCTCACCGAAGCCGCCGTCAACGGCAAGGTGGATCCGCTGGAAGGCCTCAAGGAAAACGTCATCGTCGGCCGGCTGATCCCGGCGGGCACCGGCGCATCGATGGCCAAGATCCGCGAAGTCGCGGTCAAGCGCGACAAGCTGATCCTCGACGAACGCGAGAAGCAGGTGGCGATCACGCCTGCCGCGCCGGAAGCCGAGCCGCTGGCATTGCCCCCGGCGGAGTAGGGCACCGATCAAGTTCCAGACGGAAAAGGCCGGAAGCAATCCCGGCCTTTTTTGGTTTAATCTGCTGCAAGTCGTCCGATGAAATCAGGTTGCCCGCCAATCCGAATTTCGTCCCTCAGGTCGGAAACGCGATGGAACCTGAATCGCTTATTGACCGGGCCTGCGAAGCCGCGGCGGTGCCCGCATTGTGGAGCGACGTTCTCGCGAGCTTGACCGAGAGCATCGGCGCGAGGTGGTCGGTCGTTGCCTATTTTCATCGTTTGCGGCCGAAACGCGGTTGTTGTTCATCTTTCCTTCAGGTGAAAAGCGCTTCTCCTTAAGGTCACCTGAACATCCGGAAACAAACTCTGGTAGCGACGTGGACGTGGAATAAGCCGTTGAAGAGACTTGATTTTCTCAATAAATCCAGCGTCGCTGAACGTGTGCGCCCGGTGCGGCGCGTTAGACTCGGGGGGACAGCCGGACCACAGGCCGCGGACCAGCCGCGCTCCGGTATCGAAAGAAGCACATGCTCGATCTAGCAATTGTAGGTGGCGGTCCCGGCGGTCTGATGAGCGCCTGGTATCTGAAGAAGAAGCTGGGAGAACTCTGCCGCGTCACCATCTTCGAGGCTTCGGATCGCCTTGGCGGCAAGATCCTGACACGCAAGTTCGACAGCGCTCCGGCAATGTACGAGGCGGGGGTCGCGGAAATCTACGACTACTCGATGACCGGGCCGGATCCGCTGCGCGAACTGATCCAGCATTTCGGCTTGCAGACGATTCCGATGGACGCCGAGCAGGTCCAGCTCGACGGCGAACTTCTGAACGACATCCCCGGCATGCGCCGCAAATACGGCGCGAAGACCGCCGATGCGATCGCGGCTTTCCGCAAACGCTGCACCACGATGATGTCGCCGATTCAATATTATGAAGGCGTCGGCGCGCACGACAACGCGCATCCCTGGGCATTCATGACGGCAGAGGAACTGCTCGACAGGGAAGTCACGGATCCCACGGCCAAGCGCTTCCTCAAGGTGATGGCGCGCTCCGATATCGCCACCGAGAGCCACAACACGAACGGGCTGAATGCCCTGAAGAACTTCGTGATGGACGTCGACGGCTATATCGGCCTGTATTCGATCCAGAACGGCAACGAACAGTTGATCGACTGCCTGAAGTCCGAAGTCGATGCCGACATCCAGCTCAATCATCGCGTTCTCAAGGTCGGCAAGACCGAAGCCGGCCGCTATCAGCTCAACATGATGAACGGCAAGGGGCCGGAGATCCGCGACTTCGACCTGGTCGTGATGTGTCTTCCCCATAGCTGGCTCTCGACCATGGGGTGGGACGGCGAGCAGTTGCGCAAGTCGATGGTCAAGCATGTCGCCTACTTCGACCGGCCGGCGCACTATCTGCGGGTCTCGATCCTGTTCGATGAGCCGTTCTGGGGCGAGAAGATTCCCGGGGCGTGGTTCATGTCGGAGGCGTTCGGCGGCTGTTGCGTTTATAACGAAGGCGCGCGGCACGATGTCGGCCGCCATGGCGTGCTGAACTGGCTGATTGCCGGGTCCGATGCGCTGGCGTTCGCCAACCTCGGCGATCAAGAGCTGATCGACGCGGCGCTGAAGTCGCTGCCGGCGTCGCTCGGCAATGCGCGCGCGCATTTCCTTGAGGGCAAGACCCATCGCTGGATTTCGTCGGTCAACGCCATCCCGGGCGGCCTGCCGGCGCGCGATGTCATGACCAATCATCGGCCCGAGCCGAAAGAGCATCCGGGCCTGGTCGTGGTCGGCGACTACCTGTTCGATTCGACGCTCAACGGCCTGCTGGATTCGTCCGATGCGGCGACCGACATCATCGTCACCGAGATGATGAAGCTCCGCCACGCGCGCGGGATGAACCGTCAATCCGGCTCCAACAAGATCGACCGCGACTACTTCGAGAACTATCGCGGCCTCGGCCCGTATCGCGAGGTCTGGCGGCAGTTCAGCGACCCGGCCTATCTGAGCGATCTGATCAAGATCACCTGGAAGCGCTCGAAGAACTACAAGCTGCTGGTGGCGGGCTCCGCGAGCGGCGAACTGGTCGGCGCGTTGCGCGCCCGCGGCATCGATGCGTGGGGAATCGAGAACAACCGCGCCATTCACGCGAGGACTCCGGCCGCTCTGAAAAAATACAATCTGCTCGGTTCGATCGTCGACATGCCGTTCAAGGACGAGCAGTTCGATTTCGTCTACGAAACCAGCCTCTGTCATGTTTCGGAAAGCCAGACGCGGCGGGCTGTCCGGGAGCTCAATCGCGTCGTCAAAACCGGATTGGTCTTCGGCTCCGTCACCTCCGACATGGAGCCGAACCTGATCGACCGTTACGACCTGCTGCGCGGCGTCAAGAAGCTCGGCACCTGGTGGGAGTGGTCGGAGATTTTCTTCGACAACGGCTTCGATCTTGCCATGAACCGCAACGACTGCACCGAGGAGTTGTGGGCGGCGGCGGTCGCGGCGGGCAAGGGGCCGGATCGGTGGTACGCGGACTCCGACAGCCTGCGCTACTCCCTGTTCGACAAGATCGAAGACGACGACGACTGACGCGCGCGCCGACAAGCCCGAAATGCGCAGGGGCTTTGCTTCACGGGTTGCCCCCGGTCGACCCGACTGCCATGTCGCTCCCCGCAATTGATCCGGCCGGTCAGGTCGTACTGCAAGGGTTATACCCATCGTGCCCAAGGTACCGCCGACCGACGACGATGCCGCCGCTCCCGGGGATGCGGCCAATGTGCCGCCGCCTGGGGGGACGCCCGGCAAGACCGGCCCGGCGACGCTCAGGCCAGCGGCTGCCCGCAAGCCCGTGCCTGAACTCCCGCCGCACGACGATGAGGACGAAGAGGACGAGGACGACGAGCTCGACATCGACGATGATGACGACGATGAGGATCTCCCCGTCTTTACGGCGCGTGAGGCGGCCGGCGCGATTGCCACGATCTATCGATTCATCCGGCCGCTGCTCGGGAAATACCGCAGGGCGCTGACGTTCATCGGCCTCGGCCTGCTGGTCGAGACGCTGTTCAACGTCATCATGCCCCTCAGCCTCAAGTTCCTGATCGACGATGCGCTCGGCGAGGAGGATTTCGGCGCGCTGGTCTGGATCCTCTCGGCCCTTGCGATCGCAGGCATCGTCACCTCGCTGATCTCGATCTGGTACGAGCGCTGGGATGCGTGGCTGTCGTCGTCGATTATTTCGGACGTCCGGCTGCGGCTGTTCGATCACGTGCAGGAACTGCCGTCGGCATTTTTCGCGCGCACGAAGCGCGGCGAAATCCTGTCGCGGTTCTCCGTCGACCTGTCCGCGTTTGAAAGCGCGATGGAGACGATGGCCAATACGGGGCTGCTGCCGGCGATGGAACTGGTGGCCGGCATCGTCCTGATGTTTTTCCTGAACTGGCAGCTCGCGCTGGTCGCGCTGCTGATCTTTCCGATCACGCTGATCGGGCCTCGCATCCTGACGCCGAAGGCGGTGCTGGCCAATTACGACCAGAAGGTCAACGAGTCTGCGATCCTCGGTGTGGTTCAGGAAAACATCGCCGCGCAAGCTCTGGTCAAGGCGTTCAGTCTGCAACGCCGCGCGCTCGGCTGGTTCTCCGTCCGCAACGAGGAGACGCGAAAAAAGATCGCGTCGGCGACATTCCTGTCGAGCATGGTCGAGCGGTCGGTCGCCATCGCGGTGCTGTTGCTGCACCTGATCGTTCTCGGCATCGGCGCCTATCTCGCGACCAACGGGCAGATCACGATCGGAACCTTCGTGACGTTCGAGAGCGCGTTCTGGGAAATTTCCTACAATGTCGCGCATCTGATGTCCTACGTGCCGGTTTCGATTCAGGCGTCGGCGGCCGTTCGTCACATGCAGGAATTGCTTGACGAGCCGACGCGCGGGGCGGATCGCCCCGGTGCGCCCGATCTGCCGCGCATCACGCATGACATCAGCTTCGATCGGGTGACGTTCCAGTACGAGGGCGGCGAGAAGCCGGTCCTCGACGATCTCAGCCTCAAGCTCGATGCCGGGAAGAGCATCGCCATCGTCGGCCCCAGCGGCTCCGGAAAGAGCACGCTGCTCAACCTGATTTTGCGCCTCTATGTCCCGAACGAGGGACGCGTGAGCATCGATGGCGTCGATATCCGGAAGGTGACGCGCAAATCGTTGCGCGCGGGCATGGCCGTGGTGTTCCAGGAGAACGTGCTCTTCAACATGTCGATCCGCGAAAACATTCGCCTCGGCAAGGAGGAGGCGACCGACAAGGAGGTTGAGGACGCGGCGAAGAAGGCCGAGATTCATCGCTTTATCATGAGCCTGCCGCAACGCTACGACACCGTCGTCGGCGAGCGTGGAGACACGTTGTCGGGTGGCCAGCGCCAGCGCATGGCGATTGCCCGCGCGATCGTTCGCGATCCCTCGATCCTGTTGCTCGATGAGGCCACGTCGGCGCTCGACCAGACCACCGAGGCCGCGATCAACCGGACGCTGCTGAAGGTGGCGAAAGGGCGGACCATGATTTTCTCGACCCATCGGCTGACGTCGGTGACCGGTATGGACGAGATCATCGTCATCAGCGGCGGCAAGGCCGTCGAGCGCGGTTCGCACGCGGAGCTGTTGAAGGCGAACGGCGTCTACCGCAAGCTGTGGGATGACCAGAGTCGCAAGCCTCACGATGAGGACGACGACGAGGACGATGACGATGAATAGGCGATGTTGCTCGCCGCTTCGCGATCGAAGTGAGGAAAAATTAACGTCAAGTTTGGCGAATCCGCCGCATCACCGGGACGTTATCCGTTCGGTGTCGCCGGAGTGCTAGCTTCCACCTGCGGGTGAAGCTCGGTGGCCGAGCAGCAGTTTCCATACTGAAGGCGCAGGTTCGATTCCTGCCATCCGCTCCAGTCAAAAGGTGCCGTTGACTGCGACCCCGAGAGGTCGCGTCCGATCCGGACACCGGAGTTCGGATGATGTTCGCAGCAAAGAAGAAGCGGGAAACCCGCAAATCGGTCCGGCAGTCCGCGTGGATGACCCTGGACGGCGGCTTCGCGACGCGAGCATGCGTCGTTATCGATCTTTCGACCACGGGTGCGAAGGTCGAGGTCGACGATATCGGGACGGCACCGGCGAGCTTCCGGCTGGCCTTCTCGCGGGACGCGCGATCCGGTCATCGGTGCAAGGTGATCTGGCGGCGCGGAAAAACGATGGGCGTGAAGTTCATTCGCTAGTGTCCCGATTCCGAAGTTCGCATGTCCTTGCGGCGACCTTTGATGCGAACTTCGGAATTAAAGGGACACTAGGTTGTAGTGACAATTTAGGTTTTGGGATTCCCCTTGGCTCGCAAATCAGATTCAACGCTGGCTTTTGGAGGCTGGCGATGGATGGTGAGGTTCTGCGGGACGATCAATGGGAA
>Ga0153956_1003013_pt1 | contig 11463 bp, 6 predicted proteins | sample TSFL040MetaG_FD_104704 | JGI IMG/M metagenome (GOLD analysis project Ga0153956, IMG submission 104704) | Attine ant fungus gardens microbial communities from Florida, USA - TSFL040 MetaG | ecosystem: Host-associated > Fungi > Mycelium > Unclassified | place: USA: Florida, Wekiwa Springs...
AATATCGGCGGCGCCATCGTGGCCACCGCCACCGGTTTCATCGTCAAGGCTTATGGCTGGAATTCCGCCTTCTATGTGGTGGCGGCGCTGTGTGTGCTGGGCGCGGTCCTGTTCACCCGGATCGACGCCGGCCGCAAGCTGGCCGCGGAGAATACCAGCCCGGTGGTTTAGGCGTAAAAACCCGCGCAACAGGCGGTTTTTTGCGCCTTTCCTTTTTTGCCGGATTGGCTATGGTCCGCAGCCATCATGGAACCCTTCAAGACCCTAGAGGGCGTCGCCGCCCCCCTGAACATGATCAATGTCGATACCGACATGATCATCCCCAAACAGTATCTGAAGACCATCCACCGCACCGGGCTGGGCAAGGCGCTGTTCGACGAGATGCGCCACAATCCCGACGGCAGCGAGAAGCCGGACTTCGTGCTGAACAAGCCCGCCTACCGCAAGGCCAAGATCCTGGTGGCGGGCGACAATTTCGGCTGCGGCTCAAGCCGCGAGCACGCCCCCTGGGCGCTGCTGGATTTCGGCATCCGCTGCGTCATCGCCCCCAGTTTCGCCGACATCTTCTATGGCAATTGCTTCAAGAACGGCATCCTGCCGATCAAGCTGCCGCAGGAGATCGTGGACAAGTTGCTGGACGATGCCGAGCGCGGCGCCAACGCCATCATCTCGATCGACCTGGAAAAGCAGGAGATCAAGGGTCCCGATGGCGGCACGGTGCATTTCGAGGTCGATGCGTTCCGCAAGCAGTGCCTGCTGAACGGCTGGGACGATATCGGCCTGACCATGCGCAACGAAAACAAGATCGGCGCCTTCGAACAGTCGCTGAAGACGCAACAGCCCTGGATCTAGGAGCGCAGGCGCGAGCCGAGCGACCAAGGAAAGACCATGAACGAATATAAGCTTCTTCTGTTACCGGGTGACGGTATCGGCCCCGAAGTGCTGGACGCCACCATGCGCGTGGTGGGCTGGTACGGCCAGAAGGGCCTGCCCTACCAGACCGAGACCGCCCTGCTGGGCGGCGCCGCCATCGACGCCACCGGCCGTCCCGACCCGGACGAGACGTTTGTGAAGGCCATTGCCGCCGATGCGGTGCTGATGGGGTCCGTGGGCGGCCCCAAATGGGATGGCCTGCCGTTCGAGAAGCGCGCCGAACGCGGGTTGCTGCGGGTGCGCAAGGACATGGGTGTCTATGCCAACCTGCGCCCGGCGCTGTGCTTCGATGCGTTGAAGGATGCCTCGACCCTCAAGCCTGAAATCGTCTCGGGCCTGGATATCCTGATCGTGCGCGAGCTGATGGGCGGCGTCTATTTCGGCGAGCCCAAGGAAACCGCCACCCTGCCGGACGGCCAGAAGCGCGCCGTCGATACCGGCGTCTACACCACCAGCGAGATCGAGCGGGTTTGCCGCGTCGCTTTCGACATGGCCCGCCTGCGCGGCAACAAAGTGCACAGCGCTGAAAAGTCCAACGTGATGGTGACGGGCGTGCTGTGGAAGGACGTCGTTACCGAACTGCACAAGCTCGAATATGCCGATGTGGAACTGCATCACATCCTGGCCGACAATGCCGCGATGCAACTGGTGCGCAATCCCAAGCAGTTCGACGTGCTGGTGACCGACAACCTGTTCGGCGATGTGCTGTCGGACGAGGCGGCGCAATTGACCGGCTCCATCGGCATGCTGCCGTCCGCCTCGCTGGGCGATAAGAAGGCCAATGGCCTGCCGTCGGCGCTGTATGAGCCGATCCATGGCAGCGCGCCCGATATCGCGGGGCAAGGGTTGGCCAATCCCATCGCCTCCATCCTCTCCTTCGCCATGTGCCTGCGCTATTCCTTCGGGTTGAAGGACGAGGCGGCGCGGCTGGAGAAGGCGGTGGACAAGGTTCTGGCGGAAGGCTTCCGCACCGGCGACATCATGCAGCCGGGCATGACCAAGGTCGGCACCACGGCGATGACGGATGCGATTTTGAAAGCGCTGGATAAGAGCGCCTGATTTGAACCTCCCCTTGAGGGAGGGTCGAAAAATCTGAGCGTAGCGAGAGATTTTTCGGGGAGGGGTCCGGCACCGACGATTGTGTCATGACCCCTCCCCGAAATTGTTTTCGCGCTGTTTGCGCGAACCCAATTTCGACCCTCCCTCAAGGGGAGGGTCGGGTACCTCAGTCGCCCTTCAACGCCCGCCGTGCCTGGTGCAGCAGCGGCTCGGTATAGCCGCTGGGTTGTTCCTTGCCCTTGAACACCAGGTCGCAGGCGGCCTTGAAGGCGATGCCGTCATAGCCGGGCGCCATCGGTGTATAACCGGGGTCGCCCCCATTCTGCTTGTCCACCACCAGCGCCATGCGCTTCAAGGTCTCCATCACCTGCGCCTGGTCGGTGATGCCATGCTCCAGCCAGTTGGCGATGTGCTGGCTGGAAATGCGCAAGGTGGCGCGGTCTTCCATCAAGCCGACATTGTGGATGTCCGGCACCTTGGAGCAGCCGACGCCCTGGTCCACCCAGCGCACGACATAGCCCAGGATGCCCTGGGCATTGTTGTCCAGTTCCTGCTGCACCTCCTCGGGCGACCAGTTGGGGCGGTCGGCCAGCGGGATGGTGAGAATATCAGCCAGTTTGGCGCGGGGCCGCGCCTTCAATTCGTCCTGCCGCGCCTTCACGCTGACCTGGTGATAATGCAACGCATGCAGCGTGGCGGCGGTGGGTGAGGGCACCCAGGCGCAGGACGCGCCCGCCATCGGGTGGCCGATCTTGGCCTTCAGCATGTCGGCCATGCGGTCGGGCATCGCCCACATGCCCTTGCCGATCTGCGCCTTGCCCTGGAAGCCGCAGGCCAGGCCGATATCGACATTCTGGTCTTCATAGGCCGCCAGCCATTTGCTGGCCTTCATGTCGCCCTTGCGCACCATGGCGCCGGCATACATGGAGGTACGCATCTCGTCGCCGGTGCGGTCCAGGAAGCCGGTATTGATGAAGACGATGCGATCCTTGGCGGCGCGGATACATTCCTTCAGATTGGCGGTGGTGCGGCGTTCCTCGTCCATCACCCCCATCTTGATGGTGTCGCGCTTCAGCCCCAGCAGGTCCTCGACGCCGTCGAACAGGGTGTTGGTGAAAGCGACTTCCGCCGGGCCGTGCATCTTGGGCTTGACGATGTTGATGCTGCCGGTGCGGCTGTTGGTGCCCTTGTCGTGCATCGCGACCAGCGAGGTGATCACGCCGTCCATCACGCCCTCGCCGATCTCGCTGCCATCGGGCAGCAGGATCGCGTCGGAGGTCATCAGGTGGCCGACATTGCGGATGAACAGCAGCGAACGGCCGGGCAAGGTCAGCTTGCCGCCATCGGGCGCGGTATAGGCGCGGTCGGAATTGGCGCGGCGCTCCACCGTCTTGCCGCCTTTCTCGAAGCTGGCGGACAGGGTGCCGTTCATCAGCCCCAGCCAGTTGCGATAGGCGCCCACCTTGTCCTGGGCATCCACCGCGGCGATGGAGTCTTCACAATCCATGATGGTGGTGATGGCCGATTCCACCACCACGTCGCTGATCCCGGCCTTGTCGGTTTTGCCGATGGCGTGGTTGCGGTCGAAACGGATTTCGACGTGCAACCCATTGTGCCGCAGCAATACCAGCGACGGCGCGGCCGCGTCGCCGGCATACCCCTTGAACTGCGCCGGGTCCTTCAGGGCCGGCGACAGCGTGCCGCCTTCGACCGTCACGCTTTCCACGTCCCGCCACGACCCGCCTGCCAGCGGCGCGGCCTGGTCCAGCACGGTGCGGGCGAAGGCGATCACCGCCGCGCCGCGCTTTTCATTATAGCCCTTGCCCGGCGCCAGATCGCCGGTCTGGTCGATGGCGTCTGTGCCATAGAGCGCGTCATACAGGCTGCCCCAGCGCGCATTCACCGCGTTCAGCGCGAAGCGGGCATTGGTCAGCGGCACCACAAGCTGCGGCCCGGCGATCTCGGCGATCTCGGGATCGACATGGCTGGTGCCGATCCGGAAGTCAGGGCCTTCCGGCACCAGATAGCCGATCTCCTTCAGGAAGGCGGCATAGGCGGCCTGGTCGATCGGCCGCGCCGGATTCTTCCGGTGCCAGTCGTCGATCGCGGCCTGCAGCCGGTCGCGTTCCTTCAGCAGCGCCCGGTTCTGCGGCATCAGCCGCGCCGCCAGATCGGCAAAGCCCTTCCAGAACGTGTCGGCGTCCAGCCCGGTGCCGGGCAGGGCTTCCTTCACCACGAAATCATGCAGGGGCTTGGCGACCTGAAGGCCGTGAACTGTCACTCTATCCGCCATGGCGATCTTCTTTTCTGTAAGGCGCGGCCACCCTAAAGCCGCGCCGCCACGGGGTCAAAACGAAAAGGGCCGGACTGTTTACAGTCCGGCCCATCCGATTTCCGTCCGCGCGCCCGTCAGTGCGGCGGGATCATCCAGGGCCAGACATGCTGCTGCAGGAACACCAGGATGCCCAGCAGCACCGTCAGCAGGATGCTGTGCAGGAAGGTGCGCGAGAAGATCGCGCCTTCATGCCCGCGCAGGTCGCTGACGGCCGCGCCGGTGGCGATGTTCTGCGGCGAGATCATCTTGGCGAAGACGCCGCCCGAGGAATTGGTGGCGGCCATCAGCACCGGATCGAAGCCCAGCTTGTTGGCGGCGACCACCTGCAGGCTGCCGAACAGCGCATTGCCCGAGGAATCGCTGCCCGACAGGAATACCGCCAGCCAGCCCAGGAAGGCCGACACCAGCGGGAAGAACATGCCGGCCGAGGCGACGCCCAGGCCCAGCGTGTAGTTCATGCCGGAGAAGTTCATCAGGAAGGCCAGGCCCACGATCGCCATCACCGTCAGGGTGGGCAGCAGGATCTGCCCCCAGGCCACCGCTATGGCCTTGAGGAAGCCCTTCACGCCCAGGCCCACCGCGCCGGCGGTGATGATCGCCGTCACCAGCACCGCGGTGCCGGTGGCCAGCGGCTGGAAGCTCCAGATCGCGGCATAGGGCTTTTCGTAGAGTGTGATGAAGACCTGGTTATGCAGGCCCGGCCATTCGATGTTCATCTGGCCGAAGTTGGCGACCTTGAAGATGGTCCACAGGATCACCACCGCGGCGATCATCAGCCAGGGCAGCCAGCCCTGCCACGACGGCACCGCGCCATGATCGGTATGGATGCCGTCGGACGGGCCGACGACCACGGCGAACGCCGGATCGGGCGCCGGCTTCCAGACCCGCAGGAACAGCACCGTCGCCGCCAGGCAGCTCAGCGCCGCCAGCACGTCGGTCAGCACATAGCTCACCAGGTTCGAGGTGATGAACTGCACCCCGGCAAAGGCGCCGCCGGCCACCAGGATGACCGGGAACAGCGCCTTGACCGAGCGCAGGCCGCCATACATGGCGATGACATAGAAGGGCAGCAGGAAGGCGAAGAGGGGAAGCTGGCGGCCGACCATGGCGCCCAGCGCGTCGGCCGGCAGGCCGGTGACGCCCGCCAGGGTGGTGATGGGAATGCCCAGCGAGCCGAAGGCCACCGGGGCGGTGTTGAACAGCAGCGCATAGACCACGGCGTCCACCGCCTTGAAGCCCAGCATGATCAGCAGCGAGGCGCTGATCGCGACGGGGGCGCCGAAGCCGGTCACCCCTTCGAGCAGCGCGCCGAAGCCATAGCCGATCACGATCAGGATGATGCGCCGGTCGTTGGGCAGGTGCGCCAGCACCCAGCGGCGGAAGGCGTCGAAGCGGCCCGACTGGACGGCGACATTGTAGAGGATCAGGGCGGCGAACACGATCCACATGATCGGCCACAGCGCGAAGACGATGCCGTTGGCGGTGCTCAGCAGCGCCAGCTTGACGGGGAACTGCCACACCGCGATGGCGATCACCAGTCCGGCGGCCAGCGCCGCCAGCGAGGACTGCCAGGCCGGGCGCTTCAGCACGCCCAGCATCAGCAGCACGATCACGATCGGGATCGCCGCCACCAGGAAGGACAGGCCCAGGCTGCCGCCCACCGGCGTCAAAAGTTGATGAAACATCTTCCCCTCCGTAAGACGGCTTTTCCGCCGTGATTTCCCGCGGGGACCGGCGGGCGAGGCCCGTCCGGGCGCGGCGCGCGCCGCCCGGTTTTCGGGACGCCCTGATATCCCCGCGCAGCCATTCTTGTTGGGTTTGTTAGAGCAAAAAAAGCGCGGCGGGCCAAGCGATTAAGACTGTGCACTGCACCATTTGCCGGGCGCCGCGCCGTCACAAAATGGTCGTGACGGAAACCGCCGGCTTACACGTTCCAGGTCGAGGCGACATGGTCCTTGTCTTCCTGGGAACTGCGCTCATGCATCAGGAAATTGTAATAGCCGCAGCCGCCGCCCGGATATTCCCGGCAGATGGTGGGCCGCGCCGCATAGATGGTGCAGCGGCGCTTGTCGGTGTCGAAGAACTGGCAGATCTTGCCGAAATGCACATCGGCCTTGCGGCGCATGGCGTATTTGGCTTCCGGGTCCACCTTGGTGAACTTCTTGCGCGCCGCTTCGAAGTCCAGGCCGAAATGGCGGGCCAGCCGTTCCACGTCACGCTTGTTGAGGGGGATCAGGGGATAGGAGCAGCAATAGCCCGGACACTTCGCACAATTGTAGGATGCCACTTTGAAAACCACCTGAATCGCTGCCGCCTCTGATAGCATGAACGCGTCCGCGGGACAGGCGATCCGTGGTCATCTCCGGGCGGTCGCGGCGTGATGACGCGCTGGCCCCTTGCGCGGCGCGGCGGCCGGAGTATCAACAGCCGATGGCCAACCAGCCGATCTTCTTCGACGCCACGGGCCGCCGCGCCGCCCGCATCCGGGTGATCGCCTGGGCGGTGGGCATTGCCGCCACGGTCATCCTGGCCGGTTTCGGGGCAAGCCTGCTCCTGGCGCCGCCGGTGACGGGGCTGGACCTGCCGGGCCGGGCGATCGCGGCCAATCCCGCCAACCTGGTCAAGCGCGCCCAGAAGCCGGGCCTGCTCGCCCGCGCCGAAAGGCTGGCCGGCCTGGCCCGCAAGCGCCGGCTGGACGAAATCGCCAGGCTGCATCGCGCCCAGAGCACGCTGCCCGGCCGGGTGCTGCCCGCCATCCTCAAGCCGCAGGCCGGCCGGCCGCTGGCGATCGGCTTCTATACCAACTGGGCCGGCAAGGACGATCCCAGCTGGCCGTCGCTGAAACGCTCGCTGAAGCATCTGGACTGGGTGGTCCCGGTCTGGATCACCCTGGACGGACCCGACCTGAAATTCCGGACCTGGGTGGAACAGCGCTCGCTGAACTATATCCGCGCCAACAAGCCGGGCGTGGCGATCCTGCCCATGATGCAGAACGTCACCGGCGGCAAGTGGGACGGGCCTGGGCTGGCCAGGCTGCTGGCCGACCCCCAGCGCAGCGACGCCCTGCTGCGGCAGGTCGTGCGCTTCATGGAGCGGGGCAAGTTCCAGGGCCTGACGGTGGATTTCGAGGAGGTGCCGAAATCCGCGCACAAGGACCTGGAAGCCTTCCTGTCGCGCATGTCGGCGGCCTTCGCGCCGCACGACTGGATCATCGCCCAGGCCGCGCCGTTCGACGATGGCGACTGGCCCTACAAGGCCTATGCCGGGATCGTCGATTACACCATCCTGATGGCCTATGACGAAAATGACGGCAGCGGCGCGCCGGGCGCCATCGCCGGCCAGAACTGGTATGAGAGGATTCTCGACAGACGGATGCGCCAGTTGCCGGCGGATTCCACCATCGTCGCCATCGGCTCCTATGCCTATGCGTGGGTGACGGGCGGCGGCACCACGGTCGACAGCTTCGAAGGGGCGATGAGTTCGGCGCGCGACAATGACGCCGCCGTGCAGTTCGATCCCGCCACCAACAATCCGCATTTCAGCTACAACGACAATGACGGCGCGCACAGCACCTGGTTCCTGGACGGCGTCACCGCCTTCAACCAGATGCATGCCGCCGATCCCTATCGCCCGGCGGGCTATGCCCTGTGGAAACTGGGCTATGAGGACCCCTCCATCCTGCCGCTGATGGGCCGCCCCTATAACGCCCCCGCGCCCGACAGCCTGAAGCACATCGCCAACAATCTGGAAGACGTGGATTTCGACGGCCAGGGCGAGATCCTGCGGGTGGAGGGCGATCCCTCGCTGGGCGCGCGGTCCCTGACGGTGGAGCCGTCCACCGGCGACATCGTCGATGAAAGCTATGACAGCCTGCCCACCAGCTACATCATCCGCCGGGTCGGCGCGTCGCATCCCAAAAAGCTGGCGCTGACCTTCGACGACGGGCCGGACCCGGAATGGACGCCCACCATCCTGAAGATCCTGAAGGAGAAGAAGGCGCCCGCCACCTTCTTCATGATCGGCTCCAACATGGAGGCCCATCCCGGCCTGGTGCAGCAGGTGCTGGCCGACGGGCATGAAGCGGGCAACCACACCTATACCCATCCCAACCTGGCCGACACCCCGCCCACCGCGGTCCTCTTGGAACTGAACGCCACCCAGCGGCTGTTCCAGGCGCTGACCGGCCGGTCGCTGCGCTTCTTCCGCTCGCCCTATCTCAGCGACGCCAGCCCGTCCGACGCCGACGAGATCGAGCCGATCAAGCAGGCCCAGGCGCTGGGCTATATCGAGGTCACCGCCAATCTCGACACGCTGGACTGGCGGGACCTGTCGGTGGCGCAGATGAAGGCGCTGGTGAACCGCGCCCTGGTCAATCCCAACCCCGACCTGCGCGGCAATGTCATCCTGATGCATGATTCCGGCGGCGACCGCTCCCGGACGCTGGCGCTGCTGCCGCAACTGATCGACGAACTGCGCGCCAAGGGCTACCAGTTCGTGCCGCTGTCGGAACTGGCGGGCTTCAAGCGCGACGAGGTGATGCCGCGCCTGCCGCTGACCATCTCGCTCTTCGCCGACCGCATCGTGTTCCTGGCGATCAGCTATATCGCCCAGTTGCTCTATTGGTGCTTCCTGGGCGCGATCGTGCTGGGGGTGGCGCGGCTTGTGATCCTGGCCGGGCTGGCGCTGTGGCAGCGGGTCCGGGGCGAGGGCAAGCCGATGCCGTCGGAGGCGGATCAGCCCCAGGTCACGGTGCTGATCCCCGCCTTCAACGAAGAGAAGGTGATCGTCACCACCATCGAGCGGATCCTCGCCAGCGACTACCGGAACATGGAAGTGCTGGTGATCGATGACGGCTCCAAGGACCACACCGCCTATATCACCCGCTCCCACTTCATGAACGAGCCGCGGGTGGGCGTGATCTCCATCCCCAATGGCGGCAAGGCCAATGCCTTGAATGTCGGCCTGTCCAATGCGCGCGGCGAGGTGATCGTGGCGCTGGACGCCGACACCCAGTTCGAGACGGCCACAATCGCGCGGCTGGTGCGCTGGTTCACCGATCCCTCCATCGGCGCGGTGGCGGGCAACGCCAAGGTCGGCAATCGCATCAACATGATCACCCGCTGGCAGGCGCTGGAATATATCGTGGCGCAGAACCTGGAGCGCCGGGCGCTGTCGGCGCTGGACACCCTGACCGTGGTGCCGGGCGCGGTGGGCGCCTGGCGCAGGCAGGTGCTGGTGGAACTGGGCGGCTTTCCGGCCGACACCCTGGCCGAGGACCAGGACCTGACGCTGCATGTGCAGACCCAGGGCTACCGGGTGCATTTCGATCCGGCGGCGGTGGCCTGGACCGAGGCGCCCGCCACGGTGAGCGGCCTGGCCAAGCAGCGCTTCCGCTGGGCCTATGGCACGCTGCAATGCCTGTGGAAGTATCGCCGCATCACCTTCAACGCCGAGTATGGCGAACTGGGGCTGGTGGCGCTGCCGCAGGTCTGGCTGTTCCAGATCCTGCTGACCACCCTGGCGCCGGTGGCCGACCTGCTGCTGGTGTGGCAACTGGTGACGCAATGGATCGCCTATCGCCAGCATGGCGGCGACTTCAACTGGACCAGCCTGCAGACCGTGCTGATCTATTATGTGGTCTTCACCATCGTCGACCTGCTGGCGGCGATGGTGGGCTTCCTGATGGAAAAGGGCGAGGACTGGTCGCTGCTGGGCTGGCTGGTGCTGCAACGCTTCGGCTATCGCCAGATCATGTATTATGTGGTGGTGCGCTCGCTATGGACGGCGGCGAAGGGGCCCTTCGTGGGCTGGGGCAAGCTGGAACGCCACGGCACCGTCAAGGCGCGGGCCTGACTTCTTCCTTCAGTGGAAATCGCGGGACGGCGGCAGGACCCGCACATTGCGGGGGTGGCGGTGCGCCGGCGCCGGCAGCGGCGCCTCGTCGTCATACCGCCGGCGCAGATCGGCGCTGCGGTCGGCCAGTGCTCCACCATCAGGTGCGGCACGCCGTCCGGGCTTTTTTGCACCTTGCCTTCGGCCAGCAGGAAGCGCGCGCCCATCACCGCCTTGCGGTAGCGGGGGAAATTGCTCTGCCACAGCACCAGGTTGGTGACGCCGGTTTCGTCGCGCGCGCAGCATCAGCACGCTGGCGCCGTTTTCCCCCGCCGCGAAAGCCAGCCTGCGGCTGGCCACCAGGTCCAGGCATCTGGGCGCCCCCCGATCTCCAGCAGCACCGTGCCGGCATGGGGGCAGGCCGTGGCGCGCCAGGGAATGGCGCAATGCCGCCAGTTTTGCGCTTTTGTTCATGATATGTTCTATCATGCGCAAAGCCGGGAAAGGGGGCAAGCCAAGGAGATAGTCCCCAAAACATTTACCCAGCGCGCATCTGTCATGTTGCGCCGCAGCTAGTGGCATGTTGGAATAACCGGTAATTTCTAGAAGAACGCGCAATTTTCTTGCTCCGTTTTTGGGGGCGGGGAGCGTGCGCGCCAGCTTGGCTTTGGGGTTTGGTATGGGACTGCCGCCGAAACAGGGTCTTTATGACCCGCGCAACGAGCACGACGCCTGCGGCGTGGGCTTTGTCGCCAACATCAAGGGCGCCAGGAGCCATGAGATCATCGGCCTTGGCCTGCAGCTTCTGATCAACCTGGATCATCGCGGCGCGGTGGGCGCCGATCCGCTGGTGGGCGACGGCGCGGGGCTGCTGATCCAGATTCCCGATCCCCTGTTCCGCGATTGGGCCAGGAGCGCGGACGTGACCTTGCCGTCGCCGGGCAAGTATGCGGTGGCGATGTGCTTCCTACCGCGCGAGGCCAAGGCGCGCGAGATCGTGGTCAAGCAGTTCGAGCATTTCATCAAGGTCGAAGGCCAGAAGATCCTGGGCTGGCGCGACGTGCCGACCGATCCCGCCGGCCTGGGCAAGACCGTGCTCGACGGCATGCCGCTGATCCGCCAGGCGATCATCGGCTGCGGCCCGCACATCAAGGACCAGGACCAGTTCGAGCGCAAACTGCTGGCCATCCGCAAGCAGACCCAGAACCCGCTGCCGCAACTGGCCAGGAAGCACAAGCTGCCGGCGATCAACCAGTTTTACATGCCCAGCCTGTCGACCCGCACCGTGGTCTATAAGGGCCTGC
>Ga0153956_1003014_pt1 | contig 11462 bp, 13 predicted proteins | sample TSFL040MetaG_FD_104704 | JGI IMG/M metagenome (GOLD analysis project Ga0153956, IMG submission 104704) | Attine ant fungus gardens microbial communities from Florida, USA - TSFL040 MetaG | ecosystem: Host-associated > Fungi > Mycelium > Unclassified | place: USA: Florida, Wekiwa Springs...
AACGGCGATCCTGCATAGATAGACCGCGGTCGTCGCCACGAACGCCAGGAACAGGAGGGCCGGATCGACCACCGCCATGACGCGAAGGCTGAGCAGCGATAGCAAGGTCGACAATGGTGTGACGTGGAAATGTTCGACGACCGGCCGCCCCAAACCCTCAATTCCGTGATAGTCCGCCGATGCCGCCTGCCGGGCGATCAGGTCGTGCAGGCCCAGCAGGTTGGACGGGCGGACGGCGTCTCCGCCCGGGTAAGACAGGATGAACTTGAAAAAATCCCCGAAGACGTCGTCGGGAAGGAAAAGGAAGGTCGTGTAGGGAAACGACCAGCCGAGTGCCGTCGCAACCCCGTTGTACAGTGCATTGGCGACGGTCAGACACAAAAGCAGCAGGAAGAACTGCGCGGCGGTGTCGTCCCGGCTGCTTCTCGACCTCACGGGGCGCGCTCCAGTTCAAGCGGAAATGCGCATCCGGGCTCGCTGGCTTCGCTGCCGCCCGTGTCTCGCGCGATCAGGTAGAGCGGGCGGCGTTTGGCTTCATTATGGATCCGGCCGACATAGATGCCGATCACCCCGAGCATGGACAGATTGATCCCGGAAAGGAGCGAGATCAGCACGGCAAGCGACGCCCAGCCGCTGACGAATTGGGCGCCGACCAGGGCGCGCAGGAAGACCCAGCCGCCATAGCTTAGCGCCGCCAGCGAGATCGCGCTGCCGCACCAGACTGCGAAGCGCAGCGGTGCGTCCGAAAAGCCGACCACGCCGTCGATCGCGAGGCGCATCATTCGGCCGAGCGAATATTTGGTTCTTCCGCTAGCGCGCGGGTCACGGTCGAACTCGACCACGGTCTGGCGATAGCCCATCCAGCCGAACATGCCGCGGACATAGCGATCGCGCTCGGGCATGTTGCGGAAGGTGTCGAGCGCGAGGCGGCCGACCAGCCGAAAATCGCCGACGTCGCTCGGCATGTCGACGACGGCGAGCTGCCGCAAGGCCCGATAGAACAGGCTGGCGGAATAGCGCTTGAAGAGGTTCTCGCCCGCTCGGGTCCGCCGGCGGGCATGAACGATATCATATCCCTCCTTCCAGCGGGCGATCAACTCGTGGATCACTTCGGGCGGATCCTGCAGATCCGCATCCATCACGATCGCTGCGTCGCCACGCGCGAGGTCCAGGCCGGCGCTGATTGCATTTTGATGCCCGAAATTCCGCGAAAGCCCGATATAGCGATAGCGGGGGTCCCGCCTCGCCTGTTCGCAGATAAGCGCTGCAGAGGAATCGCGGCTGCCGTCATCGACCAGCAGGATTTCGACCGACTCCCGCAGGGTCGGCAGAAGACCGTCGAGGCGCGCGAAGAGCCTGGGCAGCACGGCCTCTTCATTGAAGACAGGGATGACCAGACTGAAGCGAGCTCGCAGGCTTAGCGGCAGGTGAGTCAACGAGCTTCTCCGGCAATGCCGCCTGAGGATCGCTGACCAGGGTTAACATGGCGTTAGTTGATGCGTTGGATGTGAAAAGGGCGACCCGTTGCCGGGCCGCCCTTCCGGATCCCAACTTGTGTCAGGATGAGGCCATTGCGCTTGCGCGCCTGAGCTTACTTGAGCTCGACGGTCGCGCCGGCTTCTTCGAGCTGCTTCTTGAGCTTCTCGGCTTCGTCCTTGTTGACGCCTTCCTTGACCGCCTTCGGGGCGCTCTCGACCAGCGTCTTCGCCTCGGTCAGGCCGAGACCGGTGATCGCGCGAACTTCCTTGATGACGTTGATCTTCTTGCCACCGTCGCCGGTGAGGATCACGTCGAACTCGGTCTTCTCTTCAGCAGCAGCGGCACCGGCACCGGCGCCACCAGCGGCCGGCGCGGCAACCGCGACGGCAGCGGCGGCCGAAACGCCCCACTTCTCTTCGAGGAGCTTCGAAAGCTCGGCCGCCTCGAGGACGGTGAGCGCGGAAAGGTCGTCAACAAGCTTCTGCAGGTCTGCCATGATAGTCTCCATTGGGGCGCGAGGGCCCCGCTAAGTCAGGTTTATGCTTCTTCCTTGGCCGCATAGGCCCCGAAAACGCGGGCGAGCTGGCCGGCAGGTGCCTGAAGCACCGATGCCACCTTGGTCGCCGGAGCCTGGATGAGCCCCAGGATCTTGGCGCGCAGCTCGTCGAGGCTGGGCAGCTCGGCGAGCGCCTTCACCCCGTTCACGTCGAGCACGGTCTCGCCCATCGCGCCGCCGACGATCTCAAGACGATCATTCGTCTTGGCGAAGTCGACGACGACCTTGGCGGCCGCGACCGGGTCCACCGAAGTGGCGAGCGCCGTCGGGCCGGTCAGCAGATCGCTGAGCGACTGGTAGGGCGTGCCTTCGGCGGCAATGCGGGCAAGGCGGTTCTTGGCCACTTTGTAGCTGGCGCCGGCTTCCCGCATCTTCACGCGGAGCTGCGACGACTGTGCGACGCTGAGCCCCAGGTTGCGCGTGACGACCACGACGGACGTCTCGCTGAAGGTGCGGTTCAGCTCTGCGACCAGCTCGGACTTTTGAGCACGATCCATTGCCATCTCCGTTTCGTGTCCGGCGACATGCCGAACACGCACTCCAACCGCCCGGCTCGCGCCGAACGGATAATGTCCGAAGGGGAATGGATGCCTGACCTGTCGCGGGACATGAGCCCGGCAGGCAGACCGGAAGCGGCATCGCACGCGCGTCCGGAAAATCTCTTCCCCGTCTAGGCAGGACATTAAGAAGGGCGCATTCCCTTCACCTGCTGTCTCGGACGGAATCCCGTATCGCTGGCGATCCGGGAAGCGCGCCCTCTACGGGATATGGCCGAAAAGTCAAGGAGCGCGACTTTTTCGCCAGGATGTCACACGTGACCTCGCTGGCTCGTCATGGTCACGAACCCCCAAGCAGGAGACGCACGATGACCGCCAAGCTCAACCCCTATGCCGCCGCTCCCCAGGTCATGAAAAGCTGGACAAGTGCGGCGATGCTCATTGCCGGCAGCCTCGAGCCCAGCCTGGTCGAGCTGGTCAAGATCCGTGCCTCGCAGATCAACGGCTGCGCCAATTGCATCAACATGCACACCGTCGAAGCGCGGGCCCAGGGCGAGACCGAACAGCGCATCTATCTGTTGTCGGCGTGGCGCGAGGCACCATGCTATACCGATCGCGAGCGCGCTGCCCTCGGCTGGACCGACGCGCTGACCCGCATTGCGGAAGGCCATGGGCAGGAAGAGGCCTATCCCGCGCTCGCCGCGAACTTCAGCGAGGAGGAGCAGGTGAAGCTCACCATGATGATCAACGTCATCAACGGCTGGAATCGCCTGGCTGTGGGCTTCGGCCTGTGGATGGATCCGTCCGCGGCGGCACCGTCGCAAGCTGCGGCGGCATGATGGCCAGGGCGGGCGGCAGCGATGCGGCGGAAAGCTTCGATCCGCTGCGCCCGCGGCTCCTGCGGGTCGCCTACCGCATGCTCGGCTCGGTCGCCGATGCCGAGGATGCGGTGCAGGAGGCCTTCATCCGCTGGATGGGGGCGGACCGCGCCCAGGTGCGCGAACCCGAAGCCTTCCTCCGCCGCACCGTGACGCGCCTGTGCCTCGATCAGCTGAAGTCGGCCCGTCGCACCCGGGAAACCTATGTCGGCCCCTGGCTACCCGATCCGATCGTCGATGACGCGGAAGAAACCGAGGACGTCACGCTGCCGCTGATGCTCGCGCTCGAACGATTGTCGCCACTCGAACGCGCGGCATTCCTGCTTCACGATGTGTTCGGTCTCGGCTTTGACGAGGTCGCGACGACGATCGGTCGCGATGCGGCGGCGTGCCGCCAGCTTGCGGCGCGGGCGCGTACCCATGTCCGCGAGGCCCGGCCGCGCTACGCGGTCGAAAAGGAAAGAGGCCTGGAAATCGCCCAGGCTTTCTTCGCCGCGTCGCGTAGCGGCGACATGCGTGCGCTCGGCGCGATGCTGGCGAGCGACGTCAGCGTCCACGCCGACGGCGGCGGCAAGCGTTCGGCGGCGACCCACGTCTATTTCGGCCGCAACACCGTGATCCAGGTCCAGAGGGCCCTGGCCGTGCTGTTCCGCAAGCACGGATCGGTCCTGGTCCGCACAGCGATGATCAACGGCCTGCCCGGGTTCATATCGCGCGAGGCCGATGGCGAATTGCAGACGACTGCCTTCGAGATCGAGGATGGCCGGGTCAGCGCCGTCTACATCATGCGCAATCCCGACAAGCTTAGGCACCTGCATTGAACACAAAAAAGGGCCGGGAGACACGCTCCCGGCCCTCGATTGTACTGGTCTCGGATCAGAACTTGCCGCTGAACGAGACGCCGATGATGCGCGGATCGTTGTACACGCCCGCCATGTAATTCTCGATCACGCCCTTGAGGTTCTTCTCGTTGGTGATGTTGCGGACGAAGACCGACGCTTCGTAGCCGCCCCATGCGTAGCCGAGCTTGGCGCCGCCTTCGAAGTTGCCGTTCGAAGTGAATTCGGCCGTTTTGTAGAGCACGAAGCTCGTATAGCCCTGCACGTTCCAGTCGGTGGCAATGAATGCCTTGCCGTTGCCGACCGGCAGATCGTAGCGGCCCGAGAAGTTCAGATTGTACTTGGGCGCGTTCGGCAGGGGATTGCCGTCGATCTGGGCGAAGGTCGTCGGCACGCCGAACAGCGGCCGCTGGATCGTCGGATCCTGCACCGTGCAGACGACGCGATAGACGCCGCTGACGGTCAGGCCGCAGACCTGCGCATAGACGCGATCGTCATCGATCTCGGTATGCAGCAGGCTCAGTCCCGCGTTCAGCGTGAGGTTGCGCACCGGCCGGAACTCGGCATCGGCCTCAAGGCCGTAGGCCTTGGCCTTGTCGGCGTTGAACAGCACGCCATTGCCGTTCGAATCGTTGCCGTTGAGCTGGATGTTGTTCACCCGATAGGCGAAGCCGGTCAGGTTGAACCGCAGCTTGTTATCCCACAGCCGCGTCTTGATACCGGCTTCGACGCTGGTGTTGGTTTCCGAATTGGCGGTGGTGAAATCGCTGTTGAACACCGCCGAACGGCCCTGGATGGTCGGGCCGCGGAAGCCGTGCGCGGCACGGGCGTAGAGGCTGACTTCGGGTGTCGCTTCGTAGAGCAGGCTCGCATCCCAGCTTGGCTTGGTATCGGCCAGCTTGACGTAGGTGCGCCCGGTATAGGTCCGCACGCCCGCCGCGGTATCGGCCGTCTTGAGCAGGCGGGTCGACTTCGAATCGCGGCTCTCGCGGATGCCGCCTGTCAGGGTCAGCTTATCGGTGAGCTTGTAGCTCAGCTGCGCGAACAGGCCCCACGATGTGTTGATGTCGTGGAGGAGCACCCAATTGTTCGGGTTGCGCGCGGCGGTGGTCAGGAAGAAAGCGCGCTGGTCGAACTCGGTATCGTCGCGCGAATCGAAATAGATGCCGCCGATCTGCCACGTCAGCGGTCCGCTCGTGTCGCTGGCGAGGCGGACTTCCTGCGTCCACTGGTCGAGTCCGCGCAGGCGGCCCTGACTCTGGCCGTAGAACAGCGCGCCATCCTTGGCGAGGAAGTCGGTCGCGGCGCCGCCGTCGGTATCGCCGCGGCTATAGCCGTGCGCGGTCTCGTACGCGGTGATCGACGTCAGCGTCGCGCCGCCGAAATCGTAGGTCGCGCGGAGCGAGCCGCCATAGGTGTGATAATGCTGCGGGTTGTTGCCGCCTTCGTCGAGCGCGACGGTGCTGCGGTCGAGCGACGACGGCACGTCGTTGGTGCCCTTCACCACCGAGCCACGATAGAAGATGGTCGACGTGCCCTTATAATCGCGGGCCTGGCCCTCGAGCAGCAGCGACAGGCGCTCGGTCGGCTTGAGCAGCAGCTGGACGCGGGCGTCCTTCTCGTCGAAGCCGCCCAGCGCGTCCTTCTTGGGCGACACGGTGTCGTCGGTCTTCGGGCCGGCATAGGTGTTGTCGACCCAGTCGTCCCGGTGCTGGTAGAAGCCCGACACGCGGACCGCGACCTTATCGGCAACCAGCGGCCCGCCGACGCCGGCGTCGACGTTGACCGAATTCTTCGAACCGTAGCTGACCGTGCCGCGGCCTTCCCAGTCCATCGTCGGCTTGAGCGTGTCGAACTTGACGATGCCGGCGGTCGTGTTGCGGCCGAACAGCGAGCCCTGCGGGCCGCGCAGCACTTCGACCTGCGAGACGTCATAGACGGGATTGGATTTCAGGATGACATGCTCGAGGACGACGTCGTCCTGGATGATTTCGACCGGCTGCGACGCGCCGAGATAGAAATCGACGTTGCCGAGGCCGCGGACATAGAAGCGCGGGAAGATGCGGCCGGTGGTCGATTCGACATAGAGGCTGGGCGAACGTCCAGACAGCGACAGCAGGGTATCGTCACCGCTCGACTGGAAGGTGCGCAGGCTGTCGCCGTTGATCACGCCGACCGAGATCGGCACGCGCTGCAGATTCTCCGTCCGGCGCTCTGCCGTGACGGTGATCTCGCCGAGATCCCCGGTGTCGGCCGCGTTCGACGGCGATGCGGCGGCAGGGGCTGCCTGGGCAAAGACCGGGGTGGCGGAGGCGAGGGCCGCCGCGGCGGCGCTCACGAGCAGAGTCGATTTGCGATCAAACAAAGTGATGGTCCCTTTTCGAAAGCCTCTTCATTCGTAGACGCCGACTCCCGGCGGCATGGTCTGTTGCCACGCATCGCCTTCGGCGTTCGGGGAGGCACGCGCGCGCTAGGCGCGAACTGTGACAAGTTCGTGGCGAAGAAGCCTCTGATCCCGGATCCAATTCGCGCTATTTCGGAGCGAACGCGCGCGCAAAAAGGGCCGGGACTTCTCCCGGCCCTGAACGCCGATAGATTCCAATGACTAAGATCGGTTTCAACAGAACTGAAACGGAGCGGGCTGGTGCCGATTCGGCAGAGCTGAAACGAGTCTAAAGAACGGTCAGGCCGACATCGACGTTGTTGCGCGTGGCATTCGAATAGGGGCAGACCTGATGCGCGGTCTGGACCAGCTTTTCGGCATCGGCGCGGTCAAGTCCGGGCAGGCTGACCTCGAGATCGGCGGTAATGCCGAAGCCGCCTTCGCTCCGCGGGCCGATGCCGACGATCGCGGTGACGGTCGTCTCGGCCGGAACCTTGAGTTCGAGCGATCCGGCAACCGCCTTCATCGCTCCCAGGAAGCAGGCCGAATAGCCGGCGGCGAACAATTGCTCGGGATTGTTGCCGTCGCCGCCCGCGCCGCCCAATTCCTTCGGCGTCGACAGCTTGACCGAGAAGCTGCCATCAGCGGTCCGGGCACTGCCGTCGCGGCCGCCGGTGGCGGTGGCGCGGGTACGATATTTGACATCGACGCTCATCGATCTCTCCCTGGAAGATGGGGGCGGACCGACGGGGGGAGATCCGCCTCCACATGATCTGATTAGGCTCCGAGCAGCCCCAACGTCCAAACGGGAAGTTCGGTCACTCTGATCGAGGAAGCGCCGGTGGAGCGGGCGCAAATGAAAAGGGCCGGGATCGCTCCCGGCCCTCCGCATTCGCTATGGTAGCTGGCCTCAGGCGGCCGAAACCTCGGTCGGGTCGACCTTGATGCCCGGGCCCATGCTCGAGCTGATCGCCACCTTCTTGAGGTACTTGCCCTTGGCGCCCGACGGCTTGGCCTTGACCACCGCGTCGACCAGCGCGTCGAAATTGGCGCGCAGATCCTCGGCGGCGAAGCTCGCCTTGCCGATGCCGGAATGGATGATCCCGGCCTTTTCGACACGATATTCGACCTGGCCGCCCTTGGCGGCCTTGACCGCACCGGCGACGTCCATCGTCACCGTGCCGAGCTTCGGGTTGGGCATCAGACCCTTCGGGCCCAGCACCTTGCCGAGGCGACCGACCAGACCCATCATGTCGGGGGTCGCGATGCATCGATCGAAGTTGATCGTACCGCCCTGGACGGTTTCGAGCAGGTCTTCCGCACCGACCACGTCGGCACCGGCGGCGCGGGCCTCGTCGGCCTTGGCGCCCTTGGCGAACACGCCGACGCGGACTGTCTTGCCAGTGCCCTTGGGCAGGGTGACGACGCCGCGGACCATCTGGTCGGCGTGGCGCGGATCGACGCCCAGGTTCAGCGCGACTTCGATCGTCTCGTCAAACTTGGACGTGGCATTCGCGCGGGCGATGCCGATCGCCTCGTCGACGCCGTGCAGCTTGTTGGCGTCGACCGCCCAGGTCTTCTGCTTCTTCGTGAGCTTGGCCATGGATCAGCCCTCCACCACGGTGAGGCCCATCGCGCGGGCGGAGCCTTCGATGATCTTCGATGCGGCTTCAACGTCGTTCGCGTTCAGGTCCTTCATCTTGGCCTGGGCGATCTCGGCGAGCTGCGAGCGCTTGATCGTGCCGGCCGAAGCCTTGCCCGGCTCCTTCGAGCCCGACTGGATCTTGGCCGCCTTCTTGAGAAGGTAGCTCGCCGGCGGCGTCTTGGTGACGAACGAGAAGCTGCGGTCGGCATAGACGGTGATCACCGTCGGCAGCGGCGTGCCCGGCTCTTCCGAACCGGTCGCGGCGTTGAACGCCTTGCAGAATTCCATGATGTTGACGCCGCGCTGACCAAGCGCCGGGCCGATCGGCGGCGACGGATTGGCCTTGCCGGCCGGCACCTGCAATTTGATGTAACCCGTAATCTTCTTCGCCATTTGAACCTCCTAATGGCTTAGCGGTGCTGACGGCGCCCGAAGATGCCTCCCGCGGATTTTTCCGGCCATGGCCGCACGCCGATGCCATCGGCGCGCACGGATGCGAATCCCTGAACAGGCTGGATTGCCGGAAGGCCGCGCCCTTAGCGCAAAGTCGCCACCAAGGCAAACAGGGGCATCAAGGCGAATCGGGGCGGGGGCCAAGCATTTCTTGGGCGAGGCGGTCCGCGGCACGTCTTATGGCCCGCCCGTCTCATTCGCGAAGGAAAGATGGCCATGTCCGATGCTGCCCCGATCAAGATCAACGACGAAATCGCCGCGCTGGTCAAAGGCGCGCTCGACGGCGGCAACGCCATCGTCGTCACCGCGGTGAGCCCCGATCACAAGCCGGTCGTCTCGATCCGCGGCAGCGTGGCCGTCTATGGCGACGACCAGCTGAGCTTCTGGGCACGCAATGCCGAAGGCGGCACGATCGAGGCGATCCGCGCCAATCCGGCGGTCAGCCTGCTTTATCGCGGGCCCGGCGTGCCCCTGCTGATCTTCAACGGCCGTGCGCGCGTCGCCGATGGCGAGGCCGAGCGCGACCGCGCCTTCGGTCTTGCCCACGAGCGCGAGCGGAAGGCGGACGCCGATAAGAAGGGCGTCGCCGTGATCGTCGATCTGGACGAAGTGCGCGGCGTGCTGGTCAAGGGCGATGCGCGCGAATTCGTGAAGATGGCGCGCGGGTAAGCGGCGCTGCAAAGAAAAAGGGGGCTGCTGGCCGAAGCCGGCAGCCCCCTTTTTCGTGACCGGGAAGGCCGGTGTCCCGATGTTATTTCACCCGTTCGACCTGCTCGAACTCGAGTTCGACCGGTGTTGCGCGGCCGAAGATCGAAACCGAGACCTTGACGCGGCTGCGATCGAAATCGAGCTCCTCGACCAGGCCGTTGAAGCTCGCGAACGGTCCATCGAGCACCTTGACCGAATCGCCGATGTCGAAATCGACCTTGACCTTCTGCTTGGCCGGGGCTGCCGATTGCTCTTCCTTGGTATTCAGGATGCGCGCGGCTTCGGCATCGGAGATCGGCTGCGGCTTGCCCGACGTGCCGAGGAAGCCGGTGACCTTCGGCGTGTTCTTGACGAGGTGATAGACATCGTCGTTCATCGCCGCCTTGAGGAGGACGTAGCCGGGGAAGAATTTGCGGTCGCTGGTGACCTTCTTGCCGCGGCGGACCTCGGTGACCTTCTCGGTCGGCACTTCGACGCTCTCGACCAGTTGATCGAGGCCGAGCCGGCTCGCGTCGGCAAGGATCTGATCCTTCACCTTGTTCTCGAAGCCCGAATAGGCGTGGATGATGTACCAGCGCGACATTGATGTGGACTGCCTTGTTATTGCGCGAGCGAGAGAAGGAAGCGGACGATCCGGCTGAACCCCCAATCGACGGCGAAGAAGAAGATGCCGAGCATGACGGTCAGCAGGACGACCATCACCGCGGTCATCACCGTTTCGCGGCGCGTCGGCCAGACGACCTTTGAGGTTTCGGCCTTCACCTGATTGATGAAGGTCGGAATGTTGCGGACCCAGCCGCCGATCCCGCCCTTGCTTGCCTCTGCCACCCGATCCTCAACGACCATAGGACCGCTGGCGACTGCCCTCAGGCGCCGCCCACGGCCCTCGATTGAACCCTTGTCCCTTCGCCAGCCGAAGCTTTGGCAGGAGTGGAGGGACTCGAACCCCCGGCCCTCGGTTTTGGAGACCGATGCTCTACCAACTGAGCTACACTCCTCCGGGAGCGGGGCGGACATAGCGACGCTGCCATAGGGTGGCAAGGGGCTGCTGTTCAGGACGCTCCCTGTTCAGGGACGATATATGCGGTCATCGCCGCGCCGGCACAGCCATAGCTCCCCTTGTTGTGCAGTTCCGCCGGCCGAAAGCCGCCGGCCAGAGCAGGCTGCTTCTCGATCGACTTACGCGCGTCGTCAGGATGCGACGAATAGGCCATCGCCGATCCCACACCGTCGACCATCTTGACGAACATGTAGGGAGTGAAATCGCCGAAGTAGACGGTCTCGCCAGCCGCGACGTGGAAGCTCGGCGCACCGAGGCAGAAGCTGTTCATGATCTGCTTGGCCGGTCCCGGCGTGGCGCCATAGAGGATGTAGTCGCCTTCACTGACGACCATCACGGCATAGTCGCTCGCCAATGTCCGGTCGCCGCTTGCTGTCTGGATCCAGTAAGTCGTGGTGTCGCCGTTCTTCTTCGCGTTCTTCGGCTGAAAGACCAGGTCCTGTTTGGCGGGATCGTAGCGGGCGAAGGCGACGGCGCCCGACTTGCCGGCGCTCATCGTGTCGGGCCGGCGAAAGCCGACGACGATCGCCCCCTGCTTGGGGCCGAACGCGACGGGCTGGGCGAGATCGGCGCGCTTTTCGACACGGAGTTGGGAATGCGCCGACACCGCGAATCCCAGCAGCATTGGCAGAAGGACGAGAGCGTGGCGCATCAGTGCGCTCCCTCGGCAAAGCGCGGCGCCGCGAAATCGTTGTGCCAGCTCGTCACCTTTTTCCCCTTGAGTTCGGTCGCACCGACGATCTGGTTGAAATACGCCTCGCGATCGGCATCGCTCATCGCGGTGACGCGTGCCCGTTCGGCCTCGTCCACCTCGACCAAGCGCCAGCCGCGAAACAGGAGGCATTCCCGCCGATTGGCGCGCCGGATTTGGCCTTCGACGATCGCTGCTCCGATCGCGCCGCCGATTCCGGCACCGATCCCGGCGGCAAGCGGCGAGATGAGCTGCGGATTGTAATATAAGGTC
>Ga0153956_1003015_pt1 | contig 11452 bp, 14 predicted proteins | sample TSFL040MetaG_FD_104704 | JGI IMG/M metagenome (GOLD analysis project Ga0153956, IMG submission 104704) | Attine ant fungus gardens microbial communities from Florida, USA - TSFL040 MetaG | ecosystem: Host-associated > Fungi > Mycelium > Unclassified | place: USA: Florida, Wekiwa Springs...
ACGACTGCGCTTGCAAATACGGCGTTAAAAACAGGCTCAAAATCCTCATTGATTCCGTATAAACTCCGGTTTTTCGCCCGTTTTTTCCTTGTCTTTGCTGCGCTCGCTACGTTTTTCAGAGGTCCCTTAGGTCAAGGATGGCGGGCTCGCCTTGATCTAAAGCCGGCTAATCGTATTAGCCGGTTTGTGCGGGCTTAAGGCGTTCCTTCCAGGTCACTTGGATAACATCACCCAACCCTTCAACCAGGAGCGTGTGGTTTCGTGTATTGCTTTGGTCCACCGAGCTAAACCCATTTGAAATCACGGCCATCCAAAAGAGCCCGTCTCTTTCCTCTTTATCCATCTCGACCCATTTACCTCGCCAACGTGCGCGTTTTGCGTCCTCGTCTCTGATGCGGACCAGCGCGTTGTCGGGGATTGCGATTTCCACCTTACGGCTGATCTGTTCAAATCGTTGCGGCCCGCTGAACTCCTTCAACCATTCCATCTGAACAGATTCCCTATCGACCGCAAACCGGCGAAGCTGGTCCAGAAGGCGCACATAATCCAGTTCAACATAGTTCTGATAGATAATCAGAAGGAACATCTCCACCGATATGAGCGCTTCCTTATAGTCCGCGCTGCCCAGCATATGCCCCCACAGGCCTTGGGCAACGCAGTTGTTTCGACCGCCCTTGTAAGTGCTGGCGAATGCTGTGCCAAAAGTCAGGCTTCCGTTCTTCGCGACCTTCTGGCGGGCAATCGAGTTGGCGACGACGAAATACGGCAGCCGGCTTGTCTCATCCTGGGGAGCGACTCCCATCGATGTCAAATAATTGCACAGCTTCGTGCTTGGATGCGGGCCAGCAGATCTTATGGAATGCATGAGCTGGGTTGCATCGTCCTCGATCTGGCACAGCTGAAAAATATGAGCAAGGAATTCGGCATCGCTTGCGGTAGCTTTTCTCTCTTGGAAATCCATTCTAAGTTTCCATCATTAAAATGTTTGGAAATGGTAAGAAAATCTGCGGATCGGGTAATCTTCCATAGGGCGGCATCTGCCGCCTTGGCCGCTCGGATAGGAATACTTTTATGGACTCGTCAGTGCTTTTCGTTCAATGGCAGAACTATGCGCCCCTGGCAAATACAGAATTCTGTACAGCCGCTTTTAATCAGGCCGTTGAAGCCTACCGACAAGCGCACCGGCACTATCACACCCTACGCCACATCCAATCCATGCTGCGGCTGCTCGATGAATCCGGCTTCATGCGCGAAGAAGTATTCTGGGCGACGTGGTTCCATGACTATGTATACGATCCGCAGCGCTCAGATAATGAGGAGGCCAGTGCAGTAGCCGCCCACCATGGGCTTCTCATTTTGGGCGTACCCTCACCCTGTATTGACGCCACCGTCAAGCTGATCCTGGCTACCAAGCTGCACGAAGTCGGCGCACGACCGGAGCACGAACAAGCATTCCTCGATGCCGATATGGCGATCCTTGGTGCGCCCGCTGAAATTTACGACGAGTACGCCGCCAACGTTCGCAAGGAATTCAGCATGTACCCGGACGATCAGTACCGGGTTGGGCGGGCAAGGTTCATTGAGAAGACTTTGCAAGGTGGGGAGATTTTCGGCACAGGATGGTTTCGTGCTCGCTTCGAGCAGTGGGCGAGGACGAACTTAGAAAGGGAGCTGTCTGTTCTCGCTTGAGGGCGAGCGTCTCTGGCTAAAATTTTTCCGCCAGGTTAATCGAACTCCACTAATTCACGTTTTTGCTTGGGCGCCTTCGCCAAACAAGGTTACCTGACAGGCAAGGATGCTGAGTGCCGAAGAATCTTTATCTAAATTCTTTTTTCAGCACCTGATGGGCGTTGTGTTCATCATTTTCTCATCCCAGGCATCTGCTATTGTAAACAACTGCCCCGCAGGCCAGTTCAGGCAATCTTATTCCTATTGGCTGGAGTCTTTTAATCCAAAAAATGTATACGTTGCCGATCCTCTTGCCGATTGCATGATTCGCGTTAGCGGAGGATGTTCTGTAGTAGAGTTAAGGACGCATGACAACAAAAATTATTATTGTTATCGCTACGGCGGTGGGTGTGGTGGTTCTGGTCCTGAGGAAGGGTATGACCTTATTTTAACTCAGCCCATTTGCGCCTTTAATCCCGAATGCCCACCCGGGAAAAACGGCCCTTTCAAAAATGCCGGAAAACCGAAGGACACTTGCGGCGTCGGAAACCCCATAAACCCTGGTGCTGGCGCCAAGTATCAGCAGGAAATCGATCACTCCGACCCCAACGGTTCTCTGACGTTTTCGAGAACCTATAACAGCGATGGCGTGGTTCGCTCGGGCAGTAGATTGGGCGATTATTGGTCCCACCGTTTTGGTGACAAAATCCAGTCATATACGCTGAACGGACAAACCCTGTTGATGGCCTTTCGCGAGGATGGAAAAGCCTATTTATTTCGCCAGTCGGGCGGAGTATGGACAACTGATACCGATAACCTCGCTGAATTATCCGCTTACAGTGAACCGGGTCTGTCAGGTTGGAAGTATATCGACCATGAAAACGATATCACCGAAATTTACGACTCCACTGGCACGTTGATCCGCGAGAGTAATCGGAAGGGAATTACGCCAACCATCACCTACAGCGATGCTAGTACGCCAACCGGCATTGCACCTGCCGTGGGTTTGATGATCATTGTGACGGATTCATTCGGTCGGCAGTTGAATTTTACCTACGATGCGCAGAGTCGCATTCAGACTATGACTGACCCCTCTGGAGCGATTTATACCTATAGCTACGATACCAATAACAATCTGCTTTCCGTACTCTATCCCGACAATAAAACTAGGTCCTATGTCTACAACGAGTCTGCATATACTTCTAGCACCATATCCCCTATGCGCTGACGGGTATTGTCGACGAGAACAGCAGCAGGTTCGCCACGTTCAAATACGACTCGCAAGGTCGAGCCATTTCCACCGAGCACGCATTCGGCGCGGAAAAGGTCACAATTTCTTATACCGCCGACACCAAAGGAAATATCACTTCATCTGTCGTTACCGATGCTCGCAGCCAGGCACGTACTTATTCGTTCAACAGCTTTTTAGGTATTTCCAAAAATGTTGGCATTTCTCAACCGTGCTCTAGTGGCTGCGGCAGCGCCTCGGCAACCAGCTACGATGCCAATGGCAATGTGGTACAGAAAACCGATGCGCGCGGTGTGGTCGCCAATTACACCTACGATGCGCTCAATCGTGTGACCAGCGTTTCGTATCCCGGCAACACGGCTGAAAACACTACCTTCATCTACGACGCCACCGCCGGCGGCAACAAGGGCAAGGGACGGTTGACCGGCTACAGCAATATCTCAGGCAACACGGCGCTGACCTATGACAGCTACGGCAACATCACCGCACGTACTGATACTATCGGCGCAGCCTCCTACACCACCGGGTTCGCCTACGATGCGGCCAACCGTCTGCAATCGATCAGCTATCCCAGCGGTCGGCAGGTGATCTATACCCGCAGTGCGCTGGGGCGGATTACGCAGGTGGATACCAGGGCTTCGCTCAGCGACCCCGCCGTTACGCTGGTCAGCAGCGTCACCTACCGGCCCTTCGGCCCGATAACCGGGCTCACCTTTGCCAACGGCGTGACCACCGCCATCGATTACGACACCGATTACCGCACTGCACGCATCACCAGCAATACCGTGCCAGCGTGGGATTTCAGTTACAGCTACGATGCAGCCAGCAGGATTACACAACAGGCCGACCAGATCGGCAGCCTCTCCAGAGCCTACGATTACGATGCGCTGGACCGTCTCATCAGCGACAGTAATCCCGCAGGCCAGTGGACCTATCAGTACGATGCCAACGGCAACCGCACAGGCCGCACCTGGGTGCATCCCGATACCTCGGTGACGACGCTGAACCCGACCATCTCAATACGCCCCGCCTGATGACGGACTCGACCAAAACCGTGGTGTGGCACTGGGATGGCGATGCCTTCGGATTTATCGCTCCGAACATCGACCCGGACGGTAACGGCAGCGGCGACTACCTGAATCTGCGTTTTGCAGGGCAGATCGCAGATACGGAGACGGGGGTTTTCTACAACCTGAACCGTGACTATGATCAGAGCGCCGGGCGGTATTTGCAGAGTGATCCGATTGGGCTAGATGGTGGGATCAATATCTACAGTTACGTCTACAACAATCCCGTTAATTATTTTGATCGCGATGGATTAACTCCCGAAGGCGCAGCGGCTGGAGGAGCAATCGGCAGTGCTGTCGGTGGAGTAATCGGCGGGATTGTTGGCGCAGGTGGAGGAATATTAGTTGCTCCGGGTGTTGGCACTGTGGGTGGTGGCCTTGCAGGAATTGGCCAAGGTGCCGTTGATGGAGCAATTATTGGTGCCGCGATTGGGGATGCACTCAGTGATATTGCCGCAATGGCAGCACCTGGTAACGTTGCTGATACGCAAATTGTTGGGGGCTACAATGAGGCGGCTTCAAAAGCCCGGCAGTGTGGTGGGAAAGCTCCTGATCGGTGTGACTGGCTGGAACAAAACAAAAATCGGTATCGGCCTGATCAAGTGAAAGCTACCCAAAAAGCTTGGGGATGCAGAAGAAGCCGGCACGGAAGATAACCGCAAACTAAGGTTGGTACTCGATATGATTGACAACGTTGACGCATCTTCATCAACACTAAGAATGTTGGTTTCTGAAGCGCTAAAAAAGTGGACCACTGATTCTCTCTTTGGTCTATTGGAAGACGGCGATGTAATTGTCAGGACTGCTGTTGCCAGGGAATTGCAAATTCGAGGTGAGTTGTCGATTCTCGAAAAGGTCCGGAGCTATGTCTCTGACGATAGGCCTTTTATGAGAGAAATTGCGGCCTTTATCCTTGGGCAATTAGGGACACCCTTAATGCCTTTCAAGCAAAAATCGATTTCTTTATTGTGGCCACTGGTATCGGACAGCGATGCAGACGTGAGATCGGCTGCAGCTGCTGCGCTCGGTCACTTGTGTTATGAGGGGATGCCGAAAGTGATTGAGGACTGTTTAATTAAGCTGTGCTCCGATAATGACAAAGACGTCAGAGCCTGTGCCGCGTATGCACTTGGAAACTCATCTGGACGCCAAGAGATCCGAGATTTATTAACGCAGCTATTAAGCCAGAAATATGTAGGCCCCTATGCTCAGTTAGGACTTGAAATCTTGAACGACAAAATTGAGACATAGAATTGTGTTTGGTTTACCAGAGGTAAGCCGCGCCGCCGTAAGAACTCCTCCTTTCTGTAAACTGCCAGTAATAACCCTCGTAAAAATGTGAAGGCAAGGCGCATGGTGTGCGCCTTGTGGATTTGTTGCCACACCCTACGCAATCTCCGATTGCTGGCGTATTCGGCTGTTTCTGCGAAATAAATTTGGATACCGCGCCGTGTTGATGATGTTGGGACGGTATCCGTCGCTGCGGTGAAGTATTTGTTGTTGAACAATAAAAACGGATACCACATCAGGTATCCGTTGATATTGCTGCCTGCGGCTGGGCGTGGCACAACGCCTGCCGGTGCAGACCTTCGGCGAGACTGGCGAGATCGTCGCAGAGCACAATCAGCGCACTCCATAAATTGTGTTCGTCGAAGGGGCTGAGCGGGTAATCGCTGGCCTGCTCTTCCTCAAAAGCCGCCACATCCTCGCGCAGGCGCGCGCACTGGTTGAGCAACCGGGCCATCCCGAGGATACCCATGGCGCGTTTAAAAAGCGTTCGGCCTCGAAGTCGCGCAGTTGCACGGTGGTTCCGGCGGGAAACTGCGGCCAAGGGGGTTGGCTCAAGGGGGAGTAACGCGGGTTGTTGCTGTCTGGATTGTTGGGTACAGTGCCGCCAGCCATGATCAATCTCCTTGGGATTGGTGGCGGTTAGGGCCCTGGCGGTGGTCTCAACACCGTCAGGGTCCGCTTATTGTTCAGCGTGTCATCCGATACCTGCTTGGGTCGTTGTTCCTCTTTTACCGGATATTACCTTGCTTCTGGTTGCGCCTGATGCGCGCCTTTGCCGTAGTCCGGCGAACCCATCAGGCTTCGCGCGGAATCTCCTCCGGCTGCAAGTCGCGGCGCTTGTGGATGACGGCGAGTACGTCGATCTGCGTGGGCCTGATTTCGTACAGAATCCGGTACGAGTAGAGCGGCAGCTCGCGCACCGCTTCATCGTTCAACTCCGGCACCTTGCGCCCTTGTTGGGGCAGTTCATCCAGGCCGAGGGTTTTAGCCACCAGGGCCTGCGCCACGCGCTTGGCATAGAACGGCGAATCCTGCGCGATGTAATCGTGAATGTGGCGCAGCTGGGCCAATGCGTGATCGGTCCATCTCACCATGTCTGAATATCTCTCAGTACCTGTTCGGCGGGCGTGGTCTTGCCGTGCTCGGCGTCGTGCTGTCCGCGCCGGATGTTCTCCAGCACGTAGAGGCGGTACATGATCTCTTCCATGTCGGCGGTATCCGGCAGGCGCTGGATGGCCTCGATGGCTTCTTGCTTGGCGGTATGCGGTTGCATGGTATTCCTCCTTTAGCCGCTGACGGCATTCTGGGCTTGCTGGGCGCTGGCCGACAAGCGATTGGCTGTGTGTTTGAGGATTAGGCTGTCGAGCAACTCGCCGGCAATGTTGCGTTCGGCGGGCGTAAAATCCTTCAAAGCTTCAAAGCGCAGGCGAAACTCCTCATCCGGCCCGCGCGCGTTGTCGCCGAACACCAGAGAATCGAGGCCGACATGCAGGGCCTTGGCGAGCTTGATCAGCGCATCGAGCGTGGGCTGGGCCTGGCCGGCTTCGTAGCGGCGAATCTGGTTGACATGAAGATCCGCAGCATCGGCGAGGACTTGCTGGGTCAGTGCGCGTTCGCGGCGCAATTGAATGAGTCGGGCGGGGAAATCCATAGGAAGCGACCATCGGATTGAACACCCCATCAGTATATCCCCCCTACCGAGCACTGTTGACGATGAAACAGTATAAGGTTTATAAATAAAACACAAATGTGGTGTTGACGGATTTGTGGCCGAGGGTGGGTGAATGGGAAGGATTGCGGAGGCGGAGCTGGAGCGCTTGAAGGCGGAGGTCTTGGGCAACGCGGCGGCGGAGCCGTTGGCGCAAAAACTCACGGCCGCAGGCATCGACTGTTTCCGCGTGTTGTTCCTGAAGGGTATGGACGAGAACGAATACGCTCTGAAGATGAGCCCGTCGGCGAAGGCGCTGGGCCTGGCGATCCGCAACGCCGAGCGGATGGGCGATGTACAGGGAGGTACAAGTGTCGCGGGAGGCCGGATGCCGAGAGCGACCCATGGAAAAGCGCTGCTGTTGACCACCGATGCGGTGGCAGGCGCCGACGCACTTGAAAGAGCGCACGGAGTACAGGAATCACAATCCTGTTAGTGAGGTCAATTAAATCAATTATTTGCTGCATACCGTTTGGAATCTGACATCCTCGTAAACACGAGCAATAAATGCATTTTATTTTTTAATGTTCCAACAATGCTCACCTGTATTTTGGAAGGCAGTTGGGTCACCTGCCGTTCGGGCAGACCGTTGAGGAAAATAAAGACATCATATTCCCCTTGGCTGACGCGGTGGATCGAATCTTGAGGACAAAGTTTGAGCGAGAAATAAATAATGTGAAAGAAAGAAGATTTGACGTTTCAATTGAAACAATTGAAGTTATTGAGCTTATGGTACATAAGGATCTTACGGAGCGTGAGGTCGCAAAAATATTGGGCTGCCATGTACAAACAGTTAATCGGCGAGTGGCGGCAGGAAAGAAAGCTACTGGGACACACACCGTTCCTGCTTTATGGAATTTACTGGTTAAGGTTGGCTTGTCTTCAACCTATACAGGGGCAACTTAATAATAAATACATGAGGTATCTATGGCTGAACTGCCCGTCATTGATTTGATTACTCCGGAATTCCACCAAAACCCCTTCAAGACCTATAAGGTGTTGCGCGAGGGCATGCCGCTTTGCCAGACAGTGGACGGCATTTACCTTGTCACTCGGTTTGATGACGTGCAGACGGTAATGAAGAGGTACAAGACCTTTTCGAGCGGCTGGGCTACTTCCGCGGTTATACACCCAGAATGGGTAAAAAAGAGATTGCGTCGTGGTCCGTTTATGGTTGAGACAGACCCCCCCGTTCATACCGTACATCGAGGGTTGATTTATCCGCATTTAGCCAAGCGTAAGATGATAAACCTTGGTGAGCAGATGAAGGAGTTCGCTAGCGAACTCGCAGAGAGGGGGATTTCCGAAAACAATGAGTTTGATTTTCTTGATAAATTCGCCTTTCCATATGTTGTGCATTTTTCAGATACAGCCACCGGTCTTCGTAGCTCAGAAAACTTGCAGCAAACACGCGATTGGGTTGAGCTTTCAGAAAACATCCCTGTGAGCCGTCCTTCTGCGGCCTATCTCAGAGAAAAAGTCCAATCCGAGCTCAGAAAACAAAACAAATATTTCGATAAAATGATCCAGGAGAAAAGGTCATGCCCACATAGCGACATGATTTCTACGCTTGTCCAAACAAGAATTAACGGGAAAAATATCTCTCGAAAAAGTCTTTGGGGGGCGCTCAATTTATTTATGATCAGCGGTTTCGAAGCTCCAGGACAGATTATTGCAACGGCGCTAATGCTTTTGGCGAATAACGAAAAAATTAATCGTGCCGTCCGCGATGACTTTTCTCTAATACCCAATCTCATCGAGGAAACGGTGCGGCTTTTGAGTCCCGCACAGGGCTCTTTTCGCGTCACCACTGAAGAGGTTGAGCTCTCTGGTGGTGTCATTCCGAAGGGCGAAACTATCCTTGCGCTGATAGGCTCGGCAAATCGCGATCCTTCGCAGTTTGAAGACCCGGACGAATTTCGGTTGGGCAGACATAATATGAAATCGCATATCGGTTGGGGAGGAGGGAACCATCTCTGTATTGGAGTGGCCCTCGCCCGCGAGGAAATCAAGGCAGCCATCGAAGTTTTGTTGCAGCGCTACAGCAAAATTCAGTGTAAACCCTGGTATGAACAGGTTTGGTTTAGCACTGCAATTGGCTGGCTTGTCAGAAAAGTGCCAATGCAGTTTTCTCGATAAAAACTACTTCTTTCGCCCATTAATAATAGGATGTACCCATGCTCACGGATCGATTCGTATTGTCTTGCCTTGCGTCTGCAATTCTCGCGCTTTCCAGCCTTCAGGCTACCGCCAACACTACAGCCGAAAGCGACCACCTCGAACAAGTTATTGTGACGGCCCAGAAGCGTGTCGAATCATTACAGGTCACCCCCATCGCAATCAGTGTGCTCGGGCGTGAGCAGCTGGAAGCGCGAGGCATCACCAGCCTTGACGGGCTTAGAGCTGGTGCGATTCCCTCACTGAACGTGCAAACGGGATCTGACCCTGCATCAACGCTTATCATCGCGTCCCGGGGCAGCCAAATCATTGATATGACGCAGCTCACCAGAGAGCCAGGCGTAGGGGTTCATCTTGACGGCATTTATGTCAATCGCCCGCAGGGTATGAACCTGAGCATTCCCGACCTGGAGCGCATCGAGGTTTTACGCGGCCCGCAGGGAACGCTTTTCGGCCGCAATACCACAGCCGGCGCGGTGAACCTGATTACCGCAAAACCCACCGGCCAGTTCGGTTTCGAGCAAAAACTGGGGGTGGGGAATTACGGGGCATTCACCAGCGTTACGCGGATCAATTCACCGGCGGTGGCGGGATTTAGCGCGAAACTCGATTACATGCACTCCGAGCGTGATGGCTGGGTGAAAAACAGCATGCCGGGCCAGGAGGATTACGGCATGTCCGATTTGGACGGTGGTCGATTGTCGATCCGGTACGAGCCTGTTGATAACGTCACCGTGGATTACGCCTACGATGTTGGCCGCGCTAAATTCACGTCCGAATATTTCCAAGTTTGGGAGGACTACGGCGGTTTGGTTGGCGATGAGAAAGATCGCGTATCCAATACCCGCGCGCCCATTCCCCTGGCGCCCAGCTACGTCTGGCAGAAAGCCCACACACTGATCGCTGCGTGGGATGTGTCGAGCCGGCTAACGGTCAAGTCGCTGACCGGCTACCGGATACTGGATGAAAACAACTATGAAAGCTGGGGCGCTTCGCTGTACTACAACGGCCTGATCAACATGGAGCAGGATCGGGAACGGCAATTCTCCCAGGAGTTCCAGTTTATCGGCAGCCTGGATCAAATCGACTGGCTGGCTGGACTCTATTATTTCAAGAGCAACGACAAGCAGCGGGTGAACATGGATTTCGCTCTGGATACGGCGGCAGGCAACGTTCCCTACGATCCACCGATTTCCGGCGCGGTTCCTGAAATGCGGCTCAAGTCGAACACCAAATCCGAGGCCGCGTACGGTCAGGTGATGTGGACCCCGGAGATTCTGGAAAAGCGACTGCATTTAACCGCCGGCACTCGCTATACCCTCGATAAAAAATGGGGCAGCAGAGTTCAGGGCATTGATGTGCCGTACGATTTGAATTCCCACCATTGGGATACGGCATTCACCGTCGCTTATTCCTGGACGGATGATCTGTCTACTTACGTGAAGCGCTCGACCGGCTACAGATCGGGCAGCGTGAATACGCGTTCGACCACGTTTACACCGTTCGACCCGGAAACGGTGACCTCATGGGAAGGCGGCATGAAATCCGAATGGTTGGAACGGCGGCTGCGCTTCAACGCGGACGTTTTCAGCGCGACGTACCACGATATGCAACAGGACTACGTAGGGCCGCCTCCGACTTCGGAAACGCTGAACAGCGAAAAGGATGTACGTGTGCGAGGGTTGGAGTTCGATCTGACCGCCATGCCTGTGGACGGGCTGGTTCTTGGGCTTAGTTACACCTGGATGAACGCGAATAATCCACTTCAACCCAATCCGTTGCTGGGCGGCGTACTTCAGAAATTTGAAATCACCCAGGCCCCTCGGCACGCGGGAGCTCTGTTGGCCGACTACACGTTCCACCCCATGTCCATCGGCACGCTGACTGCTCACGCGGACATGACCTCGAATTCGGGGTTTGCACACCAGCAGCAAGACACGCTCCGGCAGGTTGGTTATACGCTGTTTAACGCGAGGGTGGCGCTGACCGATATCCCCATGGCTGCGGGAGGGCTGGAGATTGCGCTGTGGGGCAAGAACCTGACCGACAAGCAGTATCCCGCGTTCGCGTTTCCGGCGGGCTATGCATACGTGCAAACCTTTGGGGATCGCCGGACGTTTGGGGTGGAGGCTACGTATCGGTATCAGTGATCGGAGAGCCGTCAGCGAGAGGCTTCTGCAGCCATAAGAATAAGCCGTATAGCGAGAAGTTTATGGGTAGAAAAACATGGTTTTTACCCTGGATGAAAGGCGAATAATGGGGTTTAGATGTTTTTGCGGGAGGGGGCTGCAA
>Ga0153956_1003016_pt1 | contig 11443 bp, 11 predicted proteins | sample TSFL040MetaG_FD_104704 | JGI IMG/M metagenome (GOLD analysis project Ga0153956, IMG submission 104704) | Attine ant fungus gardens microbial communities from Florida, USA - TSFL040 MetaG | ecosystem: Host-associated > Fungi > Mycelium > Unclassified | place: USA: Florida, Wekiwa Springs...
GCTCGTGCCCGCGCTGTTCGGCGTCGCGCCCGTACCCGTGCCCGCACCGCCGCCTGTGCCCGTGGTGCCAGGCGTGCCGTAGCCGCTATCGTTGGTGCTGCCGCGCTGCATGCGGTTTACGTTGGCGCCCGGTGTCGCGACGCCGCCTGCGCCGCCCGTGTTGCCGCCGCCCGCGCCGACACCGTTGCCTGACGAACCGCCGCCTGCGCCGTTACCGCCGGCACCGGCACCCTGAGCGTAGACACCGCCCGATAGAGCCATCACGAGGGCAGTGGCAAGTACCTTCTTGGTCGTGCTTTTCATGGTCGAACCTCCAGGAGATGGTTTGATCTTCACGAGTCGGTGCTGTCGACCCGCCCGTGTCTGCATTAGCGCAAACCCTGTGCCGCGCGATCCGCGCTTTCACGCGACCGCGCCAGGAACACTGCTTGCACTCTTGCTGGACGATGCAGCGCAGATGCACGATGCGTCGCGCGCAATTCACGAGCACAGGAAAAGGAGCCCCACCGATGGCAAGCAAGCAGCGCAATCCGTCGTCTTCCGCGCCGGCGGAAGATCTCAAGTCGAAGGATCTCGAACGTTCGCGCGTGCGGCCGCAGAACGAAGCACTGCGCACGAATCAGGGCGTGAAAATCGCGGACAACCAGAACACGTTGCGTGCAGGTCCGCGCGGTCCGTCGTTGCTCGAAGATTTCATCATGCGTGAAAAGATCACGCACTTCGACCATGAGCGCATTCCCGAGCGCATCGTGCATGCGCGCGGATCGGCGGCGCATGGCGTGTTTCAGGTCTACGAGTCGATGGCCGAATACACGAAAGCAGCCTTTTTGCAGGACCCTTCCGTGCAAACGCCTGTGTACGTGCGCTTTTCCACGGTGCAAGGTCCGCGCGGTTCGGCTGACACTGTGCGCGATGTGCGTGGGTTCGCAACCAAGTTCTACACGTCCGAAGGCAATTACGACCTGGTCGGCAACAACATGCCTGTGTTCTTCATTCAGGATGCGGTCAAGTTCCCCGACTTCGTGCATGCCGTGAAGCCCGAAGCGCCGAATGAAATGCCGACAGGCGGCTCGGCGCACGACACGTTCTGGGACTTCGTCTCGCTCGTGCCCGAGTCCGCGCACATGGTGCTATGGACGATGTCCGACCGCGCGATTCCGCGCAGCCTGCGGACGATGGAAGGCTTCGGCATCCACACGTTCCGCTTCATCAACGCGAAGGGCGCGATGCGTCTGGTGAAGTTTCACTGGCGGCCCGTACTCGGCTCGTACTCGGTGCTGTGGGACGAAGCGCAGAAGCTCGCGGGCAAGGACCCGGATTTTCATCGACGCGACCTGTGGGAAGCGATCGAACGCGGCGACTTTCCCGAGTTCGAACTCGGCGTGCAGATTATCGAAGAGAAGGATCAGGATTCGTTCGACTTCGATCTGCTCGATCCGACCAAGCTCGTGCCCGAGGAAATCGTGCCCGTGAAGATCATCGGCAAGATGACGTTGAACCGGAATCCCGACAACTTCTTCGCCGAAACCGAGCAGGTGGCGTTTCACCCGGGACACGTCGTGCCGGGCATCGACTTCACGAATGACCCGCTATTGCAGGGGCGTTTGTTCTCGTACACGGATACGCAGATCAGTCGGCTAGGCGGACCGAACTTCCATGAGATCCCGATCAATCGTCCTGTGAGCCCGAACGTGAACAACCAGCGCGACGGCATGCACCGGCAGACGATCAACATCGGCCAGGCTTCGTACGAGCCGAATTCGGTAAGCGCCGCGTGGCCCAAGGAGACGGATCCTGCAGCAACGGACGGCGGCTTCGAGAGTTATCCAGAGCCGATGGAAGGCACGAAGATCCGCGTACGCAGCGATTCTTTCGCCGATCATTTCTCGCAGGCCGCGCTCTTCTATCAAAGCATGAGCGACGTCGAGAAGGAGCACATTGCGCTCGCGTATCAGTTCGAACTCGGCAAGGTGACGAAGCCCGAGATTCGCGCGCGCGTGGTCAATGAAATCCTCGCGAACTTCGATGCAGATCTCGCGGCGACGGTTGCGGAAGGACTCGGCTTGCCGAAACCCGGCAAGGGCGCGCGAGCGGTGGGCAAGCAGAAGCCGTCGCCGGCGCTGAGCCTGCTGAATCGCGTTGTGAAGGGCATCAAGACGCGCAAGATCGCCGTGATGGCCGCACCCGGCAGCGACGGTGCGACGATCAAGAGCGTGCAGGCGGCGTTGAAGGCGGAAGGCGCGACGCCGTTGCTGGTCGCGCCGACGCTCGCGGCCATCGACGGCATGAATCCCGACGCAACGATTTCCGGCATGCCATCGATCATGTTCGACGGCGTGGTGATCGTCGGCGGCGAGCAGGGCGCGAAGGCGCTCGCGCAATCGGGCGATGCGCGTCACTTCGTGCTCGAAGCGTTCCGGCATCTGAAGGCAATTGCCGCGATCGGCGCGGGCAAGGAACTGCTGTCCGCGACGCATCTGCCCGAGAAGGCGGATGGCGTATCGATCGGCGATGACGGCAAGGTGGACGCCGTGCTGAAGCCGTTCATCGACGCGGTCGGTCAGCATCGCGTGTGGTCGCGCCGGCAGGCTGCGGAGTCGGTGCCTGCTTAAAAACGGTCGTGCATGAACAGGCGCCGTTGCTGTCGTACGCAACAACGGCGCTTTTTTATGCTCGAAGGAAGATATGTTTAACGACGCGTCGGCGGCGAGACGCGCGATGTATGCGCGCTTTCGCGTTCGACGGCCTGTAGCCGCCAGTAACCTGCGACGGCGTCGGGCCGCGAATGCGAGATCCACGTCGCTTGGCCCTGCGCTGACGTCATGTTGCCGTGCCGGTCGATGCGCACGCCGTACAGCGTGACGAGCGGCTGTTCGCTGTCGCGCGCGCACAGCGACATGATGTGTCCGTCTTCGCGCATGTCGCCCGACGACGGCAGCTCCACTCCGCGCCCGTCTTGCGACGTCCATGCGTGGCTGATCGTGTCGAGCCACAGGACCGCGTAGTCGTGATTGACAGTCGGGTCGGATGTATTGATCAGGATCGACAGACGCATGAAGCCTCCATGTCCGCAGAATCGGCCGCGCGGACGTCGCGGCAAGGTGTGAGGCGGCCTCGCCTGCGTGCGCAGTAGCGGAGGGCAATGGCTTTCGCCGGATCAAGCAACGCCCGTTCCAACGTGTGGGACGCGGCGCAATCGCGGTGCAGCAAGGCGCGGCGGCGCGACCTGTGTGTTGCGCTGCACTTGGCGCTGTACAAAATGCAGGACGGCGTTGGCGTTTTTACGTGGCGGCGCGCAGTAAAAGAAGAGGCAATCTGCAACGCATTTGACAATCCCGCATGCATAAGCGACGCGCGAACGTCAGTAGGGGCAGAGTAGCGGCGCAGCGGGGCGCTATCTGCTATCGTTCGCGTCTATGCCACCCATCATCTCGGTTTCGAATCTGTCGAAGACGTACGCAACAGGCTTTCAGGCCCTCAAGCGTATCGATCTCTCCATTCGCCAAGGCGAAATCTTTGCATTGCTCGGGCCGAACGGCGCGGGCAAGACCACGCTCATCAGCATCATCTGCGGCATCGTCAACGCGACGGAAGGCACCGTGACGGTCGACGGTCACGATATCCGCAACGACTACCGCGCAGCGCGCACGCTGATCGGCCTCGTGCCGCAGGAACTGACCACCGATGCCTTCGAGACCGTCTGGGCGACCGTCTCGTTCAGCCGCGGCCTGTTCGGCAAGCCGAAGAATCCAGCGCACATCGAAAAGGTGTTGCGCGATCTGTCGCTGTGGGACAAGCGCAATAGCCGCATCATTCAACTGTCGGGCGGCATGAAACGGCGCGTGCTGATCGCGAAGGCGTTGTCGCACGAACCGCGCGTGCTGTTTCTCGACGAACCGACGGCAGGCGTCGACGTCGAACTGCGACGCGACATGTGGAAGCTCGTGCGCTCGCTGTCCGCGAACGGCGTGACGATCATCCTCACCACGCATTACATCGAAGAAGCGGAAGAGATGGCCGATCGCATCGGCGTGATCAACGGCGGCGAACTGAAGCTCGTCGAAGAGAAAGCGGAGTTGATGCGCAAGCTCGGCAAGAAGCAGCTGACGCTGCAACTCGAAGCGCCGCTCGCGGGCATTCCGGCATCGCTCGCACATTACGGCCTCGAACTCTCGAACGAGAACGGCGAACTCATCTATACGTACGACGCCGAACGCGAGAAGAGCAGCAGCATCGTTGCGCTGCTCAACGATCTCAGCGAAGCAGGTATCCGCTTCAAGGATCTGCATACGACGCAAAGCTCACTCGAAGATATTTTTGTGAGTCTCGTGCACCGCAAACAACAAGAGGAAAGCGTGCGATGAACATTCATGCAATTCGCGCGATCTACCGCTTCGAAATGGCGCGCACGGGACGCACGCTGATGCAGAGCATCATCGCGCCCGTCATTTCGACGTCGCTGTATTTCATCGTGTTCGGCTCGGCGATCGGCTCGCGCATCCGCGAAGTGGAAGGCATCAGCTACGGTTCGTTCATCGTGCCGGGACTCATCATGCTGTCGCTGTTGTCGCAGAGCATTTCGAATGCGTCGTTCGGCATCTATTTCCCGCGCTTCACGGGCACGATTTACGAACTGCTGTCCGCGCCCGTGTCATATCTGGAGATCGTGATCAGCTACGTCGGCGCGGCCGCGACCAAGTCGATCATTCTCGGTCTCATCATTCTCGCCACCGCTGGCCTGTTCGTGCCGCTGCAGATACAGCACCCGTTCTGGATGGTCGGGTTTCTCGTGCTGACAGCCATCACGTTCAGTCTGCTCGGCTTCATCATCGGCATATGGGCCGACAACTTCGAGAAGCTGCAGCTCGTGCCGCTGCTCATCATTACGCCGCTAACGTTCCTTGGCGGCAGCTTCTATTCCGTCTCGATGCTGCCGCCCGCGTGGAAGGTGATCACGCTGTTCAATCCCATCGTCTATCTGGTCAGCGGCTTTCGCTGGAGCTTCTTCGGACTCGCGGATGTCGGCGTCGGCATCAGTCTCGGCATGACGGCGCTGTTTCTTTGTATCTTCCTTGCAGTGATCGCGTGGATCTTCAAAACGGGCTATCGGCTCAAGTCGTAGTAGGATGAACGTCGTTGGCGTACAGCCGACATGGGAGAGGGTTGCGGCCACGTGCGGTGCCGCAGCCGTTCGACATCGCAGCACGACGCTTTTAGCGGGGCGCGAGCGACATCATGGCCACGACGCAATCACGACCGCTCGGCGCATTTGCCGGGTATATCCGCAAGAACGAGGTCGAGCTCACGGAGCGCTGGCTGAAATCCGTTTTCAGCGATGCCGAGCTGACGGAAGCCGACCGGCTGACCAACGACCAGTTGTCGGATCATGTACCCGACATACTTGAATCCATCTGCAGCGCGCTCGAGCAACAGGATCTCGAAGAAGTCGAACCCGAGATCGAACGCAAGGCGCGGCTGCATGGCAAAATGCGCTGGAAACAGGGCTATCGCATCGACGAACTCGTGCGCGAGCTCGATCTGTTCCGTCAGACGCTGATGGGTGCCGTCGTGCAATACGCGGAAGCGCATCCCGCTTTCTCGCGGCGTTACGAAGAACGCGCGCGCTATTTCATCGACGAGTCCGTGAGCTTCGTCACGCTGACGTCGGTGCGCGAAGTCGTGACGGAGCGCGACCGCAAGATCGACGAATACACGGGCCGGCTCGAACGCGCGAATCACGAACTGTTGCTCAAGCAGAAGCTGGTCGGCGAACTGTACGAGTCGCGAATGCAGATCACGCGCAGCGTCGTGCATGACTTGCGAAACTTTCTCAATGTGTTTTCGATGGCGCTGCAACTCGTCGCGCGCGCGCCCGCGAAAACGGAAGCCGCACTGGCGCTCGCGAACCGCCAGGCCGCCGACATGAAAGTGCTCGTCGATGAACTCGTCGAGTATTCGGTCGTGCTCGGCGACACGAACCAGATCGCTATCGAATCCGTCGATCTGCACGCGCTGTTCGACGAACTGGTCGCGTCGTGTGGCCCGACGATACGCGAGAAAGGGCTCGAGCTGAATGCATCGTTCGACGGACAACTCGAGTCGGTGCAGTCGAATCGCCTGAAGCTCAAACAGATCGCGATCAATCTGCTCACGAATGCCGTCAAGTACACGAAGGCGGGCAAGGTCACGCTCGACATGCGCACGCGCGGCAACGACGCGTGGTGTCTGCGCGTGTCGGATACGGGCGTGGGTATCGGCGATGGAGATCGTGATCGCGTGTTCAGAGAATTCGAGCGCGCGAACGACGACGACGTGCCCGGCGCGGGTCTCGGCCTCGCGATCGTCAAGGAGCTGTGCCGCATGCTGGACGGCGAACTGCGTTTCGATTCGCAGCGAGGTGTCGGCACGACGTTCGAGATCAGATTCCCGCTGCAGTTGCAGCCCGTGCAGGCGCCGGAATTCTAACTACCAAAACAAAAAGGCCGGGCAGCGATGCCCGGCCTTTTCTTCAATCGATGCTGATGCTGTGGCGGCTTAGCCGAACAGCTTCATCGCCTGCAGCAGCGTGTTGACCACGCCCCACGTCAGCGGAATCAGCACATACAGCCAGAACACGGCCATGAGGCCCTTGTTCGTCGGATGAGCATTTTGCGTCGACATTGTCATTCTCCTGTGTCGGGCCTTATTTGGCGGATGCGAGTTGCGCGTCCGTCATGTGATGCTTTTCGTTCACGTGCTTCACGAGCAGGTTGCAGATGAAGCCGATGACGAGCAGCACGGTCATGATGTGCACGGTCATCGTGTAGGCGTCTGCCTTGGCAACGCCATGTGCGACCTGGTAAGCGCGGATGTAGTTGACGAGCACGGGGCCAGCGACGCCCGCTGCCGCCCACGCCGTCAGCAGACGGCCGTGAATGCCGCCGACGAACGCGGTGCCGAACATGTCCGCGAGATACGCGGGCACGGTCGAGAAGCCGCCGCCGTACATCGACAGGATCACGCAGTAGCACAGCACGAAGAGGGCGATGTTGCCCGTCGTCGCGAAACTCGGCACGAGCCAGTACAGCACGGCGCCCAGCGCGAAGAAGATGAAGTACGTGTTCTTGCGGCCCACGTAGTCCGACGCCGATGCCCACACGAAACGGCCGCCCATGTTGAAAAGCGACAGCAGACCGACGAAGCCTGCGGCTGCCGCCGGCGTCACCGTGTTCTTGAAGCTTTCCTGGATCATCACCGATGCCTGGCCGAGAATGCCGATGCCGGCCGTCACGTTCAGGAACAGCACCAGCCAGATCAGATAGAACTGGGGGGTCTTCAGCGCCTGGTCGATGTGCACGTGGTTGCGCGTGATCATCTTCGTCGTCGTGGTCGCGGGCGGCGTCCAGCCAGCCGGCTTCCAGTCTGCGGGCGGAACGCGGATCGCGAGCGAACCGATCGTCATCGAGATGAAGTAGGCAATGCCGAGCACGATGAACGTTTCAGCCACGCCGATGCTCGTCGCGCTCTTGAAGTGGTTCATCAGCGCGACGGACAGCGGTGCGGCGATCATCGCGCCGCCGCCGAAGCCCATGATCGCCATGCCCGTCGCCATGCCGCGGCGGTCCGGGAACCAGCGGATCAGCGTCGACACGGGCGACACATAGCCGAGACCGAGGCCGACCCCGCCGAGCACGCCATAGCCGAGATACAGCAGCACGATCTGATGGAGCCACACGCCGATCGCCGAAACGATGAAGCCGCCGCCGAAGCAGCAGGCCGCCGTGAACATCGTGCGGCGCGGGCCGACTTTTTCGAGCCACTTGCCGGCAAATGCCGCCGACAGGCCGAGAAACACGATGGCCAGCGAGAAGATCCAGCCGAGTGCCGTCAGCGACCAGTCGTCCGGTGCGGACTGCGTGATGCCGATGACTTTGGTGAGCGGTCCGTTGAACACGGAGAACGCATAGGCCTGACCGATACACAGATGCACGGCAAGGGCGGCAGGCGGCACCATCCAGCGGGAAAAGCCAGGTTGGGCGATCGTTGCCTGTTTAGAAAAGAAGGATGGCGAGCGGGCGTCGCCGCCGGGCTCAGAAATGCTGCTCATGGTCGGTCTCCGATCGGGCTAAACGTCTGGTTATCGGTTGTAATTGCCGAAACTTGAGCTAACGCAGTTTCATTACATATGCTGGGCTGCAACATATTAAAACTGTGTTAGCCGGTGGCCATATTCGGCAATGGCGAGACGATAGGTGCATGCGACACGCTTTGCAATATGAGAATGAAATGCATATGGAAGCGGCCGGAAGGGTTGTGCGAAGCGGGATACAACCATTTCAAGCGACATGAGGCCGCAGGTGACGGCGTGACGCACGATGCGCGGGCATTGAGTTTTTTGCCGAATCGATTCAGGTGCGTACTTTGCTGCGTAAGCACACAGAAAGGCTTTTCAGTCGATTTTTGGGATTCGGGTTCACCCTCTATTTTTTCGTTGTCGCACGCTTCATAAGTACAGTTCGCAGCATAGGAAAAAAGTACAGTTTCCGGCTGGACCGCCAGCCGTCGCGGCTCCGCGCCCGCCGTGCTAAGTTGGGATTGTTGTCGCCGCTGAACAACAGTATTTGATATATCACATACAAGATACTTGATTTTTGTCGCGACGCAGCATATGATTGAGTCATTCGATCACTCAATGACGGGAGCACCAAATGGATTTCGTGACGCTTGCATTCTTCGCCGTTGCTGTCGTGGGCCTGGGTTCGGCCGCAACCGTGCTGCTGACGCGCTGGATTCCCCAGCATGTCGCAGAGCTGGCATCGAAGCACGGCCGTTATGTCGGTCTCGAAGCCGCGCCGGTGCGTCAAGCCACGCCGTACCGCACGCGTGTCGAAGCCGCGATGAACGCAGTCGGCTCGTCGAACTAAGCGCCGTACCCAGCAGTGGCTACACCCGCACTGAACCTGCCTCTGGCGCTGCAGCCCATCGGCAACAGCGCCAGCCTGCGCGATCAGGCTTACTCGATGTTGCGTCAGGCCATCGCGGATGCCGACATCTACGCGTCGAGCGAAGAGATTCGTCTCGACGAGCGTGCGCTGAGCGAATCGCTGGGCGTGAGCCGCACGCCCGTGCGCGAGGCGATGACGCTGCTGGAGCAGGAAGGCTTTCTGCGCATGGTGCCGAGACGCGGCATTTATATTGTGCGCAAGAGCAAGCGTGAGATCGTCGAGATGATCCAGATGTGGGCCGCGCTCGAAAGCATGGCCGCGCGTCTCGCGACGCTGCACGCAACGGATGAAGAGATCGCGAAGCTGCGCCACATGTTCGACCAGTTCCGCGATTCGACGCCGGCCGAACATATCGCCGAGTATTCGAACGCGAACATCGCGTTCCATCAGGCGATCGTCGAACTGTCGAAGTCGCAGATCATTCTCGACACGATCAAGAACATCTTCGTTCATGTGCGCGCGATCCGGCGCATGACGATTTCGCAGAGCGACCGCGCGTCGCGCTCGATCGTCGATCATCTGCGCATCATCGAAGCACTGGAAAAGCGCGATACGGAACTCGCCGAGCGTCTGGTGCGCGAGCACTCGCTGGGGCTTGCCGCTTTCGTCGAAGCGAACTGCGATTTTCTCGACTGAGCGTCGTTGCAGCAGGTTTGAAGCAAAAAGCCAGCGGACCGAAAAGTCCGCTGGCTTTTTTTACGTCCTCACATCGTCACTGAAAAGCCTTCAGCATCGTCTCGCCAAGCGCCGCCGGCGACTGCGCAACGTGAATGCCCGCCGCGCGCATCGCGTCGATCTTCGCGCCCGCCGTGCCTTTGCCGCCCGAGATGATCGCGCCCGCGTGACCCATCCGACGTCCGGGAGGCGCGCTCGTGCCCGCGATGAAACCGACCACGGGCTTGTTCGTGCGCGAGTCCTTGAGGAACTGCGCCGCGTCCTCTTCCGCCGAGCCGCCGATTTCGCCGATCATGATGATGCCTTCCGTCTCGTCGTCGGCGAGGAACATCTCCAGGCAGTCGATGAAGTTCGTGCCGTTGACGGGATCGCCGCCGATACCGATGCACGTCGTTTGCCCGAGGCCCGCTGCCGTCGTTTGCGCGACGGCTTCGTAAGTCAGCGTGCCCGAGCGCGACACCACGCCGATCTTGCCCGGCCGGTGAATATGCCCCGGCATGATGCCGATCTTGCACTGGCCCGGCGTGATGACGCCCGGGCAGTTCGGCCCGATCAGACGCGTCGCCGAACCGGCCAGCGCGCGCTTCACGCGCACCATGTCGATCACGGGAATGCCTTCCGTGATGCAGACGACGAGCGGGATTTCGGCATCGACGGCTTCGAGAATCGCGTCGGCGGCCATCGGCGGCGGCACGTAGATCACGGATGCATTCGCGCCCGTCGCGCCGACGGCGTCGGCGACGGTATCAAAGACGGGCAGACCCAGATGCGACGTGCCGCCCTTGCCGGGCGTGACGCCGCCGACCATCTGCGTGCCATACGCGACGGCCTGTTCGGAGTGAAACGTGCCCTGCGAGCCGGTGAAGCCCTGGCAAATCACCTTCGTATTGCGATCGATCAGTACGGCCATGTCAGTTTGCCTCCGTCGCGGCTGCCGCGTGGTTCTTGTCCTTGACTGCGGCGACCACTTTGCTCGCCGCGTCGGCGAGGTGATCGGCCGAGAGAATCGGCAGGCCCGAGTCGCGCAGAATCTGCTTGCCGAGTTCCACGTTCGTGCCTTCCAGCCGCACGACGAGCGGCACGCGCAGGTCCACTTCGCGCGCCGCGCTCACCACGCCTTCCGCGATCACGTCGCAACGCATGATGCCGCCGAAGATGTTGACCAGAATCCCTTCGACTTTCGGATCGCGCAGAATCAGCCGGAACGCCGTCGCGACGCGCTCTTTGGTCGCGCCGCCGCCGACATCGAGAAAGTTCGCCGGCTCGCCGCCATAGAGCTTGATGATGTCCATCGTCGCCATCGCGAGGCCGGCGCCGTTCACCATGCAGCCGATGTTGCCGTCGAGCGTCACGTAGTTCAGGCCGTGCTTGGCGGCTTCGAGTTCGGCGGCGTCTTCTTCCGCTTCGTCGCGCAGCGCTTCGATGGGCGGATGACGGAAGAGGGCGTTGTCGTCGAAATTGATTTTTGCGTCGAGCGCGATCACGTCGCCTTGCTGCGTGACGACGAGCGGATTGATCTCGACGATCGACGCGTCCAGTTCGACGAACGCGCGGTACGCGTTGGCGATAAACTGCGTCGCTGATTTGACCTGCTTGCCCGTCAGCCCGAGACCGAAGGCGAGCTGGCGCGCGTGGAACGGTTGCAGGCCCGTCGCGGGGTCGATCGCGACCTTGAGGATTTTCTCGGGCGTGCGCTCGGCGACTTCCTCGATTTCCATGCCGCCTTCCGTCGACGCCATCACCGTGATGCGCGACGTGCTGCGGTCGATCAGCATGCCGAGATA
>Ga0153956_1003017_pt1 | contig 11442 bp, 7 predicted proteins | sample TSFL040MetaG_FD_104704 | JGI IMG/M metagenome (GOLD analysis project Ga0153956, IMG submission 104704) | Attine ant fungus gardens microbial communities from Florida, USA - TSFL040 MetaG | ecosystem: Host-associated > Fungi > Mycelium > Unclassified | place: USA: Florida, Wekiwa Springs...
GAGGTGCTGGTGGCCCTGGCGATCATCGCCGTGGGCATGCTGGGCATCGCCAAGATGCACGCCCTGGCGCTTGAAAGCACCGCCTCTGCCGGGACGCGCTCCCTGGTGGCCATCGAAACAGCGGGCATGGCCGCGGCCATGCATGCGAACCGCGACTACTGGACCAACCTGGGTAGCGGCAGCCTGGTGGCCACGGCGTCCTTCGTAGGTCCGACCGCTACACCGACTACCAGTATCACGGACACCGGTAGCTGCCCGACCAAGACAGCGACCAGCGCCTGCAGCCACCAGGACATCGCCGCCTACGATCTATTGAATTACGCCACGGCCCTGCAGCAGGTCGTGCCCTTCGGCAACGTGACCATCGCCTGCCAGAATGCCACCCTGCCGCTGAGTTGCACCATCACGGTGACCTGGCTGGAGCAAAGCCCCGGGGTGTCCCAGAACAGCAGCGCGGCGCTGTCGTCGGGCGCCGCTGCGAATGCGTCCTCGCCGGTCAGCAGTAGCTTCCTGCAGCAGCCGCAGTACACCCTGTACCTGGAGCCGTAATGGACACCAAGCTGCGGTTTTCGAGACGGCGCGAACACGGCTACACCATGGTCGAACTCATGGTGTCCATTACCATTGCGCTGTTCCTGCTGGCGGGGCTCACGACCCTGGTCATGCACACGCGCCAGAGTTCCACCACGCAGAACCAGATGGCGCAGCTGCAGGACAACGAGCGCATGGCCATGACCATCCTCACGGATGTCATCCAGCAGGCGGGCTACTTCCCGGACCCGACGCAGAACAACTCGGCGGGCCTTTTCCCGGCGTCATCGGCGCCCATCAGCACCACGCCGGGCAGCATCAATTTCAGTCTTGCCGGGCAGGCGATCTCCGGGGCGGGCAGTGGTGCGCCGAGCGATTCCATTGCCGTGCGTTTTGCCTCGCCGATCGCCTACGCCACGGATACCCAGAACTACCTGGCCAGCAGCATCACCAGCTGTGCCGGCACCAGTATCAAGGACACCACCGCGAGCCACCGCTATACCAACGTGTTCCAGGTTGCGACTGTCAATAACACCACCTATCTGCAGTGCCTGCTGTACCAGGATGATGTGTTCTACAAGTCCTACAACCTGGTGCCGGGCCTGTCCAGCATGCAGGTGCTGTATGGCCTGGCCGGGGGTTCCGACAACAACGTGACCACTTACGCGGCGGCGTCGGGCATCTCCGGCGCCCAGTGGCAGAGCGTCACGTCAGTGAAGTTGAGGCTGTATTTCCAGCAGCCTCAGTACGGTTTCAGCGGCGGCCAGGTCCAGAGCAGCGCGCCGACCACGTACGTCGAGCGCGTCATTCCCATCATGAGCCAGTCGGGAGGCTGAGTGATGCGCGCCAGGTTTCCGGTCATTGGCAGAACCTCCGCGCGGCAGCGCGGCATGGTGCTCGTCGTCAGCATGCTGCTGCTGGTGGTGGTCACGCTGCTGGCGGTGGCGATGTTCCGCAGCATGGGCGTGGGGGCGAAGATCGCCGGCAATGTGCGCGAAAAGCAGCGCGCGTTGCATGCCGCCGAAAGCGCGGAGCAGTATGCGGTCAACTGGCTGTCGAGCAATGCCGCCAATGGCACACTGCCCCAGCCCACCGTCTGCAACACCGGTATTGTCAATGTGAACCTGGGCGCGAACCAGATCCTCATCTGTTCCAACATCCCCTACAGTCCGCAGGCCGCGGGCCCGGCCAACAACTACACGCCCACCACCCCGAACACCTTCATCCCCTCCATCGTGCCATGGACGCTCGTCGGCACCACCACGGTCGTGGGTTTCCAGTTCACACCCACCGGCATGACGGCGGGCAGCTGCGCCAACGGCACCAGTGCCACACCGGTTAACAGTTCCGGGGTCGCCGGCGGCACCTATGCCTGTCCGCCGATGTTCTTTATTTCGCAGGTCGGCACGTCCGGCAGCAACAGCACCATCTACCAGATCGACTCCATGGGTTACGGCGCCACCGCGGGTTCGGTGGCGGTGATCGAGAGTACGTACAAGGTCGGGTCCGAAACCACCGCGTTGGGTGGCACCGGGGTCCTGTAAGTGAGAGCCACAGTCATGAAAAGCATCAAAGCGGAAATCCTCAGGTTTGCCCTGGTGGCGGCTGCGCTGCTGTTCGCAGCGGCCGCTCCCGCCCAGGTGCTGCTGAGCGAGGATTTCACCGGGGCAACCACCAGCGCGAGCAATGGCACGGGCAACTGGCTGTTCTACAACGGCGCCTGCCTCACCGCCGGCACTGGCACCAACACTTCTCCACCGGCGTCGACGGTGCCGGGTTGCACCACTGTGCTGTCCACGTACTACAACGTCGCCAATGCCGGCGGTGTGAGTCAGAAGGTCGCGGATGCCTACCTCGTCGGCGGCGCCAACGGCTACCTGGGCGGTACCACAGCACCCACTTCCATCGCAAATCAGGTGCCCGACCCCGTGGGACAGGGCGCGCTGCGGTTCACCAATGGCTCACAGGGCGGTTCGTATGGTTTCGGTGAGCGCGGCTCCATTGTGTCCACCAATGCCTATCCTTCCAACAGTGGCATCAATGTGACGTTCAAGACCGTGACCTATCACGGCAATGGCGGTGGCAACGGCTCCACTGTAAGTGGCGCGAACGGCAAAGAGGGCGCCGACGGCATCAGCTTTTTCATGATGGATGGCTGCGTGCCCCTGTCCGGCGCTACCATGCCCGCTGGCGGCTGCACCACGAATGCGATTTATACTGGCGCAGCGGGCAATACCTACAGCGGCAATTTTTCGGCCATCGGCGGCACCGGCGGCAGTCTGGCCTACAGCTGCTCGAACGGCAATACGCCCTATGATGGCCTGGTGGGCGCCTACCTGGGCGTCGGTATCGACGAGTACGGCAATTTTCTCAATGGCACCGCCGTGACATTGTCCACCCAGAGCGGCTTGGGTAAAGGCATCACGCCGGTGGCTTCGGGAGACAACACCAATACGGGTGGCGGCCTCTACGCAAACCGCATCGGTGTGCGTGGCGCCGGCAGTGTGTCCTGGCAGGCGCTGACCAATGCCTACGGAGTTAATCCGAACAACTCTTCCCTGCCGTACTATCCGGCGTCGCTGGCCACGTCGTGCAACAGCGGTGCATCCTATGACAGTGGCGCTTGCTGGTCGTGTGACAACGCGCCCAGCGGGGTCAACACGGGGCCCTACAACGGCAGCCAGCAGTGCGCGGGTACAACGACGACAACCCTCTGTCCCGCCACCGATACAACTTATAATTACACATACAACAGGAAGCTTGCCGCAGGTTCGCAGTGCGCTGCGTGCCCGGTTGGTGCGACCTATCACGCCACTACGAACACCGGGTTCGCCAACGGCTATTGCACTGTCCCCTCATCTGTTCAAAGTCCAACGGCAGAGACCTACGGCACGGGCACCACCTGTCCCAGTGGCTACACCTACAACGGCAATGTTGCTGATGCAACCAAGAATTGCGTCCTCAATTGCACCAGTGGCACCTATAGTGGGACGGTCAGCGCGAATTTCCCGTACGGGTCCTGCACCGTTACCGGTGCCACGGTGAAGTCCAATCCGACAGGCAACTCCAGCGTGAAGTCTAGTAAGACTTGCCCCACCAACCCCACCGGATCGTTCTATACCTACAATTCCAGTCTTGCATCGGCTTACCAGTGCGAACTCTGCCCAAACTCCACTACGTCGAGTTCGGGCGGAAGCACTACCACGAACACCGTGACGTATAGCTCAACCACGAGTACTACTTATCCCTATGGCTACTGCTCCACCTCTCCGGCGGTGGCTTCACAACCACCTGCCCCGGAAACATACGCTACGGGAAGCAGTTGCCCCTCGGGCTATACCTACAACGGTGCTCTCGACTCGGCCCATAACTGCGTGGCCTGCTCGTCCGGTGCGACCTATAGTTCAAAGACCAGCTCCACTTATCCCTACGGCTCCTGCACCGTCTCTTCATCGAACGTGGCGCCGCCAGCTTTCTTTTCGACCCTGACCACGCCGACCTCCTATTCGGCCACCCAGGTGGATACGGCTGCAGTGAATGCCGTACAGAACACCTGCAGCACCGGTGGGCTGTACAACTATAGCCAGCGCAACAGCCCGGTCAGCGCGGGCGCCGCATCGCTCAGTAATTCGGCCAATACAGCCGGCATCCTGGACTATCCGGCCCTGGCGTCGACCATCCTGAGTGGTGTGCAGATTGCGAACGAAAGTGCTGTGACTCGCGGCAATGCCACGCCTATCTACTACAGCCTCACGATCACCCAGGACGGCAAGCTCAGCATGTCGTATGCGGTGAACGGCAGCCCATCGTACACCTCCGTCATCAGCAACCAGAGCATCACGGCCTCCAATGGGCCGCTGCCGGCGTGGGTGCGCTTCGGCTTTGCCGGTTCGACCGGTGGCAGCACCAACGTCCACGAGGTGCTGTGCTTCAAGGCAGCGCCGGCGGTGCAGTCCGCAAGTTCCGCGGCTGCCAACCAGAAGCCCGCGGGTAAGGTGCAGACCGGTTCCTTCGCTTACTTCGCATCCTATGCGCAGGTCAACAGTACTTACGTGGGCCATCTGACAGCCAATGCACTGTCCACCGACAGTACGGGTGCTTTGACCATCGCCAGCACACCCACTTGGGATGCCAATTGTGTGCTTACCGGCGCGACCTCGACCCAGTGCGCCACGGGCGTCGCGGCAACGGTGCAGGCACCGACTTCGCGCAATATCATCACCTGGGATGGTAGCCAGGGTCAGCCGCTGGAGTGGTCCAGCCTCAGCGCGGATCAGCAGGCGGCACTGACGGTGGGAGATCCCAGTACCGCAGGCATCAACGCGGCACAGAACCGCTTGAGCTACCTGCGCGGGGACCGCTCACAGGAGATTTCCGCCTCGTCCAGCTGCCCCCAGCTAGCCAGCTATGGCGCGTCCTGCTTCCGCGACCGCAGCAGTGTCTTGGCCGACATCATCGATTCCAGTCCCACCTGGGTGGGGGCGCCGCAGTCGCCGTACACGGCTCGATGGGTGGACCGCCTCAACAGTTCAGCATCAGCCGCTGAAAATGGCGGTACCCAGAGTTATACGCAGTTCGAGGTCGCGGAGCAGACGCGCACCAACATCGTGTATGTCGGGGCCAATGACGGCATGCTGCATGGTTTTCGCAGCGGCGCCAATCTTGCCACCGGTGGTTTCGATCCCAACGCGGCTAATGACGGCCAGGAAGTCCTGGCCTACATGCCCGGGGCGCTGCTCAGCAGCGTGTCCAGTGGTGGTGGCTGTCCGAATCCTGTCCCGGCGCCCATGGGCGCAACGTTGTCCGTGGTGCAGAACATTCACGGTGTGAGTCCGGCGGCGGGCGGAAATGCCGCGTGTACCGCGCCTTCCCTGGACTATTCGGCCATCCAGTACGGTCATAACTTCAGCGTCGATGCCACCCCTGGCACCGGCGACCTGTTCTACAACGGCACCTGGCACACCTGGCTGGCGGGCGGCCTCGGGGCCGGCGGCGCTGCGATTTTCGCACTCGACATCACCGATCCGGTGACAACCGAGGGTTCCACGGCGTCGGCCGCGGAAGGCAATGCCGCGGCGCTGGTGATGGGTGAGTGGACGCCAGATACCCTGACCTGCGTCAATAACCCGACCAGCGGCACCTGCGGTTCCAACCTGGGCAACACCTATGGCACGCCGTTGATCCGCCGCATGCACAACGGCAAGTGGGCCATCATCTTCGGTAATGGCTACGGCAGCAGCACGGGTGATGCCGGCATCTACATCATGGTCATCAGTGGCAATGGCACCGGCAATGCAATTACTACTTACACCTACTATCTGTCCACCGGCGTAGGGTCAACCACGTCGCCCAATGGCATTGCCTATGTCACCAGCGCGGACCTGGACCAGGATCATATCGTCGACTATCTCTATGCGGGCGACCTGCGGGGCAATGTCTGGCGCTTCGATGTCACCGGTAGTACGGAGTCGGCCTGGTATGACCCCGGCAATCCGGCGTTCAAGCTGTTCACGACACCCACCGGCCAGCCCATCACCACCCAGTTGCAGATTGCATCCGGACCCACGGGCGCGGGCGCCCAGACGGTGATGGTTGCCTTCGGCACCGGCCAGCGCAACCAGTTCACCAATCTGTCTGGCGCAACTTATCCGTCCTACACCTCGGGTTCCACCACGACGCCTTATACCCAGTCGCTCTATGGCGTGTGGGACTGGAACATGACCGCCTGGAACGCCAAGAACAGTTCGCAGTTTGCCGCGATCACCGCGACCCAGGCCAGCAGCTACGGTGCGGGTTCTTATGCGGGGGTCCCCAGCCTGACGCAGACGAACCTCACTCAGCAGGTGACAGCGCTGGGTACTGACGCCGGCAGCGGCACCGGTGAGGTGACCGTGACCCCCAGCTCCATCTGCTGGGCGGGCAGCAGTGGTTGCACCGGCAGTAGCGCGAAGTTCGGCTGGTACCTCAACCTGATGAACAGCGGCGAGCAGCTGGTGTACAACCCGGAACTGGTGCAGGGCGTGTTCCTGGCGAACACCACCATCCCGGCGAACAACTCCCCGGTGTCCTGCAATATTGCTTCTGACACCGGTTACACCTACGCGGTGTCGGTGCTCAACGGGCAGGCGGTGTCCAATTTCTTCACCGGCACGGCGTATTCCAAGTACCACGACACCCAGGCCCTGGCCGAACAGACCAACTTCACGGGCACGTCATTCCTTGTGACCACCGCCAATGGCGTGGTGTGGCTGATCGCGCCGACCACGGCCGCGGGTTCTTCGAGTGCCACTACCGGTGGTTTCGGTGCGCTGCCGGGCAAGTTCCCGCCGAACTCGGTTGCGCAGCGCCTGACCTGGGTGGAACTGCGGTAAAGGAAACGCACCATGAACATGTTACGCAAGAATCGGACGCGCGCGCGGCCGGCGGGTTTCACCCTGATCGAACTGCTGGTGACCATCATCGTGGCCAGCATCCTGATGTCCATCGCGATCCCGACCTACCAGTACGAGATGCGCAAGGCGCGGCGCACCGAGGCCAAGAACACGTTGCTGGATGCCGCGGCGCGCGAGGAGCGCTACTACGCCACGCAGAACCAGTACACCTCGGACACGGGGGCACTGCAGTACACGACGGCAACCGGGACCTTTCCGTTTGCCAGCGGCACCTATTACCAGATTGAAAGCATCACGATCACGGCGCCGACGGCATCGACTACCGGTGTCACGCTCGGCGGCTTTGTGGTCGTGGTATCGCCGGCGGCGGGCAGTCCGCAGTCCGCGGATACCTCCTGCCAGTCCTTCATGGTCGATCAGACCGGCAGGACCTGGTCGGTCGATGCTGCCAACTACAACCCTGCGGCCCCGGCGGGCAACGATACCACCAGCACCTGCTGGCAGTAGCGGTCGGGGTTGTTGCCTTAGAGGCCCGCGTCGCGGGCCATTGAGTCAGGGCCCTTGAGTCACTCGTCCGAGGCGCCGCAGGCGTCGTCCATGGCCTGCTTGGTGCGTACCCGCTCGGCATCGGCCTCGGCGGTGCTCATGTACTGGGGGTCGTCGGCGCTGGAGCCCGGCTTGGTGATACGCAACGCCCGGATTTCCTTCGCGTACTGATCCTTCAGCGCCTGGCACTGGCTGGCGCGCGTGGCCGCCAGGTCCTGTGACACGGCCTTCCGGGCCGCAAGCTTGGATGGATCGGGTGTGTGATCGTTTGTCGCGCGCGGCGGTGACGGGGAGGACTCGTCCGACGCCGTGAGCTGGCCGTCCTTCATGTTCAGTCCCTTGACCAGCGTGGCGCCGGGGGACCAGACGTCGCTGTAGCGCACCTGGCCATTGGCGTCCATCGACTTGTAGACGTCGGCATGGGCGAGGGTGGCAGCGGCCAGGGCGGCCACGGTGAAGATGACGGGACGGCGCATGGCGGACCTCCTTGCAGGCCTGCCAGTGTATCGCCACCAACGGTGTTGCGAGGCTTGAACTGCGTCACAGACCGGGCCATAAAAGAAAAACCCCGGCCACCTTGCGGCAGCCGGGGTGTCGCCGCGCAGCAACGCGCGGCAGGGGGTTTACGGATCGATCAGTGCGTGTAGGCGCGTTCGCCGTGCTCCGAAATGTCCAGGCCTTCACGCTCGGACTCTTCGGACACCCGCAGGCCGATGGTGTACTTCACGACCAGGTAGGCCACGACCGCGACGACCGCGCTCCACACCACCACGATGCCCACGGCCTTGGCCTGGATCAGGAGCTGCGGCCAGATGCCCGGGTAGCCGGTCTTCATGGTCACCCAGTCCTGCACCGAACCGGGACCGCCCAGGGCGGGCGAGTTGAAGACGCCGGTGGCCAGGGCGCCGAACACACCGCCCAGGGCGTGGACGCCGAACACATCCAGCGCGTCATCGGCACGGATCATCTTCTTCAGGCCGGTGACGCCCCAGAAGCACAGCGGGCCGACGACCAGGCCGATCACGAACGCGCCGGGGATGCCGACGTTGCCGGCGGCCGGGGTGATGGCCACCAGGCCGGCGACGGCGCCGGAAGCGGCACCCAGCATCGAGGGCTTGCCCTTGATGATCCATTCAATGCCCATCCAGGACAGCACGGCGCAGGCCGTGGCCAGATAGGTGTTGATGAACGCCAGGGCAGCGGAGCCATTGGCCTCCAGCGCGGAACCGGCGTTGAAGCCGAACCAGCCGAACCACAGGATCGAGGCGCCGATCATGGTCATGGTCAGGCTGTGCGGGGTCATGGCCTCGCGGCCCAGGCCGATGCGCTTGCCCAGCAGGAAGGATCCCACCAGGCCCGCGATACCCGCATTGATGTGCACCACCGTGCCACCGGCGAAGTCGAGCGCACCCATCTGCCAGATGTAGCCCGCCAGCGCGTTCTGCGTATCGGCATCACTGGCCTTGGCGTAGGCATCCGGACCCTGCCAGAACCACACCATGTGGGCGATGGGGCAGTAGGCAAAGGTGAACCAGATGACCAGGAACAACAGGGCGGCGGAGAACTTCAGGCGTTCCACCAGCGAGCCCAGGATCAGGCAGCAGGTGATGGCCGCAAAGGTGGCCTGGAACGCGACATACACCAGCTCGTACAGCGGTGTGCCCTTGTCGAAGGTGGCCGCCATGGAGAAGCTGCCGTCGGCTGGGTTGAAGGTGCCGTTCAGGAACAGCCGGCTGAAACCGCCGAAAAAGGAGTTGCCGGTGGTGAAGGCGAGCGAGTAGCCATAGATGCACCACAGCACGGTGATCAGGGAGAAGCCCACGAACACCTGCATCAGCACCGACAGCATGTTTTTCTGCCGCACCAGGCCGCCATAGAACAGCGCCAGCGCCGGTACCGACATGAACAGCACCAGCGCGGTCGAGGTCAGCATCCATGCGGTGTCGCCCTTGTTGGGCGTGGGCGCCGCGGCGGCCGTGGCCGGCGCGGAACTGGACGCTGCCGCGGGTGCGCTGTCAGCGGCCGGCGCGGCGCTTGAGGCGGCCGCGGCAGGCGCCGACGCCGGAGCTGCGGCGGCCGACGCCGGATCCGCATGGCTGACCTGCGGGCTGAGGGCCAGCGTCGCCATGGCCAGGGCGGTCACGGCCATCAGCGCAGCCGACCGCCCGGTGATGGCCCGGCATAGGGATTTCAGGAACGGGCTCCCGGCGGGCCGGCTTGGCGCGCGATCGGGTGGCGGGGACATTGGAGCGGTGAGCATGGTCTCTCCCTTCAGCGTGGTGTTCGTCGGCAACCGCTTAATCCAGCGATTTACACCGGTTAAGCCAGCAGACGCCGCGCCTCATGCGCGGGTATGCTTTACGGCAGCGCGCAGATAAGGTGCAGATTCCGTGCCATGAGGGATTTCCCCGTAAATCCAGCAGGTTGTGAGGCTTCCGCCGTGGCGGTTGCACCAACCTGGCGAGCGGAATCACGCCGGCGCATCAATCTGGGGCAGAGGCCCCGGGGCAGCTTTGTCCGGGCCGGGCGCTCCCGATGGAGGAGCCGCGGGCACGGTCAATAAGGATGGAGACAGACCATGGAAAGCTTTTCGCTCGATGAAATCGCCCGCCGCCTATTCGAGTCCGTGCCGCAAAGCCTGCACGGCATGCGCCAGGACCTGGAGGCGAACTTCAAGGTCGTGCTGCGCAGCACGCTGAGCAAGCTCGATGTCGTCACCCGCGATGAGTTCGATGTCCAGACCAAGGTGCTGGAACGCACCCGCGCCCGTGTTGCGGAGCTCGAAACCCGGGTAGCGGACCTGGAAAAGAAGCTGCCTGCCTGAGGTCCGGGGCATGGGCATCGCCGCCATCGGTTGCCGCGGGCAGCTGGGGCTCATGGCGCCACCCGTGCGGGTCGAGGTGCACCTGGGCGCCGGCCTGCCATCCTTCGGCATCGTGGGACTGCCCGCCGCGGCGGTGCGGGAAAGCAGGGATCGGGTGCGCGCCGCGCTGGCAAGCCTGGGATTTGAGTTTCCCGCCGGCCGCATCACCGTCAGCCTGGCGCCGGCGGATCTGCCCAAGCAGGGCGGCCGCTTCGATCTGCCCATCGCACTGGGCATCCTGCTGGCCTCGGGCCAGCTCATCCCGGCGGGCGAAGGCCGCGAGGTGATCGCCGCCGGCGAGTTCTATGGTGAGCTGAGTCTCAACGGCGATCTGCTGCCGGTGCGGGGCCTGGTGCCGGCCGCGGCCCAGGCCGCGCGTGAGCAGCGCGCCATGGTGGTGCCGGCCGCCAACCTCGCCGAGGCCCAGGTGGTACGGCACCCGCGCGTCCATGGTGCTGGCAGCCTGCGTGAAGTCTGTGACTGGCTGCAGCACGGCCCGCGCGATGCCGGGCCTGCGCGCTTCACGCCCGCCGGTTCCGTATCGAGGCAGGCCGCGCAGGCTGTGGCACTGGACCTGGCGGATGTCCGCGGCCAGCTGCTGCCCAAGCGTGCACTACTGATCGCCGCCGCCGGCGCTCACAGCCTGCTGATGAGCGGACCCCCGGGTTCAGGCAAGACCATGCTGGCGCAGCGCCTGGCCGGATTGCTGCCGCCGCTGACACCGGATGAAGCGCTGGAAGTCGCGGCCATCGCCTCGGTCAGCGGTACGGGCTTTGATCCGCAGCACTTCGGCGAGCGTCCCTTCCGGTCACCGCATCATTCAGCTTCGGCGCCGGCACTGGTGGGTGGCGGCACGCTGGCGCGCCCGGGCGAAGTCAGCCTGGCGCATCGCGGCGTACTGTTTCTGGATGAGTTGCCGGAGTTCGGACGCCGCGTCCTGGAGACCCTGCGTGAGCCCCTGGAAAACGGCTGCGTGGTGATTGCCCGCGCGCGGGCGCAGTCGCAATACCCGGCGCGCTTCCAGATGGTGGCGGCCATGAATCCCTGCCCCTGCGGCTGGCTGGGGGACGCCGGCGACGTCTGCCGCTGCACACCGGCGCAGGTGGAGCA
>Ga0153956_1003018_pt1 | contig 11440 bp, 7 predicted proteins | sample TSFL040MetaG_FD_104704 | JGI IMG/M metagenome (GOLD analysis project Ga0153956, IMG submission 104704) | Attine ant fungus gardens microbial communities from Florida, USA - TSFL040 MetaG | ecosystem: Host-associated > Fungi > Mycelium > Unclassified | place: USA: Florida, Wekiwa Springs...
GAACCGGCGAAGCAGAAGCGCCTATCGCCGAGCAGGGCGCCTAATCACGGAAAATATCCACCTCTCCGCCTCGCTTGCGCCGACGGCCGTGCCCGAGCCGGCTACCTGGGCGATGATGATCGCCGGCTTCGGCCTGGTCGGCGGCAGGATGCGCCGCCGCGCCGCGAAGGTCACTTTCGCCTGATGTAGAGGGAAGGGGGCGGGGCGTTTTGTGACGCCTCGCGTGTTTCCGGGTTGGTTGGCGATCGGATCATGGAGGGCATGTCCCTCCATGATCCGGAGTGCCCGTTCGTTGCCATGTAATGACCGGAAGCCACGTCGGGGCGATGGCATGAGGCGCGCGCGAAACGCGATTGACTCTCTCCCGCCGCCCGGCCACAGCCGTGTCCGCATCGTGATCCGGGCAACCGGCAAGGCACGCGCGGGAGAGAGCCGCCGACGCCGTTCTTCCAGAACGGACGAAGGGGGCCGCCGAAGGAGCAACCGCCCCGGAATCTCTCAGGCAGAAGGACCGCGCGGCCAAACGATACTCTGGAAAGCAGGCGGGCTTTGAGCCGGCCTCACCGAAGGGGTAAGCCCGCGCCACATGCGCGGAGGAAGCTCTCAGGTTCCGTGACAGAGGGGGTGAACGGATCGGTCGCGGGCGCGTTCCCGCGTCGATATCCCCATTTCTGCCGGAAGAACCCTGATGAGCGACGACGATTTCGAACAGCCGCCGATCCAGACCCTGCCGCTCGACGCATGGCACCGCGCGAAGGGCGGGCGCATGGTGGAGTTCGCCGGCTATCACATGCCCGTCCAGTATGAAGGCATCATGGCCGAGCATCTGTGGACGCGCGAATCCGCCGGGCTGTTCGACGTGAGCCACATGGGCCAGTTGACCTTTACCGGCGAGAACGTGGTGCCGGCGCTGGAGGCGCTGATGCCCGCCGATATCGCCGGCCTCGCTTTCAACCGGGCGCGCTATTCGCTGCTGCTCGACGCGGCGGGCGGCATCCTCGACGATCTGATGCTGACGCGGCAGGCGGAGGATCGCGTGTACATGGTCGTCAACGGCGCGACCAAATATGATGATATCGCGCATATGATCGAGCATCTGCCCGACGATGTGACGCTCAACCTGATGGACGATCAGGCGCTGCTGGCGTTGCAGGGGCCGAAGGCGGTCGATGCGATGGCGCGGGTCGTCCCCGGCGTCGATGCCTTGGTGTTCATGCAGGCCGCCGCGTTCGAATGGCAGGGGCATGATCTGTGGATCAGCCGATCGGGCTATACCGGCGAGGACGGGTTCGAGATTTCCGTCCCCGCCGAAGCCGCCGGGGCGCTGGCCGACGCCTTGACCGCGCAGCCGGAGGTCAAGCCGATCGGCCTTGGCGCGCGCGATTCGCTGCGGCTGGAGGCGGGGCTGCCGCTCTACGGCCACGATCTGTCGCCGGAGACGACGCCGGTGATGGCCGATCTCGGCTTCGCCCTGTTCAAGCGCCGCCGCGAGGAGGCCAATTTCCCCGGCGCCGAACGCATTCTGCCGGAGCGCGAGAACGGCCCGGTCGCCAAGCGCGTCGGCCTGCTGGTCGATGGCCGCCAGCCGGTGCGCGAGGGCGCGTCGGTGCTCGATGCCGACGGCAGCGACGTGGGCAAGGTCACGTCGGGCGGCTTCGCCCCCACGGTCGGCGCGCCGATCGCCATGGCCTATGTTCCCGCCGCGCTCGCCGCGCCCGGCACCCGCATCCAGTTGACGCAGCGCGGCAAGGTCCATGACGCGACCGTCGCCGCCATGCCTTTCGTTCCCCACCGTTACTTCCGAGGAGTGAAGTGAGATGAGCCGCTATTTCAGCGAAGACCATGAATGGATCGATGTCGATGGTGAGACCGGCACGGTCGGCATCACCGATTACGCGCAGGGCCAGCTTGGCGACATCGTGTTCGTCGAGGTGCCGGACGAGGGCAAGGCGCTGTCCAAGGGTGACGACGCCGCCGTGGTCGAGAGCGTCAAGGCGGCGAGCGACGTTTACTCGCCCGTCTCCGGCACGGTGATCGAGGGCAATGCCGCGCTGGCCGACGATCCCTCGCTGGTGAACAGTGACCCGGAAGGTGAGGGCTGGTTCTTCAAGATCACTTTGTCCGATGCGGCCGAGCTGGACGGGCTGATGGACGAAGCTGCTTACGAGGCGTTCGTCGCCAGGCTGTGAGCAGCGCGCCCGCCTCGCACTGGAATCCCGCCGCTTATGCCGCCAACGCCGGTTTCGTGCCGGCGCTGGGGCAGAAGGTGGCGGCGTTGCTGGCGCCGCGCGCGGGCGAGCGCGTGCTTGATCTCGGTTGCGGCGACGGCGTGCTGACCGCTGAAATCGTCGCGGCCGGCGCGATCGTGGTCGGTGTCGATGCCTCGCCGGAGATGATCGCGGCGGCGCGTGGGCGCGGGCTGGATGCGCGGGTGATGCCCGGCGAAGCGCTGGATTTCGCGGCAGAGTTCGACGCCGTTTTCTCCAACGCCGCGCTGCACTGGATGCGCGATGCCGGCGCGGTGGCGCGCGGTGTGATGCGCGCGCTGAAACCCGGCGCGCGTTTCGTCGGCGAGATGGGCGGGGCAGGCAATGTCGCGGCCATCTGGGACGGCATTCATACCGGGCTTGCCGCGCGCGGCTTTTCCGTGCCGGCGGAGGCGATGCACTGGTATCCCTCCATCGCGGATTTCACCCGCGTCTATGCCGATGCCGGCTTCACCGACATCGCCGCCGAACTGATCCCGCGCCCCACGCCCCTGCCCAATGGCGTGAAGGGCTGGATCGCCACCTTCATGACCGGCGCGTTCGACGCCGCCGGTATCGACCCCGCCGCGCGCGGCGCGATCGCCGAAGCGATCGACGCGCGGCTCGCCGACCGGCTGCGCGGGCCGGACGGCATTCAGGTCGCCGATTATGTCCGCCTGCGCTTCACGATGAGAAAGCCCGATTGATGCGTTATCTGCCACTTACCCAGCCCGATCGGGAAGCGATGCTTGCCGCGACCGGCGCGGCGTCGATCGACGATCTGTTCGTCGACGTGCCCGAATCCGTCCGTCTCGCCGGGCCGATCGCCGGCCTGCCGAGCCATGCCAGCGAGCTTGCGGTGGAGCGCCACATGACGGCGCTGGCGCGCAAGAACCTGTCGGCGGGCGATGCGCCGTTCTTCCTCGGCTGCGGCGCGTATCGCCACCACGTTCCGGCGAGCGTCGATCACATCATCCAGCGCGGCGAGTTCCTGACCGCCTATACGCCCTATCAGCCGGAAATCGCGCAGGGCACGTTGCAGATGCTGTTCGAATTCCAGACGCAGGTCGCGCGCCTGCTCGGCACGGACGTGGCCAATGCCAGCATGTATGACGGCTCGACCGCCTGCTGGGAGGCGATCGGCATGGCGCGGCGCATCACGAAGCGCGGCAAGGCGATCCTGTCGGGCGGGTTGCATCCGCATTACGTCTCGGTCGCGAAGACGATGGCGAAATATACCGGCGACGCGCTCGACGTGGCGTTGCCGGCGCTCACCGCCGAAACGGATATCGACGCGCTGATCGCCAGGATCGACGGCGATACCTCGTGCGTCGTGGTGCAATATCCCGATATTCTCGGGCGCATCGCCGATCTCACGCCGCTGGCCGATGCCTGCCACGCCAACAAGGCGCTGCTGGTCGCGGTGGTGACGGAGCCGGTGGCGCTGGGCGCGATCCGCTCGCCGGGTGAGATGGACGCCGATATCGTCGTGGGCGAGGGGCAGTCGATCGGCGTCGGCCTTCAGTTCGGTGGCCCCTATGTCGGCCTGATGGGCTGCAAGGAGAAATATATCCGCCAGATGCCCGGCCGTTTCTGCGGCGAGACGGTGGATGCCGACGGGCGGCGCGGCTTCGTGCTGACGCTCTCCACGCGCGAACAGCATATCCGGCGCGAGAAGGCGACCAGCAACATCTGCACCAACAGCGGGCTGTGCGCGCTGGCCTTCTCGATCCACATGACCCTGCTGGGCGAGGCCGGGCTGCGCGCGCTGGCGGCGGCCAATCATGCCGGCGCGGTGGCGGCGGCGGAGCGGCTGGCCAGGGTGCCGGGCGTGCGGCTGATCAACGATACGTTCTTCAACGAATTCACGCTCGATCTCGGCAAGGAGGCGCGGCCGATCGTCCGCGCCTTGGCCGATCGCGGGATTTTGGCGGGCGTGTCGCTCGGGCGGCTCTATCCGGGTGAGGATGCGCTGGCGAACGGGCTGGTCGTGGCGGTGACGGAAACCGCGACGGCGGAGGATGTGGACGCGCTGGCCACGGCGCTTGAGGAGGTGCTGGCATGAGCGCGATCAATCAGAGCGGCTGGCGCCCGACCGCACCCGAACGGGGCGGCAGTGCCGCGCCGACCTTCACCGGCAACAAGGCGCTGATGCTTGAGGAGGCGCTGATCTTCGAGATCGGCGATACCGAAACGACTGGTGTGGACTTTCCTTGTGCTCCCGCGAAGGCGGGAGCCCAATTTGTGTCCCCGCCTTCGCGGGGACACAAATTGGGGGGACTGGAGCGGTCGAGTCCGATCGGCCTTCCCGGCCTGTCGGAGCCGGAAACGGTGCGGCATTACACCCGCCTCAGCCGGCAGAATTACGCCATCGATCTCGGCCTGTTCCCGCTCGGATCATGCACGATGAAGCACAATCCGCGCCTCAACGAGAAGATGGCGCGGCTGCCCGGCTTCGCCGACGTCCACCCGCTCCAGCCGGTCGATACCGTGCAGGGCGCGTTGCAGGTGATCAACGAACTGGCGGTGTGGCTGATCGAGCTGACCGGGATGCACGGCGTGGCGATGACGCCCAAGGCCGGCGCGCATGGCGAATTGTGCGGCATCCTGTGCATAAAGGCGGCGCTGGAGGCGAAGGGCGAGGGGCATCGCAAGGTGATCCTCGTTCCCGAAAGCGCCCACGGCACCAACCCGGCCACCGCCGCCTTCGCCGGCTATTCGGTGGAGGATATCCCGGCGACCGACGACGGCCGCATCGATCTGGCGGCGCTGAAGGCGCGGCTCGGGCCGGATGTCGCGGCGGTGATGATCACCAATCCCAACACCTGTGGCCTGTTCGAGCGCGATCTCAAGGCGATCTCGGACGCGGTTCATGCCGTGGGCGGCTATGTCTATTGCGACGGCGCGAATTTCAACGCGATCGTCGGCCGGGTGCGGCCGGGCGATCTCGGCGTCGATGCGATGCACATCAATCTGCACAAGACCTTCTCCACCCCGCACGGCGGCGGCGGGCCGGGGTCCGGGCCGGTGGTGTTGTCGGAGGCGCTGTCGCCTTACGGCCCGCTGCCCTTCACCGAGCGTCATGCGGACGGGCATATCACGCTGGTGGAGGAAGAAACGGTTGGCGATCGCCATCCTGACAGCTTCGGCCGGATGACCGCCTTCCACGGCCAGATGGGCATGTTCACCCGCGCGCTGACCTATATCCTCAGCCATGGCGCGGACGGGCTGCGTCAGGTGGCCGAGGATGCGGTGCTCAACGCCAATTACGTGCTGCGCAGCCTTGAGGACGTGCTCGACGCGCCGTTCGGGGCGGCGGGGCCGTGTATGCATGAGGCGATCTTCTCCGATAAGGGCTTTGCGGAAGGCTTTTCGACGATCGACGCCGCCAAGGCGCTGATCGATGAGGGCTTCCACCCGATGACGATGTATTTCCCGCTCGTCGTCCATGGCGCGATGCTGGTCGAACCGACCGAGACGGAGAGCAAGGCCGCGCTTGATCAGTTCATCGGTGCGCTGCGATCGGTGGCGGAACGGGCGCGGGCGGGCGATCCCTCGCTGCGCACCGCACCGCATTTCGCCCCGCGCAGCCGGCTCGACGAAACGCTGGCGGCGCGTAAGCCGAAGCTGGTGTGGCGCGAGCCGGAAGCGACGGCGGTCGCGGCGGAATAACATACCCGTGTTTCGGCGCCGGCCCGTTTCGGGCTGGCGCCGGGGCGCGCTTCATGCCAACCCGTTCTTCTAAAAACAGGAGAGGGCAATGGCGGTCAGCACGCGCGTCACGGAGATGCTGGGGATCGAAAAGCCGATCATCCAGGCGGCGATGGGCTGGATCGCCCGCGCGCAATTATCCTCCGCCGTGTCCAATGCCGGCGGCATGGGGATTATCGAAACCTCCTCGGGCGAGCTGGACGCGGTGCGCGCGGAAATCGTGAAGATGCGCGCGCTGACCGACAGACCGTTCGGCGTGAACGTCGCGCAGGCGTTCGTCCGCGATCCCGACATCATCCGCTTCGTGATCGATCAAGGGGTGAAATTCGTCACTACTTCCGCCGGTGATCCGATGAAATATACCGCGATGCTGAAGGCCGCCGGGCTGACGGTGTTCCATGTCGTCCCCAACCTGACCGGCGCATTGCGCGCGGTGGAGGCGGGGGTGGACGGCCTGATCGTCGAGGGCGGCGAGGGCGGCGGGTTCAAGAACCCGAAGGACGTGTCCACCATGGCGCTGGTGCCGCAGGTGGTGGAGGCGGTGGACGTGCCGGTGGTCGCGGCCGGCGGGATCATGGACGGCAAGACGATGGCGGCGGCCTTCGCGCTCGGCGCGGAGGGCGTGCTGATGGGGACGCGCATCCTCTCCTCCGCCGAAAGCCCGGTGCATGACAACTGGAAACAGGCGATCATCGAGGCGGACGCGACCGATACCGTGTTCCTCAACCGCAAGGGGCCGGGGCCGGCGCTGCGGGCCTTGCGCACCGATCGCGCGACGCGGATCGCGGCGGAGGGGACAGGCAATATCTTCGGCGAGTTCGCCGATACGCGGAAGGTGTATTTCGATGGCGATCTGGAAGCCGGCATCGCGCTGACCGGGCAGGTCGCCGGGCGCATCCATGATGTGAAGCCGGTGGCGGAAATACTGGACGAGACGATGCGGGATTATGCCGCGGTGGTGGCGGGATTGCCGCGGGGGTAGGGCGCGAGGTCAGATCAATCCCACGCCGCCAATTCCGCCAGCCATGCCGCCGCCGTGCCGTCGCTTGGCGCGCGCCAGTCGCCGCGCGGGCTGAGCGCGCCGCCGGGGGACACCTTTGGCCCATTGGGCAGCGCCGACCGCTTGAACTGGCTGATGCGGAAGAAGCGGTGGAGGAATTTCTCCAGCCAGCCCCGAATCGTATCGAGGTCATAATCGACCCGCGCCGCCTCCGGTATGCCCTCCGGCCAGCGTCCGGCGGTGGCGTCGCGCCAGGCGTGCCACGCGAGGAACAGGATCTTGGACGGCGCGAGGCCGTAGCGGATCACATGATGCGCGAAGAAATCGTTCAGCGCATATGGCCCGATCCGCGCCTCGGTGCTTTGCATCGCGCCGCCGGCATCGGCGGGGACCAGTTCCGGGCTGATCTCGGTGGCGAGGATCGCTTCGAGCACCGCGTCGGTTTCGCGGTCATATTGGTCGGTGGCGATGCACCAGCGGATCAGGAACTGGATCAGCGTCTTGGGCACGCCGGCGTTGACGCCGTAATGGCTCATCTGGTCGCCCACGCCATAGGTGCACCAACCGAGCGCCAGTTCCGAAAGGTCGCCGGTGCCGACCACCATCCCGTCGCGCTGGTTGGCGAGACGGAACAGATAATCGGTGCGCAGCCCGGCCTGCACATTCTCGAACGTCACGTCATAGGCCGGCTCGCCGTTTGCGAACGGGTGGCGCATATCCTCCAGCATCCGGCGCGCGGCGGGGCGGATGTCGATCTCCTCCGCCGTGATGCCGAGCGCCTGCATCAGCTTCCACGCATTCGCCCTGGTGCCGTCGCTGGTGGCGAAGCCCGGCATGGTGAGGCCGAGGATATCGCCGCGCGGCCGCCCGAGCCGATCGAGCGCCTTGGCGGCGACGATCAGCGCATGGGTGGAATCGAGGCCGCCGGACACGCCGATCACCAGCCGTTTCGCGCCGGTCGCCTCCAGCCGCTTCGTCAGCCCCGCGACCTGAATGTTGAAGGCTTCGTAGCAATCCGCGTCGCGCTGTTCCGGCGTGTTCGGCACGAAGGGGAAGCGGCGCAGCGGGCGGCGCAGGTCGACATCCGCGAAATCCGGCTCATGCGCGAAGGCGATGCGGCGGAAGCGTGTTTCCGGGTGGCCGGCGAAGGCGGCGGCGTCGTTGAAGGTGCCGACGCGGTTGCGCTCCTGCGTCAGCCGCTCGCAATCCACGTCCGCGATGCACAATTCCGGCTCGCGCGCGAACCGCGCCGATTCCGCGAGGAGATCGCCAAGCTCATGGATCGTCGCCTGGCCATCCCATGCGAGATCGGTGGTGCTCTCGCCCGGCCCGCTCGCGGCGAAGACATAGGCGCAGATCGCGCGCGCCGATTGCGCGGCGGACAGCATCGCCCGCTCGCGCGCCTTGCCGATCGTGACGTTCGAGGCGGAAAGGTTGCAGCACACCAACGCGCCCGCCAATGCGCCTTGCGTGGAGGGCGGAGTGGGGGACCAATAATCCTCGCAGATTTCGGCGTGGAAGATGAAATGCGGCAGGTCGCTCGCGGCGAAGATCAGGTCCGCGCCGAACGGCACCTGCTCGTCCCCGATCGCGATCGTCAACCCGGCCAGCCCCGCGCCGGAGGCGAACCAGCGTTTCTCATAATATTCGCGGTAATTGGGCAGGAAGGTCTTGGGCACCACGCCCAGCACCCGCCCGCTCGCGATTGCCACCGCGCAATTGTAGAGCCGCCCGTTCCGCGCCAGCGCCGCGCCGACCAGCAGCACCGGGCGCAGATCGCGGGTCCCCTCCGCCACCCGCATCAGCGCGGCCAGGGTCGCCGCCTGCTGCGCCGATTGCAGGTGAAGGTCGTCGATCGCGTAGGAGGTGAGGCTAAGCTCCGGGAAAACGACGAGATCGACCGCCTGATCATGCGCCGCGCGCGCCAGCGCGATCGTCGCCTCCGTATTGGCGGCGGCATCGCCGACCGAGGCGTGCGGGGTGGCCGCCGCGACGCGCAGCAGCCGATGAGCGTGGATCGAGCGGAATGCCGGTTTCATATGCGCCGGACTTAGACGGCTTTGCGCGCCCGCGCCATGCTTCGGCGCTTCCCGCGATGATCCGAACGCTATATTAAGAACACCGATGGACGGCCCGGCAGGAAACGTGCGTAGGGTTGCGCGGCAATTCGCCGGATGCGGCGCATTGGGCGAGATGATGCTCGCGAAGGACTGGTCGGCCTCGCCGCTTGGCCCGATCGCGCATTGGCCGCCGGCCCTGGTCAATGCGATCAGCCTGATCCTCCCCGCCGCCGCGGAAATCGTGCTGTTCTGGGGGCCGGATTATGTCGCGCTCTATAACGAATCCTATGCGCTGACGATCGGCGGCGACCGGCACCCCACGGCGCTCGGCCGCCCGGCGCGCGAATCATGGGGCATATTGTGGAACGAGATCGAGCCGCTGCTCGCCCATGTCCGCGCGACCGGCGAAGCCTTCCACGCCAAGGATCGCCCGTTTCATACCGAGCGCGCCGGCCGCCGCGAGGAAGTGTTCTTCGACGTGTCCTATTCCCCCGTCCGGCTGGACGACGGCATGGTCGGCGGCGTGATGTGCATCGTTTCCGACACCACCGCACGGGTGCGCGCCGCCCGCGTGCTGGCGGACGATCGCGTGCGGCTGGCGCAGATGTTCGAGGAGGCGCCGGGCTTCATCGTCGTGCTGCGCGGGCCGGATCACATCTTCGAACTGGTCAACCGCGCCTTCCGCGACCTGATCGGGGAGCGCGAGGGCGGCATCCTCGGCCGCTCCGCGCGCGAGGTGCTGCCGGAGATCGAGACGCAGGGCTATCTGGCGTTGCTCGACGCGGTGTGGGCGAGCGGTGAGCCGTATCGCGCGATCGGCGCCGCAGCGCAGTTGCGCCGCCATCCCGGCGCGGCGGTGGAGACGCGCTACGTCGATTTCGTGTTCCAACCGTTGCTCGACGCCGCCGGGGCGGTGACAGGGGTGTTCGTGCAGGGCACCGACGTCACCGATCGCCACCGCGCCGAGCGCGCGCTGGCGCTGAGCCGCGAGTCGCTGGAGCTGGCGGCGGAGGCGGCGGGGATCGGCTCCTGGGACGTTCATCTGCCGGAGCGGAACGGCATGTGGTCCGATCGGGCCAAGGCGATCTTCGGCTATCCGGCCGATCATCCGATGACACTGGACGATTTCTACGCCCGGCTGCATCCCGACGACATGGCGGCCGTCCGCGCCGGGCTGGACGCGGCGGTGGACCCGGCGCGGCGCGAGCCGATCGATCTGGAATTCCGCGCGCGCCGCGCCGACAATAACGGCGACGTGCGCTGGATCGCGGCGACCGGGCGCGGCATTTTCGAGAACGGCCGCTGCGTGCGCGCGGCGGGTACGGTGATCGACATCACCCGCCGCCGGCGGGAGCGTGAGGCTTTGCGCGAGAGCGAGGCGCGGTTCCGCGATCTGGCGGATTCGCTGCCCGCGCTGATCTGGCAGAGCGATGAAAAGGGCGAGATCGTCTTCGCCAACCAGTTCTTCGAAGCCTTCCTCGGCCTGCCCCCGGCGGAAATCATCCGCGATGGCTGGACGCGGCTGTATCTGCCGGAGGATCGCGCGGCGATGGCCGCGATCCGTGCGCGCCTCGGCAGCGAGCGCAAGCCGAACGGCGGCGATCTTCGGATGACGACCGCGAGCGGCGAAGCGCGCTGGGTTCATGTCGAGGCCCGCCCGCGCATTATCCATGGCGCCTTTCGCGGCTTCATCTGCTGCGCGGTGGATGTGAGCGAGGCGCATCTGGCGGGCGAGGCGTCCGAGCGGCGCGTCGCCGAGCAGACGCGCGAATTGAGCGAGCAGATCGCCGAGCGCGAGCGCGTCGAGGCGGCGCTTCACCAGATGCAGCGGCTGGAGGCGGTAGGGCAATTGACCTCCGGCGTGGCGCATGATTTCAACAATCTGCTCACCGTGGTGCTCGGCAATGTCGCGATCCTCGAACGGACGCTGGGCGAGGTGGCCGACGCGGGGGCGCGTCAGCGGCTGGAGCATGTGCGCATGGCGGCGGAGCGCGGCGCGGCGCTGACGGCCCAACTGCTCGCTTTCTCGCGCCGTCAGCGGCTGGAGGCGAAGGTGGTGGAGTTGAACCACATGATCGCCGGGATGCGCGAATTGATGGAAAGCACGCTGGGCCGCGCGATCACCATCGATTTGCGGCTCGCGCCGGAATTGTGGTGCGCGCTGGTCGATCCCACGCAGTTCGAACTGGTCGTGCTCAATCTCGCGATCAACGCGCGCGACGCGATGGGCGCGGCGGGCGGTACGCTGACGGTCGCTACCGCCAATGTGACGTTGCGGGAACCCGCTTCCCCGGATGAGCCGATGGCGGGCGATTATGTGATGGTCTGCGTCTCCGACACGGGCGAGGGGATGAGCGCGGAGGTGCGCGCCCGCGTGTTCGAGCCTTTCTTCACCACCAAGGAGGTGGGGAAGGGATCGGGGC
>Ga0153956_1003019_pt1 | contig 11437 bp, 9 predicted proteins | sample TSFL040MetaG_FD_104704 | JGI IMG/M metagenome (GOLD analysis project Ga0153956, IMG submission 104704) | Attine ant fungus gardens microbial communities from Florida, USA - TSFL040 MetaG | ecosystem: Host-associated > Fungi > Mycelium > Unclassified | place: USA: Florida, Wekiwa Springs...
CAAGGTGAAAACCTCCTGGGCTCGGTTCACGATTTCGCAAACCGCAGAATCGCTGTTCAGGCGGACGAAAACGCCCCGGCCAGATGGCCGGGGCGCTCACCTTGGTGAATGATCCGGGTTAGCATCGCCCAGCGAACTCAGGCTCAAAGGGTGGGACTTACCTGCGAGGGACACCGTGATCGACCTAAGCTCAACTAGCCATTCTTCCTCCGATTCGACCGGTCTCTATCTCGGCGTCGATGCCCAGACCGGTGGCTCAGTCGAAGTCCCGACGGCCGCTGAGGCTCAATGGTCGACCCACTCGGCCGACCAAGCGCCAGACCTTCGGCGGCGAGCCTCAGAGATAGCGTCGGAAGACGGCGACTAAGCGACCTTCCTGCGCCACTCGACGGCACCCGGGCTCAACGTCACGGCTTGGATTCGACCAGCTTCTGCGAGTCGTCCGAGACGACTTCGTACTTCGGCGGTTTTCCAACCAGCTGCGCGGTACGCCTTCCGTCCGTGACCAACGCAATGCCCGCGTTGCACGCAATACCTACTCCTACTGACAATTTCGCCGCCCGTCGATCAAGCAGTCAACCTTAGATCAACGAGGAGACACTCCTCACACGATTGCCCGGTATTTGGTGGGTATTTGCAGGCAACCCTCGCACACTTACCACACAGGTGAAGCTATGCGAAGCGAGTTGGCCTTCGATCCCGCGACGCGCGTTGGCGAGGTGTGATCGATGTTGATGGCTGCGGGTTACTCGTCTTCGCCAGCGGCGGCGTCGGGGCTGGTGCCGTTGTCGGCGGCGCTCGGCTCGGCCTCTAGCTCGGGCTGATCGGCGGCGTCGGTGGGGGCGCTGTTGTCTTCGGACTCGACCACCAAGGCGACGGCGGAGACTCGGTCGTCGTCCTTGATGTTCATCACTTTCACGCCCTGGGTCGCGCGGCCGGTCTGGGAGATGCCTTCTACTCCGGTGCGCTGGACCATGCCGTTCTGGGAGATGAAGAGGAGGTCCTGGTGGGCGTTGACGATCAGGGCGCCGGCGAGGCCGCCCTTTTTCTCGGTCATCCGGATCGTCAGGACGCCTTTGGTGCCGCGCCCCTTCACCGGATAGTCGGAGACCGGGGTGCGCTTGCCGTAGCCGTTCTCGGTGACCACGAACAGTTCGGTGTCGTTGCGGGCGATGTCCATGGCGAGGACGCGGTTGTCTTTGCCTTTCACGTTCATGCCTTTGATGCCGCTGGTATCGCGGCCCATCGGCCGCAGCAGCTCCTCGGAGAAGCGGGCCGCATGGCCGGAGTGGGACACCATCAGGATGTCGTCTTCGCCTGAGGTGAGGCGGACCTGCACCAGTTCGTCGCCCGGGCGGACCTTGATCGCGATGATCCCATCCGCGCGCAGCGGCGTATTGTAGGAGAGGAATTCGGTCTTCTTGACCAGCCCCTCCGCCGTCGCGAAGACGAGGTAACGGTTCTCTTTGAAGTCCCGCGTCGGGATGACCGCCATGACTTTCTCGTCCTCGACCAGCGGCAGGACGTTGCGCAGGCTCGAGCCTTTCGAGGTCCGCGAGCCCTCCGGCAGTTCGTACACTTTCGTGCGGTACACCTTGCCGCGGTTGGTGAAGAACAGCAGGTAATCGTGGGTCGAGCTGATGTGGAGATGAGCGATGTAATCGTCATCTTTCATGTTCATCCCCATCACGCCGACGCCGCCGCGGTTCTGCTGACGGTAGGTCGCCAGCGGCAGCCGCTTGACGTACCCGGAGGCGGTGAGTGAGATAACCATCTGCTGGTCGGCGATCATGTCCTCGATCCCGACCTCACCCTCGAAGGCGGCCAGCTCGGTGCGCCGTTCGTCACCGTAGGCCTCGACGATTTCGGCAAGCTCGTCCTTGACCAGGCCCATCACGCGGGCCTCGTCGCCGAGGATCTCACGCAGTTCACCGATCCGCTCCATCAGGTCGGCGTGCTCGGCCCGGACTTTGTCGGCCTCGAGGGCGGTGAGGCGCTGGAGGCGCATGTCGAGGATCGCCTGCGACTGCTCGCGGGAGAGCTCGAACTGGTCTATCAGGCCCTGGCGCGCGGCGTCCGGGTCGGTCGAGGACCGGATCAGTTTGATCACCGCGTCGAGGTTGTCGAGCGCGACCAAGAGGCCCTCCAAGATGTGGGCCCGAGCCTCGGCGCGACGCAGTTCGTACTGGGTCCGGCGGGTGACGACCTCGCGCTGATGGTCGACGTAGTACTTGATCAGCTCGCGGAGTTTGAGGGTTTTCGGCACCCCGTCGACCAGCGCCACCATGTTGGCGCCGAAGGTCGACTGCATCGCGGTTTTTTTGTAGAGGTTGTTGAGGACGACTTCGCCGGCGGGCCGCCGCGTTTGAGCTCGATGACGAGGCGCATGCCGCGTTCGTCGGTCTCGTCGCGGATGTCGGAGATGCCGTCGAGTTTTTTGTTGCGGACGAGGTCGGCGATCTTCGCGACCAGGCCGTTTTCACCGAGCTTCTTCACCGTGAACGGCAGCTCGGTGACGACGATCGCCTCCTTGCCCCCTTTCAGCGGCTCGACGTGAGCGCGGGCGCGGACTTTGATGCTGCCGCGGCCGGTTTCGTAGGCGGTGCGGATGCCCTCGCGGCTCATCAGGCCGCCGCCGGGGAAGTCTGGGCCCTTGATGTGGGTCATCAACCCGTCAAGGTCGATCTCGGGGTCGTCGATGTAGGCCATCACGGCGGCGGATATCTCGCGCAGGTTGTGCGGCGGGATGTTCGTCGCCATGCCGACGGCGATGCCCGACGTACCGTTGACCAGAAGGTTCGGGAAGCGGGACGGTAGGACCAGCGGTTCCTGGTTCTCTTCGTCGTAGTTGGGTCCGAAGTCGACGGTGTCGGCGTCGATGTCGCGCAGCATCTCGGTCGCGATGCGCGCCATCCGCGCCTCCGTGTACCGCATCGCCGCGGCCGGGTCTTCGTCGATCGAGCCGAAGTTGCCCTGGCCGTCGACCAGCATGTAGCGCAGGGAGAAGTCCTGCGCCATCCGCACGAGGGTGTCATAGATCGCCGAGTCACCGTGCGGGTGGTACTTGCCCATCACCTCGCCGACGATGAAGGCGCACTTGCGGTACGGGCGGGTCGGCTGCAGACCCAGGTCGTGCATCGAGTAGAGCACCCGACGGTGGACCGGCTTCAACCCGTCCCGCACGTCCGGCAGCGCGCGGCCGACGATCACGCTCATCGCGTAATCGAGGTACGACGACCGCATCTCCTGCTCGAGACCGCGGTCTTCGATGTTGCCCGTGAGCGCCTCCAGTGCCACTAGTGCACCTCCGTTTTCACACTGTTCGCTTTCACACCATCACCAATAACCGCCGACCCCCTTGCCAATGAACCCCACGCATGGGTGCGAAAACCAAGCAGCTCGGCGGACGCAGGGAGTGAGGGGAGGTGAGCGCACTTAAAGTGCGTGATCCGACCCGAACGACTGAGGACTCCGAGATGCGCCGGTTTGCAGCGCCCGCGCCTAGACATCGAGGAACTTAACCTCTTTGGCGTGGGTCTCGATGAAGTCCCTACGCGGCGCGACCTGGTCGCCCATCAGCATCGAGAAGATGCGGTCGGCGGCGGTCGCGTCTTCCAGGGTCACCCTGGCCAAGGTGCGGGTCGCCGGGTCCATCGTCGTCTCGCGCAGCTGTTTCGGGTTCATCTCGCCCAGGCCCTTGAACCGGGTGATGTGAGCGCCGGAGCGCGCCAGCTCCAGCACCGCGCCGCGCAGGGTCTGGAAGGAGAGCGCCACGGTTTCTTTCTCACCGCGTTTCACCTTGAACGCCGGGCGGCCGACCTGTTTCAGCAGGGCGGCATGGACCTCGGAGAATTTGCGGTACTCGTTGTCTTCGAACAGCTCACGCGGCAGTCGGTGGGTCCGGGCCAGGCCGGAGCTCCGGGCGATCGCCTTGACCACGAGCAGGTCGTCGGTCGCGCTCATTACCTCGGTGTCGAACGGCTCGCCCTCCGGCGCCTCGCGTTCGAGCAGCGCCTTCGCCGCCGCAAGCGTGGCGACGCCCTCGTCGAGCAGCGTCGACTCCTCGAGGAAGCGCACCACCTCGTGGCCGTAATCGGCCTGCAGGGATGAACCCCAGCCCTCGTACTCTTTCGAGCGACGGATGTAGGCCTGCCAGCGACTCGGGGTGAGTTTGCGGCTCTCCCCCGTCGCGTCGATCAGCTCGAACTGCTCGAGCTTGTCGCGCAGCAGCAGCTCTTCCAGTTCGGACTCGCGCTCCAGGTAGGTCTCCTGGTTGCCCTGTTTCACGCGGTAGAGCGGCGGTTTCGCGATGTACACGTACCCGCTCTCGATCAGCTCCGGCATCTGCCGGTAGAGGAAGGTGAGCACCAAGGTGCGGATGTGGGCGCCGTCGACATCGGCGTCGGTCGCCATCACGATCTTGTGGTACCGGGCCTCCTCGATGTTGAACTCGTCGTGGACGCCGGTGCCGATCGCGGTGATCAGCGCCTGCACCTCGTTGTTGGCGAGGACTTTGTCGATCCGGCTCTTCTCGACGTTGATGATCTTGCCGCGCAGCGGCAGCACCGCCTGGGTCGACCGATCACGGGCCTGCTTCGCCGAACCGCCGGCGGAGTCACCCTCGACCACGAAGATCTCGGCCAGGCTCGGGTCCTTCACCGTGCAGTCGGCGAGCTTGCCCGGCAGGGTCGAGTTCTCCAGTGCCGACTTGCGGGTCAGGTCGCGCGCTTTGCGCGCCGCCGAGCGGGCGCGGGCCGCGTCGATCGCCTTGGAGATGATCCGTCGCGCCTCCGGCGGGTTCTCGTCGAGGAACTCGGCCAGTTTGCGGTTGACCGTCTCCTCGACCAGGCTTTTGATCGGGGGGTTGCCGAGTTTGGTCTTGGTCTGACCCTCGAACTGCGGGTCGTGCAGCTTCACCGAGATGACCGCGGTCAGACCCTCGCGCACGTCCTCGCCGGCGAGGTTGTCGTCCTTCTCTTTCAGCAGGCCTTTGTTCCGCGCGTAAGCGTTGAGGGTGCGGGTGAGCGCGCCGCGGAAACCTGACAAGTGCGTGCCGCCCTCGTGGGTGTTGATGTTGTTGGCGAAGCTGAAGATCGACTCCTGATAGGAGTTGTTCCACTGCATCGCGACCTCGACTTCGCCGTCCTCTTTTTCACCTTCGAAGAAGATCGGCTTTTTGTTGATCACCTCTTTGTTCTCGTTGAGGTGGGTGACGAAGTCCTCGATGCCGCCGTCGTACTGGAACTCGACCGCCTGGCCCTCGCCGCGCTCGTCGGTCAGTGAGATCTTCAGGCCGCGGGTGAGGAACGCCGTCTCCCGCATCCGCTCGGCGAGCGTCGCGAAGTCGTACTCGATCTCTTCGAAGATTTCGAGGTCCGGCAGGAAGGTGATCTCGGTCCCGTGGTCGTCGGTCGCCGCGCCCTTCTCAAGTTTGGTCTGCGGTTTGCCGCGCTCGTAGTCCTGCTCCCAGACCGCGCCGTCGGTTTCGATCTTCAGGTGCAGGCGCTCCGAGAGCGCGTTGACCACGGAGGAGCCGACGCCGTGGAGGCCGCCGGAGACCTTGTAGCCGCCACCGTCCCCGAACTTGCCGCCCGCGTGCAGGACGGTGAGGACGACTTCCGCCGCCGGACGATTCTCTTTCTCCATGATCCCGACCGGGATGCCGCGACCGTTGTCCGCCACCGTGACGCTGTTGTCCGGGTGGATGACGATCGTGACCGTGTCGCAATAGCCGGCGAGAGCCTCGTCGACGGAGTTGTCGACGATCTCGTACACCAGATGGTGCAGCCCGCGGGGACCGGTCGAGCCGATGTACATCCCGGGGCGTTTGCGGACGGCTTCGAGACCCTCGAGCACCGTGATGTCCGCGGCGCCGTAGGAGGCGTCGGCTTTGGCTTTTTTCTCAGGCAAAGAGATCCTTCCGATTGACACAAAAAGCCCCGACGCAGGGAGGTTCTCTCCAAGACCGGTCGGGGCAAAGGCGAGTTGCCATAAGAATACCAGTTCGAGGGGCCGGCCCCAAGCGCGACGAGTGCCAAATTACCTGCAAATCCTGCATAAAGAGTGTCTGATCATGATCCTCTCGCGACCCGGAACCTGAGCGCCTCCGGAGCCCTCTCCCCCAGGCGCTCCCGAAGTTTCTCCAGAAGCTGGATTTGCATGAGGTCCAACTGCTGGGTCCACATCGCATCCGAGCACTCGACCGTCACCGTTCCGGCGCGTTCTGAGGTCGGCTTCGCGACCTTGGCGATGTCCTCGCCGACGGCTTGGGCCCAGATCGCCTGCACCGCCGCGAGCCCCGTCTTCGGCGCGACCTGGTCGCGCACCACGCGAAACGCCTCGCCGGCCGGACGCGGCGCGCGCCGGCGCGTCATGCCGCCTCCGCGTCGGAGCCGCCCAGGCCCTCGACCACCCCGGGACTCGGCATCCGCACCATCGCCTCACGCGCCGCGGGCGGCAGCGACTCTTCGTCGGCGGCGGTGATCAGCGTCTGCCCACCGGCCGCGAGGCGGGCCACGAGCCGCTCGCGCCGCCCCGGGTCGAGCTCGCTCATCACGTCGTCCAGCAGCAGCAGCGGGGTGACGCGCCGGGCCTCCAGCAGTGCCTCGCGCTCGGCGAACAGCAGGGCGAGCAGGCCGGCCCGCTGCTGTCCCTGCGACCCGTATTTGCGCAGCGCCCGCCCGTCGACGCTCAGCTTCACCTCGTCGAGGTGGGGGCCCCAGGAGCTGCGCCCCAATTTGAGGTCGGCATCGCGGCGCTCGCCCAGGCCGGCGCGGATCTCGGCCGCATCGCCCGCTGCCCGCGGCGCGTAGGCGAGCCCACCGCCCTCGAGCCCCAGCTCGGCCAGCGCGGTAGCGAACGCGGGCGCCAGCTCGGCGATCGCCTCGGCCCTCGCCGCGACCAACGGCGCGGCGGCGGCGGCCAGTCCCGCGTCCCAGACGTCGAGGCCCTCCGGCGACCCGAAGCCGGCGGCGACCCGCGAGATCATCGCGTTGCGCTGGGCCAGCGCCTGGCCGAATTTCTTGCGCAGCTCGCCACGCGACGGCCAGCGGGCGGCGACGAAGCCGTCGAGATGGGCGCGTCGCTCCGCTGGCGGGCCCTTGACCAGGCTGAGCCGATCCGGCGCGAAGACCGCCACCGGCGGCCGCGAGCGCGCGATCGTCGCCGGGTCCGCGTTCGAGCCGTCGAGCAGGTGACGGCGCCCCTCGGTGCGACTCACCGACGCCAGCAGGCGCCGCTCGATCCCGTCGTCGTCGCGCACCGTCACCTCCGCCCGCGCCAGGCTCTCCCCGAACGGGATCAGGTCGCGGCGGTCGGAGGTGCGGAAGGAGCGCCCGGTGAGCGCGAAATAGAGCGCCTCGACCAGGTTCGTCTTGCCGACCCCGTTGGGACCGACGACGCTGGTGATCCCCGGCCCGAGCGGCACGCGGACGCGCTCGAGGCTGCGCAGCGGGCGGGCTTCGATCGCGGTGACGAGCACCGGCGCCCCACGCTCCCTAGGCCGCGGGATCCACGGTCTTAGACGTTGAGGCGGATCGGCATCACGAGATAACGGAAGTCTTCGTTGTCGACGGGCTGCATCAGACCCGGGCGCAGCGGCGAGATCAGTCGCAGCAGCACCTCGTCGCCGGCCACGCTTTCGATGCCCTCGCGCAGGTACTCGGGGTTGAAGCCGATCTCCATCGGCTCGCCCTCGAAGACGGCGGGCATCGTCTCGCGCGCGTCGCCGACGTCGGGCGTCTCCGCCGACACGGTCAGCTCGCCGGGCTCGAAGGAGAACCGCAGCGGCGCGTTGCGCTGGGCGAGCTGGCTGATCCGCCGCGCCACGTCGAGGAACTCCGACCGCGGCAGCCGCACGTCGTGCTCGTATGACTCCGGAAGAAGCTGGCGGAAGTTCGGGAACTGGCCCTCGATCAGCCGGGTGGTCAGGGTGATCGAGCCGGCCTCGAAGATCGCCTGGTTCGCCTGCAGCGTGATCGACGCCTCCTCGACCCCCTCGCCGGAGAGGATCCGCGCGAGCTCGCGCAGCGCCCGCGCCGGGATGTTCGCCTCGATCTCGCCGGAGAGCGGCGACTCGAGCTCGGTCCGCTTCACCGCCAGGCGATAGGAGTCGGTGGCGACCATCGTCATCTCGTTCCCCGAGGCGGTGACGAAGACGCCGGTCAGCACCGGACGCATGTCGTCGCGCGAGGCCGCGCGGGCGACGAGGTCGATGCTCTCGGCCAACGCGGCCGCCGGGATCTTGATCGGGTTGTCGGCCTCCTTGGGAGACGGCAGCTCCGGAAAGTCCCCGGACGGCAGCACCCGCAGGTGGAAGTTGGAGGTGCCGCTGCGGATCTCCACGTCGCGCTCCGCCTCGCGCGTCTCGATCTCCACCGTGTCGTCGGCGAGCGAGCGAGCGACGTCGGCAAGGAGCCGTCCGGGCAGAAGGATCGAACCGGCGTCTTCGACGGTCGCCTCTACTCCGGTGCGCAGGCTGAGATCACCGTCGGTCGCCGAGAGCGTCACCGAATTCTCGCCGGCCTCGATCAGGACGCCGGACAGGGCCTGGGTCGCGGCGCGGGTCGAGACGGCACGCGAGACGGTCGAAAGCTTGGAGACGAGTTCTTCGCGTTTGGTCGTGAGCTTCAAGTGATTGCCTTGTGGAGTTGGTTTAGAGGCTGTTGAAAAGCGGTGGGACGAAGACTATTCGGCGTGGTGATGCGGGAAGCGGCCTGGGGACGAGCCTGTGGACGGCCGTGGATTCTTACAGTGGCGGCGGCGCCCGTGACCAGTTGCCCTCATCAGCCGGCGGCGGGGTTGTGGATTGCTGTGCGTAACTCGGCGACCTTCTCGGTCAGCGCGTCGTCCTCGCCGAGGCTGGCTTCGATGCGCCGCAGGCTGTTCAGGACGGTGGAGTGATCGCGGCCGCCGTAGAGCCGGCCGATCTGCGGGAGCGAGAGGTCGGTGAGCTCCCGGGTCAGGTAGATCGCGACCTGGCGGGCGCGCAGCGGGGTGGCGGCGCGGCTGGACCCGATCAGCTCGGCGCGGGAGATGCCGAAGCGTTCGGCGACCTGCTGCTGGATCTCCTCGACCGACGTGGCCTGAGCGGTGCGCGCGTTGCCCTTGGGGATGACCTCCGCGATCAGCTCGGAGCTGAGCGGCTTGGCGAGCAGCGAGGCGTGGGCGATCACCCGGGTCAGCGCGCCGTGCAGCTGGCGGACGTTGGCGTCGATCCGGTCGGCGAGCTCACGCAGGGCGCCTGCGTCGGCGATCTCGATCCCGGACTCCTCGACCAGGTGGCGCAGGACGGTGAGCCGGGTCGCCAGGTTCGGCGGTTCCACGGGGACCGTCAGGCCCCACTCGAAGCGGTCGCGGAGGCGGGAGGCGAGGGTCGAGAGCTCGCTCGGGATCCGGTCGGCGCTGAGGACCAGCTGGCTGCCGGACTCGTAAAGCGCATTGAAGGTGTGGAAGAACTCCTCTTCGGTGGCGGGCTTGCCCTCGAGGAACTGGACGTCGTCGATCAGCAGCACGTCGATGTCCCGATACCGGGTCTTGAAGGCCTCGGCGCCGGTGGAGCGCAGCGCGGTGACGAACTCGTTGGTGAACGACTCGGCGGTCGTGTACCGGACGCTCAGCCCGGGGGCGTTGTCGTGGAGGTAGTTGGCGATCGCCGCCAGCAGATGGGTCTTGCCGAGCCCGGGAGGGCCGTGGAGGAAGAGCGGGTTGTAAGCCTCCGACGGCGCCTCCGCGACCGCCAGCGCCGCACCGTGGGCGAGGCGGTTGCCGGGGCCGATGACGAAGCGCTCGAAGGTGTAGCTCGGGTTCAGATCGGGCCCGGGGGTGGCGTCCTGGAGCGACTCGCGCGGCGCGGCGAAGCTGACCTGCTGCAAGTCCGCGCCCATCTCGGCGAGGGCGGCGGCGATCAGCGACGAGTAGCGGCGCTCGGCCCAGGCCCGGATCCCCTCCGGGGCCTTCAGGTAGATCGTGTCGGAGTCGGCGCCGACGGCTTCGAGCGGCTCCAGCCAGAGCCTGTAGGTCGACTCGGGAACCGATTTCGCCAGCCTTTCCTGGGTCGCTCGCCAGAGGCTTTCGATGTCGGTTGTGTGGGAGTCGTCAGGCACGGGGGGCGGCGACGATAGCGCCGTCATTTGCTGGGGGAACCCGACCACCCGCAATTGGCGGGGAAAAGATTTCTCCCGTGTCCCTATACTCCCCGCGGCAATGAAGCGCACTTATCAGCCCAAGAAGCGGAAGCGGGCGAAGACCCACGGTTTCCGCGCCCGCATGAGCACCCGCGGTGGCCGCGCCGTCCTTTCGCGTCGCCGGCGCAAAGGTCGGAAGCGCCTCACCCCCTGAGCGCCGTGGCCGGTGACGCCCACCCTCTCTGGCTTGACCTCGCCGCGGCCGCCTGTGTCCTCGACCGCTCGACGTGGTTCTGCCACGCCTTCGGGTCTGCGTCCTTGCCGGCCACGACGATGCCTGCGCCAGAACCGGGCGCGCATCGCCGGCCACGGCGCTAGATGCCGCCATCGAAGCGCCGTCGACTCTCGCGCAGCGGCGAGTTCGACCGCGTCTATCGCGATGGCTCGTCGCATGCGACCCGCTACCTCGTCCTCTACACGTTTCCGCGTCGCGATGAGGAGCGCGAAGAGGTGAGGCTCGGCGTGTCCGTGTCCCGCAAGGTGGGTGGAGCGGTGGACCGCAACAAGGTCAAGCGCACCCTGCGCGAAGCCTTCTGGTCGCTCTCCGATCGCCTGCCGGACAAGCATGACTTCGTAATCGTCGCCCGCGCGGACATCGGCGGGTTGATCGAGAAGGAAGGGACGGCCGGCGTCACCAAATCGCTCGAAGAGGCGATGGACGCCAGTTTTGGCGGAGGGCGTTCCACGTGAAACGCTCCAGCGATGCCCCGTCCTCCCCGTTCCACGTGAAACGCGTCGCGCTCGCTCCCGTGCGGGCCTATCAGCGCTGGATCTCCCCGAGCCGCCCCCGCCGCTGCAAGTACGAGCCGACCTGCTCGGCCTACGCGGTCGAGGCGGTCGAGCGCTTCGGCGTGATCCGCGGCTTCATCCTCGCGGCCTACCGCCTGGTGCGGTGCAACCCGTTCAGCCACGGCGGCTTCGATCCGGTGCCGGACCGCTTCACCCTGCGCGGCCTGGGCCACATCCACCCGGCCGACTACCACGGTGAGGCCCACTCGTGATGGTCCCGGACGCGAACATCCTGCAGCCGCTGATCGACGTCGCGAACGCGGTCCTCAAGTTCTTCCACGACAACGTCGGCCTCTCCTGGGGCCTCTCGATCGTCGCCATCACGGTCTGCACCCGGGCGATCCTGATCCCGCTCACCTACAAACAGCTCAAAGGCATGCGGGCTCTGCAGGCACTCCAGCCGCAGATGAAAGAGATCCAGGAGAAATACAAAAACGACAAACAGCGCATGCAGCAGGAAATGA
>Ga0153956_1003020_pt1 | contig 11434 bp, 8 predicted proteins | sample TSFL040MetaG_FD_104704 | JGI IMG/M metagenome (GOLD analysis project Ga0153956, IMG submission 104704) | Attine ant fungus gardens microbial communities from Florida, USA - TSFL040 MetaG | ecosystem: Host-associated > Fungi > Mycelium > Unclassified | place: USA: Florida, Wekiwa Springs...
CAGCGGCCCTGCCGTTCGGTGCCGCCATAGAGCTCGTAAATCGTCTCCGGCCCGAGCCAGGCGATCCATTCCTCCTTCAGCCATTGCGGCATCGGCGCCGCCATATGGAAGACGGTCTTGAGGCTGGAGAGATCGTACGACGCGCGGACGGAAGCCGGCAGCGACCAGATGCGATGCATCATGGTCGGGACGAAGTTGACCCATTCGACGCGCTGCGCCGCGATCAGGCGGAGCGTTTCCTCGGCGTCGAACTTCACCATGCCGGTGAGGCGGCCGCCGGTGAACAGCGCGTAGTGGGACACGATGAACGGCGCATTGTGATAGAGCGGGCCGGGATTGAGCACCGATGCGCCCCTGGGCATGCGCAGCGGCGGCTCTGCCGCGGTATCCGTCACGGCGGGAAGATGATCGAGGATCACCTTGGGGCGTCCCGTCGAGCCGCCGGACGTCATGGCCTTCCAATAGCGCGCGACCGGCGCGGTCAGCGGCTCGTCGGAGAAGCCGTCAGGCGTGAAATTCGCCGGCAGCGATACCGGTGCGTTCCAGTCGGCTTCCCCGCCGACGACCAGCGACGGCTTGAGGATGTCGAGCACGGCGGCGGCTTCGCCGCGCGGCAGCCGCCACGACAGCGATGTCGGCGTAGCTCCGCATTTCCATACCGCGAAGGTGGTTTCGAACAATTCGTTGCCGTTGGGCAGGCCGATGGCGACGAAGTCGCCGGGCTTCACGCCCTTGGCGACAAAGGCGCGGGCGCGGCGATTGGCCCGGCGTTCCAGTTGCTCCCAGGTCAGCGTGTCGGCGCCATGGCTGATCGCGACGGTGCCTTCGGGTTTGCGTTCGGCATACCAGCGCGGCACGTCCGCCAGGGGAATGAGCATTGCGTTTCTCCAAACCGTCGCGCTTCTTCAGGAGCGCTGTCATGATGGTTCCGCGATGGTAGCGCTGAAAAGCGGCCGCACCAGTGCCGTTCGGCATCCGGTGCGACCGTTGTCTTTGTCGGCGGCTGATTACAGCGTCAGTTCATGCCGGCCGACCACCATCCAGTGAACTTCGTCGGGGCCGTCGGCAAACCGCAGATGGCGCACATCGGTGTACAGTTCGGCGAGCGGGGTCCATTGCGAGATGCCGGTGGCGCCGTGCATCTGGATGGCCTGGTCGATGATCTTGCAGGCGCGCTCCGGCACCATGGCCTTGACCATGCTGACCCACACCCGTGCTTCCTTGTTGCCGAGTACGTCCATGGCCTTGGCGGCCTTCAGCACCATCAGCCGCATCGCCTCGATCTCGCAGCGTGCCTGGGCGATGATCTGCAGGTTGCCGCCGAGATGTGCGATCTTCTTGCCGAAGGCTTCGCGCGTCAGTCCGCGGGCGACCATCATGTCGAGCGCCTTCTCGGCCTTGCCGATGGTGCGCATGCAGTGATGGATGCGGCCCGGGCCGAGACGGAGCTGCGAGATTTCGAAGCCGCGTCCCTCGCCGAGCAGGATGTTTTCCTTCGGCACGCGCACGTCGTTGAAGCGCATATGCATATGCCCGCGCGGCGCATGATCGTGGCCGAACACATGCATCGGGCCGATGACCTCAACGCCGGGCGTGTTCACGGGAACGAGGATCTGCGACTGCTGCTTGCTGGGCGCCGCATCGGGATTGGTCTTGACCATCGCGATCATGATCTTGCAGCGGGGATCTCCGAGACCGGAGATGTAGTATTTCTCGCCGTTGATTACCCACTCGTCGCCGACGAGCTTGGCGGTGGTCGAGATGTTCTTGGCGTCGGAGGAGGCGACGTTCGGCTCCGTCATCGCATAGGCCGAGCGGATTTCACCCGCCAGCAGCGGCTTCAGCCATTTCTCCTTTTGCGCCGGCGTGCCGACGCGCTCCAGCACTTCCATATTGCCGGTGTCGGGGGCGGAGCAGTTCATCGTCTCCGACGCCAGCGGATTCTTGCCGAGCTCGGCGGCGATATAGGCGTAGTCGAGATTGTTCAGGCCCTCGCCGGTGTCGGAGTCGGGCAGGAAAAAGTTCCATAGACCTTCTTCGCGCGCCTTGTTCTTCGCTTTGCCGAGGATGTCGAGCTGTTCCGGCGTAAGCGACCAGCGGTCGGTCTTCTTTTCGCCGGCGCGATAGAATTCGACCGACATCGGCTCGACCGTGGTCGCAATGAATTTGCGGACATGGTCGTAGAGCGGCCGGACCTGCTCAGACATGCGCAGGTCGTTCAGCGCATCTTCGGGAGCCAGCGTATAGGGCGTCTGGCGGGGCGCATAGGCAATCTTCATCGTCGTCGTTCTCCCGTTTCCTTTATCGATGTGTCCGACCATCTCGCATGGATGATTGTGGGATCGTTATAGACAGCAAGCTGCGTTGTCGTCTCCGCTGTTATGCGCAACCGCGGTCGGCAAGAATGATGAGGTGCCGCCGGGGTATCCGCTCGCCCGCGCGCGTCCGCCGAGCGGAGACGGTACGTCGCGTGTGCGTTCAGCGGAGTTATGCGACCCGCTGTCGCAGCATTGCATAAAAACGCGTGCAAATACGGTGTTTCGGCGTGGGGCGTCACGCTTGCGCTCCGGTCGCAGTTTACATTCCAATTTTCGAAGGGTTAGAATGTTGCCGTCAAGAAGCGGGATGCATGCATCAACAGGCTTCAAAGGGTGGAAGCATGGCTCTAATAGGCATCTGGAACCTGTTAGAAAGACCGGTATGCGCGCGTGACGCGCCTGTCTGCGGTCTTTGCGGCGCTGCGATTTATCAATTCCAGCACGCGGAACATGTGCTGCGCAGTTCTTGTCATCAGGAGGCACGACGCTGATGCGTGCTTATGCAGCCCGTCGCCTGCTGGCATTGATCCCCACCATCTTCTTCGCCAGCCTCATCGTCTTCATCACACTGCGTCTCGTGCCGGGCGATGTGATTGACCTCATGATGTCGCAAAACGATATCTCGGCCGGTGCGAAGGATCGCGCGCAGCTCGAAGCTGCGCTCGGCCTCAACACGCCGATCTACATCCAGTATTTCCGCTGGATCGGCGGCGTGCTGCACGGCGATCTCGGTCAGTCGCTATGGCAGGGCACGCCTGTGCTCGACCAAATTCTGAGCCGTCTGCCGGTGACGTTCGGTCTCGGCTTTATGGCGATTCTCATCGGTCTCATTATCGCGATCCCGATCGGCGTCTATTCGGCGCTGCGTCAGGATACGATAGGAGACTATGTCATGCGGTCGCTGTCGATCCTGATGCTGGCGGTGCCGGCATTCTGGACCGGGACGATGGTGATGGTATTTCCCGCGATCTGGTGGGGATGGTCGCCCGATCTGAATTACGTTCCGTTCTCGGCCGATCCGATTACGGCTTTGCAGCATATGTTTCTGCCTGCGCTCATTCTCGGAATGTCGCTGTCGGCAGTCACGATGCGAATGATGCGCACGATGATGCTCGAAGTGCTGCGTCAGGATTACATCCGCACCGCGTGGGCCAAGGGACTCAATGAGCGGACCATCGTGATGCGGCATGCGTTACGCAACGCTCTGATCCCGGTCGTCACGCTGGTCGGGATCCAGGCGCCCCTGGTGATCGGCGGCGCCGTCATCATCGAGCAGATTTTCGTGATCCCCGGCATGGGCATGCTGTTGCTGGAAGGCGTCACCCAGCGCGATTATCCGATCGTCGCCGGCGTGTTCCTGGTGGTCGGTCTGGCCGTGATGGTGATCAACCTGATCGTCGATCTCAGCTACGGCCTGCTCGACCCGAAGGTGAGGTATCGCTGATGACCGTTGCAACCGACACGTCTGTCGCCAGGGCTCCCCGACGCCGCTCGCCGGTTCTGGCCTTCGTCGGCCGGTTGTTCCGTGAAAAACCGCTTGGCGCAGCCGGTGCCGTCATTTTCCTGCTGTTTCTGTTCTGCGGCCTGTTTGCGGACTTTCTGGCCCCTTACGGCTACAATCAGATCAGCCCGCTGAACCGGATGAAGCCGCCATCTCTGCAGTTCCCGTTCGGCACCGATAATCTCGGCCGCGATGTGCTGTCGCGCTGCCTGTATGGCGCGCAGCTTTCCGTCATCATCGGCTTTTGCGCGGCCGGACTCGCTACCTTCATTTCGGTCCTGATCGGCATTCTGTCGGGCTATCTCGGCGGGCGCTTCGACATGATCATGCAGCGGCTCGTCGATGCGTGGATGAGCTTTCCCGATCTGGTGGTGCTGATCGTCGTGGTGTCGGTGGTTGGTCCCGGTCTGGTGCCGATCATCTGCATTCTCGGATTGCTGCTCGGCATCAGCGGTTCGCGCATCATTCGCGGCGCCACCATCTCGGTGCGCGAGAACATGTATGTGAACGCCGCCCAGTCGATGGGGGCGACGCTGCCGCGTATCCTGATGCGTCACATCCTGCCGAATGTGATTCCACCGATCATCATCCTGTTCACGACACGTGTCGGCTTCGTGATCCTTGCGGAGTCGGGGCTGTCATTCCTCGGTCTCGGCGTGCCGCCGCCGGCGCCGACCTGGGGCGGCATGCTGTCGGGCAGCGGCCGCACCTACATGCTGCAGGGGCCGTGGCTGGCGCTGGCGCCGGGGCTGTGCCTGACGATAGTCGTCTATGCCACCAACGTTTTCGGAGATGCGTTGCGGGATCTTCTTGATCCGCGCATGCGCGGATCGCGCTGATCCGGCGATCCATCAAAGAACCACATCGACGGCCGGGAAGGGCGCGGTGATGAACAAAAGGGAGATGACGGTGAGTGGAATTCCGGTAAAGCGCACATTGACGGCGCGGCTGCTTGCGACCGCGATGACGGTCGCGGTGACGTTCGGTGCATCATCCGCGGTGCGGGCGGATGAGAAGCCGCAATACGGCGGCACCCTTCAGGTGGCGACCGTCAATCGCGCTCTGAATGTGCTGACATGGGATCCGGCCGACTGGAACTGGAAGGTCAACCATGACACCGGCCAGTTCTATGAACAGCTGTTCGCGGCCGATCTTTCGAAATCTCGGCGCAACGGCGGTAAATATCCATTCTATGCGGATGCCTGGCTTCCGTCCGATGCGATGCGCGGCGAGCTTGCTGAAAGCTGGGAGTTCAAGGAAAATCCGCTGCGCCTTGAGGTCAAGCTGCGCAAGGGGATCATGTTTCCCGACAAGCCCGGCGTGATGGCATCGCGCGAGCTGGTGGCTGATGACGTCGTGTACAGCTATACGCGACTCGACAAGAGCCCGAAGAAGATCCCGACCTATTTCGATTTCATCGAGAAAGTCGAAGCCACCGACAAATACACGGTCGTCTTCACGCTGAAATCCTACAATGCCGAATGGGACTATCGTTTCGGGTGGGGCTATTATTCCGGCATCACGCCCAAGGAAGTGGTCGAGGCGGGGGCCAACAACTGGAAGAATCTCAACGGCACCGGCCCGTTTCTGCTGACCGACCACGTTCAGGGCAACCAGAACACCTATTCGCGAAACCCGATCTATTGGGACAAGGAAAAGATCGGCGGCGAAGAATACAAGCTGCCGTTTGTCGACAAGCTCATCTATCGCAACATCAAGGATGAGGCGACGGTGACGACGGCGCTGCGGACCGGGAAGCTGGATATCGTCGAGCCGATCCGCTGGACCGATATGGAGGAGCTGAAAAAGAGCGTACCGCAGCTCAAATGGTCGAAGTGGCTGTCGATGAACGGTCAGTTCCTCGCCATGCGCGTGGATACCAAGCCGTTCGACGATATTCGCGTCCGTCGCGCGCTCAATCTCGCCGTGAACAAGCAGGAGATCGTCAAGTCCTACTATAACGGCCATGCCGAGCTGTTCTCCTATCCGCAGCATCCGGACTATGACGGCTATTATGAACCGCTCGATGCGATGCCCGACTCGGTGAAGGAACTGTTCACCTACAATCCCGAGAAGGCGAAGAAGCTGCTGGCGGAAGCCGGTCTGGCGAAAGGATTCACCTTCAAGGTCCAGGTCTGCAGCTGTCAGGCCGATCATCTCGAATTGTTGCCGCTGATCGGCGCTTACCTTGAGCAGGTCGGCGTCAAGATCGAGATTCAGACGATGGAGTACGGGGCCTTCCTGTCGGCGATGACGTCGAAAACCAATGCGCCCGGCTACATGATGAACAACGGCCACACCAATCCGACCACGACGATCCGCAAGAGCTTCGTCACCGGGCAGACCTGGAATCCGTCACACTATGCCGATCCGGCTTTCGACAAGAAAATGGAGACTGCCTACCAGGAGCGCGACGAAAGCAAGCGCAAGACGATGCTGAAGGAGATGACGATCGAGATTCTCGACAAGGCTCCGTATATCTGGCTGCCGACCCCCTATGTTTACACAGCCTGGTGGCCGTGGGTGAAGAACTATGCCGGCGAGCTGCGAGCCGGTGCCGTCCGTCCGGGACCGATCTATGCCCGGATCTGGATCGATCAGGAGATGAAGAAGAAGATGGGCTTCTGACCTCTGCATTCATGTTCCGCGCCCCGATCGTCGCACGCATATGGCATCGGGGCGCGGGCTCCTATCTTCGGTCGCATTTCAAGGAAGACGCGAGTGCCTGAGCTCCTCCTCGATCCCAACGACACATCGGCAAAGCGCACATCCGGTGATAACGCGCATAACGAGGCTGTGCCCGAAGGAGGTCCGCTGCTTGAGGTCCGTGACCTCGCCGTCGAGTTCGGTACCGGCCGCGGCGCGCTGCGCGCCGTGGACAAGGTATCGTTCTCCGTCTTTCCCGGCGAAACTCTGGCGATCGTCGGAGAAAGCGGTTCCGGCAAGAGCGTCACGGCGCTGTCGTTGCTGCAACTCGTTCCATCGCCGCCCAGCCGTGTGAAGTCGGGCGAAATTCTGTTCGACGGCCGCGATCTGCTGAAACTGTCGAGCAAAGACATGCGTGCGATCCGCGGCAACGAGATCGCGATGATTTTTCAGGAGCCGATGTCGTCGCTCAATCCCTCATTGACTGTCGGACTGCAGATCGCCGAACCGATGGAATTGCATCACGGTCTGAGCTGGAAGAAAGCGATCGCCAGAGCCGGCGAGTTGCTGAAGCGTGTCCGCATCCCCGATGCTGAAAAGCGCGTGACGGCCTATCCGCATCAGTTCTCCGGCGGCATGCGGCAGCGTGCGATGATTGCCATGGCCCTTGCATGCAAACCGAAGCTGATCGTAGCCGACGAGCCGACGACGGCACTGGACGTCACCGTACAGGCGCAAATTCTCGCATTGCTCAAAGACCTTACGCGGGAAACCAAGGCTGCGCTCGTGCTTATCACCCATGATCTCGGTGTTGTCGCGCGATATGCCGATCGCGTCTGCGTGATGTATGCGGGGCGCATCGTGGAGAGCGGCACTGCGCGCGAAATCTATGAGACCCCGCGTCACCCTTACACGCTCGGTCTGATGGCTTCGATCCCGCGGCTGGATCAGGATACCCAGCAGCGTCTCGTGCCGATCGAGGGACAGCCGCCCGACTTGTCAGCACTGCCGCGGGGCTGTGCATTCCAGACCCGCTGCCGCTATGTCAGCGACCGTTGCCGGCAACAGGCGCCGGAACTTGAACATATCGAGGGGCAACATTTCCGGGCGTGTTTCGCCGATGTGAAAGGAGGCGCCGATGCCCCCGAAATCTGAGGCGAGCGAGCCGATCCTTAAAGTCAGCGGCCTGAAAGTTCACTTCCCGCAATACAAAGGTGTCGTCGTCCGCAAGCAGGTCGGCAGCGTGCGGGCGGTCGATGGCGTGTCGTTCGAGGTGGGCAAGGGTGAGACGCTGGGGCTTGTCGGTGAGTCCGGCTGCGGCAAATCCACGACCGGCCTTGCCGTGCTGCGGATGACGCCGATCACCGACGGCAAGGTGGAGTTCGAGGGCAAGGACATTGCGAACTACAGTGCCGGCGCCATGCGCGCGGTTCGGCGCCGCATTCAGATGGTGTATCAGGACCCCTACGGATCGCTCAATCCGCGCATGAAGGTCGGTGACATCATCGGTGAGCCGCTGATCGTGCATGGTGTTGACACCGAACGCGACGTCTATCGTGCGCGCATTCAGGAGCTGCTGCGGCTGGTCGGATTGCGGCCGGATATGGCGGAGCGTTATCCGCACGAATTCTCCGGCGGGCAGCGGCAGCGCGTCTCCATCGCCCGCGCGGTGGCGCTCAATCCGGCGCTGGTGATCTGCGACGAGCCGGTATCGGCGCTCGATGTCTCGATCCAGGCGCAGGTCGTCAACCTGTTTCAGGAGCTGCAGGAACGGCTGGGGCTGTCCTATCTTTTCATCGCGCACGACCTTGCGGTGGTCCGTCATGTCAGCCATCGCATCGCGGTGATGTATCTCGGCCGGATTGTCGAGGTGGCGCCGCGCAACGAACTCTACAAGGCGCCGCTGCATCCCTATACCCAGGGATTGCTGGCCGCCGTGCCGATCCCGAATCCGTCGGCCGAGGCATTGCGGCCGCAGCAGGTCATCCTCGGCGAGCCGCCGAGCGTGATGAACCCGCCCTCCGGTTGCCGCTTCCATCCGCGCTGCCCCATGGCCATGAAGGTCTGTGCCGAGGTCGATCCACCGCTCCGCGAAATGGGGGATGGGCGCGCGGCCGCCTGCCATCTGCACGATCCTTCCGTTTCGGGGGCAAGCCGCGATACATTGCGGAAAATGACGCCGGATGGAACGGGGGGCGCCGAGCGGGACATCTCTGCTGTTGCCTGAGCCCCACAAGCAAGGTCGGTACGCCCGCAATGAGTGATATGCCGACTGTCGAGGAGGGGCCGACCCGCCGATTTCTGGAAAAGCGCGAAGCGATTCTCGATGCTGCCGCGCGTCTGTTCAACCGGCGGGGTATTAACGGCACGACATTGTCCGATGTCGCCCAGAGCGTCGGACTCGTGACCAACAGCGTCACTTACTACTACCGGAAGAAGGATGATCTTGCGCAAGCCTGCATGTTGCGTTCCGTTGACGTGTTCGACGGGCTGCTGGCAGATGCGGAGAAGGCGAAGACGCCGGAGCTGCGTATCACGGCCTTCGTGACCGGTTTCTGCCGCCTGTTGGCCGATGTCGAGATGGAGGCTCGACCGCAATTCATCAATTTCTCCGAAGTGAATGCGCTGAGTGCGGCGCGTGCGGACATCGTTGCGGCCTATGCCCGGATGTTTCGTCGGGTTCGGGGATTGATCGGGGCGGATAGCGGTCTTGGTCTTCAGCGCTCGGAGTGCAATGCGCGCGCGCATCTGCTTTTTACGTTGATCCAATGGATACGCGTCTGGATCAATCGCTACGAAGTCTCTGGTTACGCCAGGGCCGGCAGGCATGTCGGCGATATCCTGTTGCATGGCATTGGGAGAGACGGGGCGGGCTGGGCGCCGCCGATGCTTCCGATTTTTGCGGGACGGCCGCCGGTGGACGAAATCTCTCCCGACGCGTTCCTTCGCGTGGCGACGCGGCTGATCAATGAAGAAGGGGCACGTGGCGTTTCGGTCGAGCGAATATCCGCAGCCCTCAAGGTGACGAAGGGGGCCTTTTATCATCACAATGATAACAAGGACGATCTGATCGTTGCCTGCTTCGAGCGCACATTCGATGTGATCCGCCGTGCTCAGGCCGCTGCCGATGAATGCGCTTTCGGCTGGCAGAGACTGAGTGCGGCCGCTGCTGCACTGGTGCGGTATCAGTTGTCGCATGATGGGCCGCTGCTGCGCATTACGGCGCGCAGCGGATTGCCCGAGGCCGAGGCGGAGCAGACCATTCGTACGATGAATCGGTTATCCGAGCATTTTGCGAGTGTTGTTGTCGATGGGGTGGCGGATGGCTCGGTGCGCCCGATCGATCCCACGATCGCCGCTCAGATGATGACCAGCATGATCAACGCGTCGGCGTCGATCAAACGCTGGGTGCCGGACGCGACGATCGGCAATGTTGCAGATCTCTATGCACGTCCCTTGTTTATGGGAATTCTGTGCCCGTCCGTGTCGCGCATGAAGGGATGAGAGGGCGGAGCGCCGGGATAATTGTTTCGCTGCCCTGACATCATTTCGGTGTTCACGCGCCGCACATTGCCGGTCCGGCCGTCGAGCGGCGTGCGATCAGCACGGGAGCGGTCACGATGTGAGGCGCGTCCCTGCGAATGCCTTCGATCAGGTCGAGTAGTAGCTCCCCGGTTTGTTTCCCCATTTCGCGATGGCTGATGCGGACGGTGGAGAGCGGTGGGTCCACCAGGTCGACCAGCGGCATATCGTTGTGACCGATCACCGACAGGTCTTCCGGGCACCGCCGATTCATGCTTCGCAAGGCTTCGTAGACGCCGAGTGCCAGCAGATCGTTCGCCGCGACGACGGCGGTGGCCTGCGGCCGTCGCGCGAGCAAGCGGCGGGCGGCGGCGTAGCCCGCCTTGCGTGTAAAGGCGTCGGCTTCCTCGATGTCGTCGCTGGCCGGTGTGAAACCTGCTTGGCTCATCGCGTCCACGAAGCCGCGGCGGCGGAGCGTACCGGTCGACAGCGTTTGCGGGCCGGCGAGGTGGAGGATGCGGCGATGCCCGAGTGCGAGAAGATGATGGACCGCCAATCGCATGCCGGCCACGTCATCCGACACCACCGATGGGACGCGCGCCTCGGCTTCGGCGCGATTGACGAGCACGGCGGGGAGCTTCCAGTGAATGCAGCGGTCGACCGTTTCGTCCCTGAGCGCGACATTTGCCAGCACGAGGCCATCGACGCGGCGGGCGGCAAGCCGTTGAACGATGTCGCCGTCGCCCGATCTGCGCGGCTGCGGGTCCGCGACGATCAGGGCGTAACCGCGCGCCGACAGGACGCTTTCGAGGCCGCTGATGATCGGCGAGAAGACCGGATTTGCGATATCCGGGACGATGATCCCGACCAGGTTCGAACGCCCGCGGCGAAGGCTCGCAGCCACGGTATCCGGCCGGTACCCCAATCGTTCCGCGGCTTCCAGGACGCGGCGCACGACCGGCTCGCCGATCCGCCCGCGGCGGGCGGGATCGAGCGCGCGCGACACCGTCGAGGGGTGCACACCCACCTCACGCGCGACATCCTTGATGGTCGTCATTCCTGCCACAAAAATCAAATTACCTGGTATTCTTGACCTGTGCAATCGATTGCGCATACGATCGATCGGCTGGATGGCGAGATTGGAGGGAACGGTGATGATCATTACCCGCCAGGAAGACGTGACCGACGCGGTGCTGGGCGCCATGAGCGGTGCGCCGAGCGAACGTTTGCGCACGGTGATGGCTGCCTTCGTCCGTCACTTGCACAGCTTTGCCCGCGAGGTTCGGTTGACCGAATCCGAATTCGAGTTCGCCGTCGATTTCCTCAACCGGATCGGTCAAACCACCAACGAGGCCCATAACGAAGGCGTGCTGTTCAGCGATGCCGTCGGTCTGTCGACGCTGGTATGCCTGCTGAACAACGGACAGGACGGTGCGAGCGAAACCGC
>Ga0153956_1003021_pt1 | contig 11431 bp, 9 predicted proteins | sample TSFL040MetaG_FD_104704 | JGI IMG/M metagenome (GOLD analysis project Ga0153956, IMG submission 104704) | Attine ant fungus gardens microbial communities from Florida, USA - TSFL040 MetaG | ecosystem: Host-associated > Fungi > Mycelium > Unclassified | place: USA: Florida, Wekiwa Springs...
TATAGAGCGCGCGCGCGCCCATCGGGTTGCCCGGACCGCCGGCCATGAAGCGCGGCAGATAAGGCTGGCGATGGATCATCTCCGGCGGCGGCGTCCAGTCCGGCCATTCCTGCTTGCGGGTGATCTTCACGAGCCCTTGCCACTGAAAGCCCTCGCGTCCGACACCGATGCCGTAGCGCAGCGCGCGGCCGTTGGGCTGCACGACATAGAGGAAGCGCTCCGCGGTCGAGACGATGATCGTGCCCGGCGCTTCGGTGGTGCGATAGAACACCGTGGTGCGCTTGTACTCTGGTGGCAGTTCTTCCTCTGCCGCGCTCGGCACGTAGCCGGGCTGGTCGCCGTCGACATACTGTGCCGGATAGCGGCCTTGCGCCGCAGCGGGAGAGCTGGCCGCAGCGCCAAGCACTGCGAGGCAGGAAAGCAGGGAAAGCAACCGGGATGAGGTCATCTAAAGCTCCGCGTGATCGCGCTATCAAATCCGACTGATGCCGTGCTGGCAACCCTTGATGGCAATCCTTGGAGGCGGACTTCGAAAGATGAAGTCCGGTTGGTTCAAATTTGACAGGCATTTGCGAACATATCGCGGCAGCCAAGTTTACCGGTGCGGGGCGATCCAGAGTCGCAGAATGTAAGAGATCAGTGCGACGGTACCCACGCCGCCGAGCCACAGCGCCACGAACCAGAGCAGCCGCGTGATGAGCGGCCGGGGCCTGTGCCGCGGATCGCTCAATGGTAACCGCTTCCCGCCCGAACCTTGCCGCGAAACACCCAGTAGGCCCATGACGTGTAAGCCAGAATTAGTGGAACAAGGATCGCGACGCCGACCAGCATGAATTTTAGGCTCTTGTCCGGCGCGGCGGCGGCCCAGATCGTGATGCTGTTCGGCACCACGTAGGGCCACATGCTGATGCCGAGCCCGGCATAGGACAACGCGAACAACAACAGCGTGAGGAAGAACGGCCGGTAATCGTGGCGGTTTTTCAGGTTCACCACCAGCAGCGCGGTGACGATGGCGACGGTGAGCGGCACCTGCGCCGTCAGCATCACGTTGGGCCATGCGAACCAGCGTTCGGCATAGCCGTTTTGCAGGAACGGCGTAGCGAGGCTGACCGCGCCGATCGCCACCAGCGTTGCGAACAACAGCCGCCAGCTCAAATGATAGGCGCGCTCGCGCAGATCGCCTTCGGTTTTCATCACCAGCCATGTCGCGCCGAGCAGGCTGTAGCCCGCCACGACCGACAATCCGGTCAGGATGCTGAACGGCGTCAGCCAGTCCCACCAGCCGCCGCCGTAATGACGGCCCGCGACGGGCACGCCCTGCAGGATCGCGCCGAGCGCGATGCCTTGCGCGAGTGCGGCGAGCAGTGAGCCGCCCGCGAAGGCGGTATCCCAGCGGTTGCGGTCGCTGCGTTCGGTGCGCCAGCGGAATTCGAAGGCGACGCCGCGGAAGATCAGGCCGATCAGCATCGCGATGATCGGCGTGTAGAGCGCGGGCATTAGTACGGCATAGGCGAGCGGGAAAGCGGCCATCAGCCCGCCGCCGCCGAGCACCAGCCATGTTTCATTGCCGTCCCACACCGGCGCGACCGAATTCATGATGACATCGCGGTCCTCCTTTTCGGAGAACAGCGGAAACAGCATGCCGAGCCCGAGATCGAATCCGTCCATCACCACATAGGCGAACACCGCGAAGGCAATGATGAACGCCCAGACTGTCGGAATGTCGATCATCGCGTTCATGAGCGATGCTCCTGCGCGACCGATTGAGCGGGCGTGATGCCGGCGGCGCGGACCGGCGTCTCCCGGCTCGGGCCTTCCTCGGCATGGTGCGGCGGCTGGGCCATCAGCCGCAGAATGTAATAGATGCCGACGGTGAACACCGCGAAGTAAACCACGATGAAGGCGATCAGCGAGGACGCGACGGCGGGCGCGTCAAGCGGCGAGGCGCTATCGGCCGTGCGCAACAATCCCCAAACGAGATAGGGCTGCCGTCCGGCTTCGGTCGTGATCCAGCCCGCGAGCACCGCGATGAATCCGGCGGGGCTCATCGCCAGCGCGTAACGATGCAGCCACTTTGACTCGTGCAGCATGCCGCGCCAGCGCGCCCAGAGGCTGAACAGGCCGAGGCCCAGCATCAGGAAGCCGATGCCGACCATGACGCGGAACGACCAGAACACCAGCGCCACGTTCGGCCAGTCCTGACGCGGCACGGTGTCGAGGCCATTCAGCGGCGCGTCGAGCGAATGTTTGAGGATCAGCGACGACGCTTTCGGCACTTCGACGCTGTATTTGACGCGCGCATCTTTCTGATCGGGCCAGCCGAACAGGATCAGCGGCGCGCCGTCGGGATGGCTCTGGAAGTGACCTTCCATCGCCATCACCTTGGCGGGCTGATGCTCGAGCGTGTTGAGGCCGTGCTGGTCGCCGGCGAGAATCTGGATCGGTGCAACGAGCGCCGCCATCCACATCGCCATAGAGAACATCATGCGCGGGCCTTCGCGGGAAGAATCACGCAGCAGATGCCAGGCGCCGACACCGCCGACCACGAGAGCGGTGGTCAGGTACGCGGCGAGCACCATATGCACCAGCCGGTAGGGGAAAGAGGGATTGAAGATCACCTCCCACCAGTCGGCCGGCGTAAATTGGCCCGCGGCATTGATGGCGTAGCCGGCGGGCGTTTGCATCCAGGAGTTCGCGGACAGAATCCAGAACGCCGAGAACAGCGTGCCGGCCGCGACCATCAGCGTCGCGAAGAAATGCAGTTTATGTCCGACGCGCTTGAGCCCGAACAGCATCACGCCGAGGAAGCCTGCCTCGAGGAAGAATGCGGTCAGCACTTCATAGGCCATCAGTGGCCCGATCACCGGGCCGACCTTGTCCGAGAAGCCCGCCCAGTTGGTGCCGAACTGGTACGACATCACGATGCCGGACACGACACCCATGCCGAAGGCGATGGCGAAGATCTTCAGCCAGTAATTGAACAGGTTGATGAAAACCTCGCGGCCGGTCCACAGCCAGAGGGCTTCGAGCACGGCGAGATAGCTGGCGAGGCCGATCGAGAATGCCGGAAACACGATGTGAAACGACATCGTGAAGGCGAATTGCGCGCGCGCCAACTCAATTGCGCTGATACCGTCCATCATCGCGATATCCATTCAGCCCAGCATTGCCTTGCATATAGCACGCTGCAGAAACCGTTCAACAGACGGTCTGCGTTGCGTTTTGCGGATGACGACAATGTGCGGCGAATATGATGGCCGCTGCATTTGATCTAGCGCACGTCGATGCGGCGGAAGCCATTCCATAATGCCGTCGCGGCGCCCGATGTGAGCACCGACAGCGCGCGCGCAGTCTGGAAATTGCCGTTGAGCGAGAGGCGCGGCAGCGCGGTCAAATGATCGGCATGCGATGGAAACAGCATGCCGGGCCGCGTCGTGACGGCCGTGTCGAAGCCGAGCGTGACCGTGGTGTCGAATTCGCGCCGCCCGGCGGCGGCTTTGTCGCCATAGGGATAGGCGAAGTGCGTGACGGGATGCTCCAGCACGGCGGCGATGCGCGCGCGGCTCGCGGCGATTTCGTAGCCAGCCTGATCGGCGTTCTCGTGGGCGAGATTGCAATGGCTGATCGTGTGCGCGCCGATCGTCACCAAGGGGTCGGCGGCGAAGGTTTTCAATTCGTCCCATGACATGCACAGCTCGCGGCTGATCGCGGTGTCGTCGATGCCGCAGCGCCGCGCCAGCACGCCGACGGCGTCGTTGATGTCGTGATCCGCCGGCAGGCGACGAAAATGGTCGTGCAGGCGGGCGAATGCGGCCTGCTTCTGCGCGGGCGTCGCGGCCTCGATCCGCACCTCAACGCCGTCGAGCGGAATGGTGATCGCCTCGGATTGGGCGACAATCCGCTCCAGCGCCACCCACCACAACCGGCCCGTGCCGGCGGCGAAGTCGCTTGCCACATAGACTGTCATTGGCGCGTCGTGCCGCCGCATGATCGGCAATGCGTAATCGCGATTGTCACGGTAGCCGTCGTCGAAGGTGAAGGTTGCGAACCGGCGTTCGAATTGCCGGTTGAGAAGGCGGTGGCGGGCCTCGTCGAGACTGACGATGTCGATGCCGCGGGCGCGAAGACCTGAAAGTGCGGCATCGAGGAAGTCCGGCGTGATCTCCAGATGCCGGTTCGGCTGGAACGCCGCTGGCGTCGCGGGCCGGACATGATGCAGCATCAGGATGAAGCCGACGCCGCCCGTCAGCGGTTGCAGCAACCGGTAGGCCCCGGTGGCCGCCATCGTTTCCAGACCGAGCCGGATCACCATGCCGCGCAGCTTTTTCATCTGTCCGTCCAAAACCGGGGTTGAAGCGGATTTTGTGGCAGAATCGGCTGAAGAATAGGTTATCCAGAGTCGTGTCGGCGCTCAGCGCAGCGGAGCGATCTTCCAAATTGACACTGCCGCAAGGGTTTGATTTTTCTCATATCTCACACGAAGGATGGGAATGAGCGAGTTTTCCAACTGGGTACGGAAATGGTGGCCCGGGCTGATCCCGCTGGCCGCGCTATGGGTGGCGGCGGCCTGGACCGGAACCGTGCCGATGGAACAGCAGTTGACCGCGCGGACGGCGGCGGCGCTGAAGGAGTCGGTGCTGGACAAGACCCAGATCGAGGTGTCGGGGCGCGATGTCCAGCTTTCGGCCGATGCGTTTTCCGAACAGGGCCGCAGCACCGCCGTCGATCAGGTCGCGAGCGTGCCGGGCGTGCGGCAGGTGCTCGACCAGACCCAGTTGATCGCGGAAGTTTTGCCCTACGTCTGGTCGATCAAGCGTGACGTTGTCCATGTGACGCTGGGCGGGAATGCGCCGTTGCCGGCGATCAAGGTGCGGTTGCTCGACGCCGCGCGCGGCGCGGCGAACGGTGCCGAAATCGTCGATGAGATGTCGCTCGCGCGCGGCGCGCCTGCGCGGTTTGACGCGGCGGCGCTTCTGCTGATCGACCAGGTCTCGAAGTTGAAGGAAGGCACGATCTCGCTGGCGAACACCAAGGTGACGCTGGAGGGCTCGGCGCGCGAACTCGGGGGACGCGAGGCGATCGCGGCGGCGCTGAAAAATCTGCCCGAGGGCTACACGGTCGAGAAGAATGCGCTTTATGCGCCGCCTTATCTCTTCCAGGTCAACAAGGACCCGGTCGCCTCCACGCTCACCTTGAGCGGCTATGTTCCCGACAACGCCACGCACGCCGCCATTGTTGCCGCGATTGGCCGCAAGTTCGTCGGCGAAAAGATCGAGGACAAGCTCAAGGCCAGCGCCGGTGCGCCGCAAGGGTTTCTGGCCGCCGCGACATTGGCGTTGAGCGGGCTGTCGCGGCTGTCCACCGGGACGCTGACGATCCAGGATCGCAACATCAAGCTTGCGGGCGACGTGCTGTATACGGGCGCGAGCACGCGGATCGGCGAGGACCTGGCCGCGAAGCTGCCGCAGGGCTGGCAGCAGAAAGCGGAATTGACGGTGAAGCCGGTTGCCGCGCCGGTCAACGCCACGATCTGCCAGCAATTGCTGACGGAGTTGCTCGCGAAGGGCACCATCTGGTTCGAGACCGGAAAAGCCACGATCGATCCGGACTCGGCGGGGTTGCTCGATCGCCTGATCGAAACGGTGCTGCGTTGCCCGGCTTCACAGATCGAGATTTCGGGTCATACCGACAGTGACGGCGACAAGGACGCCAACCTTGCCTTGTCGAGCCGCCGTGCCCAGGCTGTCGCCGACTATTTCATCAAGGCCGGAATTCCGAAGGAGCGCATCACCGCGATCGGTTTAGGTAGCGAACGGCCGGTCGCGAGCAACGACACCGATGAGGGCAAGGCGCGGAACCGCCGCATCGAATTCTTGGTGAGGTAAGGCATGAACTATCTCGTGGCGTTCAATTGGGGATGGATCGCCGGCGCCGCGGCCCTCGGCTTTGCGACGGGATGGGTGTCGCCGATTTCCCGTGTCCGCAGCCTGTCGCGCATGGCGCTGCGCATCACCTTTGTGGCCATTGTGGCGCTGCTGGCGGCGTCGTTCTGGCGGGTGCTGCCGGGGCGGGCGGGCTACTGGCTCGACCTCGGCCTTGTGATGTTCGGGGCCTATCTTGCGGGCTGCGTGGCCGGCGCGTGGCTGCGTTATGTGCTGTTGCTCCGGCCGGGACTGCCCCGCGGCGAAGAGGGCTGAGATTTGAGCCCCGCCGGGCTGCGAAATGCCGCAATCCCCGCGCTTTGTCTCGCGATCCCGCGGGCGGTCTGCTAGTGTCCGAATCCGAAGTTCGCCTCATCATGCAGCGCCTTCCGTTGCGAACTTCGGATTCGAAAGGACACTAGCAAATCTATAATTCTAGTGTGGTTAGGTTCAGAAGTTCGCTTGAAGAAGTCGCGGAAACACTGAAGCGAACTTCTGAACCACCACACCGGACGATGCTGGGGACGGAGAGGCTTTGAGGATTTGATGCTTGAACCTGTGCGCAGAGCGTTGGCGTTTCTGCGAGAGAGGCAAATCCTGCACAAGCTGGGCGTCGCTTTGAGCGTCACCGTCATCGGCTTTGCCCTCTATATTCTCTACCAGATGCTGAGGGACATGGATCCCGAGGACGTGCTCAAGGCCCTGAGGGGGACCGAGATCAAAACGGTCGTCCTTGCTGGATTGTGCGTCGCGGCAGGATATTTCACGCTGACGTTCTATGATTTCTTCGCCTTGCGAGCGATTGGACGAAACGAAATTCCTTATCGCATCGCGGCCTTCGCGGGTTTCACCAGCTATTCGATCGGCCACAATGTCGGTGCCAGCGTTTTCACCGGCGGCGCCGTCCGCTACCGGGTCTATTCCTCATGGGACCTGACCGCGATCGACGTCGCCAAGGTCTGTTTCGTGGCCGGGCTCACCTTCTGGCTCGGCAATGCCGCGGTGCTCGGCATCGGGGTGGCGTATCACCCGGAAGCCGCATCCTCGATCGATCAATTGCCGGTCTGGCTCAACCGCGTGCTGGGGCTGGTGCTGCTGGCGATCCTGTGCGGCTATGTGGTCTGGGTTTCGTCGCGGCCGCGCCATGTCGGACGCGGCAACTGGACCGTGACGCTGCCGGGCGGCCGCCTGACGCTGGTGCAGATCCTGATCGGCATCGTCGATCTCTCTTTCTGCGCGCTGGCGATGTATATTCTGATGCCGGACGAGCCCTATGTCGGCTTCGTCGTGGTCGCGGTGATCTTCGTGTCCGCCACGCTGCTGGGATTTGCCAGTCATTCGCCGGGCGGGCTCGGCGTGTTCGATGCCGCGATGCTGTACGGCATCATGCATTTCGACAGCCAGTTCGATAAGGAGGAACTGCTGGCCGGGATGCTGCTGTTTCGCGTGTTGTACTATATCGTGCCTTTCGTGATTTCGGTCATGCTGCTGTTGTTTCGGGAGGTCATGCTGGGTGCTCATGCGCGGCGCGAGTCGGGTTCGCGCAAGCATGACGACGCTCCGGCGTCCGAATCTTGAAGTGTCCGAGTCCTGAAGTGCCAGAGTCTTGAATGTCAGGGTTTCCATGACAGCCGATGCATCCACCCCGCCGCCTTCGACGCCGTACTGGTTGAAACAGTTGCGGCGCGCCAGCCTCGTCGTGCTGGTGGCGGGCGTCTCGCTCGGGACGCTGGTGACGATGCATGATTTGAAGCTGTCGAGCGCGATCCTGGTTTTTTTCTGTATCGCCGGCGTCGCCATGGTTTCGCTGCCGTCGAGTGACGGCGTTCGGGCGCGCGAGGCGAGCGGCGCGGACAGGCTGACGGAAGGTGCCGCGGTCCGCGCCGTCATCGGAGCCATGCCGGAGCCGACGGTGCTGCTCGACCGGGTCGGGCGCGTGCTGCATCTGAATGCGCAGGCGGCGCAATTGGCCCCCGCGCTGCGCCGTAACGAACTGGCGTTGTTCGCGCTGCGCTCGCCGGAAATCATCACCGTGCTGCGCGATGCGATCTCGACGTTGCAGCCCCAGCGCGCCAGCTATGTCGAGCGGGTGCCGGTCGAGCGCTGGATGGAACTGATGGTGACGCCGCTTGCGGTGCCGACCGAGTTCGGCGGCGCCGACAACTGTTTCCTGATGACATTCCGCGACCAGACGCCGTTGCGCCGTGCCGAGGAAATGCGCGCCGACTTCGTCGCCAATGCCAGCCACGAATTGCGCACGCCGCTCGCCGCCCTATCCGGCTTCATCGATACCCTGCAGGGCCCCGCGCGTGACGACCCCAAGGCGCGGGAGCGTTTTCTCGGCATCATGCATGCGCAGGCCACCCGGATGGCGCGGCTGATCGACGATCTGTTGTCGCTGTCGCGGGTGGAATTGAGCGCGCATGTGCGGCCCGAGGCGCGGGTCGATCTGCTCACGATCCTGCGGCAGGTGATCGACGGGCTCGAAGTGCTCGCCGGCGAGCGTGGGGTCGAGATCGAAACGCAGGCTCCCAAGGAGCCGGTCTTTATCGCGGGCGACACCGAGGAATTGCTGCGCGTGTTCGAGAACCTGATCGAGAACGGACTGAAATACGGTGCCTCCGGCGGCAAGGTCACGGTTTCGCTGACGCGGCTCGTGCCTGAAAACGGTCCGGGTGAAGTGCGCGTCGCGGTGCGCGATTACGGCCCCGGCATCGCGCCCGAACACCTGCCGCGCCTGACCGAGCGATTCTATCGTACCGATGTCGGCGACAGCCGCGCGCAGGGCGGCACCGGTCTTGGTCTGTCGCTCGTTAAGCATATTGTCAGCCGCCATGGCGGGCGTCTGCTGATCGAAAGCGTTGTCGGCAAGGGTGCCACCTTCACCGTGTGTTTTCCACCCTTTGCTTCCCGCTCCGGCGCATAAAGTGCAATGATCTCAGCGATCTAGCTTTGTCACATGAGTGTCATCCAATCTTTATAAAAGCTGCACCGGGCGCCTCTAAAGCGGGCGCCGCGGGCCAACTGGGCCCCCGCTGATCACAGGGAGATAACCAGTGAATTTCTTTAAAATCATCGTCGCGGCCGGCCTGGTTGCCGCCTCGACCTCCGTTCAGGCCGCCGAGGTTACCGGCGCAGGTTCATCCTTCATTTTCCCGGTGCTTTCGAAGTGGGCTGACGCCTACAAGAAGGAAACCGGTCACGGCATCAACTATCAGTCGATTGGTTCCGGCGCTGGCATCAAGCAGATCCAGGCCAAGACCGTGACTTTCGGCGCGACCGACATGCCGTTGAAGGCCGACCAGCTCGAGAAGGACGGCTTCGCTCAGTGGCCGCAGACCATGGGCGCGATCGTCGCAGTCGTGAACGTCGACGGCGTCAAGGCTGGCGATATGGTTCTCGACGGTGCCACCCTTGCCAACATCTATCTCGGTAAGATCACCAAGTGGGACGACGCTGCGATCCAGAAGCTCAATCCGAATCTCAAGCTGCCGTCGGCGACGATTGCCGTCGTGCATCGCTCGGATGCTTCGGGCACCACCTTCAACGTCACCAACTACCTCTCGAAGGTCAGCGCCGACTGGAAGTCCAAGGTCGGTGAAGGCACCGCTGTCGAGTGGCCGGTTGGCGTCGGCGCCAAGGGCAACGAAGGCGTGTCCGGCAACGTCGCTCAGGCCAAGAACTCGATCGGTTACGTCGAGTATGCTTACGCCAAGCAGAACAAGCTGACCTACACCAAGATGGTCAACAAGGAAGGCAAGACGGTCGAGCCGACCATGCCGGCTTTCCAGGCTGCCGCGGCGAACGCCGACTGGGCTCATGCGCCCGGCTACTACGTGATCCTGACCGACCAGCCCGGCGCTGCGTCCTGGCCGATCGTCGCCTCGACCTTCATCCTGATGCACAAGGTTCCGACGGATAAGGCTGCTTCGGACGAAGCTCTCAAGTTCTTCAAGTATTCGTTCGAGAAGGGCGGCAAGAGCGCGGAAGATCTCGACTACATTCCGATGCCGGAATCGGTCGTGAAGCAGATCGAGAAGACCTGGTCTGCCGACATCAAGAGCTAAAACAAACAATGGTGGCGAGGAGCTGGTTTCCTCGCCACCATTCTTCTTAATTGCTCGTAACGTCTGCGGCTCGCCAGCAAGATCAGGTCCGAGCATGTTGCAGAACAAAGGGGATTGGCGTGGCAGAGATGGCCATTCACGATGTGTCGATGGAAGCCGCAGGACCATACGCCCGCGCATTGAGCGCCTTTAAATTCGGCGACAACGCATTTTACTGGACGACGCGCCTCTCCGCGATTTTCGTTCTCCTGCTGCTCGGCGGCATTATCATTTCGCTCATCATCGGCGCATGGCCGGCGATGAAGGAATACGGTTTTGCGTTCCTGACGACGGAGCGTTGGGCGCCCTCTGCGAACCCGCCGGTTTTGGGAGCCGTGGGAGCGATCTACGGCACCCTGCTGACCTCGGCGATCGCCATGCTGATCGCGATCCCTGTCGGTCTCGGCATTTCGATCTTTCTGACCGAACTGTGCCCGATGTGGGCGCGGCGTCCCATCAGTATCGCGGTCGAGTTGCTCGCGGGCATTCCCTCGATCATTTACGGCATGTGGGGTTTTTTCGTGCTCGGGCCGTTTCTGGCGAACACGTTTCAACCCGCGATGATCAATCTATTTGATGGCATCCCGGTGCTGGGTTCTATTTTTGGTGGTCCGCCGTCCTATCTCAGCCTGTTCAACGCCTCGCTGATCCTCGCGATCATGGTGCTGCCGTTCATCACCGCGATTTCGCGCGACGTGTTCGCGACAGTGCCGCCGGTGCTGAAGGAAGCGGCTTATGGCGTCGGCTGCACCACATGGGAAGTGGTTCGCAATGTCGTGTTGCCTTACACACGCGTCGGCGTGATCGGCGGCGTCATGCTGGCGCTCGGCCGTGCGCTGGGCGAGACGATGGCGGTGACGTTCATCATCGGCAACGTGTTCCGTGTGTCGCCTTCGATTTTCGCGCCCGGTACGACGATTTCGGCCGCGATCGCCAGCGAATTTGCCGAAAGCGACGGCTTGCATCAGTCCGGCTTGATGCTGCTCGGCCTGCTGCTGTTCGTGCTGACGTTCTTCGTGCTCGCTGCCGCGCGGCTGATGTTGCTGCGGCTTCAGCAAAAGGCAGGCAAATGAGCTTGAATCCGATTTACGCATCCCGCCGCCGCACCGACAAGATCGTGCGCGTGCTTTGCTTCGGGGCCGCCGCGTTCGGCGTGACGTGGCTGGCGCTGATCCTCTTTACATTGTTCTATAATGGGCTTGCCGGCATGAGCCTGCAGCTCTTCATCCAGAACACCCCGCCGCCCGGCTCCAACGAAGGCGGCCTGCTCAACGCCATTGTCGGTTCGGTGATGATGACGGTGCTTGGTGTCGGTATCGGTACACCGATCGGTTTGTTTGCAGGCACCTATCTCGCCGAATACGGCAAGCACGACCGCCTGACCTCGGTGATCCGCTTCATCAA
>Ga0153956_1003022_pt1 | contig 11431 bp, 16 predicted proteins | sample TSFL040MetaG_FD_104704 | JGI IMG/M metagenome (GOLD analysis project Ga0153956, IMG submission 104704) | Attine ant fungus gardens microbial communities from Florida, USA - TSFL040 MetaG | ecosystem: Host-associated > Fungi > Mycelium > Unclassified | place: USA: Florida, Wekiwa Springs...
CTACGTTTTCCACGCACTCGGTGACAGCCGTGCTCCAATGCGCGGGTAACCGGCGCACGGACCTCCAGCAGGTCGGCAAGACGTCGGGCGATCCTTGGGATGTCGGCGCGATCGGCAATGCTGAGTGGACCGGCGTACGCCTGGCCGATGTTCTCGATGCGGTGGGCGCGCCTGATGCGTCCAACCTGTTCGTGGCGTTCACCGGCGCCGACGAGGTGGACATGGAGGGCAAGGAAGCCTTGTTCGGGGTCTCGATCGCCATGGACAAGGCGCGGCAACCCGACGTCCTCATTGCCTGGGCGATGAACGGCGAGCCGCTGACGCCCGAACACGGCGCCCCGCTCCGCATGGTGGTGCCGGGCTATGCAGGCGTGCGCAGCGCCAAATGGCTGACACGGATCGAGGTGCGCGACGCGCCTTCCGACGCACCGATCCAGGCGCACGACTACAAGCTGTTTCCCGCCGATGTGACGAGCGACACCGTCGACTGGAGCCAAGGTCTGACGATCAATGCCATGCCGCTTAACGCCGCGATCTGCTCGCCCGGTGCGGGCGAGAGGTTGCCCGCCGGGGCGGTGCGGATTGAGGGCTATGCCATTGCCTATGACCGCCGAATTTCTCGGGTCGAAGTGTCGGTGAACGGCGGTCGCGACTGGCAACAGGCGACCTTCGCCGATGATCCGGAGACGCGCTGGGGCTGGCGGCGCTGGACCCTTGACGCCACACTCGCCAAGGGACGCCAGCACTTTGTCGCCCGCGCCTTCGACGAGACCGGGCAGGGACAGCCCGAACGACCGGACACGATGTGGAACTTCGCCGGCTACCTGTGCACCGCCTGGCACCACGTTCACGTGCTGGTCGAATGATCGAAGCGTCAGCGGCATCGGACATCGGCTTCTGGATCGACGTGATCGGCCGGCTGGTCGTGGCGACCGCGGCCGGGATGGTGCTTGGTTGGGAACGCTCGCGCGAGAACCGGCAGATTATGGGGTTGCGGACGCTAGGTCTGGTCGGTCTGGCGAGTTGCATCGCCGTGCAGGCGATCGTGCATAGTGGCCTGCCGAATGTAAACGCCGACGCCGCAGGGCGGGCGATGCAGGGCATTCTGTCCGGCGTCGGCTTCATCGGTGCCGGTGCGGTGCTGCGGGTCGGCCAGGGTCAGGAAGTGCATGGTTTGGCGACCGCCGCGTGCATCTGGGTGACGGCCACGATCGGCGCGGCAGCGGGATTGGCGGTGTGGCCGCTCATCATCGGCGGGGTGAGCCTTGCAATGCTCGTCCTGTTTGTCGGCGCGCCGCTGGAACGCCGCATCCGCGAGCGGGCTCGCCTGACGCCGGCCGAGGCCGACAGGAAGGATGCCGAGCGCAAGCCCTAATCGCGCTGGCCTGCCCGGTGCCTGTCGGTGCTGAGGAGCAGCAAGGGCGCTATCAGGACACCAGCGCCGCATCGGCCTGCCGCCGGACTTCATCGGCAATCGGATGCAGCTCGGCCGCAGGCCGCTCGCCCACCACACTATAGCCGATCCCGTCGACCGCCCATGTGACCCGGCCCATGGTCCCGCTGGACGTGCTGGTCATGCTCGCGGTCTTGTCGATCTGCATGGGCCTCGTCAGCACCGCAAGTTTCGACGCTTGCGGTCCGTCGTAGAGGAGCAGTGCCGCAGGGCCGTGGGGCGTCGCGACCAGTCGCCCCCCGCCATAGCGATAGCCGGCCGTGCTGAGGTCCGGGATCGTGACGCGCTCACCCAATCGAGCGGAGGTCCATCGGATCAGCATGGCGCGCTGGTCGGGGCCGATCTCCGCCGGTCGTATCCGGTCGGCGGCATAGACACGGAAATTATCACTCGCCTCGTTGGCCAGCGCCGCGATGCCCGCGCGGGGTTCGCCGCTCCACCGCGCGCTCGACCAGCCACCGCCAAACCCCAACGCCAGCAGAAGTGACGCGGCGATGGCGAGCTGCCAACGCGGTTGCCGTTGCCGTCCCCTGATCGCTGCCACGCGCATCGTCGCCGGGATCGGTTCATCCGCGACGGGGGCGAACAGGGATGCAAGGGCTCGCGCCTGCTCCGCCTGCTCTCGCACACGGGCATGCACGTCCGGCTGGCCTTCAAGATAGGCGTCGACCAGGCGCTGCCGCTCGGGCGACAGCCTGCCATCGATCCATGCGGCCAGATCGTCCTCGCCGATCGGGCTGGTCATTGCACGCTCCTCAATCGCGGCCGTTCACCCTCCCGGAGGAGGGTCGCCAGACGGTCGCGCCCCCGCGATATGCGCGACATTACCGTGCCCAGCGGCACGCCGACTACGGCAGCGACCTCCGCATAGGGCAGGCCCTCGACCGAGACCAGGAGCAGCACCGTTCGCTGTTCTTCAGGCAACGCATCAAGCGCGCGCAGCAGGTCGCGGTGGTGCAGGCCTGTGTCCTGATCGGCCGGGCGGCCGAGCGCGGCGTCGTCCACGAGGTGGAGCGGAACCGCCGTACCTCGCCGGCTATGCTGCCGCTGATGATCGACCAACAAATTGTGCAGGATCGCATAGACCCACGGGCGGACCTCCGCACCCCGTCGCTGTCGCCAGCGCCCGACCGCGCGCTCCAGGCAATCCTGCACCACGTCATCCGCCATCACCCGGTCGCGCAACCACGACCGGGCATAGCGGCGCAGCCCGGGGATCAGCGGTTCGATCGCGGCGGCAAGCGGGTCCATCTCAGTCGCGCTGCACCTGCACGATGCGCCCCGGCGCGCCGTTCACCACCTCCGCAACCGCCAGAAAGCGCCGGGGTGTCGCGGTGCTGCCCTGAACGATCTGGCGGATCGGACCCGATGCGTTGACGATCGCCGCACCTGCCGGGTTGCTCATGAAGTTCGCAAGCGGCTCTACAGCGCCGCTGCCGTCCGCATTGGCGGTCAGTACGGGCATGTAAGGCTTCTTGGGCTGCAAACCGGTAACGGCACTCTGCACGACCTGAATGATGCCCTGGTCGAAGAGGGTGATGCTGCTTGCCGTACCTTTGCCGCCAATCGGCCCCATGGTCAGATGCAGCGCCTTGCCCGCTGTGCCGAGCGGCTGGAGATTGTCGGTGCCGGGGCCTGTCGGAACTGCGTTCGACACATAGGCGATCGCCTGCGGTGCCTGTCCGACCGGCACGGTAGCGACGACCGTGTTGCCGGCAGTGTCGATCGCGGCCAGCTCATCGGAATTCTCTAGCCCGACATAAACGCGCCGGCCGTCGCCCGATGGCCAAACACCGTGCGGCATCTTGCCGACCGGAATTGTTGCCACCGGCGTGAAGTCGGACGTGCGGAACACCTTGACCACATTCTCTCCGCCGACCGTCACATACGCGAACTGCCCCTTGGCCGTGCGGGCGAAATTGACATGGTTCGTGATAGGCCCGGTATCCAGCACCTTCAGGATCGCGAAGGGTGGCCGAGCATCGAATGCGACCGTCTTGCCGATGTCCTTCAGCGTAAACCACACTTGCTTGCCGTCCGGCGTCGCGGCGATGTTGGGGCAGAAGGGGCTTGGCTGCGCCACCTGTCCGACCTGCGCGTGGGTCGCGACATCGAACACAGCCAATACCGGATTGAACGAAGAGCAGACATAGCCGTACCGGCCATCGGGAGAGAAGATCGTCATGCCCGGACCACCGGGCGTCTTGATGCGCCCCGTCTCCTTGTACGTCGTGGGGTCGAGCACGGCGATATAATCCTCGCCGCGGACCGTGACCCACACCTCCTTGCCGTCCGGCGTGAAGAACGCCTCGTGCGGACTGCGCCCGACATAGGTCGTGTGCTTGACGGTGTTGGTGGCGGTGTCGATCCACGACACGGCGTTCGATCCGATCGACACGACCGCCAAGGTCTTCCCGTCCGGCGAGAAGCCCAGGCCGTGAACCAGCACCTGTCCCTTGTAGAGCGGGGAGAAGTTCATCGGCTGGGGATCGCCGAGTTTGATGACGCCGAGCAGCCGGTTGTCGGCCGGGTCGGTCACCGACACCGTGTTGGAGAATTGTTCAGACGCATAGACGCGGTCGCGGTGGCTGACGGGCATGTCCTTAGCGTTCCACGGCGCCTGCTGGGCCATGGCGAGGCCCGGTGCGGCGCTCATCAGCAAGGCGGCCGAGCGCAGGATGGTCCGGATCATGTCAGTGCTCCATAGGGCTATGGTGGTCGCCGCCCTGCGTCGGGGCTGGCGTCGAAGGCGGTAGCGGCTGGCCGATCGCCAGCTTCATGGCGGCGATCTCCTGCTGCTGATCGATGATGATTTCCTGCGCGATGCGCTTGAGCTGCTCGTTATGGCCGTAGCGCAGCTCCGCCACCGCCATATCGATGGCACCCTGATGATGCGGAAGCATCATCGCCACGAAGTCGCGGTCGACGTCACCGGACGGCTTGACCATCATGCCCGCCATCATCCGGTCCATCGCGACAGACATCATGGTAGCGTAGCCATCGGCGGGGGCGGCCGCGACTGCGCCGGTAAGTAGGGCCGAAGCCGTCAGACCCAGCATCCAATCTCGTCTACGCATAAGCCTCCAGCGCATCGGTCTCGAAAGCGTAGACGATGCTCGTCGGGGTTTATTCCGTGGCCAAAGCCATTTTATCGGTCCTCACCAAAACGATAGTCTCATGCTTCTGCGGTTGGTTGACCGGGTCGCGGTCGGACAGCATATGCGCAGGCACGGCGATGGATTTCCGCCGGGCCATTCGGTCGAACCGCCCTCGCAAGGGCCGATGATTCCTACCAGGCGCCGCAAGGCAGCAAGGAGGAATCGTGCGCGCGACATTTCGCAATCTCTATGACCAGTTCAACATGGCAGCGTTCATTCGCGATCGCCGCACCCATGCCACGTCGGTACTGCGGTGGGCTTTGATCCTGGTCCCGATGGCCGCAGCGGTGGGAACGCTCTGCGCGGCCTTCCTGCGGAGCCTCGACGCCGTAACCCGGCTTCGCTTCGCCTTTCCCTGGCTGCTCTACCTGCTGCCGATCGGCGGGTTCGTGGTCGGACTGCTCTACCATCTGACAGGGCGCTCGGTCGAAGGCGGCAACAACCTCATCGTCGAGCAAATCCACGAACCGGGGGGCGGCGTGCCGCTGCGCATGGCTCCGCTCATCTTCTTCGGCACGGTCGTGACACATCTGTTCGGGGGATCGGCGGGACGTGAAGGCACCGCCGTGCAGTTGGGCGGCAGTCTTGCCAGCGGGTTTGGACGCGCGCTCAGATTGGATGCGGAAGCGACACGCACCCTCCTTATGACCGGGATCGCGGCTGGGTTCGGCGCGGTCTTCGGGACGCCGATTGCGGGCGCGGTCTTTGCACTGGAGGTGCTGGCGATCGGTCGGGTCGAGTATCGCGCGCTGGTGCCATGCCTGGTCGCGGCGCTGGTCGGTGACTGGACCTGTCTTGCCTGGGGCATTCATCACGGCGTCTACCATGTCGATGCGCTGGTGCCGGTCGACGCGCTGCTCGTCGCCAAGGCCGGTGTCGCCGGCATTGCCTTCGGTCTGACCGGGCTGACCTTTGCCGAGGCCAATCACGCGCTGGGCGGATGGTTGAAGCGCGTGATCCCCTATGGCCCACTACGACCCGTTATCGGCGGGCTGGCCGTGATTGCGCTGGTCTGGCTGCTCGGAACCCGCGACTATCTTGGCCTGGGTACGCTCGCCGCGACACCGGACAGCCTGACCATCGCCAGCTTCTTTGGTCCCGATACGCACTCGTGGAGCTGGGCGCTGAAGCTGCTCTTTACCGTCGTGACCCTGAGCGCGGGCTTCAAGGGGGGCGAGGTCACGCCGCTGTTCTTTATCGGCGCGGCGCTCGGCAATGCGCTCGCGCCGATGTTCGGAGTACCGTCGGGGCTATTCGCAGCGATCGGCTTCGTCGCGCTGTTCGCGGGCGCGGCCAACACACCGCTGGCTTGCACGTTCATGGGGATCGAGTTGTTCGGCGCGGCCTATACGGTGCCGATCGCAGTCGCGTGCTTCGTCGCCTACCTCTGCTCAGGCCACAACGGCATCTACCTGTCGCAGCGCGTCGCTGTGCCAAAGGTACCTGCCGCACACCTCACACCCGACGCGACCCTGCGCGATGCCCGCACGCACCGCGCTTCTCGCCGGCGCACGCGCGCCTGATCCTGTTTCCTGTCGAAAGCCCGTCATGCCCAATCGTTTCACCGTCCATCACCGCGAAGTCGGGATGCTGCGCATCTATCTGAAACCGTCCGACAAGATCGGCCCGCGTCGCTTCTGGGGGGCAAAGCCGCTCTATCGCGAGCTGATTCGCACCGCGAAGGCGGACGGCATCATCAACGCCGTCGCGCAAAATACCCATTACGGCTTCAGCAATCACGAACCGATCCGGGAGAACGGCTCGGAAATTGCCGATCCGCATCTGACGATCTGTGTCGAACTGGTCGGCGATCGCGATCAGCTCGACCTCTTCTGTCGCCGGCATGGAGATCTGATCGGCGACAAGGTGATCGTCTACAAACGACTGGAGCATTGGACTATCACGCGCAAAACTGAGCTAACCAGAGCCTGATCGGCGTTCCCGTAAAGGAACGGCAATCGGGAACGACGGTGCCCCCGTGAAGTCGGATCACGGCCCAGGAGCGGGCTTTCCCAAATCCTGTTCCCGATTGCCTTTTCCCGGAATGGTGCCGGATCGACGGGGAAACGGGACGCTCGAACCTGTCAGAAAACACCTGATTGCCGTCGTCCAACGGCAGCACCAAAGCGACTGCTCGTGCCCCTTGCGGCGCTTACAAGACAATCTCTGTCGGATAGCCAGCATGTGCGGCAATTGACCTGTATGGTTCCGACAGGCTGAGCGAAGTTTCGTGCCCGTTCCATGTCATGACCCAGTTTGGGGCCGGATCACGAATGTCTTCCGTTAGCACTTGCCAATGCATTAGCCGCCTCTAAATTAGCAAGCTCTAATGGAGCGATGCGGATGCCCGGGCTGATGGATCTGGCTACCTTCGAAGCGAAGGCAGAACAGGTCGCCGACACACTGAAGGCGATCGGCAACGTGCGCCGGCTGATGCTGCTGTGTAAGCTGGTCGAGCATGGGGAGGTGACCGTCGGCGATCTCTCGCGCGATGTCGGGCTGTCGCAATCGGCCTGTTCGCAGCATCTCGCAAAGATGCGCGACGAAGGCCTCGTCACCTTCCGCCGCGAAAGCCAGACCCTTTGGTACGCCATCGGCGATCCGCGCGTCGAAACGCTCCTTGCCACCCTCTACCAACTTTACTGCAAGGATTGATGCGATGACCCTTACGACTCTCTCTCCCGCCGACACCCGCGTCGCGATCGATGCTGGTGCGCGTCTGATAGACGTTCGCGGTGCCGACGAACATGCGCGAGAGCGCATCCCCGGCGCCGTTAACATCCCGCTCGACCGGATCGGCGATCTCCCGCGTGACGGGCGTCCGGTCGTCTTCCACTGTAAGTCCGGTGTGCGTACCGCGGCCAATGCAGCTCAGCTCGGCACGGCTGCGGGTGCAGCCCCTGCCTATATTCTTGCAGGCGGCATCGATGCATGGCGTGGTGCGGGATACCCGACCGCCATCGATCGTTCGCAGCCGCTGGAGATCATGCGGCAGGTGCAAATTACCGCTGGCGCGTTGGTGCTGACCGGAGTGCTGCTTGGCCTGTTCGTCGCGCCTGCATACCTCGTCCTGTCGGCATTCGTAGGCGGAGGGCTGATGTTCGCCGGTATGACCGGGTGGTGCGGCCTGGCGAGGCTGCTACGCGCCATGCCATGGAACCGCCGCGCGACAGCCTGAAACGGGCAGTCCCGAACGGGGCGCCGGACGAGCTCGCCGTGTATATCGCCTGGTAAACCCGTCCGGTTAGCTCGCCGCGCGATCCGCTTCGACGACCGAAGTGACGATCTTCGTCGCATGACTCGCACCTTGAGCGCGCGTCCCGTTCATGTCTGAATCCGCTTTCGACCGATGCAGCGCGGTTACCCGCTTCACCTGCGCAATGCTGCAGCCGGCCAGCTCGGCCGTCCGCGCAATGCTCATGCCTGCCTCCCTGAGCCCGACGATGCGCTTGTGGAGCGCCGTGTCCGGCTTGCGGCCTTTGTACCGGCCTGCCGTTTTCGCAATCTCGATCCCTTCGCGCTGGCGCTCGCGCCGCGTCTCGTAGTCGTCGCGCGCGGTCTGGAGCGCGACTCGCAGCAGCATGTCCTGCACCGCTTCGAGCACGATGCGCGCTACACCGGCACTGTCCGCTACGAAATCAGACAGGTCCACGATCCCGGCACCGCTAGCCGCGCGCCCTTGGCACGGATCGCCGCCACCAGCCGCTCGGCTTCCGGGAGCGGCAAGCGGCTGATCCGGTCAATCTTCTCGGCCAGCACTACCTCCCCCGGTTGCAGATCCTCGATCATGCGGATTAGCTCCGGCCGGTCGGGCCGCGCGCCCGACGCCTTCTCTCGGTATACCGCTGCCACGTAATGGCCGGCCGCACGCGCACCGGCGACGATCGCCTCTTGGCGTTCGAGATCCTGCTCCTCGGTGCTGACACGCAGGTACACCCGCGCCGCGCGAATAGGGTTCGTCACAGTGGCTCCATCGGGTACGCTCAAGTGAGCCCCTGCCGCCGATACCGGCTCATAACAGCAATTACCGATGTCGCCGAGCCTAGCGAGATTAGCCGGCCCGAAATAGCCACCCTGTCACGTTATAGCCGTTCCGGCAAACACCATGAGCCTCACCGTCGCCTAGCACCCCTCTGCGTCGATCGGCGCCACAAGATTGGGGTGCGTTCAAAGCGCGTCTGTGCCATAGCAGGCAAGCCAAGGAGCGGCTTGAACACCGAACCTGGCCCGCATGTGCGGCCGAACACTGGGTCCCCGACTTTGTCGGGCGGCCCGCGGAATAAAAGACCTTGTCGTCGGCTTGCCGGTGTGGGGAATACGTGGGGCGTGGTTACCAGTGTTCCCGCGTGTTCAACCGTCCCGGCTGCGGCGGACGGTGGGACGCGCTCAATGGCTTTGTCAAAATGGTTACCCGCGCGCTGGCGTCGAGAAGCCGAGACCCTTCAGCGAGACTCGGAACCTCCAATCTCGGCCGAGTTGGATGCCCTGGTGCGCGCGCAAGGCGAGTGCCTGGCTTTCCTTGCCACGATCCTAGAGCGGGAGCGCGTCGTTGCGAGCGGCGATCTTGCGCGCATGCTCGCTGAGTTCGCTTCTATCTCCGCTGCGGAACGGCCGGCAGAAGCGCGGATCCTGTCGCTCTGGGCAACGTACCTCCAGGACGCGTCCGCATCGCTTCGTGACGCATCTGTCCTTCATTAGAAGCACTTGGCCGAGACGGCTGCGAACGAAGCCTTGCATGGGGTGACGCGTGAGTCGAAATTGCCCCTGACCTGGAGTCGAACCGTTCCGAGTTGCGCACCTATGTACCAAGAATGCTGACCACCGATCCCGGTCGTGACCCTACCGCCCCCTTCCCCACCTCCAACGACAGGCTGACGCCCCCGGAGCGGATCGGCCTGTTATCCGAGAGGCAAAAATCCTACCTCCGCCTCGTGCTCCAAAATCGCAGCTCGAAGGAGATTGCGGCGACGACGGGCAGCAGCCACCGTGCTGTCGACAAGCAGTTGTTGAAGGCGAACAATCTCCTCGGCGTGCCGACACGCTTTGACGCAGCACGCCTCCTCGCTGATCACGACGCCGGGGTAGAGCCTTTACCCCCTGCAATCGCCCTACCTTCCGACGAGCCGACTTTCCCGCTTCCTCCTGCCTGGCCGACCGCTAGGGCGGCAGCGAACATGATGACCTGGAAGCAGGTCGCCTCCTGGACCACGATCATCGCGATCGTTGTTCCGCTAGGGCTGACTGCGGCCGGCATGGCCCTCGTGACGCTGCTCCTCCTGCTTGGGCTGAAACCACTTTGACGGGCGCTGTGCGCCCGAGGAGGCGCAATGAACGCACTGACGAACACCAGCCGGATCATCGCCGACGAGCTGCGGAAGGCCGAGCGATCGATCAATCTTGCAGCCCGCGACACCGCCCAGTTTCTCCTAACCACGCTCGACGCGACGGACGCTCATCGGCTCTCCCCTGCGATGGCCCAGCGGACGGTGAAGGCGACTGTGGCGGCGCTCGCTGCACTCGTCGAAGGTCAGGACCAGATGGCGTTGCGGGCCCACCTCTCGATCGAAAAGGCCGGCCGGCAGCTCGGCCTCTCCGAAACGAGTTGGGGCGAGAACCTGCCGAAACCGGCAATCGCGTCGGAAGAGGAAAGGGAGCTGCAGGGGGCCTGAGAAACGGGGGACGGCGAAGCCTGTGACGACCCAGGTTATCCTCGCGGTCGTCTTCAACGTGGTCATGGTGGTCGTGCTGCTTTTCGCCTTGGTGCGGGGCGGCAGACCCGAGCGGCTGGGCGTCTTGATCAACGTCGCGGGCTTCGGCGCAACGATAGCGTTTCGGCTGCTTGCCCCCTCTAGCGCTTGGGTGCCCGCCGAAGGCTGGGTGCTCGCCATCGACGCCGCCGTCGCCGCCGGCTTCTTCTGGCTGGGAACGACGACCACTCGCTTCTGGCCCGTTTGGGCAGCAGGATTCGCTCTGGCTGATCTCTTTATGAGCATCTGCGGAGCGCTGCTGCCGCGCGTGCCGCTCTTTGCCTACCACACCGGCCTCGGCATCTACGCCTATCTGGCACTCGGCGCGCTCGCGCTCGGGACTTTCCGCCTGGCGTCTCATGCCGCGCCCCACATCCGAGATGGGTCGAGACGACAATGGCTACAGCATCTCAAGGAGACGAACTCATAGACGTCGTCGTTCGCCTTCCCCGCAAGGCGATCGAGGACACCCTGCTTACTGCGCAGCGGTCGAGCCAAGAAAGCGACGGGGGGCGTCTCGCTGCGGCGAAGGCGATCCTCTCGGGCCGACGCCGCAGGTTTACACAATTCACCGGTGTTCGGTTCTACGATCCGAGCTGGGACATGATCCTAGAATTATACGTCGCGACGCGTGAACAGCACGTTGTCGCCGTCTCGCAACTCTGCAGCCTGAGTGGCGGATCGACGACGACAGCGCTGCGGCACATCGAGAACATCGAAGCGCTGGGCTATATCAGCCGTGGACCGGACCCGAACGACCGCCGCCGACTGATCGTCACGATGCAGCCTGTACTTGGCGACGCCCTCGATCACTGGCTTGATCTGCAATTGGGCGCAGAACGACTAGGCGTTTGACCGTCACTTACTGCGGCGAGCGCGGCGCGTGCGGTTTCGTGCGGTAAAGCACGAGAATTGGTGCCCCTTTCGTTCGGTAAAGCACGAGTCAGCTGCCTTGAACGCTGCGCCGTTTTCCACGCTTCTGGTTTCGACGCCGGATCAAAGGGAATCGCGGCGGGACAGGGAGCCGGCTGTGACCAAATAAAGAATGCCCGGCACGAGGCCGGGCACCCTGC
>Ga0153956_1003023_pt1 | contig 11421 bp, 13 predicted proteins | sample TSFL040MetaG_FD_104704 | JGI IMG/M metagenome (GOLD analysis project Ga0153956, IMG submission 104704) | Attine ant fungus gardens microbial communities from Florida, USA - TSFL040 MetaG | ecosystem: Host-associated > Fungi > Mycelium > Unclassified | place: USA: Florida, Wekiwa Springs...
AGGTCTGGGGCTGTGTGCGGGTGGGATGCAAGCGGAAGGGCATGAGACGGGCTGGTGGCCCGGCGTTGCCCTTACGTGAAGCAGGCCACCCGCACACAGCCCCAGACCGAGGACAAAGCTTTGACCACGCCTTCTAGTTGCGGCCGCCGGCCATCGCCGGGAGGATCATCACGGTGTCGGTGTCGCTGACCGCGGTCTCGAGGCCGTCGAGCACGCGGACGTCTTCGTCGTTCAGGTAGATGTTGACGAAGCGGTTGAGCTCGCCTTCCCCGGAGAAGAGCTGATCCTTGGTGTCGGGGTACTCGGCCACCAGGGCGTTCAGCACCTCGCCCACCTTCGAACCGGCGACGTCGACGGAAGTCTGGTCACCAGTGTGCTTGCGGAGAACGGGGGGAATCTTCACGGACGGCATGCGGCTGATCCTATCGCTCGGTTGCGGGGTCGGTCACGCCGGCTCAGGAGCCGACGTGTCCACCGCAGAAGGCTTCGTAATCGGGGAACTTGCCCATCTCCGATTCCGGCACCTCGGGGGCGTTCGGACCGCAGATCGGGCATTCCGGATCGCGCCGGACCTTGAGCTCGGTGAAGCGGGTGCCGAGTGCTTCGTAGAGCAGCAGGCGACCGACCAGCGGCTCGCCGATGCCGAGCACCAGCTTCAGGACCTCGTTGGCCTGGAGCAGACCCATCTGGCCGGCCATCACGCCGAGCACGCCGTTGGCCGAGCAGCTCGGGGCGAGCTCCGGCGGCGGCGGGGTCGGGTAGAGGCAGCGGTAGCAGGGGCCCTCGTAGGGCACGAAGGTCGAGATCTGACCATCGAAGGAGAGGATCGAGGCCGACACGACCGGCTTCTTGAGCCGCACCGAAGCGTCGTTCATCAGGTACCGGACCGGGAAGTTGTCGGCCCCATCGACGATGATGTCGTAGTCCTTGATGACGTCGAGGATGTTCTCGGCGTTGAGGTGGAAGTTGTGCTCGATGACGTTGACGTCGGGGTTCAGCTCCTCGATCGTCTGCCGTGCCGAGGCGGTCTTCGGCTCACCGATGCGGCTGGTGTTGTGGATCACCTGGCGCTGGAGGTTCGAGGCGTCGACCACGTCGTCGTCGACCAGCCCGATCGTGCCGATGCCCGCGGCCGCCAGGTAGAGCGCGGTCGGGGCTCCGAGGCCGCCGGCACCGAGCAGCAGCACCTTCGCCTCGAGCATCTTGATCTGACCCTCGACTCCGACCTCGGGCAGCAGGATGTGCCGGGAGTAGCGGTCACGCTGCGCCGGGGTCAGGTTGACGTTCGACTCGACCGGCAGGCCCTGGGCCTCCCACTCGAGGATGCCGCCGGCCATCGAGACGACGTCCTCGTAGCCGAGTGACTTGAGGACGACCGCGGCATCGTGGGACCGGGCGCCGGAACGGCACTGGAGGATCAGCCGCTGGGACTTGTCGGGGACCGAGGTGGCGATCCGGTCGGCGATCACGCCGGGCGGGATCAACTCGGAGCCCTCGATGTGGGACTCCTCGTACTCGTAGGGCTCGCGGGTGTCGATCAGCTTGACGCCGCCCCCGTCGAGTTCGGTGAACGCCTCCTGGGGAGTGATCTCTTCGACTGTCTGCTGTTCGGTCGCTTCCGGTGCCATGGGCAAAACCCCTGAATCTCGATCTGGATTTAGTTACTTCAAAAAGTATAGCGAGCTTTGGCGGCCGATTCCAGCCCCGAAGCCGACCTCGAAGGGTACAGGTGACGGCGCCGATCGCATCCGACTCAGGATCAGCTCTGCAAGTCGTCCAGCGCCTCAGCCAGCACGGTCGCGTTGTTCTGCCTCTCGTCCCTGAGGCCGAACAGCAGGGTGATGGTGCCATCGGTGCCGGCCAACAGCTCCCTCATCTCGTCTTCCTTGCCTTCGAGCTCCAGGCGATAACGGGCCCGGAACTCGTCGAAGTCGAAATCGTGGTCGTGGAACTCCCCCCGCAGTTCGGCGGACGGAGCGAGCTCCTTGGCCCAGACGTCGATGCGGTCCTTCTTCACGCCGCGGGGCCAGAGCCGATCGACCAGCACCCGACGCCCGTCCTCCGGATCAGCGTCCTCGTAGATCCGCTTCACCTTGATCCGACTCATGCTCTCAATCTAAATCAATCGAGATCGGACTTGTCGGCACATAGGCCTGAAAAGTCCGTTCTCGACACGTTGGACTCTCCAGAAAGAGAAGGCCCCCGGATCTGAAGATCCGGGGGCCCCACTGCCAGCTGTGCTTCGGGAGGAAGCTTCGGAAAGAAATCTCGCCTAGAGCGACGGGCGCATCTGGCGCAGCCGCTTGACCCGCTCCTCCATCGGAGGGTGGGTCGAGAAGAGACCGGCCAGGCCCTTGGCCTTGAACGGCTTGACGATGTAGAGCGGCTCGGAAGCCTCGGAGACGCGCCCCTTCATCGGGATGTTCTGCGCGCCCTGCTCGAGACGGAGCAGAGCCGAGGCCAAAGACTCGGGGTTGCCGCAGATCTCGGCGCCGCCGGCGTCGGCCGCGTATTCGCGCTGACGAGAGACGGCGAGCTGGATGATCGAGGCGGCCAGCGGCGCGAGCAGGACCATCGCCAGTGCACCGACCATGCCGAGCGGCGAGTTGTTGTCGTTGCCGAACCACATCAGCATGTATCCGATGTAGGTGATCGCGGCGCCGATGGTCGAGGCGACCGACTGGATCAGGATGTCGCGATGCTTGATGTGGGCCAGCTCGTGGGACACCACTCCCCGCAGCTCGTCGGTCGAAAGGAGGCGGGTGATGCCGGCCGTGACAGCGACCGCCGAATGGTTGTAGTTGCGGCCGGTGGCGAAGGCGTTGGGCTGATCCTGCGGGATCACGTACAGGCGAGGCATCGGGATGTCGGCCCGCTGGCAGAGCTCCCGCACCATCTGGAAATACTCGGGATTCTCGGACTCCTCCATCGGCTGGGCGCCGCTCATCTTCAGGGCGAGCTTGTCGCTGAAGAAGTAGGAGAAGAAGTTCATCCCGACCGCGATCAGCAGGAAGATGAAGGTGGTGCTCGGATTGCCGCCGCTGACCAGGTAGCCGATCGCGACCAGGAGGCCGGAGAGAGTGGCCAGCAGGATCGTGGTGCGCATCGTCGCGCCCCAGGTCGACTGTTTGGTGGTCGTCATCTGTGTCAGTGCTCCTCGAGAGGGAAAGGGGTCATTCGATCAGGGAGTCTGCACCATGAGTGGCGATCCGTCCATAGGGGATGACCCCCATTTCCTCTCGGGGCCGGTCCGGTCCGGAAAACGGCCGTCGACCCTGCGACCATGGTCGGCAGCCGATGAAGCGACGCCCGATATTCACGGAAGTGCTGCTGCTGAACGCGGTCATGGTGGCCGTCGCCACGGCCGCGGCCGCCCTCGCGACCGGCTTTTCCAGCGACCACGTCGAGAAGCTCGTACTGATCGCCCTGGCCGCCGTCGCGGTCACCTGCCTGCTCAACGTGGCGATCCTGCGCCGGCGCTTCTCGCCGCTCGAAGACGTCATCACCGAGATGGAGAAGGTCGACCTCAGCCAGCCCGGAGCGAACCTCCCCGCTTGGATCGACGGGGTCGCCGAGACCGAGGAGGCCGAGCGGCTCGAACTCGCCTTCCTCCGTATGATGCGCCGGCTGGAAGCCGAACGGCGGCGCAGCTCCAACGCGGCCCTGACCGCCCAGGAGGAGGAGCGGGCAAGGGTCGCGCGCGACCTCCACGACCAGGTCAACCAGTCCCTCACCGGGGTTCTCCTCAGGCTCGAAGCGACCCGGTCGGAGGCGCCGCCCGAGTTGGCTCCTGAGATCGAGGAGACCAGTCGCCTCGCTCACCAGGCGATGGACGAACTGCTCACCGTGGCCCGACAACTCCGCCCCACCGCACTCGACGATCTAGGGTTGAGAGCGGCGATCGCCGGTCTGGTCGAGCAACTCGACCGGCCGGGGATGACGGCCGGTTTCAGATGCGACGACGATCCGTCCGGGCTCGACCCGGACGTCCAGCTGGTGATCTACCGGGTCTCGCAGGAGGCGATCGGCAACGCGGTCCGCCACAGCGGAGCCGGCCGGATCGAAGCGACGCTCGCCCGGGCAGGCGACCGCTTCGAGCTCGAGGTGACCGACGACGGCAGCGGCTTCACCTTCGAGCAGGCGACATCCGGGCTCGGCCTGGGCGGCATGCGCGAGCGCGCGATCCTGGTCGGCGGCGAGCTGGAGGTCGAGTCCCGGCCCGAGCACGGCACCACGGTGCGCCTCTCGGTCCCGATCCGCGAGGAGGCGGCCACGTGAGAGTGGTGATCGCCGACGATCACGGCATCGTCCGGTCGGGGATCCGGCTGCTGCTGGAACGTCAGGAAGACCTCGAAGTGATCGCCGAAGCGGCCGATGGGATCGAAGCCCGGGACACGGTGGTGCGAGAGCGCCCTGACCTGGCCATCCTCGACGTCAAGATGCCGGGCCTCACCGGTCTTCAGGCAACTCGCGAGATCAAGGCCCAGGCGCCGGACACCAATGTGCTGATCCTCTCCATGCACGACGACGAGAGGTACCTCTTCGAAGCCCTGAAGGCGGGGGCCTCCGGCTACGTGCTCAAATCCCAGGCCGACACGGATCTCCTCGACGCGATCCGGTCGATCGAACGCGGCGAACCCTTCCTCTCCCCCGGCACTCAGCAAACCCTGATCCGAGATCTGCTGGAGCGGGGCGAGCCGGATGGTTCTGGGCTCACCCCGCGCGAAGAGGAGATCGTCAAGCTGGTCGCCGAGGCGAACACGACCAGGGAGATCGCCGAGCTGCTCCATCTTTCGGAGAAGACGGTCGAGAACCATCGGGCCAACGCGATGAAGAAGCTCGGCATGCGTGACCGGGTCGAACTGGTCCGCTACGCGATCCGGCAGGGGCTGATCGAGCCGTGAGCGACTCGGAGCGCATCGCCCTCGCCCCCGGGGTCGAGGTTCTGATCCGCCCGATCCGACCAACCGACAAGCTGCTCCTGGCCGACGGGTTCGAGCGGTTGAGCCCACAGTCCCGTTTCCAGCGGTTCTTTGCGCCGGTGGTCCGCCTGAACGAAACAGATCTCACCTATCTGACCGAGATCGATCACCGCAAGCACGAGGCGCTTGTCGCCATAGATCCGGACGAGGGCGATCTGATCGGGGTCGCCCGGTACGTCCGCACCTCGCCCTACCGCGACCGCGAGGCCGAGGTGGCGATCGTCATCGCCGACCACTGGCGCGGCCGGGGCCTCGGCAAGGCGCTGCTCTCGAGGCTCGCGACCCGAGCCCGGGAAGAGGGCGTGACCCACTTCCTCGCGGTGATCCTCGCCGACAACACGGACGCGACCGACCTCTTCGAGAACTTCGCGCCGAAGACCCGGAAATCGGTCGGCGATCCCGGCCAGGTCGAAGTCCGCATCGACCTGCCCTGGAGCGGCGAGTTCTCCGATTCGGCGCTCGGCTACGCGCTGCGTTCGGCCGCCCGGGGCACCCATCGGTTCCGGACCTGGCGGAGGATGCGCCGTCGCCTCAGACGGCGCCGAGAACGGCGTCAGGACAGCAAAGCCGACTAGTGCTCTAGGATTTATCCGATGCTCTTCTCGACCAAAGCCGAGTACGGAGTTCGCCTCATGGTCGAACTCGGCCGGCAGCCCAATACCGGCCCCGTCTCGCTGAACGCGATCGCCGAAGCCGAACGTCTGCCCCTTTCGTACCTGGAGCACCTGGTGGCAAAGCTGCGCCAGGCCGGTCTGGTCACCTCGACCCGAGGTGCCCACGGCGGATACAGCCTCGCCTATCCGGCGGAGGAGATCACCATGGTCGAGGTGGTCGAAGCGCTCGAGGGGCAGATCGCCCCGATGGAGTGCTTTCACGATACCCCCGAAGGCAAGGTCCTCTGCTCACATGAAGCAGACAGTGACCGGGCCTGCGCGACCAAGCTGCTCTGGACCCGGGTCCAGAGCGGCGTGAACAAGGCCCTGGCCGGCACCACCTTGGCCGAGCTGGTCGAGTTCTCGCGCCCCGTGGCAGAACGCAAGCAAAGCCGGACGGCCGTCGGCAGCGCCGCCTAACCCTCTTCCCTCTCAGAATCATCCGAACGGAGCAACCAGTGGCAGAACTTGAAATCAAGAACCTTCACGTCCGCGTCGAGGAGAAGGAGATCCTGAAGGGTCTCGACCTCACCGTCGAGAAGGGTCGCGTCCACGCCCTCATGGGACCGAACGGTTCCGGCAAGTCGACCCTCGCCAATGTGATCATGGGCCACCCTGCCCTCGAGGTGACCGAGGGATCGATCGTCTTCGACGGCGACGACATCACCGAAGCCGGCCCGGACGAGCGCGCCCAGCTCGGCCTCTTCATGGCCTTCCAGTACCCGGTCTCGATCCCGGGCGTGGCGGTCAGCAAGTACCTGCGGATGATCCTCAACGCCCAGCGCGAGGCCCGCGGCGAGCAGCCCCTGAAGATCAAGGACTTCGCCGCCCAGGCCCGCGAGGCGATGGAGCTGGCCAACATCCCCCAGGAGTTCTCCAGCCGCTACCTCAACGACGGCTTCTCCGGCGGTGAGAAGAAGCGCATGGAGCTGCTCCAGCTGGCGCTGCTGAAGCCCCAGATCGCGATCCTCGACGAGACCGACTCCGGCCTCGACATCGACGCGCTCCGCACCGTGGCCGAGGGCATCAACAAGTTCACCGGCCCCGACATGGGCGCCCTCGTCATCACCCACTACCAGCGTCTGCTCCACATGGTCAAGCCCGACGTGGTCCACGTCATGTACCAGGGCCGGATCGTGAAGGAAGGCGGAAACGAGCTGGTCGACCACCTTGAAGCCGAGGGCTACGGCTGGATCAAGGAGGAGGTCGAGGCGGCCGCCTGATGACGGTCGACGAGATCCGGTCGCAGTTCCCGATCCTCGGCCGCGAGGTCAAGGGCCGGCCGCTCACATATCTCGACAACGGGGCGACTTCCCAGAAGCCGCTGGCCGTGATCGAGGCGATGGACGCCTACTACCGCGAGCACAACTCGAACGTGCATCGCGGCGTCCACACTCTCTCGGAGGAAGCGACCAACCTCTATGAGGGAGCCCGGGCCAAGGTCGCTGGCCTGCTCGGAGCCGGCTCGCCGAGGGAGGTCGTCTTCACCCGCAACGTGACCGCCGCCTTCAACCTGGTCGCCCAGTCATGGGGGGCCGCCAACCTGGGCCCCGGAGACCGCATCCTGCTCACCGAGATGGAGCACCACGCGAACATCGTGCCCTGGTACCTGGTCGCCCAGCGAACCGGTGCGGAGCTTGAGTTCGCCCCGATCGACGATCAGGGACGACTCGACCGGGACGCTCTCTCCGAGGCCCTCGCCCGGGGCCCGAAAGTCTTCGCCTTCGCTCACGTCTCGAATGTGCTCGGCACCAAGAACCCGGTTGCGGGCCTGGTCGCCGAGGCGAAGGAGGCCGGTGCGCTGACGGTGATCGACGGCGCCCAGTCGGTCCCGAAGTTCCCGGTTGACGTGGCCGCGATCGGCGCCGACTTCTACGGTTTCACCGGACACAAGCTCTACGGCCCGACCGGGATCGGCGCCATGTGGGGCCGGCGGGAGCTCTGGGAGGCGATGGAGCCCTTCGAGGGCGGCGGCTCGATGATCAACAAGGTCACCCCCGAGAAGATCACCTGGGCCTCGGTACCGGCCAAGTTCGAGGCGGGAACCCCGCCGATCGCCGAAGCGGCCGGACTGGCAGCCGCGATCGACTGGGTCCAGGACGTGGGCTTCGCGACGATCGAGGCCCACGAGCGCGAGCTGACCGCCTACGCCCTGCCCCGCCTCGCCGAGGTTCCGGGCCTGAAGATCTTCGGCCCCGAGACGACCGAGGAACGCGAAGGCATCATCTCCTTCGAGCTGGACGGCGTCCATCCTCACGATGTCTCCGAGATCCTCGATCGCCACGGAGTAGCGGTCCGGGCCGGTCACCACTGCGCCCAGATCCTGATGCGAAAGCTCGGAGTCGCCGCCACCACCCGGGCCAGTTTCGCGGTCTACAACACCGCCGACGAAGTCGACACCCTGATCGAAGCCCTCCACGACGCCCGTCGCGTCTTCGGGCTCTGAAGTGTCGGGCGCCCTGTAGCCCAGCTCCAAAGCTCCCACGCACCCGGTCTGGGTTCGATTCACGTGGGCATAGCGCACGTGAATCGAACCCAGGTACTGATGGTCAGCTAACCTCGGGTGGACTATGGAAGAGCTTTACCGCGAACAGATCCTCGAGCATTACAAGCGGCCCCATAATTTTGGGGAGCTCGTGAACCCCGACCTCGAGTTCGAGGATACGAACCCGTTCTGTGGCGACGAGCAGCACGTGATGATCAAGCTCGACGCGGACGACAAGGTCGCTGAGGTCAAGTTCGAAGGGCAGGGATGCGCGATCTCGACCGCCGCCACCTCGCTGCTCACCGACGAACTCGTCGGCATGACCCGTGACGAGTTGATCAAGCTGCCCAAGGAGTATGTGCTCGACCTGCTCGGCATCGACATCTCCGCGACCCGTATGAAGTGCGCCCTGCTCGGCCTCAAGGTCGTCAAGGGAGCCGGCCTCGGCAAGGTCGTCGACTGGGAAGACGCCGGCGAGCAGGGCGACCCCTCCCTGGCCACCGAGATCTGATCTGGGACATCCGGCCGTCGAGCGCTTGACCCGGGCGGATCAGCGGCGAGGCACCCTGACCTGGACCTTGGCGCTGCGCTGAGCCACGCCCTGACCGGCGGCGGTCACCTTGATCGCGGCAGTGCGGGCCTTCTTCACCCGTTTCGGCTTCAGCGTGACGCTCTGCATCGAACTCGCCCCGGCTCCGAGCTTGGCGAGGGTCCTGCAGGTCTTCTTCTTGAGCGCCCAGGCGGGGCCTGAGAAGCAGATTTTGACGGCTCGGGCCTCCCCGTCGCCGCGGTTCTTGACCTTGACCTTCACCGCGACGCTCTTCTGCTTCCTGCGGAGGTTGATCTTCTTCTTGACCGGGGTCAGGACGAGGTCCGGCTTGGGGTCCGGGCCCGGGGATTCGCAGCCGGTGGCGCACTCGGGGAAGACATCCGGAGCCGGCTGACCGGAAGCGAAGACCATGCTCACCCTGGCGTTCTGGAGCGCAGAGGACAGCGAGGCCGGGCAACCGCCACCGGCTGCCTGCAGCTTGCCCTCCCATGCCGCTCCGGCCAACCCGCGACCGTCCAGCCCGCCGGTGAACGGGACCCCCGCGGGAACGCCGGCGTAGCCGCTCGAGAGCTGTACCGGTACGGGTCCGATCAAGCATTTGCCCGAGACCGCGCCGCCGGTGACGTCGAGCATCAGCCCGTACTGGAGGTCGAGCTGCCCGCTCGCCGAGCTGAAGCTGCCTGTCGTACCGCCGGGAGCGGTCAGCGCGACGCTCGATGTCTTGCCGTCGACCGTCAGGCTTCCGCCCGGGAATGTCACCCCAGCCGCCGGCACGGTGAGCCGGCCATTCTGGATCCGCCCGTCCAGCCTCATTCCGGCGGCCTTCTCAAGCACCTTGTAGGAACCGATCTGAAGGTAGGAACGTTCGAATCCAGCCTTGAACGGCGACGGTCCCTTGGTGGCTCCGAGCCAAAGGCTCAACTTTCCGATGTCGGTACTCATCGGGCAGGTGTTGGCGACGGCCGTTCCCGGCTCCAGCTCTCCCCCGACCGCGCCGTTTCCTTCGGCTCCCAGCAAAAAGCCGGCACCGCTCCGCTCACCTTCGTAGCCGGTGGTCAGGCTGAGCGGAATCGGCCCAAACGTGCAGGAGATGCCAAGAGTCGTGTCCATCCTGACCATCAGCGAGATGTCCAGGCTCAGGCTGCCAGTCGTCGAGTCGAAGGAACCGCTGACCGGGGCATCGGTCCAGGTGGCAAATTGGACCAGACCGACGCTTCCTCCCGCGTTGAAGTTCACGGCCGGAAATGCGACACCCGACGCAGGTATGTCGATCGTGCCGCCGTCCAGGGTGCCTTCCATGGTGACCGCTTTGCCGGCCGCCCCGTAGTCGAGCCTCTGCTCGTCTGCGCCGACCCCGCTGATGCCCATCTCACCCTGGTCGAAGCTGAGCGCAAATGGCTCGACCGCGCGACCGGTCCCAACCGAGGCCGTGAGCATCACCGCCAGCACCGTCACGAACACGCAGGACCATCTACCCACAGTCAAAGCTGTGTCTCCCTTTTCTCCCATAGCCGCGACGGTACCAGCCATCCCCAGACGCTGCGGGCTCCCTCGGCCCTCGCCCGCATTCGGCGCCAGAACTGAATTAGGCAGCCCTAATGAACGTTGCCGAGGAGGCGGAATCGTTAGAATCCAATTCCGAGCCTGGTTGTCGGCTTATCGTCCGGGTTTTTCCGCAACTGACCCGCCGCCGTGCGCTCTCCAGGATCCCTCCCATTCACCTTTTATGAGCAACGAAAAGACAAAGATCCCCGTCTGCCCGGCCTCCGAGCTCGAGCCCGGCGACCGCAAAATCATCGAACACGATGGCGAGTTCCTCGCCGTGGTCAACTGTGCCGGGGAACTCTTCGGAATCGAGGATCGCTGCTCCCATGACGACGGTCCGCTGGCCGAGGGAGAGATCGACCAGGCCGCCTGCACCGTGGAATGCCCTCGCCACGGCTCCCTCTTCGACTTGCGCACCGGCAAGCCGAAGACCCTTCCGGCATATCAGCCGGTCAAGACTTTTCCTGTCGAGATCATCGACGACACCATCACCCTGGAGGTTTGAAGTGGCTACTGCCGAAGTGCTCGCCGAAAAAGAGAAGGTCCAGGGGATCAACGCTGACTATGCCGAGAAGTTCGGCTTCAGCGACCCCGAGACCGGCTACGCGTACAAGGCCCCGAAGGGCCTCACCCGGGAGATCGTCGAGCAGATCTCCGAGTACAAGGATGAACCGCAGTGGATGCGGGACTTCCGCCTCAAAGCGCTCGACATCTTCGAGTCCAAGCCCACTCCGCAGTGGGGCGCGAACCTGAACCAGATCGACTTCGACGACATCCACTACTTCGTCCGCGCCTCGGAGAAGAACAGCCGCGACTGGTCCGAGGTTCCCGAGGACATCAAGAACACCTTCGACCGGCTCGGCATCCCCGAGGCCGAGCAGAAGTTCCTCTCCGGCGTCGGCGCCCAGTACGAGTCCGAGGTCGTCTACCACCAGGTCAACGAGAAGCTCGAAGCCCAGGGCGTGATCTTCACCGACATGGACACCGCCCTCCGCGAGCACGAGGACATCCTCAAGGAATACTTCTCGACGGTCATCCCGGCCAACGACAACAAGCTGGCCGCGCTCAACTCGGCGGTCTGGTCCGGCGGCTCCTTCGTCTACGTGCCCAAGGGCGTCAAGGTAGAGATGCCGCTCCAGGCCTACTTCCGGATCAACACCGAGAACATGGGCCAGTTCGAGCGGACGCTGATCATCGCCGAGGAGG
>Ga0153956_1003024_pt1 | contig 11421 bp, 10 predicted proteins | sample TSFL040MetaG_FD_104704 | JGI IMG/M metagenome (GOLD analysis project Ga0153956, IMG submission 104704) | Attine ant fungus gardens microbial communities from Florida, USA - TSFL040 MetaG | ecosystem: Host-associated > Fungi > Mycelium > Unclassified | place: USA: Florida, Wekiwa Springs...
ATGGCGCCGGATTCCAGATCGGCGAGCAGTCCGTCGTCTCTGCCGTGTGCCAGGTCCCCGTCGTGAGCGTGTTCCGTCCTATGGACCACGCGCTCGGCGGGACCGGCGCGCCGCTCATGCAGTTCCTCGACTTCTGCGCATTCCGCGACATCGGTCCGGTGATGACGCTCAACATCGGCGGCATCGCGAACTGCCAGCTCGCGGACCGCGACCGCTCGAAGATGATGGCCTTCGACACGGGGCCGGGCAACGTCATGATCGACCACGCCATGCGGGCGCTGTTCGGACGTGAGTACGACGCGGACGGCGCGATCGGCGCCCGGGGAACGGTCGACCAGGCGATGCTCGCGGAGCTGCAGCTGCATCCTTTCTTCCAGCGCAAGCCCCCGCGCAGCGCGTGGCGTCTTGACTTCGGGGCGGAATACGCGGACGGCTTCCTGGAGCGGTGCGCGGGTCTCGCGAAAGAGGACATCGTCGCCACCTTCACGGAGTTCACGGCGTGGGCCATCGTGCGGTCGATCGAGGACAACGTGCCCGGCTTCGGCGGCGTGCACGAGATCATCGCCTCCGGTGGCGGGGTGCGCAACGCCACGCTCATGGCGCGTCTCGCGGAGCTGTTCCGGGAACGCGACATCGAGCTCGTGGTGTCGGACAAGTACGGGATCCCGCCCCAGTACAAGGAGGCCGTGAAATTCGCGACGCTCGCGTTCGCGAACATGCACGACATCGCCAACAACATCCCGGCGGCGAGCGGCGCGAGCTCGTTCGCGATCCTCGGCAAGCTCACCAAGCCCCCGCGGCAGGGACGGGTCTAGCCGGAGAAGACAGGAAGGACGGTCGGCATCTCACGCTGGGTGGCGGTGGGTCGACCGTCCTTCCGGTGCGGGTGTGTCCGATGAACGATGAAGATGTTCCTGACGGCTTCGGCCGGGTACCGGTCCATCCCCTGACCAGAGCTCGCGCATGAGCCTCACGGCCGTGCGCCTCGGCGACGGCGGAGATCTCCGCCAGGTCGCGCGGATCGAACTGCTCTGCGGAGGCCTTGTCGCCCAGGTTCCACGTCATTCCCCTCGGTCGAGGTCGGGCCCCGACTCGGAGCCGGTGAGGAAGGCGACCTCATCCGCGCCGAGCTCCAGGTCGGCGGCGAGCGCCGACTCGATGATGTTCTCGGGTCGGGAGGCGCCGGGGATCGGGATCATCCGCGGCGAGAGGGCGAGCTCCCAGGCCAGGCAGACGCGCTGGGGGGACACGCCGTGTCGAGCGGCGACCTCGGCGAAGCGGCCGATCTCGCCTCCGAGCTCGTGGGCATTGCCGATGCCGCCCATCGGACTCCAGGGCAGGAACGCCAGCCCGAGCTCCTGGCAGAGCAGCAGCTCCGCCTGCGCCTCACGGTGCGAGGGCGAGAAGCGGTTCTGCACGGAGACCAGGGCGTCGCCCAGGATGTCGTGCGCGATCCGGATCTGCTCCGCGTCGACGTTCGAGATGCCGGCGGCGCGGATGAGACCCTCGTCGAGGAGATCGCGCAGCGCTCCGATCGACTCCTCGTAGGGCACGCGCGGGTCGGGACGATGATGCTGGTAGAGCGCGATCGAGTCGACGCCCAGCCGATGGGCCGAGCCGCGCGCCGCCCACTTCAGGTAGTCGGAGCGGCCGCAGTGGCTCCAGTCACGGCCGAAGCCGGGGTTGAGGCTTCCGCCCTTCGTGGCGACGAGGACCCGCGAGACATCCCCGTCGTACGTGCGCAGGGCGGTCGCGACGAGCCGTTCGTTGAGGCCCACCGCGCCCGGTTCCCAGAAATAGGAGTCCGCCGTGTCGATGAGCGTGACGCCGGCGTCGAGCGCCGCGTGCACGGTGGCGACCGACCGCTCGTCCTCGCGGCCGGGCTTGGTCATGGGCATGGCCCCGAGGCCGATTGCGCTGACCTCGACGTCGCCCAGCTTCCGGTAGCGCATGCGGCGTCAGCTCGCGAACGTCGCGGATACGCGATCCAGCGCCGCGACCTCGTCGGCGCTCAGCCGCACGGTGGTGTATCGCAGCAGGTCCGGGAGCTGCCCCGGGATTCTCGCGCTGGCGATGGGGGCGGCGACGCCGGGTCGGCTCCCGAGCCATGCCAACGCGATCGTGGCGATCGCGACGTCGTGGCCCGCGGCGATCTCGGCGAGAAGGTCGACCACCGAGAGGCCGTCCTCCGAGAAGAAGTCCGCCACCATGTCGGCGCGCGGGCTGCCCTCGACATCAGCCGCGGTGCGGTATTTGCCGGTGAGGAATCCGCTGGCCAGGCCGGCGTAGGGCAGCGCGACGATCCCCTCGGCCTCGATCGCCGGCAGGATCTCCTTCTCGAAGAATCGGCGTCGCACCAGGTTGTACGGCGGCTGCACCGCGACGGGCGCCGCCCAGCCGTGTTCCCGTGCGATCGCGATCCACTCTGCGAGACGGTCGCCGCTGTAATTCGAGACGGCGACATCGCGGATCTTGCCGGCGACGCGCAGCTCCTCGAAGGCGCCGACGGTGTCGGCGAGCGGCACCTCCGGGTCGTCGCGGTGGGCGTAGTACAGGTCGATCCGCTCGATGCCCAGGCGCTCCAGCGATGCGTTCGCAGCCGCCCGGATGTTGGCCGGCGACAGGCCGGGGAACTCGGGATGCCGGCTCACCTTCGTGCCGATCAGAAGCGTGTCGTGATTGCGGCGCGCCGCCATCCACGCACCGAGGATCGTCTCCGACTCGCCACCGGTGTTGCCCGGCGCCCAGGACGAGTAGCTGTCGGAGGTGTCGACGGCACCGCCACCGGCGTCGACGAACGCGTCGAGCACAGCGAACGACTCGGCCTCGCCGGAGGTCCAGCCGAAGGTGTTGCCGCCGAGGACGAGGGGGAGGACGTCGAGCTCCGTGGTGCCGATCCGCGTCATCGCGTGGTCCCTGCCTGGACGGGCAGGCCGTCCATCGCATGCTCGGCGACGGCGTTCCATGCGGACTCGGCCGCTGAGACCCTCTCGAGGAGCGGTCGGATCGCCGCCCACAGCCGATCGGTCGCGACGCGCATGCGCTCCCGGTCCTCCGACGGGGAGGCGTCACCGCTCGTGGCGCGATAGCGGACGGCCTCCGCCGTCGCGAGCTCGGAGGCGGCATGCAGCTCGCCGAGGGTCTCGACGAGCCGGGCGGCGAGCGTCCCGTCGTCGAAGGACGGATCGGCGGCGGGTCGACCGGGCATCGCCGACCCGTCGGGCAGGCGCTCGCCGCGCCAGGCGTCGTAGCGCACGGGGGTGCGCTCGCCGGAGTCGTCGTAGAACGTGTGGGTCGGCTCGACGTGCGGCGTCACGCTCAACCACATCGTGCAGGGCTCGTCTATCGCCCGCATGCTGTGACGGACACCCTTGTCGACATAGACCAGCTGACCGGGCCCGCACTCCGCCTCCTCCTCGCCGATCAGGAAGCGGCACCGCCCCTCGAGGACGAGGAATGCCTCGCCCGCCAGGTCGTGACTGTGCTGCCGCGGGGCCGGTGCGGGATCGAGGCGGAGGAAGCGGCCGCGCAGTTCGGGGCGGACCACGACGTTGTGGTCGGCGTCGCGGCGGGAGTCGAAGATCTCGATCACGGTCTCGTGTCCATTCTTCTGTGGGATGGCGGACACAACTTACACGAGTAAGGCCCTGATTCCTATGGGAACTCCTCACAGTTGACACGGCCCGGGAGGACGTGTGAGGGTGTCCTCCCAACGGTCGCGGGAACCCGCTCGCGGTCGGAGCCCGACGTCTCGTGCGGCTGTTGCGTTGTGAACTTACACGTGTCAGTCTGGACCGGGCGCAGAAGTCGGATCATCACCCTGCACCTTCGACAAAGGAGTCACAATGAACCTCACGCGATCTGCGCGCCGGGTCACGCCCCGGTGGCGATTCACCGCCGCCGCGGTGTCCGCCGCGGCCCTCATCGCTCTGGCCGGATGCAGCGCCACGGGCGGAACCGCCGCTCCGAGCGCGTCCGGTTCCGACGCGAGCGGGCCGGTCACGCCGGTCTCGCTCACCCTCGGCATGGCCGCGCCCAGTGCCGGTCAGCCCTGCGTCTTCTACGCGATGGAGTCGGGCATCTACAAGAAGCTCGGCCTCGACCTGACCATCTCGCCGCAGGGCTCCAACGAGCCCGCCCTTGCCGCAGCCGGAAGCCTCGTCATCGGGGCCAACACGATCACGCAGTCGTACCCCCCGCTCCAGGCCGGCCGCAAGGTGGTCCACGTGCTGGCGCAGACCACCGGCAACCCGTCCGACGCGGTGACCGTCAAGGCCGACTCCGACTACAAGACGCTGCAGGACCTCTCCGGTCAGACGGTCGGCGTCGTCGGCACCTCCGGCTACAGCTACGCCGGCGCGCTGCTCTACTCGCGCTACGTCGTCTCGAAGGGCGGCAAGGCGTTCAACATCGTCGTGCAGCCGGACCAGAACACCCTGACCGCCAACCTCGTCAACGGCAAGATCGCTGCGGCGGTGTTCCCCCCGGTGTTCGGCGCGCAGATCTCGCAGGGCATCCTCAAGCAGATCCTGAGCGCCAAGTCGGATCTCTCGCTGAAGCTCAACGGCAAGGGCACCATCAACTCCACCTTCTGGGGTCTCGACAGCACCATCAGCCAGAACGCGACCGCCGTGACCCGCCTCGTCGCCGGCTGCCGGATCGCCGACGAGCTGATGTCCAAGCAGACGTCGAAGCAGATCGCGACCGTGCTGGCGAAGAACCCCAACTTCGCCCCGTCGGTCATCCCGACCGACCAGCTCGTCACGCAGGTCCAGGAGTCCTACGTCGGCTTCGAGCCGACCAACCAGGGCTACATCAACGAGAAGGACTGGAACACGTCCTACTCCTCCTGGATCAAGATCGGCATCAACCCGGGCACGCCCTATAAGGAGGGCGACCCGAACTTCAGCTACAAGGCCGCCGTCGACATGTCCTACTGGAACAAGGCGACCGCGTCCGTGAACGCCTACCTCAAGGAGAACTCGAAGTGAGTCAGCTTGCCGTGGCCGAAGAGGTGGAGCCGCTCTTCCGAGCGCGCGACCTGGGCTACTCCTACCCCTCGGGCCTGCGGGCCGTCAGCGACGTGGATCTCGACATCCGACCCGGTGAGGTCGTGTCGGTCGTGGGCCCGAGCGGTTGCGGCAAGTCGACCCTCCTGTCCCTCGTGGCAGATCTGGCCCAGCCCACCCAGGGATCCATCACCTGGAACGAGGAGGCGCTGCCCGCGGCCGGGCGAGGGCAGCGCCTCTCGATGGTCTTCCAGCGCGACACGGTGTTCCCGTGGCGGACCGTCTCGAAGAACCTGCAGTTCGGCATGGAGAACAGCGGGGTGCCGCGCACGGAGCGCGAGGCTCGCGTCGAGGAACTCCTCCGGCTCGGCAAGCTCGAGGGGTTCGCCAAGAGCTATCCGGGCGCGCTGTCCGGCGGCATGCGCCGCCGACTCGCGCTCCTGATCGGGCTCTCGGTGGATCCCGGGGTGCTGTTGCTCGACGAGCCGTTCAGCGCTCTCGACGAGCCCACCCGCATCGAACTCCTGGTCGACGTGCTCCGGCTCGTCTACGAGGCCAAGGTCTCGGTCCTCCTCGTCACGCACGACCTCGGCGAGGCGGTCTCCGTCTCCGACCGCGTCATCGTCCTCACCAAGCGACCCGGGACCGTCCGCAAGATCGTGCCGATCCCGTTCGGCCACGACCGGGATCTCCGCACCATCCGCGAGACCCCCGAATACGCCGAGCTGTACAGCGAGCTCTGGCATGAGCTCTGGTCGGAGATTGGATCCTGATGGCCGCCACCGCACGAGTCGACGACGTCCCCGGAGGCACACCGGCGGGGACCACCACCGAGTCGCTCGCCTCCCTCACCCCCGGTGAGGCGGGCGCGGCGCTCGGCACCACCCCCTCGGAGCAGCAGGCCGTCCGCGACATCGCACGACGCAAGGCACGACGCACCGTCGTGGTGCGCTCCATCCAGATCATCATCGTGATCCTGCTGATCCTCGGGTGGCAGTTCCTGCCCGGCGTGCCCGGGATCCAGGGCCCGTTCCCGTGGCTGAACACCTTCTTCATCAGCTCGCCGACCCTCGTCGCGCAGCAGCTGGGCTACCTCGCGACGGGCGCCCAGGGCGCGACGCAGATCTGGGGCCCGTTCGCCCAGACGATCCTGACCGCGCTGGCGGGCACGCTCTCGGCCATGGTCGTCGGCACCATCGCCGGCATCGCCGTCAGCAACTGGCGGATGCTCGCCGACGTCACGCGACCGTTCCTGGTCGTCGTGAACGCGGTCCCGAAGGTCGCGATCATCCCGATCATCATCCTCATCGTGCACGACGCGGTGGCGGCGGCGATCGTCACGTCGTTCATCTCGGTCTTCTTCCTGGCGTTCTACAACGCCGCGGAGGGCGCCTCCTCGGTTCCGCGGGAGATGATCCAGAACGCGGAGCTGCTGGGCGCCGGCAAGCTCCGGGTCATGTTGCGCGTCCGGTCGCCCTATGCGATCGGCTGGACGCTGGCCGCGCTCCCGAACGCCATCGCCTTCGGTCTCACGGCGACGGTCACCGCGGAGATCATCCTCGGCGGATCCGGTCTCGGCTATCAGATGCTGCTGGCCCTCAACAACTCCAACTCCAGCCTGCTGCTCGCGATCGTGCTGATCGTCGCCATCGTCGGCGTCGCGCTGGTGCTGGGGGCGACCGCGCTGCGGAGGGTCATCCTCCCGTGGTGGGAGAGCAGCCAGGGCGCCTGATGCCGACGACCGACATTCACAATCACGTCATCCCGATGTCCGTCCTGGAGCTGGTCACCCAGGACCCCGCCTACGGGGTCACGATCACCGACGGCGTCTGGAGGTCGACCAACCAGGGCCCGTTCCCCCTGGTCGACGCCTGGCACTCGGTCGACGCGAAGCTGCGCGAGATGGACGGGAAGGAGCTCGACCGTGCGGTCGTCTCCGTCGCGCCCAAGCCGCTGTTCTTCTACGACCTGCCGCTGGACGAACAGCTCAAGGTCGCCGAGGTGGCGAACGCGGCGATGGCGGAGTTCTGCGCGGGCCACGAGGACCGGCTGCGGTGGATGGCTCATGTCCCGCTCGGCTTTCCCGACACGGCTGCTGAGGTTCTGACGGCCGCCGTCGAGGCGGGAGCGTGCGGCGTCGAGCTCGGCACGTCGGCGCAGGGCCGGATGATGGACGATCCCGCGTACGAGGTGCTCTGGGACACGATCGGGCCGCTCGACCTGCCGGTTCTCCTGCATCCCGCCTACGAGTCGAACGAGCCCCGCACCCACGGCCTGGGCCTGGACGGCGTGCTCGGGCTCCCGTACGAGATCACGAACGCGCTCCATCGTCTGGTCACCGCGGGGATCCTGACGCACCACACGCGCGTGCGGATCGTGGCCGCCCTCGGTGGCGGCTACTTCCCCTACATCGCGGGGCGCCTGCGGCACTACTCGACCTTCGTCGCCGAGCTCGCCGACGCCCCCGCCGATCCGTGGGCGTTCGTCGGGCAGATCAAGTTCGACTCCCACGTGCACGATCCGCGGATCCTGCGCTTCCTGATCGAGCAGGCGGGCGTGGAGAACGTCCTCATCGGCTCCGACTGCTCCTTCCTCAGCGCGACGCCTCATCCGGTGACCGAGCTCCGGGAGGCCGTGCACGACGACGAGCATGCGTTCACCGCGATCGCCGAAACCAACGCCGACATGTTCTGGGAGTACCGACGATGACCGATATCGAGACCCGCGACCCGCGATTCCGCGAGCTGTTCGACGAGGTGGACGTGGAGGTCGTCCAGGACGGCTTCGAGTTCATCGAGGGCCCGGTCTGGCGCACCGCCGACAGCAGCCTGGTGTTCAGCGACATCGCCGGCGACACCATGTACTTACTCGATTCAGCCGGCACGATCGCCCCGTACCGCAAGCCCAGCAACATGGGCAACGGGAGCACCCTCGACCGCGAGGGCCGTCTCGTGACCTGCGAGCACGCGACGAGCCGCGTGGTGCGCGAGGAGCCTGACGGATCCATCACGGTGATCGCGTCCCACTACGACGGTCGCGAGCTCAACGCGCCCAACGACGTCATCGTGCTGTCCGACGGCACGATCATGTTCAGCGACCCGACCTTCGGTCGTGAGGCCTATTTCGGCGTCGAGCGACCGGAGTCGCAGGACGTGCGCGCCGTGTACGCGGTGACTCCGATGGACGGCACCGTGCGCCGCGTCGCCGACGGGTTCGAGCAGCCGAACGGCCTCACCGTCTCGAACGACGAGTCGATCCTGTATGTCAACGACACGGCTCGCGGCCACATCACGGCATTCCCCCTGGCCGACGGGGTCGTGGGGGAGGGGCGGATCTTCGCCGAGGTCGTCGGCGAAGGCGCCGGTTCGCCGGACGGCATGAAGGTCGACACGCGGGGCAACGTGTTCTGCACGGGCCCGGGCGGACTCCATGTGTTCTCGCCGGAGGGCGAGTCCCTCGGGGTCGTGCGCACGTCGCTCGGCATCGCGAACTTCACCTGGGGCGACGACGATCTGCAGACGATCTATCTCTGCGGCGCGAGCACGTTGTTCCGGGTCCGCACCCGTATCGCCGGTCCGCACCTGTGAGCGCGTCGGACGCGTCGGCGGGCTTCGCCGGAGGACTCCGCGCACGCCACCGCATGGTGGGCTACTGGGTCGTCTCGGAGAGCGCTGCGATCGCGGAGCGGATCGGTCGCCTCGGGTACGACTACGTCTGCCTCGACATGCAGCACGGGCTCCTCGACTACGGCTCGACCCTTGCCGGCCTGATGGCGCTCGACGCCGCGGGATGCGCCGGGGTCGTCCGGGTGCCGGGCCTCGATGCGAGCGTCATCGGGAAAGCCCTCGATGCCGGCGCGCGCGGCGTCATCGTACCGCTGGTCGACACCGCCGAGCAGGCGGCGGCGGCCGTGGCCGCTTGCCGTTACCCGCCCCAAGGCCGGCGCAGTTTCGGCCCGACGCGATCGTCGCTTCGGATCGGACCCGATCTGCGCGTCGCCGACGCGGCGGTCGCCTGTATCGCGATGATCGAGACCGCCGAGGGCCTGTCGAACGCGGCTGCGATCTGCGCCACCCCGGGCCTCGACGCGGTCTACGTCGGCCCCAACGACCTCGCGATCTCCCTCGGACTCGCGCCGGCCTCCCGGCATGGCGACGAGCGATTCCAGCGAGCGTTGGACGACGTCCTCGCGGCCGCCTCCGCTTCCGGCATCGCGGTCGGGATCCACACGGACTCCGGCGACGAGGCCGCCGCCGCTCTCGAGCGGGGCTTCACCTACGCCTCGATCAGCTGTGATCTCGACCACATCACCACCTACGCGGACGAGCAGCATCGCCGCGCGATCGGAGCCCACGCATGACCGACACCGTCGACACCGTCCTCGGCCCGGTGCCCGTGGCGGCGCTCGGCGCGACACTGATGCACGAGCACATCTTCAGCTTCCACAGCGACCTGGTAGGCGATTATCCGTGGGAGGAGGAAGAGGAGTTCGTCGCCGGCGCGATCGACAAGCTCCGCCGCGTCAAAGTCGCCGGCATCGACACCATCGTCGACCTCACGGTGGTGGGCCTCGGGCGCAACGTCCGCCGGGTCGCGCGGATCGCGGAGGCGACCGGCGTGAACATCGTCGCGGCCACCGGGATCTACGCCAGCTGCTGCATGCCGACCTACTTCTCGCGCAGCATGCCGAGCTACGGTCCGACGTTCATCGAGGACTTCTTCGTGCGGGAGATCGAGGAGGGGATCGGCCGCACCGGTATCCGGGCCGCGGCCATCAAGTGCGTGACGGACCGCGAGGGCGTGACCCCGGACGTCGACGTCATGCTGCGCTCCGCTGCACGCGCGCAGATCCGCACCGACGTCCCCATCTCCACCCACACCGACGCGTTCCTCGAGACCGGCCTCATGCAGCAGCGGATCTTCCGCCAGGAAGGAGTCGACCTGGGCCGGGTCGTGATCGGCCACTGCGGGGAGAGCACCGACCTCGACTACCTGCAGCGGCTGCTCGACGCGGGCTCGTACATCGGCATGGACCGCTTCTCGCTCTACGGGATGACGAGCCTCGAGCGCCGGCTCGCGACCATCGCCGCCCTGTGCGAGCGCGGCTACGCTTCGCGCATCGTCCTGTCGCACGATCGGAACGTGGGCGGCGACATCACGCCGCAGGATTCGATGGACACCTGGTACTTCGGTCACATCCCGACCGTCGTCCTCCCGGGATTGCGGGAGCACGGGGTGTCCGACGCGGACATCGAGCTCATGATGACCGGCAACCCGGCCGCGATCTTCGGCGCGCGGCGAGCCGCATGACCGACGGGATCCCCTCCACCTGGGACCGCGAGTGCGATGTGATCGTCGTGGGAGGCGGCAACGCCGGCCTTCCGGCGGCGATCACCGCGCACGACGAAGGCGCCGAGACCGTGATCGTCGAGACCAACGACGTCCTCGGCGGCCTCATGCGCGGATCCGGCGGCGCGATGTTCTTCTGCGCGACGCATGTGCAGGCCCGGCTCGGGATCGAGGACCACGTGGAGTGGGGGATCGAGGACGAGCTCCGGATGAGCGACTTCCGGGCCGTCCCCGAGATCGTGCGCGCCTACGTCTCCGAGGGGGCCGAGACCTGCCGATGGCTCGAGGACCTCGGGCTCACCTGGGCCGACGAGGTGCATGACCCGGGCATGGGCGACGGCGTCGACAGCACGCGCGCTGTGCCTCGGACCCATTTCGCGGCGGTGTCCCCGACGGGGTTCTACCCCGGCGGAGCGCCGGTCGGCCAGATGGGGTACGCCCTGACGGTCGTGCTCGAGAAGGCGGTCGCGTCACGCCGCATCCCCGTCCTGTTCGGCCATCGCATGCGGCGGCTGTTCCGCGAGCCGGGCGGACGCGTGGTCGGCATCGCGGCCGAGACCGGATCGGGCACGGTCACGATCCGCGCCCGCCGCGGGGTGGTGCTCGCCAGCGGGGGCGCGACGAGCAACGAGGCGCTCGTGAAGGCCTGGGATCCGCGTCTGGTCAACGACGCGGTGTACTCGGACGGCCTGCCCTACATGCGCTCCATGGGGGACGGCCTCATCGCCGGGCAGGCGGTCGGGGCCGGGCTGAGCGACATGTCGTTCGTCTCGTTCCTGCAGATCAAGTACGGTACCCACTGGTACAGCCTGTCGTTGTCGGCGATCGCGGGCGACCCCTCGATCGGCCGGGCGACCGGTGTGCCGGTCATCGCGCGCCGCGGGGCGTATAGGCGCATCCTGCTCGTGCGTGCGGACGGGGTCCGTTTCGTCGACGAGAACCTGGCGGCGCGGGAGAACCCCGACCTCGTTCGGGACGTGGGCGGTCTTCCGCCAGCAGAGTACCCGGAGGAGCCGTTCATGAGCCGTCTCCTGAGCCTCCCCAACCCGAAGAACGTCTGGGC
>Ga0153956_1003025_pt1 | contig 11414 bp, 11 predicted proteins | sample TSFL040MetaG_FD_104704 | JGI IMG/M metagenome (GOLD analysis project Ga0153956, IMG submission 104704) | Attine ant fungus gardens microbial communities from Florida, USA - TSFL040 MetaG | ecosystem: Host-associated > Fungi > Mycelium > Unclassified | place: USA: Florida, Wekiwa Springs...
CACGGCGGGATTCGCGCTATCGCAATCGTGCAGGTTCACATCCGCGCATTCGAAGAGGATGCGGATGCCGCACGTTTCCGCCGCATCGTAGAGATCTTTCACCACCTCCTGCTGGCCATAAACGGTGACGGTCTTGCCGCCAGTCCGCTGCGCTAGATCGATGCGAAACGACGTGGCGCCATCGGTAATGCCGAGGCCGGCGTGAACCAGCCCTTCCCGCTTCAGACGCGCATCGACACCGAGAGACGTCAGCAATTCCACGGTACCGTGCTCAAGCACGCCCGCGCGGACACGCTGTTCGACATAGGAGCGGCTACGGCTTTCCAATATGACGCTGGAAATTCCCGCGCGGTGCAGAAGATGCGCGAGAAACAACCCCGCCGGCCCGCCACCGATGATTGCAACCTGTGTGCGTTCCGTCACAACAATTATTCCGGAACGCCGGCCTCCAGCGCCTCGATCAACGGCTTCAGCCTGTCGCCATAACGGCGCCAGCGTTCCACCGATGTCGAATACACGGGCTTGCGGACCTGACTGACGCTCGCGGTCTTCACCGGGCGTTCCGTCTCGTGGAAATTCAGGCAACGGTCATCCCACGGCAGATCGAGGAAATCGATCAACGCGCGCGCGCCGGCCTCGGTATTCGCGACCATGTCTTCATATTGCGTCTCGATCATGAAGCCTTTCGGCAGCACGCGGCGCCAATGATCCATCAACTGCAGATATTTGTTGTAGTAGCGGCCCAACTCCCGCAGATCGTAGGAATGCGGCATGTCGTCCTTGTAGAGCTTCGTATAGGACGACAGGCAGGTATCCACTGGATTGCGCATCGTGTGGATGACCTTCGCATTCGGGAAAAGCGTCGCGAGCAAGCCAATGAAATAATAGTTTGTGAGGAGCTTGTCCGTCACGCGTGTGGCGGTGGGCGAAAGGCCGTTGATCGACTTCAGATAGGTGTCCGCCACCGTCACAAACTGCCTCTGCTTCAGCGACGTCACCATCTGCGGGAATTTCGGAATATTCGGGAAGCGCGCGCGGATACTTCCCAATGCCTGACTAAGATTCTTGATCTCACCGGCGCCATAAACCTGCGGATGGCTGCAGATAATCTGTTCCGTCATCGTGCTGCCGGAACGAGGCATGCCCACAATGAACACCGGAAGCGTGGTGGGATTGCCTTCGAACGGCGGGTTCTTGAAATACGCCTCGCTGAATATCTCGCGGATCTCGTCGAAGAACGCGAAAGCATCCTCTTCATTGTATTTCAGTTGCTCGCGTTTGAGCGCGGCGCCCGCCGAGAAGTGCTCCAGTGCCTTCTCGTATTCCTTCGCGTCGTCATAAGCCTTGCCAAGCGCGAAATGCAGGGACATGAAGCGCTCATGGCTCTTGTCGGGCGCGGTGTCATACATCTCCTTCATTGCCTGAAAGAGCGGATTGTCCTGCGAGAAATTCTCCAGATCGATGATGTTGGAAAATGAACCGATCGAGCGTGGATGAAGCTGTAGCGCTTTCATGAAGGCATCGCGCGCATCATCCATGCGGCCCAGTGATTTCAGCGTCACGCCATACATATTGAGCGTTTCAAGGGATTCCGGATCGATCGCCAGCGCGGCCTCGAACGCCTTCACGGCATCGGCGAGACGATCCATGTCGTTGCAGATCTGCCCTTTGACGCAGAGGGCTTCGACGCTCTTCGGCTCGACCTCCAGCGCGATCTCCACAGCACGCTCGGCCAGCTCCATGTTGCCGCGCGCCAGTTGCGCGCGCGCGGTGGTGACAAGGGTGGCGACGTCTCGCGGATAGTTGCGCAGCGTATCGCCCAACGTCCGCAGCGCATCCTCGTAGCGTTGCTGGAAGATCAGCAGGTTCGCCAGATTGTTGAGCGCCTCCAGATAGTCCGGACGAAGCTCCACGGCGCGCCGATAGGAGTATTCCGCTTCCTCGACGCGCTGCTGGTCGCGCAGCGCCGTCGCCATGTTGTTATAGGCTTCGGCATAGCCGTCCCGAAGCTCGATCGCGCGCTCATATTCCTGCACCGCGCCGTTGATATCGTCCAGCGCCCGCATCGCGTTGCCGAGATTGTTGTGCGCCTCTGCGTAATCTTCCTTGATCGCGATCGCCTTTCGATAACATTCCGCCGCGCTTTCGTATTCGCGATTGTCGAAATGCACGATGCCAAGATTGTTCAGCGCCTGATGCGATGACGGATCGAGTTGCACGGCGCGGTCGAGTGCGATCTTCGCCGCATCCAGATTCTTCGCTTTCCGCTCTAGCTCGCCGAGATTGGAAAAATAATTGGGGTTCGTCGGGTCGATCTGCGCCGCCCGCCGCACCATCTTGACCCCTTCTTCGAGCTTGCCTTTGCGGAACAGGGTCACGCCAAGGATATTATATGCGTCGGGATTGTCCGGCCGCGCCTTGATGATCTCCCGGGTCAGTTGTTCGGCGCGGTCGAGCCGGTTGTTCGTGTAAAGATCCATGGCGCGCGCGATGGCATCCGGAACGGACAGCCACTGCTTGCCCGGCGGCGCGTTGCCGGGAGCACCGCCCGCAGAACGGTTACCTTGCTCATTGCCCATATTCTGCCTCTAGCGCCCCGCCGCCCACTGCCGACCGCATGTTCAAACACGATTGCCTCGGGGAGAAAAGAGTGGCTTTCCGGCGCGGACGGCGGGCCTCCGTTTCGGCACCGAGGTGGGCGTACATATATATAAGAGCGCCGGGCGGTAGATCGCTCAATGTCTAATGACCGGATCAGGTAGCTGGAAAAGACCGGAGCGGTACCGGCGCCAATCCCAAACCATGTTCCGCAATTTCAGCAAAGTTCAGAGCACGAGCAGCTCAATATTGCCCTTGAGAGGCGTGTCCCAATGCTCCGGCATTTCCTCCAGGCAGTTGCCCGCTTGATTGCACAGTTCCTTTGAAGGTCACTTTTGCGCTCATGTCCGGCAATATCCGCGAGTCCAGCGATTTGAAACCTACGCGTATTTTTACAGTGCCTTTCGCCCGGTCGGCCGTTGGAACGAGTGCAATCACGAAAGCCGGAAACTTAAGCTGAGAATACGCATCCAGCGTGATCTCGGCAGGAGCGCCGGCGTGGATGCGGTCCACGAACTCTTCGGCGATGTCCACATCCACTTCCAGTGTATTCATATCGACGATGGTGCATATGCCCGTTCTTGTGAATCCGCCGCCAGCGGAAACCGGGGATACGATCTCACCCTCGTTGGCGGCCTTGTCTGTGACCACCCCGTCAAACGGCGAGCGGATGATCGTATCGTCCTCATTCCGCTGAGCGACCTCGACCGCCCGTCCTGCGATCCGGAAATTTGCATCGGCTGTATGATACGCGGCTCTGGCGGTATCCAGCGCCTGGCTCGAACTTGCCCCGGCTGCGAATATCTTTTCGTTTCGTCTAAAGATCGGCTCTGCGTCCTGAAACGCAAGCTTCGCAGCCCAAAGATTGGCCTGCGCCAATTCCAACGAAGCGCGGGTGTTTGTATCGTCGAGGCGCGCTATGATCTGTCCCGCGCGCACGCGTTCGCCCTCCTGGACAACAATCTCGACGAGCTTACCCGTTATCTTCGCCGATACGGTCGCCTGCCGCCTTGCAACCACGTATCCGGATGCCTCCAGAATACTCTTATCAATGTGCCTGCCTGGAACCGGCGATTCCGATGGAGGTTGCGCTCGTACGGGAATTTCTTTGGGGCGATCGGCGGAGAAGAAATAGGCCATGCCCACAAGCGCAAGGACGACCGCCGCCAGAACGACGACGAGTAGCCTCGGCATACCTTTCCGCGGATCGCCGTCCGTCCGGTCGATACGCAGCTCGCGCAACAGAGACGCTTTATCGCTCATGCCTATCACTGGAACAGACAGTCAAAGTCATTCCGCTACTTCCAGACAACCCAAAGGGTCATCGTGCCATCGGGTGTCTTCTTTCTGGCATTGTTTCGCAGGGTAAATTGGAGAGCGCGTCCTGACGTATAAAGATCGTCGTCAAGCGTGGCTGTGACCGGCGGCGTACAACCATGCAATGTGCATTCCTGCATGGCACCGCTCTGGATCGCACCGCCACAGTAGATTTTGGCGACTTTCGCGGTCTTCGGCAAAAGGATACCGACGTTTGTCTGCACATCGGGTGCGAGTGTGATTTTCCGTTGCACGACATTAAATTCGCCAGCTGCAATACCCGGCGTTTTCTTTTTTTCTTTTGCCGCATCAGCCTCCCACGGCGAACAAACGGCGTAGTCGATATTGTTTCTGCGGATGAAGTCACCGGGGTTCGATGTGAATCCGCTCTCACCCCACCAGGTTTTCGGCGACATAATCCAGAAGTAACCCACGCCAAGCAGAAGCGCCATTCCGGCAATAGCGCTCTTGAAAAGCCAGCCCGCCCGAACGGCGGTGACCGCCGTGGGAACTTGGTCGCGCAGCGCTTTCGGTTCGTGATGGGTCATGGCGTCACTCATGGAAAGCCGCCGCGATAGGCATCCGCGCGGCCCGGATAGCAGGCGCCACGCCCCCTAGAAATCCGACAACAAGCGCGAGAACGAGCCCTTCCATGACCGCCGTCGGCGTAAGGCTGAATGAGAATATCTGCTGCGTGAATCCGTTGCCGATGGTGGACGCAGTTATCCCGTTGGTGGCCAAATAGACCAGAATTGATGCCAGAATTCCCCCAACGACGGAAAGCACAATGCTTTCGGAAAGAACGCCGAAAAAGGCAGCGACCCCGCGAAAGCCCAGCGCGCGGAGCGTGGCGATTTCAGACGAGCGCGAGCGAACCGAGTTGTAGGTCGTGTTCATCGCGCCTGCGAGAGCGCCGAGCGACATCGCAATCGCCAGCGGCCACCCCAGATACATGATGACGTCTCCCGTGCGCGACGCTGAATCCCGCAGATAGTCGGTTTCGGAATAGACGCTGAGCTTGAGGCGAGGATCGGAGTTCACATATCGGCGCAGCGTTTCTATGGCCTGAGGGGAAATGAGCTTCACTCTGACGGATTGAAGGCCACTCTGCCGCTCGAAGAGAGAGCGTAGGGTGTCTCCGTCAGTCCACATCTCGGACTCGTATGCTGCGCTAGCCGTCACGAACGTCCCCACAACACGCCAACGGGAATGCCCAAATGATACAACCTTTCCGTCCCGCAGGTTCGGAAAGGTTTCGCGCAATGCTTTGCCTACCATGATCTCGCCCTTGCCAGGCTGAAACATGCGACCGCTCACAAGTCTAAAGCCTGAACGAAGGCCTGGTCCCATGGTATTCATGCCCCTCAACTGCAGGCTGGACTGAGGCTTGTCCCCTGCCCCAGAGCTGTTGACCACGACGTAGAATTCCGGAGAGAGGATCGGCTCACCACCGACATGCGCGATCCCGGGAGCCGAGTTCAGCAAGCTCGCCTGATCACGCGTCACACTGCTGTTGATCTCCTTGCTCGCACCCTGGCTGAGGATGAGCGCCACAGAATCGGATCCACCTTCCGTAACCGCCCGATTGAAGCCATTCGACATCGTCTGAAAGGAAAGAAGAACCGCGACGACCAATGCTGTGGTCAAAATGGTGGTGAGCGAAGGTCCGATCCGCAGCGCCATGCTCTTCAGGCTGATGCGGCTCGCGGCCAGAATCTGGGTGTGAAGTCCGCTCATCCGATCAAACTTTCCCCAATGCGACACTCGGCCTTACGGAAGCTGCCCGCAAAGCCGGAAGCAGGCTTCCCAATCCGGCAAGCAAGACCATTGCAATCAGCCCAAGGACAAACACCGATCCGGGCATATCGATTTTCTGGAAGATGGTACTCCCAGACAATCGAAGCCCGGTCACGGCTGCATGCGCGACCAGCAAGCCCGGTATTCCGCCCAGCAGGGAAACGAAGAGCGCTTCGCCGACCATGAGACGAAATAGCCTTGCCGAGGAAAAGCCCAGAGACTTCAGTACAGCCAGTTCGCGTGTTCTTTCCCGGAACGCCATGGACATCGTGTTGGCGACGATGAGAAGGATCGTGATGAAAGCAGCCGAAGTCACGAGCGTGATGACGAGCGTTACATTGCCGAGCTGAGCGATAAAAGCCTTGGCGAACTCGCTTGCACTCGACGTCTTGGTCTCGACGGGAGAATTGGCGAAAAGATTGTCTATTTGAGACGCAACCGCATCGAGATTCCGGCCTGGCGATGACCGTACCCAGATCATGTCGACCGTATCCTTGCCGGTAAGGCGCGCCTCATTCAGGTATTCCGCGTGCATATAGAGCGCCAGGCCATCGTCTCGCGACGATTTGGCGTGATAGATGCCATCGATGTGGAATGTCCACGATTGCGAGCCGTCCGTCTTGAATACGGCGAGCGAGGAGAGAGCGATGTTCTGCCCGACACGCAAACCCAACTTTTTGGCCGTGTTATCGCTTACCAGCAATCCCACCCTGTCTTTCACGAAAGCATCCCGCCGCGCCGGCGCGACCGCGATGTCGTCACTCTGCAGATCGAGGAATGACGAAGGCTCGACCGCGTACACAACGACCGGATTGGTCCTGCGCTGATAGAAGCTGAGAAGCCAGCTCGCATAGCTCACCGCGTCGACACCGTTAAGACGTCGCACTTCCGCAACATAGGAAACGGGCAGCGGCTCGGTGTAACTGATCTTGTTCAATACAACGAGACGCCGGTCACCGCCAGACGTATCCACCTTCAGCATCTGATCGAAACTGATCAGAACGCCGAACAAAACGAAGGCGATGAAGATCGAAAACAGCAACAAGACAAGCCGCAACTTTCGACGCAGCAAATTCTTTCGGACCAAGCCGGTGAGCGTCATGCGGCGCTCTTCAAGGTGGCAAGCTGGCCTTTGTCGAGATGATACGTCGTCGACGCAAACCTCGCCGCTGCGGGATCGTGCGTGACCATAATGATCGTCTTGCCGTGATCCTCATTGAGGCTTTTGAGGATCTGAAGCACGCCGTCGGCGGATGAGCGGTCCAGATTCCCGGTCGGCTCGTCGCAAAGCAAGACTGCGGGGTCGGATGCGATCGCCCTTGCGATTGCGACACGCTGCTGCTGCCCGCCGCTGAGTTTTCGCGGGAGATAGTTCAGACGATTTTCGAGGTCGACAAGCTGGAGCGCCACCTTCGCATTGGCGCGGCGCTTCTTGCCGCTGAGCTTCGTCAGAAGAAGCGGTAGCTCCACGTTCTGAACCGCGGTCAGCACGGGAATAAGGTTGTATGATTGGAATACGAACCCAACATTGCGCGACCGCCATGCGGCAAGCTCGTTCTCGCGAAGCTGATCGAGCCGGCGCCCTTCGTATAAAATCTCTCCGGAGGAAACACGGTCGAGGCCGCCCAGAAGATTCAGCAATGTGGATTTTCCCGAACCGCTCGGCCCCATCAGGGCTACAAATTGCCCGCGCCGGATAGAGAGATTGAAATCCGAAAAAATCTCCACCTTCTCGTCGCCATTCCGGAAAATCTTGGAAACATGTCTCAAGGTGAAGAGTTCTTCGCCCCGGCTACCTTCGGTCATGCAACCCTCTCGACGCTTTCAGTGATATTGCTGTCCACCCACGATCGCAGATATTCCCGCATCGCGGGATCGTAAGCTTGCGCGTGTGCCGGCCGTAGTTCCGACTCGTAAAAAAAGCAGCCCGTCGCACCGGTGCGGTCGCGCAAGATGTTCAGAACATTCCGTACGCCATGCTCGATGGTGCTGGCCGGCTGAAATTTTCCCAACACGATCTTCGTCGGCATCAACGAAGCCGGATGAATCGCGTTGCAAACCACATCTTCACCCGCATACTCGGCAGCGAAGTCGAAGCTTCCCATTATCTGCGCCAGCTTGCTCCGGCCATATGCGATTGCACCGTTCCAATTTTCTTCCGAGAGAAGATCTTCGGCATCCAGCGGCCATTGTCCCGCGGAAGAAATGTTGAGAATTTTCGAAGGAGCGGAACGGCGCAGCAATCCCGACAAAGCGCGCGATAGCAGGTCTCCCGCGAGAAAATTCACCTGGAACGTCAACTCGTACCCATCGGCGCTTTGCGTTCGGGTGTCCAAAATTCCGACGCCGGCATTGTTGATCAGAACGTTCAGGTGTTTCTCTCTGCGTAAGATCTCGCTGGCGAGGCCGCGAACGGACTTCAAATCGGAGAAATCGGCGACATAGCCCCGGACGTGGAGAGCCCCCTTTGCCAAAAGTTCGGTCACAAGCGCGTCGACCCGCTCCCGGTTGCGGCCATGCACCAGCAATGTCCTGTCCGGATGCGCGAGCGCGAACGCCACGGCTTTTCCAAGGCCGTCCGTCGCACCGGTAATCAGAACAACCTCAGACCGCACATCAGCCATCCGCAAGATCGCTCGATACTCGTTGCATGCTCGCGAGCGTCTTTGCCGCCATGGCTTTGACCCTGTCGAAGCCATGAGACTGCTTCAGGTTTTCCAAGAGTGGCATTGTCTGGCGATTGCCGAGCTGATCGGCCATCTCCATGGCTGTGATCAATCGGCTATTGAGCGAATAGCGCACCGGTCCGATCGTGCGAGACTTCTCCACATCAAAGAGGATCTGATCTCTCTCCTTCTCCTCGTTCCGGTAGATGATATTGATCGATATCGAAAGATCGCTCGGACCGCGCTGAATGTGAACGTCGCTGTATTGCTCGTAGAGCCAGACGCTGCCTTTGGTGAGGCGCTCGCGACGATGATCCTTTAGCTCGACCGCCTCCCCTTCCGGAATCTCCTTGCGTTCATCTTCGAAGCGATAGAGGTCGGTTTCGTAGCCCGGCCCATAGAATCCGACTGTCAGAAGCCGGAAGTCGTGATTGTGAGCGAGCCCGTAGGCATAGAGCTCGTCTTCGTGAATCGTGAAGCTTCCGACTTTCGACGGCACCCAGATATTCGCGCGTATCGTCACGTCGTCGGAAAAGCCCATCACGAAGGATTGCGGGGCCGCGAATGTTTCTTCCCATTTTTCCAGAATGGAGGGGTTAAGGTAGTCCCAGATGATATTCTCGTTGTTCGCGAACTCCTTCAGCAGTCGTGCCGACTGAGCGATGTAGTCGTCCGAAAACCGTGGCGCCTCGATCTGCGAAATCTCTTTGAGAAATTGCTCCATCGAGAGCGCGCGTGAGGGCTCTATGTCGAACTTTTTCATAGCCGTGCACTCGCCTTGGCAAGAGCCTTCTGGGCAGACGAACGAATATGCGGATGCGGGTCCTTGAGCGATTCGGCCAGGCAATCGAGCGCCAGATTTCGGTCGAGACGGCCGATGGCTTGTACAGCCGCCCATCGGACGACGTGCGCGTCATGTCGGCTCAACTGGCGCAACAATTCCAGGGCGCGGCGCTCCTGCAGCGAAGAGAGCATGCGGGACAACATGACATATCCGGTGACCTGGACATTCGCGATGCTGGCAAACTTCGCCTGCAGCGTTACCCTGTCGAAATGCCATATCTGGCTGACGCCGGGACGAAGGCCGATGCGCAGCTCAACGACCGGCGATGCCGCGCTACATTCCCAGATCCTGTATGCGTGCGGGTCCGAGATAAGGGGCTCACCGTCATGCAATCTCTGCGGTTCCGGAACGAGCGAGGCGTCGGACTGAAATATCTCGTATTCCACAGGCTTCGAAATTCGATATTCGGATATCGTGATCGGCAGGCTGCAAAACAGAGCCGATGCGGCGACCGTGCTGGGCGAATGGATAAGACTTTTCAGGGAACGATGAATGTGGATCGAAAACAGATATTTCGATGTTCTGCTCACAACCGCGAAATCTTCGCCGATATTATTCGGCTTGATGCGACTGCTTTCTTGCTGCGTGTCGAGAAATTCGTTGAGCGCATCCGAAACGTAGGCGCGCGTCCCATCGTCCAGCAGAAAAAGCCCTAATTCTTTGGGAGAACCTATTCTATCCAGAATATGCTTTTCCAACTGCTCGTCGGATTGAATAACTAGCGCCACGCTCGCCCCCCTCGCGCTTGGTTCACGGCAAGAACTCTTGAGGGGCTGGCCGGCTGTCAAAGCACAAAGCGAACAAGCGCCGACTTCCAACTTCGCTTTTCATTGCCCCCCCTTTAGCGCGGAATGTTTCCGACCAATGCCATTCACACCGAGCTGGAAGAGCTTGCTGCCCAGGCCCCAGGCAACAAGCCCCATCTAAATGAGGATAAATATAGAAGTCGCTTTATCCCCATGATTACATAGTATTTTCAGGAGTTACTTTATTTTGTCGGTCGCAATATAGATGATTACGATCTCGACAAGAACAGTTCCGCCTGAACCTGCCGTTGCAACATCTTGGTCCAGATCATCGATGTCAATTGAATTATTCATTGAAACGACTCCTCTTGAGTAGTCCCTCATGGGACAGAACTATGCTATTTCTCATTTCTCTTGGATATCAATACAAAAATTCTATTCTTCACTTTTACTTACATTTTCTTCGGCTGTGCTGGATAGAAACTGACATTTTGTCGACTGCCGAAGTCCCTATGGGCGAGACGTTTTCGGGAGTACCGCCCGGGTTTGAAAAGCGTCCGATGTGGCAACGGCACCCAGACATAGAGCGGGTATTCGAGGCGTTGTTTCTCTTCGCGCCTTGGCGGGAAGCAACAACACCCGATGGAAAGGAGAAGCGCGGGATCGAGTAGAATGCGGACACTCTTCCGCGACGCCCTTCCGGACGGACGGGTGCAAAGTGGAGTGCGTTATCCGGTCAACACGGATCGATACCCGCTGGAAGACTTTGGCGGTCTTCCCACGCGCTCTCCGCAGCCAAGTCAAATCGCGCGCGCGCAATTCAGGCCCGAAAGTGAAGGCTCCTAACAGTTGATGCGGCACGAAGGCGATGGCATCGCATAGCCCGGCGGTACAGCCCGGGATTAAAAGAGCTGCGACCGCTCGTCCGGCTTCTCCGACCAGCCGCCCCCCAGGGCTTCATAGAGATGGACGCTCGCCTGTAGTCGCGCCTGGGTTGCCTGCGCGAGCTGGTCTTCCGCGGAGAACAGTGTCTGCTGCGCCTGAAGCACGGTGAGCAGGTCTGTTGCGCCATGCTGATATTGCAGCCTCGCGATGGTGAAAGCCTCGCGCGCGGCGGCGACTTCGCGGATCAGGTGGGTTTTCGTCTTCGTACCGTTCGCGACCTGTTGCAGCGCTGTCTCGACATCCGAATAGGCGCCGAGCACGGCCTGGCGATAATTCGCCACAAGCAGCTTCTCGGTCGCCTCTGCGAGGTCTTTTTGGCCGGATAGTTTGCCGCCGTCGAAGATCGTCTGCAGGAGGTTCGCGCCGATATCCCAGGCAAAATTCTGACTGTGCAGCAGCGTGCCGATGGTCGCGCTGGCGAAGCCGCCCCCCGCGCTCAGTTCGATTTGCGGCAAGAAGGCCGCGCGCGCGGCATCCACATTGGCATGCGCGGCCGCGAGA
>Ga0153956_1003026_pt1 | contig 11414 bp, 7 predicted proteins | sample TSFL040MetaG_FD_104704 | JGI IMG/M metagenome (GOLD analysis project Ga0153956, IMG submission 104704) | Attine ant fungus gardens microbial communities from Florida, USA - TSFL040 MetaG | ecosystem: Host-associated > Fungi > Mycelium > Unclassified | place: USA: Florida, Wekiwa Springs...
CGGCAGATTGGCCGGCGCGAGACGGAGGAAGGGCAGGGTCGGTCGCCTGGCATAGGCGGCAAGCTGGCGATCGAGCGCGCCGAGATCGCCGAACAGGCGCGCCGCGGCCTGCGCGGGCGGTTCGCCATGATTGATCGCGGCGAGGAAGGCGGCCAGCGCGCCTTTCCGGCCGGGATCGAAGGTCAGATAGTGGGTGAGCAGCCAGCCCTTGGTCTCGAGCACCGCGACATTGCCGTAGCGCTGCGCGACCATGTCGGCGAGCGGCACCTCGCCCAGCATCTTCAATTCGGCGCCCCGATCGTTCGATGGCACGCCGAGATCGATGCTGCCGTCGGCGTTGAAGCGCGCGCTTGCCATGAATTCGGCGAATCCCTCGACGAACCAGTCGGGGTAATCGGCCGGAAAATGGTTGAGCATGAAATGGTGGGCATATTCATGCAGCAGCACGTTCTGCGCGGCATCGAACCCGCCGCTTGGCCGGCTGCGCATCATGAAGGCGTAGGCGCCTGCCGCCGTCGCCGAATAGAGCCCTTCGACATTGCCCCAGCCGCTCAGGTCGCGCACCTCGCGGTCGGAAAGGGCGAAGATGGTGACCGGTGCGATCTCCGCGCGTTCCGCGGGCGGCCGCAGCGCGACGCGCATCGCCGCGTCGAAGCGCTCGAGCGTCTCGGCATAGATACGGAGCGATGCTGGATCCTGCTCCGAATAGATGACGAAGTGCGCGCTCCGCGCGACGCGCCAGTGGGCCGTCGCCGGCGCTGCGATCAGCAGCATGGCGACCAGGCCGATCACGGCTTGCACTATTCCCCGCGCAACGCCCAACGCATCTACCCCCGCCACCACTATAACCGACCGGGGGTTGCCGCGAACTTACCTCGCCAACGCCCCGCCGCGGCGGGTAAACGATCCGTGGGACGAAGGCCGGAATGAGCGAAGCCAACAAGCGGGCGGTGCGACTATGTCGCGGCCTCAGCGCCCGCGAGTCGGCGGCGACCAGGCGCCAGCTGACGTTCAGTCCTTGAGCTTGGCCTCCAGCGCGTCGGCGACCGTCGCCGGGTCGTCATGACCGATCCGATCGTAAAGCTTGCGCGCCTCGTCGAGCCTGTAGGCCTTGCCGAGTGCCTCGCCGACGAGCGGAGCCGCCAGCGTGTGGGCAGCGTCCGCGCGGCCTGCGCGCAGCATCTCGATCACGGCCCTGTAGCGCAGGCCGCGATCGTTGGGCGCCCGATCGAGCGCGCCGAACAAGGCTTCGACAGCGTTGGCGGTCGGCTTGGCGTGCGCCCACAGGAAGCTGTAATAAAAGAGCCCCATCGGCCACGGATCTTCGGGTGCGGCGCGATTGGCGCGCGACAAGGCCCTGCGCGCCTCACCCCACGTCTTGTCGTCGACCGGCAGCTTCGCCTCACGCGCGCGCTGCAGAAGTGCGTAGCCCTTGAACAGGTTGCCGCATTCCAAAGAGGGGTCATGGGCCAGCATCTGGTCTGCGGCTGCCTCGATCGCATCGTTGCGCCCCGTCCAATATTCGGCGCGGGCGAGCAGGCACAGGGCGTCCAAATCGTCCGGGTGCTGCGCGAGGACGTGGCGGATATCGCCCGCGATGCGCTTCGCGCCGGGCTTGTCGACGCCATAGGTGGTCTTCATCCGGGCCGGCATCAGCGCGCTTTCGGTCGGGGACAGGCTGGAGATCGTGATCGGTTCCGGTGCGATCCTTGCCGCCGCGACCGTCATATAGGAAAGCTTCGGGCGCTTTACGTAAGCGGCGAGTTCCCGGTCGAGCGTCCTGAGATCGCCGAAGATGCGTTGTGCCGCAGCCATCGGAGGCTCGCCCCGGATCATCGCATCCAGAAAGGCGGGAAGCTGGCCCGCCCGGCTCGGCTCGAACGTCAGATAATGGGTGAGCACCCAGCCCTTGGCTTCCAGGTCGGCCGAGACGTAATAGGCGCCGGCCATCATATCCTGCAGCGGAATCAGCCAGAGCTCCTGCAGCTCGGTCCCGCGATTGTTTTCCGGTACGCCAAGGCTGACGTTGCCGTTCGCTTCGAAACGGGCGGCCGACATGAATTCGGCGTAGCCTTCGGTGAACCAGGGGGGGTAGCTCGCCGCGAAATTGCCGCGCATGAAATGGTGCGCATATTCGTGCAGCAGCACGGTCAGTGCATCGGCGGCGTCATCCTTCTTCGCCTTGGGCGATGCGCCGATAGTGAAGGCGTAGACGCGAGTCATGTCCCCGCGGTAAATGCCCTGGATGTCACGGCGGCCGACCAGATCGTGCAGGCTGGCCGCATCGGGCATCACGTAGATGGTGACGCGCGCGACCGGGGGGTGATCCGCCGGCGGCGGACTGATCGCCCGCATCGCTCCGTCGAAACGTTCGAGCTTCTCTGCATACGCGCGGAGCGCCGGGGGATCTTGCTCGGAATAGATAACGAAATGGGGGCTGGTCGCGACATTCCAGGCCGCCTGCGTCGACGCCAACGGGATGACGCTCAGCGCAAGCGCTGCCAGCGCGAACATCTTCCGCATCATGCCCTCCCCCCGGAAAATATTGCCTAGCAGCGCGCCGGACCGCGGTCACAGGCTTTTGACCGCAATCGGCGGGATGCCGGACGGCGCCGGCGGGGCCATATCGGTTGCGTGAGCAGCGAATCGATCCCCGACCCCGACAATGCCTGGCGGGCCGTGCTGGCCCGTGATCGGGCGGCTGACGGGCGCTTCGTCACCGGCGTGCTATCGACCGGAATCTATTGCCGGCCGTCCTGCGCCGCGCGCCACCCCAGGCGCGAGAATGTCCGCTTCTTCGCCGACGGCTTGGCGGCGCGGGCCGCCGGTCTGCGCGCCTGTCTGCGCTGCCGCCCGGACGAGCAGGCCGCCGACGAAGCGGGCGTCGCCCGGGCGATCGCGCTGATCGAGGCGGCCGAGGAGCCGCCTTCGCTCGAGCTGCTCGCCGCCTCTGCCGGTTACAGCCCCTTCCACTTCCACCGCATCTTCCGCCGGGCGACCGGCCTCACCCCCGCCGCTTATGCCCGCGCGCACCGCGCCCGGCGCGCCGCGGCGGCGCTCAAGGAGTCCTCGACCGTGACCGAAGCCCTTTACGACGCCGGCTATGCCGCGCCCGCCCGTTTCTATGCCGACGCGCCCGACCGGCTCGGCATGACGCCGTCCGCTTGGCGCGACGGTGGGCGCGGCGAGACCATCCGCTGGGCGATCGCGGCGAGCGATCTCGGCCCGCTGCTGGTCGCCGCGACCGAGCGCGGCATCTGCTTCGTCGCTTTCGCACCCGATGCGTCCGAGCTCGGCGCGCGCTTCCCCAATGCGACGATCGAGTCCGCCGGCGACCAGCTCACATCCCTGGTCGAGGAGGTCGTCGCCTTCGTCGAGACGCCGGGCCGGACGATGACCTTGCCGCTCGACGTGCGCGGCACCGCTTTCCAGGAAAAGGTCTGGAGCGAGCTGGCGCGTGTCCCCGCGGGGGAGACGGTGAGCTATGCCGCGCTGGCGGCGCGCGCCGGAAAGCCCGGCGCGGCGCGCGCGGCCGGATCGGCGTGCGGGCGCAATCCCGTCTCGCTGCTCATTCCCTGCCACCGCGCCCAGCGCGGCGACGGCACTCTTGGCGGCTATGCCTGGGGCCTCGATCGCAAACGGGCCCTGCTGGCACGCGAGAAAGCGTAACCCGGCTCCCCTCCCGGAAGCGGGAAGCTCAAAGGAAGCTGTACGGATCGACGTCCACCGCGACGCGAACGCCACGCGGCCATTGCAGAGCGCCAAGCCATTCGCGGATCACGTCCTGGACATCGAGCGCCCGGCGCGAATGGACCAGCAGTCGCTGGCGGTGCCGCCCCCGCAGCATGGCCAGGGGGGCAGGGGCGGGGCCGTAGACGTGCATCCCCTCGACTTCGGGCGCGGTCTGGCCGATCGCCTTCGCCGTGGTCACCGCTTCGTCCAGGCTTTCGGACGAGATGATGATCCCGGCAAAGCGGCCGAACGGCGGGGCGTTGGCGATCCGGCGCGATTCGGTTTCGGCGGCGTAGAAGCTCTCCGCGTCGCCCGAGACCAGCGCCTGGATGACCGGTGCAGCCGGCTCGTGCGTCTGGACAAGGACGCGCCCCGGCTTGGCGCCGCGCCCGGCGCGACCGGCGACTTGCGCGATCTGTTGGAAGCTCCGCTCGGCGGCACGCAGATCGCCGCCCGAAAGGCCCAGGTCGGCGTCGACCACGCCCACCAGGGTCAGATTGGGAAAATGATAGCCTTTGGTGACCAGCTGCGTGCCGATGACGATGTCGATGTCGTGCGCCTCCATCCGCGCGACGAATTCGGCGGCCTTGGCTGGCGACCACAAGGTATCCGACGTCACGATCGCCGTGTTCGCGTCGGGGAAGAGCGCGGTGACCTCGTCGGCGATCCGCTCGACCCCCGGCCCGCATGGGACCAGGCTGCCTTCCTCCTTGCATTCGGGGCAGGCGCGCGGGGTCGGCATGACGTGGCCGCAATGATGGCAGGCGAGCCGCGCGGTCAGGCGATGCTCGACCATCCAGGCCGAGCAGTTGGGGCATTTGAAGCGATGCCCGCAATGGCGGCAAAGTGTCAGCGGCGCATAGCCGCGACGGTTGAGGAACAGCAGCGCCTGCTCGCCCCGCCCGATCGTCTCGCCGAGCGCCTTGACCAGGCTCGGGGCGAGCCAGCGGCCGCGATCCGGCTTGTCTTGCGTCAGGTCGATCGCGTCGATCTGCGGCATTTCTGCGCCGCCGAAGCGCGAGGGCAGGCGTACCTCTTCGTAGCGGCCCTGCGCGACCTGCTGGCGCGTCTCGATCGCCGGTGTGGCGGAGGCGAGGATGACCGGCACGCTTTCGAAATGGCCGCGCATCACCGCGACGTCGCGGGCGTGGTACATCACCCCGTCTTCCTGCTTGAAGCTCGCCTCATGCGCCTCGTCGACGACGATCAGGCCGAGATTGCGGTAGGGCAGGAACAAGGCCGATCGTGCGCCGACCGTCACCAAGGCCTCGCCCGACGCGATCGCCCGCCAGGCGCGGCGGCGCTGCGATTGGCGCAGATCCGAATGCCAGGCGACCGGCGCGCAACCGAACCGCGCGGCGAAGCGGCGCAGGAACGGTTCGGTCAGCGCGATCTCCGGGAGCAGGACAAGCGTCTGGCGACCGGCACGCAGCGCTTCGGCAATCGCTTCGAAATAGACTTCGGTCTTGCCCGATCCGGTCACGCCGTCGAGGAGGGTTGGCGCGAAGGCCTCGGCCCCGACCGCGCTGGCCAGATGCGCGGCTGCGGCGGACTGTTCCGGCGACAGGTCCGGATGGAAAAAATCGGGGTCGGGGATCGGAAAGGGATCGTCGACACGGACCTCGATCGGCTCGATCGCGCCCGCCTTGACCAGTCCGCGGATCACCGCGTCGGACACGTCACCGATCGTCGCCAGTTCGCGCACCAGGCCCTGGCGATTGGCGACGCGTTCGAGCGCCTGGGCGCGCTGCGGGGTCAGGCGATCGGGGACATGGCCGGTTGGCCGATATTCGACGATCGTCCGCGCCCCGTCGAGCGCCGAGGCCGAGGCCAGCGCCATGCGCAGTACCGCGGCGGGCGGGGCCAGATAGTAATCGGCGGTCCATTCGATCAGGCGACGCAAGGGGGCGGCGAGCGATGGCAGATCATAGACACCCGCGAGCGGGCGCAGTCGATTGTCGCCGACTTCGGCATCCGACGGCATGCGTTCGGGTTCCCACACGACGCCAGCCAGCTGTCGTGGGCCGAGGGGAGCGAGGACGATCGAGCCTGGCGCCACGTCATGTTCCGGATCGATACGGTAATCGAGCGGACCCAGCGCGGGATTGAGCAGCAGGACGCGGGCGCGGCGATTCATGGGGGCTTAGGTAAGGTGCCCGAGCCCGGAAGGGAATCGGCTGTGCTTCGGCGGCCTACGGTTTGGCGAGCAGGTCCCTCAACGTCTCCGCCTGATCGCCGCCGGCGGGCGTCGGCGCGGGAAAAGGCGTCAACCGGCCGAGACGGAGCGCGTTCTTGCCGGACCGTTTGACCTCGTACATCAGCTTGTCGGCGAGCTCGACGTGGCTGTCACCGCCGGCGATTTCCTCGCCGTGCATGATCAACGCGCCCATGCTGCACGACACGCCGAGCCCGGTCGCGGCGAGGATGCGGCTCAGGCGCCTGTGGACCATCATTGCTACCGATTCGGCTTCCTCGATCGATCGCACGACGAGCAGGGCGACGAATTCGTCGCCGCCAATTCGTGCGAACAGATCCTCCTTGCGGATTACGCCGACAGCAGTCGTGGCGAAATCGCGCAGCACCCGATCGCCCGCCGAATGACCATGGCGATCGTTGACCTGCTTGAAGCCGTCGAGGTCCATCACTGTCAGCACGACGGTGCGCCCGGCAGCGCGTGCCGCTTCGAGGACGCGTGTCGCCTCGCGGGCGAAGGCGCCTGAATTGAGCACGCCCGTCAGGCTGTCGACTGCCGCGCGCCAGCGTTCGAGTGCGAAGGCCGTGCGCATCCCGGTGACGAGCACGACGACCAGTGCCAGCGTTCCCAAACGCGTCGCCGCATTCCAGATCTCGGTCGACAGATTGGGCCCGCCGTGGAGCAGGGCGGTGATCCGTACGTGGCGGAGCAGGGCGTCGCCGACCGTCGATAGGACGGCGATCATGAAGCCGGCGCGCTCGCCGAGGCACCAGGCCGCGAAGGCGACCACGACGGCGAAGCCCATGATCAACGTCGCGCGCACGTCGATCACGGCGTGAAGCGCGAACATTGCCATCAGCATGACCAGCGTCGCTATCCACGTCGTCGCGCGGGGCAGGTCGGCCGCGTCGTTGGCGAGCCGGGACAGCATACGCGACGAGGCAGTCAATCTGGGCGGCTGCATCAACACGCTCTTACCTTTCCGGCTCCCATCCGCGCTTCGGCGTTAATGAACCGTTTGCGCGACGCGCCCCCGACCTTACTCTGAGCGCTTCGACGTGCATGAGGGAGGCCGGGACGTTGAGGACGATCGCAATTGCGGCACTGGTCGGCGCATTGCTCCAGGCCCCGGGTGCGGCCGACGCCGCCGGCAAGACGCTCCTGACGCACGAGACCCTGTGGATGATGAAGCGGGTCGGGGCGCCCTTCGCCAGCCCCGACGGCACGTGGGTCGCCTTTGCCCTGACCGAGCCGAACTACGATCCGGACAAGGCGGTGAGCGACCTCTGGATCGTCCCCGCAGACGGATCGGCACCGGCGCGCCGGCTGACCAACAGCAAGGGAGGCGAGGGCGATCCGGTCTGGTCGCCTGACAGCCGGAAGATCGCTTTTTCGGCCAGGCGCGAGGGCGATGAGGTCAATCAGATCTATGTCATCGACGTGGCAGGCGGCGGTGAGGCGCGGCGCGTGACGGTCAGCGCAACCGCCGCCGAGCGTCCGCAATGGCGCCCCGACGGGCAGGCGATCCTCTATGAGACGATGGCCTATCCGGGGGCGCTCGACGATGCCGCCAACAAGGCTGCCGCCGATGCCCGCAAGGCACGCAAATACAATCTGCGCGCTTACGATCATTTCCCGGTCCGCTACTGGAACGCCTGGCTCGACGATCGGCGGCCGACGATCTTCGTCCAGCCGCTCGATCCGAACGCGGCGGCCAAGGACGTGCTTTCGGGGACCACCTTCGCCCGGGCTCCAGGCTTTTCGGGGGGCAATGTCGGCGAAGGCGGCATGTCGCTCCAGCCGGTATGGAGCCCCGACGGACGCGAGATCGTCTTCGTCGCGACGACCGAGCGCTGGAACGCGGCTTTCGCCAATGTCGGTTTCCACCTCTGGCGGATGCCCGCCGACGGCAGTGCCGAGCCGCGGCTGGTGACCTCTGCGCCTGGCGACTATGGCGATGCGATCTTTACCGCCGACGGCCACACCTTGCTGTTCAACTATGCGCCGCAGAGCGACGCGGTCTACGATCTCAACCATCTGACGCGTGTCGCCTGGCCCGCCGGCGGCACGGCGACCAACGTCACGCCGGGCTTCGACAAGCTCATGTCGGGCTTTGCGCCGACGCCCGACGGGCGGACGGTCTATCTGCGCGTCGTCGAGGAAGGGCGCGAGAATCTGTATCGCGTACCCGTTGCTGGCGGCACCCCGAGCAAGGTCTCGGCCCCGGAGAGCGGTGGCTATACCGGCCTGTCGATTCCGGCCAAGGCCAAGGCGATCGAGCTGATCGCCCAATATGGCAGCTCGGTCAGTCCGGCCGAGGTGGTGCGCGTCGACCCGGCCACCGGCAGGCGGCACAACCTGACCGAGGTCAACGTCGCGCAGGCGGCTGCGATCGACTGGCAGCCACCCCAGCATTTCTGGTTCAGGAGCAAGGGTGGTCGCGACATCCACAACATGATCGTGCTGCCGCCGAACTTCGACCCGGCGAAGAAATATCCGCTTTTCGTGTTCATCCACGGGGGTGCGGCGAGCTACAATCCCGATCAGATCAGCCTCAGGTGGAATTATCACCTGCTCGCCTCCGGCGGCTATGTGCTGCTGATGACCGATTATACCGGCTCGGTCAGCTTCGGCGAGAAATTCGCCCAGGCGATCAAGCTGGATCCGCTGAAGACTGAAGGCGACGAGATCGAGCAGGCGGTCGATGTGGCGGTCAAGCGCTATGCCTTCATCGATTCGAGCCGCATGTGCGCGGGCGGGGCCAGCTATGGCGGCCATCTGGCCTATTGGCTCGAAGCGACCACGACACGCTACAAATGCCTCGTCGCGCACGCCGGCGAGGTCGATCTGGTCACCCAATGGGGGACGAGCGACTTCAATTACGGGCGTGAGCTGACCAATGGCGGCCCACCCTGGGATCCGGCCAACACGGTGTGGCGCGACCAGAGTCCGATCACCTACGGCGCGCAATGGAAGACGCCGATCCTGCTGTCGGTCGGCGAACGCGATTTCCGCGTGCCGATCGGCAACACGCTCGAAGCCTGGTCGGTGCTCCAGCGACAGAAAGTGCCGAGCCGGCTCCTTGTCTGGCCCGACGCCTGGCACTGGATTCTCAAGCCCGAGGACAGCCGCCAATTCTACAAGGAGGTCCAGGCCTGGCTGGCGCATTATCTCAAGGATGCGCCGGCCGTCGAAGGCGGTCCGGTGAAATAGGCTCCCAGGTTGGGGTGAGCCGTCGACCGGACGACTGGGCTTCGCCGCCGGCCGAGCGCCCACCCCGCATCGGGCAGGCAACGGTTCACGCTGCCCTGGCGTGCCGAAGCACGGCCAGCCCGATGCCTCCTGTCCGCAAGCGGGCAGGAAGCGTGAAACTAGACACGCCGTCCGCTGAACAGCTGCACGAGACCGACGACCAGGGCGACGATCAGCAGGAGGTGAATGAGCCCGCCGGCGATATGGAGCGAAAAGCCGAGCAGCCACAGGACCAGAAGGATGACAACGACGGTCCACAACATGGTGCGCTCTCCTTGATTTATTGTTCGGGAGGCGAACGATGGGAGGGGCGGTTCGTTCCGGCGCTTCAACGTATCGCGCCGCGCGCCAGCAGGCGAGGCAGCAGCGTAAGCGCGCCGACGATCGGATGGCGGCGCTGCCAGGGCCGGATCTCGATCCGGTGACCCGAATGGCGGCCGATTTTCCACGCGAGATAGTCGATCCCGTCAGCGTAGGTGAAGGTGGCTTTCGCCAGGCGGGCGAGGGTCAGCGCCTTGCCGCGGCGGGTAAGCTGGCGCCAGCGCCGTTCGGCGTTGCCGGCCGAAAGCGTGACCTGGGCGGCAGGGCCGGCAGCCGCGCCGAAGCGGCGATAACGGTCGGGATCCGCATCGACGACCGATCCGGGACGGCTGGCACGCTCGGCGCGAAGCTCCGCGCGATAAGTATGGGCGAACCCTTGCCGCCAGATGTCGAGCAGATCGGTATCTGCCGGCAGCAGAGGAAGGGTCAGCGCGAACAGGGTTGGCGTAGCGCGGGCGATCGCTGCGATCGCCGTATCGCGCGCATCGTCATCCACCGCCCAGACGAGCCGCGAGGGCTGCGCGAAGCGCGCCCAAACCGAAACGTTGTCCGCCTCCGGGCCATTGAGGCGATGGAAATCGGCCTCGGTCAGAACCGCATATTTGGCGATCAGCCCCTGATGCTCGAACGGAAAGACATTGGGGGGCAGAACGCGGTTCGCTGTCGCCAGCCAAGCCTTGCCGAACGCCTGGCCGTAGTCGCCAACGATCAGGTAGAAATCCAGCATCAACCCGTCGAGCCGCGTCTCGCGCAGGCAGGACCCGTAGAACAGGACAGTGCGCGCGGTCGGATGTTTCGCCGCGATCGCGGCCGCCATCGCCGATACGCGCGCATCAACGGGAAGCGCAAGCTCCTCGCCGACCAGCGCGCTCAGTTTCATCATGTCTCTTCCCGTCATTCCGGCGAAAGCCGGAATCCAGGGCCGAGCCTAGCAGGAAAAATCGGAAATGCGCCGCTGACCTGGATCCCGGCTTTCGCCGGGATGACGAACTGAAGAGAGCCTGGTTCCCCCGAAATCACGCCGCCAGCCGGAGGAACGGCAGCGGCGTGGTCTGGCGGAGCACGATCGGGCGGCCGGCACCAGCGTGGAAAACCTCGCCGTCGAGGATCACGCGCGACCGGTCGCCTTCGATCCGGATCTCGTCGTCGCGCTCGAAATGAACGCCGGCCATCTTCGCCGCGCCGAGCCGGCCGATCATGCCCGCGAACAGCGCGCGAAGCAGGGCCAGCGGCTTATGCTCGATCGCCAGCATCTGCATCGTCCCGCCGCTCGACAGGCTCGATCCGATCAGCAGGCGGCGCAGCGTGGTCACCATCAGCAAAGAGAAGATGCCCTGTATCTGTCCCTGCCGGACCAGCGAGACCTTCACATGGCCGGGTTGTTCGGGAAGGAAATGAGCGCGCACGTTGAGGACCAGGCCGACGAGCATCGCGAAGGCGGTCAGGACATGGCTGAGCCCATTGGGCAGGCCGAGCGGATAGATCTTGTTGCGGCAATAGAGGATCGAATCGGCAAGGCCCGCGCCGCCAAGGAACATGCCGAGTACCGGCTTGCTGGCCTCGCCTTCTTCCTCGTCGTGGGTGAGCGCGATCAGCTCGCGCGTGACGATATGCGTCTCGACCCCTTCCCGGGCGAGTTCGATCACGCGTTCGAGTGCAACGATCGGATCGCCCGATGCGCCGAGATCGAGCGCGATCAGGTTGGTCTTGCCGTTGGGCAGCACCGCGACCGGCGGCGGCGCCGATCCGAAATGCTCGCCATGATAGAGTTCCGTCAGCGTCGCCTGCACCGTGCCGTCGCCGCCGTTGATGACCAGGATGCGCGGCCGCACGCGCGCGATGGTCCGCAGCGCGTCGCCGATCTGGTCGACGCTCTCCACCTCGTAATGGAAGATGTCGCGGCGATCGGCGCAGA
>Ga0153956_1003027_pt1 | contig 11412 bp, 8 predicted proteins | sample TSFL040MetaG_FD_104704 | JGI IMG/M metagenome (GOLD analysis project Ga0153956, IMG submission 104704) | Attine ant fungus gardens microbial communities from Florida, USA - TSFL040 MetaG | ecosystem: Host-associated > Fungi > Mycelium > Unclassified | place: USA: Florida, Wekiwa Springs...
ATGCTTCATCTCGGCGTCATGACGCCGGCGTTGGCCAATGATGGTTGCAGCGGCCAGACCTGCGCGATGGAAACGGTGATTGTGATCGGGCGTGCGCTGGACCTGACCGGCATCGCCAAGTCCGCCAACCAAGGCGCTGTCAGCGCCAACGACCTGGCCCTGCGGCCTCTGCTGCGTCCCGGCGAAGTGGTTGAACAGATACCCGGTCTTATCATCACCCAGCATAGCGGGGCCGGAAAGGCGAACCAGTATTTCCTACGCGGCTTCAACCTGGATCACGGGACCGACCTGGCCATCAGCCTGGACGGCATGCCCATGAACATGCCGAGCCACGCCCACGGTCAAGGCTATGCCGACCTTAACTTCCTGATTCCCGAATTGGTGGAACGGGTGGACTACAAGAAAGGCCCTTATTACGCCGACGTCGGAGACTTCGGCTCGGCGGGAGCCTTCGACATCCGTTATTTCGCGCGATTGCCGGCCGGCTTCGCGAAGATCGAAGGCGGCCAGCACGGCTATGGCCGCGGCGTGTTCGCGAACAACGCCTTGATCGCCGGAGGCAGCCTGCTCTACGCCCTGGAGTTGCAACACAATGACGGACCTTGGGTAAAGGGCGACGATGAACGCAAGATCGACGGTGTGTTGCGCTACAGCCAGGGCTCCGATGCCGATGGCTGGACCGTCTCCGTCATGGGCTATCACAACAGGTGGGATTCCAGCGATCAAATTCCCGACCGCGCCATTGCCGGAAAGGGCGATCCCGCGCGCGCCCCCTCACCGCCTTCCGCCGACATGATTTCGCCCTGGGGTGAAATCGATCCTTCCGATGGCGGCTGGACGGGGCGCTATTCGCTGGATGCGGATTGGCATCACGACAGCGGCCGGGAACGCCTGCACGCGACAGCCTATGCGGTCTATTACGATCTGGATCTGTTTTCGAACTTTACCTACTTCCTTGACGATCCGATTCATGGCGACCAGATGGAGCAGCAGGATCATCGTAACATTTTCGGCGGCAAGCTGACCGATACATGGAATCACACCCTGTTTGGACTTTCGTCGGAAACCGTTGTCGGGCTGGAATTCCGCAATGACGATATCAAAAACGGATTATACCACACGCAGCGGCGCATGCGCCTGTCCGCCACCGTCATCGACCGCATCGCGGAAACCACATTGAGTCCCTATATCGAGAACCAGACCCACTGGACTTCATGGCTGCGCACCGTCATCGGCCTGCGCAGCGATGCTTTCTGGATGGATGCGACCAACCTTGCCGGCGGAAACTCCGGCCGCGTCGACGCGCAAGTGCTGAGCCCGAAGATAAACGTCATTTTCGGACCATGGGAAAAGACCGAACTTTATCTGGACTTCGGCCAGGGCTTCCATAGCAACGACACGCGTGGCGTGGTGGCGGCTTCCGGAACGGCGCCCCCATTGCCACGCTCCACCGGAATGGAGATCGGGCTGCGCACAACCCTCATCCCCGGTCTGCGAAGTGAAGTGTCGCTATGGACGCTGGACCTGCAATCGGAACTGGTGTGGGAGGGTGACGCCGGCAGCAATGCGCCCAGCGGCCCAACCCGTCGCTATGGCGTGGAATTCGCCAACTGGTACACACCCACCGACTGGCTGACTCTGGACGCCGACTATGCCTGGTCGCATGCCCGTTTCGCGGATCATCCACCCGGCGAATCTTATGTGCCCGAAGCACTGGCGGCAACCTTCGATGGCGGTATCGCGCTGCACGACCTGCCGGGCGACCTGGCGCCGTGGTCGGCCGGGCTGCGCCTGCGCTATTTCGGTCCGCGGCCGCTGACCGAGAACGGAACCGTCCGATCCCACGCGACGACGCTGCTGTATGCCGACATCGGTTATGCGGCGGCGCCCGGCTGGTCGATTGCACTGGATGTCTTCAACTTGCTGGACGCCCACACCAGCGATATCGACTACTATTATACATCGCGGCTCCCGGGAGAGCCGGCGGAGGGCGTGGACGACATGCACACCCATCCCTCGGAGCCGCGGACATTCCGCATCAGCGTGACGCATTATTTCTAGCCGCCCGGCCGCTTGGAAGGGCAGATAGTGCGTATAGCGAACTTTAATATCGTCTGTTGCACATTTGTATCCGGACGATCAGACTGAACACGGCTCATTACCGGGGACGCCACAGGTACGGAAACAATTGAAGTCCCCGGACGGAGTGGAAAGCGACAGAATGATCATCGACGTTCACGGCCATTACACGACCGAGCCCCGCGCCATGCACGAATTCCGCGACAAGCAGCTCGCCGGTCTGGCCGACCCGGCCAGGCGGCCGGTCACGTCCGACCTCGGGCTTTCGGACGCGGACATTATCGAGAGCGTCCAGCCGCAGCTCACTTTACAACGCCAGCGCGGTAGCGATCTCACCATTTTCTCGCCCAGGGCGGCCGGCATGGGCCATCATGTCGGCACGCAAGCAGTGGGAGAGCAATGGGCACGCCTTTCCAACGACGCGATCCATCGCGTCTGCAGTCTGCTTCCCGAGAAGTTTGTGGGCGTGGGGCAACTGCCGCAGGTGCCGGGGATTTCACCAGCAAATTGCATTCCTGAACTGAACCGGATCGCGAACGAACTCGGATTCGTGGGGGTGAACCTCAATCCGGATCCGTCCGGCGGCTATTGGACCGATCCACCGCTTACTGACCGTCACTGGTATCCTATCTATGAAGCGCTGGTAGCGCTGCAGATGCCAGCAATGATCCATGTCACGGGCTCCTGCAATCCGGCCGTTCACCATACCGGGGCGCATTACCTGAATGCCGATACCACGGCCTTCATGCAATTGCTCCAGGGTAACCTTTTCAAGGATTTCCCCGACCTGAAATTTGTGATCCCGCATGGCGGGGGCGCGGTGCCCTATCACTGGGGTCGCTATCGCGGCCTAGCCATGATGCAGAAGAAGCCTCCCCTTTCCGATCATCTCATGAAAAACGTGTTTTTCGATACCTGCGTATATCACCTGGCGGGCATAAAGTTGCTCACCGACGTCATACCCATCGAGAACATCCTGTTCGGATCCGAAATGCTGGGCGCGGTGAGGGACATCGATCCCGAGACCGGACACCATTTCGACGACACCAAACGTTATATCGACCAGCTTCCGGACCTGTCAGACAATGACCGCTGCAAGTTGTTCGAAGGCAATGCCCGTAGGGTCTATCCGCGCCTCGATGCGCAGTTGAAAAAGCGCGCCGCCGCCTCATCCCCCAGACAGTAGCCGGAGAGATCACTATGGCCCTACCCCGCCTTAACGGCCTCATCAAAGCGCTTGAAACCGGTCAGCACGCTTTTTCCCTATTCGCCCCCCTTGAACCGGATGTGGCGATCGCCTTGCAATCCTCGCGCTATGATGGTGTCGTATTTGAGGGCGAACACCAGGGATGGGACATCCGGGCGCTACGCGACAGTCTTCAGTTCCTTCTGAACCGGGGTCAAATCGCGCACTCCGGATCGGTCGCGCCCGCAATCACACCGCTTGCCCGTATTCCGGCCAACGGAATTGAACGCAATCAGTTCCTGGCCAAGCAAGCCCTGGACCTGGGTTGCTACGGCATCATCTGGCCGCATGTCTCCACCGCCGCCGAAGCCTACAACGCCGTTGCGGCTTGCCGCTATCCCAGGCTGAAGGACAAGCCCCTGTATGAACCGCAGGGAATCCGCGGCGACGGTCCGTTCCAAGCCCAACGCTATTGGGGTATCGAGGCGGGCGAGTATTACGCGCGCGCCGATGTTTGGCCGCTGGCACCGGAGGGGGAATTGCTGGTGGTGATCCAGATAGAAGACACCGCCGGAATAGCCAACCTACCCGACATACTGAAAAACGTTCCCGGGATCGGCGCGGTGCTGATCGGGCTTGGTGACCTTTCTCAGGAACTGGGCGTACCTCGCCAGAGCGAGCATCCACTGGTGCGGGACGCGGCACGGGAGGTCGTCGCGACCTGCAAGGCGCATGGCGTGGCAGTGGACATCCCGCGGTAACGGCGGCCAATGCGGAACGGGTTCTGGCGGAAGGCTTCCGCTGGTTGATGATGCCGGCACCACGCAGCTTCGCTGTACTGGATACCGTACGCCAAATGACCGGGCGTTCCTAGGAGAACAACATATGCCGTTTGCGACGATCGACGGAATCCGGACCCGTTACGAGGCCGAGGGCGCCGGCCCACCGCTCTTGATGTTTTCTCCGGGCGGTTTCGACGCGACAATCGAAAAATGGTCCAACCTGGGTATCTATGCCAAGACCAGACCGTTGGACTATCTGCGGGAGAATTTCACCTGCATCATGTTCGATCGGCGCGAATGCGGTCAGTCGGGCGGCCGCATCGAACGCGTGCGATGGCGCGACTTCGCGCTTCAAGGCAAGGCCCTGCTCGATCATCTGGGTATCGCCCGGTGCCACCTGATGGGGGGGTGCATGGGCGTCTCTCCTGCCTTGCAGTTCGCCACGCTGTTCCCGCAATCCGCGATCAGCATGGTGCTTTACTGGCCGGTGGGCGGTCCCCGGTATCGCATCAGCAGCCAGCAGCGTTTCGCGGAACATCTGGCCTTTGTGAGCGAAAAAGGCATGGAGGACGTGTGTCGCCTGGTCCGGGAAACGGGCAAGACGTTTGGCGCCGACCCTCGCGGCGGCCCATGGGCTTCGACGATCAAGGCATATCCAGATTTCGCCGAAGCATTCGCGGGCTTTGACCTGGATGCCTATAAGCTGATTTGCGCCGGCATGGCGCGCGGCCTGGTGGATCGCGACTCGGCGCCGGGCGCCGAGCCCGAAGATTTGCTGCGTTGCGCCCTCCCCGCACTGATCGTGCCTGGCAGCGATACCTCGCACGCGACCTCCGCGGCCCGCTACCTCGGGGAATGTCTGCCTCGATCCATTTACTGGGACCGGGCGTCGGAGGCCCAGACCCGGGACCTGACCAGGGAGATCCTGCTGCAGTTCCTGCGGGATGCCGCGTAATGGAAGGCCGGATCAGAACGGATAAAACATCTCGCCGACGTCATAGACGTGCGGCGTGATCCGCTGGTCTTCGGAAAACCGCGCGCAACATTGCAGCGAGTCGCGATTGTGCGCGAAGCCGTAAACAGGCGGCGGTTCGGCGCCGTCGGCGATCGCCAATTCCCGCGCCAGGTTGAAGACAGCCATAAGTTCTTCAGGAAGCCAGGGATTTTCGGCGACCAGCGCGGTTTTTATCGTCAGTACATGATTGATCGGATGGATGCCGGTGCGGCGGATCCAATCGTGCGCCGCGGCAGCGGCATCTGCGATCAGGGGCCTGACGCCAGACGGATCCACAATGCGCTCACCCATGATCGCTGCGAACTCTCCCTGCATCATCAGGTCGCGCAGCGCGGGCGAGGGCGCATAGCGGCAGGTATTCGCGGGATCGGCATATTCGGCCAGATGCGCGTCTTCCATCGTCCCCCAGGTGATGCTGTCGAGATCGACGCCGTAATCGGTGGCCATTATACCCCGCACCCAGACGCCGGATGTCTGCGCGTATGCCCGCACGCCCACTTTCTTTCCATTCAGGTCCCGCGGCTCCCGGATCGCGCTGCCGACGGGACAAACAAGATTTGTGTGCGGAAGCCGGCTCCAGAGCGGGATCGCCAACCCCTTTATCGGCTTGCCGAAGTGATGCGCCAGAAAGTGCGTGACTACCGCCATTTCCGATACGTCCAGCCCTTCGCCACGGACCATTTGACGGAACGCTTTGGGCAATGGCTCGACATCGACGAACTCAAAGGCGATGCGAGGCGACGCGGCCCTGCCGTCCCGCAATGGTCGCACATGGTCATGTTTGCCCAACGCGATCCGCAGTCTCAGCGTCTCCGGCATGGCTTTTCCTTTCGGCACGCGCTTGTCATCCGCAGCAGTCGCAATAGGGGAATTCGTCCAGGATGAGCGCATCCTTCATCCACCAAGGCGGCAGATCATCGAGCATGACCTCGCCCGCGGGTTTGAAGAAGCGGCATTGGTGCTGCGTGCTGTTTCCGGTCCAGAACGCGACACAGGTTTCCCAAGGCGGGAAGCCGGGATCGACAGCCGCGATCTGCTCCACCGAAACCGGATGGTGATCGGGGAGCCGGAAGCGGAGGCGAAAAAGCGCGCCGATCCGGGCTGCCTCCTCCGACGCCTGGCGCAGGCGCTCGCAACCGGGGCGATGGTGGCGCGTGGGGCTTCTCTTCGGCACGCCTACTCCCAAGGCATCAGGGATGCGTGAATCACACCCTTGATCCCTCCCTCCTGATTGCCGACGGACCGGATGGCGAGATCGACATCCTTCAAGCCGAACCTGTGTGTCGTCACCAGTTCCAGCGGGAACCGCTTGGAGGCAATCTGCTGCAGCGCCAGTTCGCAGGCCCGGAAGGAATGTCCCCGCGCGGATTTCATGGTGATGTATTTCACGGCAACTTTTCCGATCGGGTAGTTGGGAAAATGTGGGAACTCCCCTTGCACCACCATCAACCCGCCTTTGCGCTTCAACGCTTCAATTCCCAGCAGGACCGGCATGGTTCCGGCGCCCGCGGTACAATCGAGAACCACATCCACGCCCTCCCCGCCAGTGATCGCGCTGATTCTCTCCAACGGATTCTCGGTGTCCACATTGATGACATGGTCGGCGCCCAGCTTCTTGGCGACTTCGAGCCGCGCGGCGTCCTTGGACGTTCCTGTAACGATGATGAGCGAGGCGCCCGCCTGACGGCAGATCACTGTCTGCGAAAGACCCTGCTGTCCTGGTCCCTGGATCAGGACGCGCGTATTGTAACCGACACCGCCGTCAAACAGTGACCATTCAACGCCGTTGGCCATTGGCGTCACCAAGCCCGCCATCTCCGGCGAAATACCCTTGGGCACATGGTGGAGGACGGAATTCCACGGCAGATAGGCATATTGCGCGAAACCGCCCCACAGCTGCGGCGCGCGGTCGATCGGCGTGTAACCATAGCGGATTCCTTCCGGATTGGATCGCCAATCGGTGGCTTCGCACAGGCGGTATTCGCCTTTGTGGCACCATTCGCATTTGCCGCACATCACATAGTGTTCCAGGAAGACCAAGTCGCCTTCCTTGAAGCCCTTGCGCCGGGTGAATTCCGCGCCCGCCTTGGCGATGATGCCGATATTTTCATGGCCCATGATGACAGGACGCGTGGTGGGCGGAGACTTGTAGAATTTGACATCTGTGCCGCAGATGCCGGCTACCTCCATCTTCAGGATGGCGGAATCGCCGGACGCGGAAATCTCCGGCATGGGGAATTCCCGGAACTCGGTCTTTTCGGCGCCTGTTCGGACCGCCGCTAGCACTTTCTCTACCATTTCGCCTCCTACGTTTGTGCGATATACGCACTTTTGTTAGCATAAAACTAGTTTGCTAGCCATCCCTGTCAATATACCGGCGTGGACAGTGCTCATCGCGGCGCGGCACGAACGGCCGCCACCGCCATCTGCAAGACGGAGGCCGTGCGCGGTCAGGCCGGCGACAAGCCACGATCTTCAGAAGCCCAGCAGCGGCCAGTACAGGATGGTGGAGACATACAGCGCGACGAATCCCGCCACCGTCATGAGGACACCCAGCTTCACGAGATCAAAATGCCGGAAATAACCGTAGGAATAGCCCACGACCAATGGCGCCGCCTGATAGACGAACAGTTTTCCCGTGGCCGAGAAAGACCACACCATGCCTATCCAGAGCGGATCGAGCCCATGGTCCCGGGAATAGCGCATAAGGATGGGTAGCGAGGTCGCCAGCATGGAAATCTCGCTGGCAGTGAAGAAGTGATAGATGAACGCCGTCCAGTACATCACCGGAACCGCCACGAGCTTGCTCTGGAGAAGACCTTCGATATTGTCCATGAAGGCATTGGTTACGACCGAAAGCGCGCCGGTCGCGCTCAACACCGCGCTCATACCCAGCGCCGCGGCGACAAAGAAGAAGGGCAGAAAATTCAATTTCCGCAGATCCCTACCGTCCAGCACATCCACGAAAGGCAGCATGCCGATCAGGCCCACACCGAGTGCCACGACAGCCGCCGAGATGCCGTGGAAGGAATCGGTGAGCCATAGAGCGAGCGCCAGCAGGATCAAGAGGGCGCATTTCGCGGTATCGCCGCTCCATGGCGCGACCGTACTGAAATGCGCCATGACCTCGTCCCTGCGCTTCTCCAAGCTGGCGACTTCGGGCGGGAAGAGCCACAGGTTCAGAAACCAGCTGGAGACGATCATGATCGCCGCCGCGGGGAGAAAGGCGATCAGCCAGAACGAATATGTGACATGAGCCCCGCCGATTCCCTCGATCAGGTTGCGGGCCACGATCGCGCTGTTGCCGGCGATGATCATCTTGTCGAAAAATACCGAATTGTAGGTCATTGCCAGGAAGATGCCCCGGCCGATGTTGGAGCCGCGATCGACGCCGAACAGATTCACCACGCCAATACAGATGGGCGCCATGATCACAATGCGCGCCACACCCGAGGGCAATATGAAGGTCAGCAGAAAATCGATCAGGATGATACCGAACAGAAGCCGGGCATAAGTGAGGCCGACATGCGCCACCACGAAGCGCGTGATCCGGTGCGGCAAGCCGGATTTCGTTGCCATGGTCCCCAGAAGAACCGCGCCGATGTAGAACCAAGATGCGTCGCTCACAAACCCGCTGAAGATCACGGCCGGCTTGGCGGTCTGGAAAAACCAGAACAGGAAAAGCCCGATCAGCCCCGCCGTGGCATATTCCATCAGCTCGGTGATCCAGGCGAGAATGATGAAGGCAGAAATGGCCAGGGCCGCCTTGGCGTCCACCGCCATAGGCAGCGGCGAAAACCAGACCACAAGTGGCACTCCCATCGCCGCGATGGTCTGCACCAAACGTAGATAGACATTGCGATCCTTCGGCAGAAGAATCGGGCGCTCGCCCACGCGAACCTCGGCGCCGCTCACGACCGCACCGGCTTCATGAAATTGTGCAATTCCGCCTCCCGAGCGTGCAAGCGTACATCGCGCGCATTCTCCCTCCCGCATCTTGCCGTGCGTGGCACCCATTTTCGCACGGCGCATGGGAAATTCCAATGATAAACGAACAATTGTTCTATATGCGCACATTTGCAATCGCGGTGCCGGACCGCGCGGGGTGCGTCGCCATATAGGCCGATATGTATTCAGTCGGCGCTTTTAATGACGCTTTCGTCATAGCGGCGCAATTTGTAGACCGCCATCGATGTGGCCCAACTCAGCGCAAAAACAAGGACAATCCCAAAGCCCAGGAGACCGAAATTTCCGCCGATGGCGCCAATACCGTCCCAGAACCAACCGGAAAGATTCCACTGGCTTTGCAGCAGCGCCAGGACCTCGATTCCGCCGACAAGCACCGCCACCATCACGGAGATCGCGGTAATCGTAATGTTATAATAGAGCTTTCGAAGCGGCTTCGCGAAGGACCAGTTGTAGGCCCCCACCATCAACACATTGTCAGCCGTGTCGATCAGGGTCATGCCCGCGGTGAAGAGAGCGGGAAACACCATGATCGTCCAGGTATCAAGCCCCCGGGAAGATCCCGCGGCCGAAATGCTCAGCAATCCGATCTCCGTGGCCGTGTCGAAGCCAAGTCCGAACAGGAGCCCAACGGGATACATATACCAACTTCGGTTCACCATGGCGAACAGGCGCGAAAAAAGCCGCCGCGCCAAGCCGCCGCGCACCAGCGGCAACGACAAATCGCCTTCCTCATAGCGCCCTCCCCGCCTCACATGCCGGAAGGCCCGCACGACCGAGCACAGAACAGCGAAATTCATGGCGGCGAGGGCTAGCAGGAAAACGGAGGATAGCAGGGCCCCGAATATGCCGCCGAACTCCTCGAGCATGCCCAAACGGTCGCGTAACCCCGCCGCGGATGCGATCAACATCAACGACAGCCCCACCACGATAGTGGAATGGCCAAGGGAGAAGAAAAGCCCTATCGAGACGGAGCGCTTGCCCTCCTGCATCAGCTTGCGCGTCACATTGTCGATGGCGGCGATGTGATCGGCATCGACCGCATGGCGAAGCCCAAGGCTGAAAGCCAGGAACGCGGTTCCCAGGAGAACGGCATTCCCGTGAAACATCATGATCGCGAAGCCCCACGCCACAATGTTGAACGCCGCCACCATCGCGAGAATGGACATGGCCCTGGTCCGCAGGCCGTGCCCGCCGCCGAACAACTCGCTGGCCACATTCAGCATCGATTCACGTCTCCCATCTCCCGCCTGGCCGCAGGGTCATCATAGTGGCGGCCGGAGACATCGGAAACCTGCATGACAACGCCCGCTCCTTGACAGAAGCCGCAGCTTCATACCGATGCGAATGCCTTGCCGGAGTTCACCTTCAGATATTCGTCACGCCCACTATCGAATTTTTTCTTCTGATGCAGCACGATCGCCGCCGACCGGATTTGCTGGTCCAGCGGGTTGCGGCCAGGCGGCAGCGTTCCTTTTTCCGCGAGCGCCTTGGCGGCCCGCATAAGCATGAGCCGCGCCATGATGATCCCATTGTCCGTGGTGACCAGGTTTTCCTTGGTGCGGTCAACAATGGGACCCATGCTTTCCTGCAGCGAGGCGTCCTGCATTCCGATGCCTTCAACACCGCTGAAGCTTTTTCCGGCCTTTTGTGCGGCCCGGTTGATCAGATAGTCGTTGTCCTTGTTGGCAAGCGGCCTGTAGGTGCCTTTCACGTATTTCACATGAACGCCCCGGCCATCGCGCATCGCAGTGACTTCAGCTTCCGTCAACTTGCGCGCCGGGTGATAATCGAAACTCCAAGCCCAGCAATTTTCGTCGTCGATCGGAATCCAGAAATGGCCGTGGATGGGATGGTCGCCACGAGGAGGAACCATCGTGAAGCACGGCATTACCCATGGCGTGATGCGCCAGTAGTAATTGTCTTCCTCCGCAATTCGGCGCGCGCCGATGAAAAGCCCGGACTCATGCTCGACCACTTCGAAATGGGGCCGCGCGTCATTCAGGTTATATTGGTTGCCGCGCGCATCCTTGAAAAGCGGATCCGAATTGAGTTCGGCCCGGTGCAGGAAGGAGACATGGGCGCTATCGATGCCGCCTTCCATCGCCTGCAGCCAATTACATTCCTGCAGCCGCTTCGAAGTAAAGGACTGGTTGGTCGGAACCATGATGAATTCCCATTCCGGCAACGGTGGCTGCTGCTCAGGCGGACCCATATAGGTCCAAAGAATTCCACCTCGCTCGATGAGGGGGTAGGCCCTCAGTTTTATCTTCTTGCAATAACCGCTTTCTTCCGTTTCGGACGGAACGTCCACGCACTCACCTTTCACATTGTACTTCCAACCATGATAAGGGCACCGGATGCCGCATTCTTCATTTCGCCCA
>Ga0153956_1003028_pt1 | contig 11411 bp, 10 predicted proteins | sample TSFL040MetaG_FD_104704 | JGI IMG/M metagenome (GOLD analysis project Ga0153956, IMG submission 104704) | Attine ant fungus gardens microbial communities from Florida, USA - TSFL040 MetaG | ecosystem: Host-associated > Fungi > Mycelium > Unclassified | place: USA: Florida, Wekiwa Springs...
CACCCCAGCCCGATCCCGGAACGCGACACCCAAGAGAAGTGATTCGGCCCAGGACCACGACCGAACGCCGACGCCGGCGGCAACCGGCGTGCCCGCTCACTCAGCGCCCGGCCCGCGCTTCTCGCACCGCGCCCCGCGGCGCGAGCACCATCCGTGGTGAGGCCGCGGGCGCGGCGGGCGAGCTCGGCTTGGAAGTCGATCCCGCGCCCCGCGACATGGCTACTCGCCCTCGTCATCAGGTCGGACGGGCGCACCCACTCGACCCCGCGCCCCGGCTTCTGCTTCGCAGCGTCGGCGGTCTTGGCCGTCCGGGAAGGGTCGGCGTGCCGGGCGAGCTCCGACACCTCGGCATCCTCGACGGCCTCCGGCGTCGAAGACCGGTCCGGGTGCTCGTGCTCGCCGTGTTGGCGAGTGGTCATCGTCTGTTCGGGGGTCATGTGTCCTGCTCCTTCGGTTCCTCGTGTCCAGCAGGTGCGCTCGCACCCGCGTCGAGCCCTCCCTTGAACCAGCGGCCCACCGTCGACGGCGCCACCCCCAGCTCGCGGGCGATCGCCTTGTTCGACTCGCCCTCGTCCCGCAACCGCGCCGCGACCAACCGCCGATCACCGCCCGCCAGAGACGGCACCGGCGGGGCCGGCGGAACCGGCGTCGCCGTCACGAACACCTCCGGCAGCACGACGGCGGGTGCCGGCTCCGTCGGAGTTCGCTCTTCTGCAGGCAAGCCGGGCGCCGTCTCGACGGTGCGGGCGCGGTGGGAACGAACCAGCACGACGGTCAGATGAGTCGAGGCGAGGAGTACCAGCGGCGGGACCGCGGCGACGCAGCCGGCCAGTAGTGGCGGCACGTCCGGGTCGGCGGTGACGGTCGCGTGGAGGGCGTTCGCGGTGACCGAGACGAGGGTGCCGGCCATCAGCAACAGCCACGGATACCACGCCGCCCGATGCCCATCCAGCGCCACCACGGCGACGGTGGCGACGACGATCAGACCGTCCACGATCAGCGGCCACGCCCATGCCTGCCCGGCGTCGATCCCGGACCGGCGGGCAAGGTCGGTGAGCGCGGTGAAGGAGAGCCAGAACGCGGCGGCGGCGATCAGCACCGTGCCCGTCGTCGCCGTCGAGACTGCGAGACGCCCACTCGGCAGCCGCGGGTTCACGAGAGCACCGTCCGCTCCGCACGCGCTAACCGCGACGATGGCCGCCCCTGCCCGAACCGATCCGGCCCCTGACGCGCCGGCGCAGGCGCCGAGTGGACGGTGCGATAGGCGGAGCGGATCGTCACCTCTACCTCCCGGGGCGGGAGCCCCGCGCGCTCGGCTGCCGGGGCGAGCGCATCGAGCGTCGCCGCGGGGTCGGTGCCGGCCTCGGCGAGTCGGCACGCCGCCCAGAACAAGCCCCGGTTGCGTTCGCCTGCCCCGAGCGCGGCGACCCAGCCCGACAGTCGCTCCGCATCCTGCGACCGCGACGCACCAGACCGAGGCCGATACCTCGCGGGCTCGCGCGGATCGAGGAGTTGCCGGATCGCGCCCGCGTTCACCTGCTGCGGGGCGGTGTCTGATCCTGAGATGAGCAGATACGGCTTGGCGGTGCCGTTCGGCTGGGTCACGGCGGAGGGCGGGACGATGACGTAGCCGCCTTCGCCGCGGAAGTCGATGTGCGCTTTCGCGGCCTGCCAGGAGCGTTGCGGCTCGAACCTGGGGGCTGGGAAGTAGGCGTGCATCCCGCCCGAAGGCGTCACCACGAGCGCCGACCACCCAGGAATCAGACCCGCATCTTGGAGACGCTGGAACCCGGTGAACCCGTCACCGCCCGACTTCCGGTCGACATCGATCACGTCGACGCCCGAAAGTTTCCCGGTCGGCACGCCGATGTTCGCTCTCGGCCAGCGCCGCCACCACGCCGTGATCTGCGCCAGGTTCAGCGAGGCTTGGTGGAAGCCGTGCTCCACGAGCGGGCGCTTCTCGCCCGGCACGCACGGGAACACCGGCACCCCAGCCTGCGCGAATCGTGCCGCAGCCTCTGGCAGAGGCAGCCCCTTCACCGTCTTGAACACGTCCTCGATCCCCATCACAGGCTCCGAACCGTGGCGACCGGGCGGCGCTCTGACCGTGGGAACTCCCGCGCCGGGGAGGCCGCGCGGCTGCTCGTTTCTGCCGGGGCATCCTGGGTGAGGCCGGGCGGGGTGCCGTCGCCGATCTGCACGGTGTCGAGCTGGTCGAGTATCCCGACCGCAGCTTTCCGCACCCGCTCCGCCGTCGCCTGGATCACCGCGACGGGCTCCTTGCCGGCGACGGTATTCGCCCAGCCGGAGACATACGGGATCGTGTACGAACTGGTGTCCATGCCGTGCGCGGCACCGACCATCAACGCGACGGACTCGGCCTCGACCTCGCCGATCCCGCGATGCTTGGTCGCATCCTCATCCGATGGGTCATGCAGCAGGACGTGGGCGAGCTCGTGGGCGATGGTCTTCACCTGCGCGGCATCGTCCATGTTCGTCCGCACCGCCACCTGCCGGGCCTCGAAGTCGGTCATGCCGTTGGCGCCGTGGATCATGCCCTCATGCGGCACCGGCATGAACGAGAACCCCGCCGCCTCGACCTGACGCACCAGACCTTCACGAAGACCGGCAGGGGCTTCGCCTTCCAGGAGTACCGGGGTCGGCGGTGTCGGCACCTCCGCACCCGAGGTCTGCGACAGGTCGAACACGTAGGCGGGCTTCGCACCCACCATCCGGGAGCGCATCACCTCGCCTGGCTTCGGCTTCTCACGCGATGCCAGCCTGCGCCACGACGACGCATCTTTCGGGGTCGCGGACGCGAACCGCCCCATCACCGGGGCGAGGATCGCGTACCCCTTCTGGCCTTTCTCGACGTGCCGGTCGAGCTGCTCCCACTGCCGGAACCCCGCCACATACGACGGCACCGGATCAGGAACCCGACCCGCCTCCCACGCGGCCTGATGCTGAGCGAAAATCAGCATCGTGTTGTTGAACGAGCGCGACCGGAACTGCGCCGCGAACGTCAGCGCCCGCGCCCAGTCCTCGCCCGTGACCAGCTTCTCGACCTGCGCCGCCAACTGCTCGTGCAGCTCATCGAGCTTCGCGTCTCGCGCAGCGCGGGCTTCTTCGGTTGTTCTCCTCGGTGCAGCCATGATCCGCCTCCTCTCGGCGGGTCGCCAACTAGGAGTGGTGGCGGCCCTGTCACCATGAGGTACGCCGGGGATGCAGAGGCCGGAGACAGGCAGCGTAGTTTTGCGATGACCGGCAGCGTCCTTGCGGACCTGGCGTGTCCAAACGGTCTACAGTTGCGAGCGACCTGAAGTCGAGTCCAAGGACTGAGAGTGCGCTTCTTTACGAGAACATTGAGTCAGTCAACGAGTTCTCGTTGCTGATTCGTTGCTTCGACAGCCAGACAACGTGCGCAACGCTCATCCCCAGTGCAATGCGGATGCGGTATGAGCCGAAACTTCGATGGAGTGATTCCAAAACGCCGATAGAACCAACTTGACGCTATGCGAGGATCAGTCCATCCCACTACACGAGCAGACTGAGAGATAGTCATATCTGATTCTTCGATTAGGCGCACAAACTCCGTCAGTCGAATCTCGGCGAGAAAGCGCATCGGAGGGAGACCCGTTTGGCCTACAAATAAGCGGGTGAGATGCGCCCGCGACATCGAGGCTGCACGGGCAATACTCCCGACGGTCCATTGCTCATCCATTCTCGCCCGCAACAAATGGATTGTCCGTTCGATATGTTCATCCACGACGGTGTTGGTCAGGCGACCGTAAATCGGTGCCACTGTCACCTTCTTCTCGTCGGTCTGATTTGCAGCGATGAAAGATGGTAGGACGATCTTCACCCATTGTGCAAAGAGCTCAATCGACCGAACGGCGGCTATTTCCGGCTCGAAAGCGCCATCGCTAAGAATGCTAATCTGACGCCAGATTGGCTCGAGTTTATGGAATGACCTAATGCCTACTTCCAACACCAACGGGCGTCCATCCCACACATCTGGGTGAACACCAGCATGGACTCGCCCCGGGTCTGGAAGGAACCAAGACATCTGCGCCCGAAGGAACGGTTCGTCGGCATATACCGTCCACATGCGCACTTGGGGCTGTGGGCGCACTTTGCACCATCGATCACGCCCAAGCGCCAATGACATACCCGGCTCCAAGCGGCGCACACCATTCGCTGTCTCGATGTCAGCAATTCCATCAAGCACGTGCACAATCTTTGCTTGCGTGAACATTGCCCGCGTCGTGGGAAGTGTACGCACAGACTCAATGGCCGTCAGGTTGCCTGCGGTCAAACCTGAAGCCGATGGTTCCAGTTCGCTCGCTAGATGGTACTCCGAGAGGCTGTTTTTCGGAGGTTTGTCTATAGCTCTGTCCTCGCCTTCTCAGCTATTGATGAGTCGAGAGCAACCCTGCCGTTTGAATACTTCGAGACAACCCGGGTCATGCTCAGCGGGATCGAGACTATTTCTGGGTGTCTAATTTTCTGGTGTTGCGGCGCTGACAAGTTCGTGATCCCACTTGTTAGTGGTGGCGGCTTCGAGCATCACCCAGGCCGCGTCTTCATAGGAGACTTGCATGCCCGCGACACGGTTGACGCGCACTGTGGCCGCAACTTCAGCACTGCGCTTCCCGGCTGGGGTCATTCGTCCGGGGCCGAAGATGACGTAGTTGATGCCAGTGTCGCGGATCGCGTCGATGCAAGCTTGATGAGCGAGATAGACCTGCTCCGCGCCGGGCCACCAATCCATGTACTGCTTGTATGCCGGAGTGATCCCGTCTTCGTCCATTGCGTTTGATCCGCCTGCTGGCCAAATGAGCTTCAGCACACCGTTTCGCCCAACTGCCGCCGCGAGTTCGGCAGCCATTTTCTGATGCGCGCCGTTGCCAGAGAGCACGGCGTCAATTCCTTGCATGGCTTGGTTGAGGGCTGCGGGGTTGGTTGCGTCGCCGACCGTGATGTTTGCGAGCCGGTCTATGGTTGCTGGATCGAGGCGAGTATCGAGCTTCGCACGGTCACGAACCATCACGGATACGGCGAGGCCGCGTTCGAGTGCTTCGTGCACCATGTGGGTGCCGAGGCCGCCGACTCCGACGATCAGTACATGCTTCACGGTTGCAGTTGACATGTGTTCGCTCCTTATCTGGGTTACGGTAGGGAGCACCAATACTGGCGCTCCCTACCGTCGTGTGGCTGCGCGTTTGAGGGTTATGCGTTCTTGCGGATGCCGAGGGTCATGGCGAGCACCCAGGCGATCCCGGTGACGATGTGCATGCCAGCGAGGCTGAGCCCGGTCGCAAGGTCAGGGGCGGCGAAGGTCGCAGCGCACGACACGACTGCAAGCGCCAGGCCAATCCACGTCAGCACGAGGCGGGCTTTCGGCCATTTGCGTGCAAGCAGGCCGGTGACGATACCCGCGATGATCAACGGTGCGAGCGATGCGCCAATCACGGCGGGAACACCGATGGTCATGGGCTGCGGGCTCGTCATTTCCATTGACGCACCCGCGCCGGTTCCGATGAAGAAGATGATCAGGTTGAGGATCAGTGCGATGATCGCGGCGATGATGCCGCGCACCCACAAGGCTGGAGTGATGTGTGTTGCGGTGGTCAATCGATGTTCCTTTACGCGTTCGTGCTCTGGTCGAGCGTCGGGTAATCGGTGTATCCGGCAGCACCGCCGCCGTAGAAGGCTTGCGGGATCGGAGTGTTGTACGGGCCACCAACCTCAAGCCGCTTCGGCAGATCGGGGTTCGCGAGGAACATCGCACCGAACGACACCAGATCGGTCGTACCGTTCTCGATCAGCCCGAGCGCGTCGGGGCCGGTCGGGTTCCCGAAGCCGGTGTCGGGGTTCAAGATGAAGGTGTTCGGCCAAGCATTACGCATCTGGGTGGTGAGCACGCGGTCTGCCTGCTCCATGACGTGCAGGTAGGCGAGGTCCAATTCGCCGAGCTGTGTCACGAGTGGAATATAGGTCGCAGCCATGTCGGAGTCATCGGTGATGTCGTTGAACTTCGCGCCCGGCGAGAAGCGAATGCCGACCTTCTCTGCCCCGATCGCGTCGGCGATGCCGCGCGCGACTTCGAGTGCGAAGCGGCTACGGTTTTCCACGGACCCTCCCCAGCGGTCGGTGCGCTGGTTTGCGTTGACGGAGAGGAATTGGTGCACGAGGTAGCCGTTCGCGCCGTGAATCTCGACACCGTCGAACCCTGCCTCGATCGCGTTCTTCGCAGCCTGTACGAAGTCGGCGATCGTCTGCACGATCTCCTCGTCGGTCAACTCGTGCGGGGTCACGAACTCCTTCATGCCCTCGTGCGTGAACACTTTGCCCTCGGCCTTGATCGCCGACGGGCCGACCGGCACCAACCCGGCCGGCAGGAGCGACGGGTGGCCGATCCGGCCGGTGTGCATGAGCTGCACGAAGATCACCCCACCCGCCGCGTGCACGGCCTCGGTGACCTGCTTCCACGACTCCAACTGCTCAGCCGAATGCAGACCCGGAGTGTTCGTGTAGCCCTGCCCTGCGATCGAGGGCTGCGTGCCCTCGGTGATGATCAGACCGGCACTGGCACGCTGGGCGTAGTACTCGGCCATCAGCGGCGTCGCAATACGTGCGGGTTCCTCGGCCCGGCTGCGGGTCATCGGGGCCATGGCAACCCGATTCTTCAACTCGATGCCACCCATCGTGTAGCTCTCGAATGCTGTGCTCATGTCTCTAACTCCTATGGGTCAGGGTGGGGCGGGCGCCCCATGATCCGTTTGCCTGTTCGAACAAGTAAACACTCTATCACCCGGTTTATTCCCACAGCTATTGACATTGCAACACTGGCTTGTCCCAGTTGCTTGTCTGTTCAATGACGTAGACTCAAGCGAACGAGTCACACTGTGAAGGAATCCACATGAGCGCAGCTAAACGGGGAACGTGCGAAGCGGTCGAGGAGACCTCAGCACTTGGCCTCACGCCTGGCGTCGCCGAAGTCAGCAGTGCAATCGTGCGCGTCGCACGTCTGCACCGCATGCTCGCGAGCCAGCTTTTGCGCAAGATCGGCCTTCACCCGTCACAGGAGCTGGTGATGATGCAGCTCTGGGAGGGCGGACCACAACGCCAAGCAGACCTCGCGAGAGTGCTTGGAACGGATGCCGCGACGATGACTCGAACGATCCAAAGGCTCGAGCACGGTGGTTTCGTGCGCCGCACACCAAGTCCGACTGATCGGCGTTCGACCATCATCGAGGCCACTCCGGCAAGTATGACTCTCCGAAGCGAGGTTGAGCGTGTCTGGAATGAACTTGAGTCTGGCGTGGCGGGCGATCTAAGCCCTACTGAACATATCCAGTCACTAGCTCTGCTGACTCGCATGGAAGCAGGACTTGAACAAGCCTTAGCGAAGGTAGACGGGCACAGCGGTTAGCTGTTCAGTACTACCTTCAGACGGTGATTCGAGTCTTCCGCTTGAATGCAGGAGTGAGACTACAGTAGGGCGTAGCCCAGTACCTGAATTGCCTGAAGCGGCAGCACTCCGTTTCCGAGTGCTGTGATCTGCTGGTTCATGGTCAGACCGAGACCTGGCCGTGTCACCCAGCCTGGCGGCAGGCCCATGAACCATTCCACGAACTCCGGCGCTGGGCGAGGCGTTGAGTCTTCCATCAGGAACACGGGGGCTGGGGCAGGTCGTCCGGTGATGTGTTCCCAGCGGGCGATGGCGTCGGCGTAGCCTCCCCATTCGCGAAGATGTTCTCGATCAGCGTGAACAGTGTCTCCGATACGTTCTGCCTGGCCGGCGAGCCATGCGGACCGTGCAGGGCGAAGTCGATGATCTGATGCGACAGCGCCACCGTTCCCCGTCTCGCTTTCACCGTGTCCAAGCTCTCCCCGCCGCGTGAGGAGTCCGAGGCGAGCGGGGTTCTGAACAGCGTCTTGGCGGTGCGCGGTGATGAAGATGCGGAACCGATGATGCGGTGCCCCAACGAGGGATGCGGGTAGGCCGATCCATTCTGCGTCATACCGGAGGTCGGCCAGATCGCCGAGAACGGCGCCGAGCGCCCGAAGAGGTCGGGCTGACTCGTCTCCCAACACCCACGCCTCGGGTTCCACACCGCCAGGGGTTGCGCAGGCAGGGGTTGCATCGTCGGGGTTGCAGTCGGCATCAGTTTCTCCTTCGCTCTGGGGTCGGACGGCGGGCGCGGAGAGCAGTCCGCGCACGTTCTCGATCACCACGAGCTCCGGTTGTAGCGCTTCGATCGCAGTGGCCATGAACGACCAGAGGCCGGAACGGGTTCCGGGTGCGAGGCCGGCTTGCTTGCCGACGGTCGACACGTCCTGGCAGGGGAACCCGCCGCAGAGCACGTCGATGGGCGGCACGGTCGCCCAGTCGATGGTGGAGATGTCGCCGAGGTTCGGGGCGTCTGGCCAGTGGTGGGAGAAGACGCGGGCAACGTGTTCGTTGAGTTCGGAGAACCAGATCGTTTCGCCGCCGGTGAGGTGTTCGACAGCGAGGTCGAGTCCGCCGTACCCGGAGAATAACGACCCGATCCGAAGTTGGTGAAGAACAGATTTCGGCATGAGCGCTCCGACAGATCGATGATCCCCGGTCATCGCCTCACGCTGAGACTTCGACCGGGCTGGTCACCTGCCAGGTGCTCCGTCAGCGCCGCGCAGACCGCCACTGCCCCTCGCCGGATCGCACCTCTGCCGGCCTCCGTCGATCCCGGCCTTCCGAGCTACCACGCGTCTTGCAGATCGAGGGTGAAGCGAGCTTTATCGCCTCAGAAGTCACCGCTCGCGAGCGCCGAGTGAGCGCACCTGATCGTCATGACCGACGAAGAGAACCGGGATACGCCGGCGCGGCGGGTGCAGGCGTGGATGTCGTTGGCTCGACCGGCTGAGTGGCCGCGCTGGGATGTCGCGTTGCTGAACGCGGACTTGGACGACGACGAAGCCCGCTACCGGACGGTCGAACGACAGATCATCACCCAGTGGCAGGCCCCCCGCGACGACCCGCTGCCCGAACGCGAGGCGCGGGCCCTCGAAACGGAACAGGGCATCGACTGGCTCGGTGATCGGCCCGGCATGTCCTGGCGGCACGCCCATGCCCTGGCCATTGGAAGCGCCGAACGCGACCTCGACACCAAGCAACTCCGCGCCGCATGGCGGGTGCATCGAGACGACACCGCGCCCGCAGATGTGCTCGCCCAGGTAGAGGCCCTGGCCTCCGAACGCACCGGCCGGCTCGACGCGGCGAAAGACTGGCATCGTCGGCACGACCCCCGCTATTTCCAGGAGTGGCAGACCCGCAACGCCTATGCCGATACGCTCCCGGACGGGTGGCGGGACGAGCGCGATTTGATCGTCCGTCACCTGGCGGCCCCGAATGAAGTTGCGGCGCAACCCTCCGGGGTTGTATCCGCAACGCCCCGCGCAACCCCGAGGCAGCGGAAGCCGTGGGGCTGGCACCCGTGGGCGAACGGGCAGCACCGGAACGAGCTTCCCCGCGGTCGCAGCCTGTAGCCGGGACAGGGCGCGATGACGGTCTCGATGCGAGTGATGAGCGCGGGCGACGGATACAAATACTTCGCCCGCACGATCGCCGCGGGCGACGGCGACCGCAGTCTTTCGACACCCCTGACGAGGTACTACGCGGAGGCGGGCACGCCGCCAGGGTTCTGGCTCGGCTCAGCCGTCGCCTTCCTCGGCACCGATGCCGCGCGGATCGTGGAGGGCGATCCGGTCTCGGAACCACAGCTCCAGCTTCTCGTCGGCATGGGCCGTGACCCGATCACCAGCGACCCGCTCGGGCGCGCATACCCGGTCTACGCGCCGGTCGCAGAGAGGGTCGCGGAGCGCGTAGCCGCCCTTGACCCGGAGCTCACCCCGCGGGCTCGCGGTGAGGCCGTCGCCGCGATTGAGGCGGAAGAGGCCGAGCGGGGTACGCGGCGAGCGGTCGCAGGGTTCGACTTCACCTTCTCAATCCCGAAGTCCGCCTCGGTGCTCTGGGCCGTCGCCGACGCGGGAACGCAGGCACTCATCGCCGACGCGCACCATGCGGCGGTCGCGGACATGATCGCCTATCTGGAACGTGAGGTCGCCGCGACCCGAGCCGGCGTCACGGGCCGGGGTGGGGCGGTCGCGCAGGTCGATGTCGCCGGCATCGTCGCGACCGCGTTCGACCACTACGACTCCCGGGCGGGTGACCCGCATCTGCACACGCATGTCGTCATCAGCAACAAAACCATGACCGTCCTCGACGGCAAATGGCGATCCCTCGACGGACGGCCCATGCACGCCGCGACAGTCGCGCTGTCCGAGCTGCACCAGGCGGTGTTCGCCGATCACCTGACCCGGATGTTCGGAGTGTCGTGGGAGGCCCGCGATATGGGCAAAGATCGCAACCCCGCCTGGGCAATCACCACCGTGCCGGAGACACTGGTGTCGGAGTTCTCGTCCAGGTCGCGGCATATCGAGGAGGAGAAGAACCGGCTCATCGCCGAATACGTCGCCGCGCAGGGCCGGCAGCCGTCGAGCGCGACGATCCTGAAACTCCGCGCCCAAGCCACCCTCTCCACCCGACCCGAGAAACAGGTCCGCTCCCTCGCCGACCTCACCGCGGAGTGGCGGCAACGCGCCAGCCACCTCCTCGACGCCGACGCAACGGCATGGGCAAGGTCGGTCACCGCGAACGACGCCCCGTTACTCCTCCGTGCCGACGACATGCCGTTGGACGTGATCGCGGATCTGGGGCGGTCGGTGGTGGAGACGGTGGGTGAGAAGCGGTCGACGTGGCGGCGATGGAACCTCACCGCCGAAGCAGCCCGGCAGACGATGGGCTACCGATTCGCCAGTACGGAGGATCGGGAAGCCGTCGTCGGGCTCGTCGTGGACGCCGCAGAAGCAGCCTCCCTCCGGCTCACCCCGCCGGAGCTCGCGTCCAGCCCGGCCGTGTTCCAACGTCCGGACGGCACGAGCGTGTTCCGCCCGAAACACTCGACCGTGTTCTCCTCCGAACTGCTGCTCGCGGCGGAAGACCGGCTCCTCGAGCGCGCCCGCACCACCACAGGCCCGACCGTGCCGCTCGCGACGGTCGAGAAGATCACCAGCCGCCCGGATCGGGAGGGGCGGATGCTCGGCCCAGACCAGGCCGACGCGCTCGCGAAAGTCGCCGTGTCGGGGCGCATCGTCGATGTCCTCGTCGGCCCTGCCGGGGCCGGAAAGACCACGGCCATGAACGGTCTGCGCCGTGCGTGGGAAGCAGAGCGCGGCGCTGGTTCCGTGGTCGGGCTGGCCCCGTCGGCCGTCGCGGCGCAGGTCCTCGCCGATGACCTCGGCATCACCACCGAGAACACGGCGAAGTGGTGGCAGAACCACATCATGTACGGCGAGACGTTCCAGGC
>Ga0153956_1003029_pt1 | contig 11407 bp, 7 predicted proteins | sample TSFL040MetaG_FD_104704 | JGI IMG/M metagenome (GOLD analysis project Ga0153956, IMG submission 104704) | Attine ant fungus gardens microbial communities from Florida, USA - TSFL040 MetaG | ecosystem: Host-associated > Fungi > Mycelium > Unclassified | place: USA: Florida, Wekiwa Springs...
GACGCTGCTGCTCGTCACCCACGATGTCGACGAAGCGGTGGTGCTGGCCGACCGCGTCCTGGTGATGCGCCCGCGGCCGGGCCGGATCTTCGAGGAGATCGTCTGCGATCTGCCGCGGCCGCGCGACCGCCAGTCGGCGGCGTTCGACTTTGCCAAGCGGCGGGTGCTGGCGGCGCTTGATCGTTCGCTTGATCGGAAGGCGCAGAACCATGCCGAGACCAAGGCCGATCCCGGCGCGGCGATGTGGTGGTAGGCGGCCCGGCCGCCCGTTACACTGGACCGCCGGCATTCCGGTCCGGCGCAGGACGCCGAGGTCATGATGCGCAGTTACAAGGTCTGCCAGTGCGGCGCGCCGTTGGCGCTGGTCGAGGAGCCGACGCCGCAGCCGGTCGGCACCCAGGTGCTGCTGAAGGTCAAAGCCTCCGGCGTTTGCCATAGCGACCTGCATGTGTGGGAAGGCTATTACGAACTCGGCGGCGGCAAGCGCATGCAATTGCTCGATCGCGGCATCAAGCTGCCGCTGACGCTCGGCCACGAGAATGTCGGAGAAATCGTCGCCGCGGGCCCGGATGCAACGGGCGTCGCCATCGGCGCGACGATGCTGGTGAATCCGTGGATCGGATGCGGCGCGTGCGCGGCGTGCCAGCGCGGCGAGGACAATTTCTGCCGGACCCCGCGCAATCTCGGAATTTTCTCCAACGGCGGCTATGCGGACTATCTCGTGGTGCCGCATCCGCGGCATCTGTTCGGTATCGGCGCCCTGACGCCGGAGCAGGCGGCGCCGCTCGCGTGCTCGGGACTGACCGCCTACAGCGCGCTGAAGAAAGTCGCGCCGGTCATGGCGGATCATCCGATCGTCATCATGGGGGCGGGCGGCGTCGGCCTGATGGGCCTGCTGCTGGTCAAGGCCATGGGCGGCCGGAAAGGGAACAAGGGCGCGGTGGTGGTCGACATCGATCCGAAGAAGCGTCAGGCGGCGCTGGACGGCGGGGCGCTCGCGGCCATCGACGCCCGGGCGCCCGACGCCGCGCAGCAGATCGTCGCCGCCACGGGGGGCGGCGCGGCGGCGGTGGTGGATTTCGTCGGTGCGGGCGATACGGTGCGCCTCGCCATCGATGCGCTGATCCCCAAGGGCGGGCGGATCGTCGTGGTCGGCTTCTTTGGCGGGGAACTGTCGATCCCGACGCCGTATTTCCCGATGCGCGCCATGACCATCCAGGGCTCCTATGTCGGCAGCCATCCGGAATTGCGGGAATTGCTCGATCTCGTCGGCCGCACCGGTGCGCCGTCGTTTCCGGTCGAGACCCGGCCGCTGGCGGACGCCAACGACGCGCTGATGGCGCTCAAGGCCGGACAGGTTGTCGGACGGGTGGTGTTGACGCCGTGAAGCAATCCGGCCATCACGGCCGCACGTCGACGATGTGAAGGAGATGACGATGGACGCTGCCGGACTGCGCGCCATGCAGGCGCCGATCAAGGACAAGTACAAGACCGATGCCAGGGCGGCGTTCATCACGCTCAAGGCCAAGGGCGCGCTCGACGACACCAACATCGCCTGCAAGGTGGAAACCGGCCGCGCCCTCGCGGTAGCGGGTCTGCACCCGGCGACCGGCGGTTCCGGCCTTGAGCTTTGCTCCGGCGACATGCTGCTGGAGGCGCTGGTGGCCTGTGCCGGCGTGACGGTGAAGGCGGTGGCGACCGCGCTGGAAATTCCGCTGCGCGCCGGACATGTGTTCGCCGAAGGCGATCTCGATTTCCGCGGGACGCTCGGCGTGGCCAAGGATGCGCCGGTCGGCTTCGCGCAGATTCGTCTGCGGTTCGAACTCGACACCGACGCGCCGCAGGACAAACTCGATCAGTTGTTGAAGCTGACCGAGCGCTATTGCGTCGTCTACCAGACGATCAAGAGCGGCCCGCCTGTCGATGTGACGATGAAGCGCGCCTGATCTTTCCTCTCTCCGTCGGGAGAGGGAGAGAAGAAACGCAAGATGTCACCCGATCTGCTCTTTTGGCTCGCGCTGATCCTGAAGATGGCGGTCACCGCCGGCTTCGTGGTGGCCGCGACACTGACCGCCGAACGCTCCGGTCCGCTGGTCGGGGCGATGGTGGCGACGTTGCCGATCTCGGCCGGCCCGGCCTATGTGTTCCTCGCGCTCGACCACGATCCGTCGTTCCTGGCGGACAGCGCGCTGATGAGCGTCGCAACCAATCCCGCGCTGGCGGTGTTCGCGCTGATCTATGCGGTGCTGGCGTCACGCCAAAGCCTGCTTGTCAGCCTCGGCACGGCCTTGGCGGTATGGTTCGTGCTGATCGCCTTGTTGCAGACGGTCCGCTGGACTCTGCCGGAAGTGCTGGCGCTGAATATCGTCGTTTTCCCGGCCTGCTATTATCTCGCGCGTTCGTACCGCCATGCGTCGATCCCGCGTGTGCGCACATACTGGTACGATCTCGCGTTGCGCGCCGGCGCGGTGGCGCTGGTGGTCGCCGCTGTGGTCGGGCTGAGCTTTTATATCGGGCCGGGCTGGACCGGTCCGCTCGCCGTGTTTCCGATCGTGATGAGCAGCATGGCGGTCATCCTGCATCGCCGCGTCGGCGGCGTCGCCGCCGCCGCCGTGTTCGCCAATTCGATTCTCGGTCTGGTCGGTTTCGGCAGCGCCTTGCTGGTCCTGGCGTTGACGGTGGCGCCGCTCGGGCCGGCGCTGGCGTTGCCGCTCGCATTGGCCGTGTCATTTGCCTGGGGCTTGTCGGTGATCGGCGTGCGGCGGCTGATGCGTCGCCGCTGAGCGTCAATCGCGGCGCGTCAGCGTGCCCTTGAGGCGATACAGCGCCTCCAGCGCTTCGCGCGGCGACAGATCGTCGGGCGACAGCGCCTCGAGTGCGGTCTTGACGGCGGCGGCTGCCGGATCGGCGTCCGCCGCAGATTGCGCGCGCGGCGTCGCCGCGAACAACGGCAGGTCGTCGAAGCCTTTCGGCGTGGCGCGGTCCTCCGCTTCCAGTTTCGACAGAACCTCCTGCGCGCGCGAAATCACCGCCGGCGGCAGTCCCGCGAGCTTGGCGACCTGAATGCCGTAGGAGCGGTCGGCGGCGCCGGGACCGACTTCGTGCAGGAACACGACTTCGCCCTGCCACTCCTTCACCTTCACCGTCGCGTTCTGCAGCCGCGGCAAGCGTGCGGCGAGCGCGGTGAGTTCGTGATAGTGCGTGGCGAACAGCGCGCGGCAGCGGTTCTGCTGATGCAGATGCTCGATCGAGGCCCAGGCGATCGACAGACCGTCGAAGGTCGCGGTGCCGCGACCGATCTCGTCGAGGATGACGAGGGCGCGTGCGCCGGCCTGATTGAGGATCGCCGCCGTCTCCACCATCTCGACCATGAAGGTGGAGCGGCCGCGCGCCAGATCGTCGGCGGCGCCGACGCGCGAGAACAGACGGTCGACCACGCCGAGATGCGCGCGCTTCGCCGGGACGAAGCTGCCCATCTGGGCGAGCAGGGCAATCAGCGCGTTCTGGCGCAGGAAGGTCGATTTACCGGCCATGTTCGGACCGGTGAGCAGCCAGATACATCCGGCCTGATGGCCGCCGGGGGGCGACAGGTCGCAATCGTTGGCGACGAACGCGCCGCCGTCGCGCGCCAGCGCCTGTTCCACTACGGGATGACGCCCGCCGTCGATCTCGAACGCGAGCGTATCGTCGACCTGCGGCCGCACATAATCGCGCTCGGCGGCGAGCGTCGCCAGCGCGGCGGTGACGTCGAGCACGGCGAGCGCCTGCGCCGCCGCCTTGATCGGCTCGCTGGCCGTGGTGACGCTCGCGGCGAGCTTGTCGAACATCTCCAGTTCGAGGCCGAGCGCGCGGTCGCCGGCGCTGGCGATCCTGGCTTCCAGTTCGCCCAGTTCGGTGGTGGTGAAACGCACCTGCCCGGCCAGCGTCTGCCGATGGATGAAGGTCTGGTTGAGCGGCGCGGCCATCAGCTTGTCGCCGTGCTGCGCCGTCACCTCGACGAAATAGCCGAGCACATTGTTGTGCCGGATCTTGAGGATCTTGATGCCGGTTTCGTCGGCGTAGCGCGCCTGCAGGGCGGCGATGACGCGGCGCGCTTCATCGCGCAGCGCGCGCGTCTCGTCGAGCGTCGTGCTGTAGCCCGTCCGGACAAAGCCGCCGTCGCGCCTGAACACCGGCAGGTCGTCGTCGAGCGCCGCGGCAAGCTCGCTGGCAATGGCTTTGTCGACGCCGGCGCAAGCCGTGGCGGCTTCCGCGAGATCGGCCGGCACATCCGCCAGCGCGGAGAGGTGTCTTGCGAGATCGGCGGCGGCGGTCAGGCCGTCGCGGATCGCGGCGAGATCGCGCGGTCCGCCACGGCCGAGCACGATGCGCGCCAGCGCCCGGGCGAGATCGGGCGCGCGCGTTAGCGCCGCGTGCAGGTCGGCGCGGCGCGTGGCCTGCGTGACGAGAAACTCCACCGCATCATGACGGTGGCGGATCGTCTCCACATCGGTGAGCGGCGCGGCGAGCCGTTGTGCCAGAAGCCGCGAACCGGCCGAGGTGACGGTGCGGTCGATGGCGGCGAGCAGCGAGCCCGCGCGTTCGCCGCCGAGCGTGCGCATCAATTCGAGATTGGCGCGCGTCGCCTGATCGATCGCCATGGCGGCGCCGGCGCGTTCGCGTAGCGGCGGCGACAGCGGCGGCCGTTTGCCGATCTGCGTGCGCTCGACATAGCTGATGCAGGCGGCGGCGGCGGTGAGTTCGAGCCGCGTCAGATCGCCGAACGCGGCGCTGGTCGCCACCGCGAAGAAGTCGGTCAGCCGTCGCTCGGCGCTCGCGCCGTCGAACACGTCGCGCGCCAGCGGCACCACGGCGGGACATTCGCGCCAGAACGCGGCAAGGTCCGGATCGCCGTAGAGCGCGTCGGAGACGAGAATCTCGCCGGGATCGATGCGCGCGATCTCCGCCGCCAGCGTGCCGCGTTCGCATTCGGCGATGCGGAATTCGCCGGTGGAGATGTCGATCCAAGCGAGGCCGAAGCGGCTGTCGGTTTCGCCGGCACGGGCACGCGCCACCGCGAGCAGGTAGTTGTTGCGCCGTGCATCGAGCAGCGTGTCCTCGGTCAGCGTGCCGGGCGTGACGAGGCGCACCACGTCGCGGCGCACCACGGCCTTCGCGCCGCGCTTCTTCGCTTCGGCCGGGTCTTCCATCTGCTCGCACACGGCGACGCGATGGCCGAGCGCAATCAGCCGGTGCAGATATTCATCGGAGCGGTGGATCGGCACGCCGCACAGCGGCACGTCCTTGCCGAGATATTTGCCGCGCTTGGTCAGCATGATCCCGAGCGCGCGCGAGGCGATCTCGGCATCGTCGAAGAACAGCTCGTAGAAATCGCCCATCCGGTAGAACAGCAGGCAGTCCGGATTGGCGGTCTTGATCTCGATATATTGCTCCATCATCGGCGTCGGACGTGCGATCTCGTCCGACGCCTTCTCCAACGCCTTCGGCGCGTCCGCGGGCGTCGGATCGTCGTCGAATTCGGAGCCGGGTTTGGGTTGGAGGGCGCGGGCGGCGGTCATGACCGGCGGACGCTAGCAGAAGCCGCAGGACGTTTCACGGGCCATTCCCGTAACCCACAGCGCGAGGCTCGAAATTCTTGGTCATTCCGGGGCGCGCGGAGCGCGGACCCGGAATCCAGTTCAGGCGGAAGTCTTTGCATATCCGGATTCCGGGTTTGCCGCTGTCGCGGCGCCCCGGAATGACTCAAACGCCTATGTCACCGCATTGGCGCGGCGCAGGCCGCCGATCATGGAGGATTCCATGACATGCGCGCGGGCGCGCTGCGGGTCGGCGGCGACCGCCATCAGCTCGACGAGATGCTGGCGCTGCACCTCGGGGTCGCGCTCCTGCAACAATTGCTTGTTGCGGATCGACATCTTCTGCACCTGCTCGACGGTCGCGGCGCGGCGTTGCCGGTCATAAAGACCGAGCAGGGCTTCGTCCTCGCCGTGCCAGACGCGGCCGAGCTTGCCGGCGAGATTGATGGCGTCATGAATGCCGCTGTTGAGGCCGAAGCCGCCGAGCGGATTGTTGAGATGCGCGGCGTCGCCGGCGAGCAGCGCGCGGCCATGAATGAAGGTCTGCGCGACGCGCTGATGCACGCGGTAGATGCTCTTGTAGCGGATGTCGTAGGGCTGGTCGCGCTGCACCAGCAGTTGCATGGCGCGCTCGATATTCGCCGGGTCGAGCAGTTCGTCGTCGGACTTCTGCGGGTCGCCGTAGAACGCTGCCCGCCACAGGCCGGGCGGCCCCTCGTCCGGCACCTTGAACACCGCGGCCCATTCGATCGGGTCCGACACATAGGCGTTCATGGTGAAGCCATGCTGGCCGAGATCGTAGGGCGTGCTGGCGACGACGAAATATTCCGGCCAGGTGAAGCCCTCGAATTCGATGTCGGTGCCCTTGCGCACGACGCTGCGCGAACCGTCGGCGCCGATCAGCCATGACGCCTCGACCGCGCGCGTCTCGCCGTTCGCCTCGACGGTGACGCGCACGCCGTCGCCGTCCTGCGTGTAATCGGCGACACGGTGCCCGAAGTGGATTTCGGTGCCGGGGATCGTGCGCAGGATGTCGAGCTGGATCGGCGTCAGCCGGTGTTGCTCGAGATGCAGCCGGTAGGGATAGGATGTGACATCGGCAAGGAGCCCGAGATCGAACTGGGCGATGTATTCGCCGCGCTTGTCGCGGATCTGCCATTCGCGCACCCGCAATCCGGTCTCGTGCATCCGGTCGGTGATGCCGTAGGGCGCCATCATCTCCAAGGTCGGCGGATGATAGGAGCCGGCGCGCAGATCGTGGGTCAGGGCCGGTTCGGCCTCGAACACGATGACAGGGATATTCTGCCGGGCGAGCGCGATCGCGCACATCAAACCGGTCGGACCGGCGCCGGCAACGACGACAGGTTTGGACGTCTTCGTCATCATGGATCAGCGGAAGAACGTCACGCCGGTGAGCGCTTCGAGGTTGCCGCGATAGATCCGGTCGAGATCGTCTTTCGGGAAATTCATCGAGTCGATGATCTTGGTGGTCTCGCGGATATAGCCGGGGCCTTTCTCCGGATCGAACGGGCAATCCGATGCGAACACGATGTGATCCATCGGAAAGAAGTCGAAGCCGCAGAGCGCCGCGCCGCGCCCGCCGAAGGTGGCGGTGTCGGTGTGGAAGCGTTGCTTGAAATAGTCGAGCGGGCGCATCTTCAGGCTGCGGCGCAGCGCGTCGAGGTCCTCGTCGGAGGTCCGCGCACCGATCTGGTCCCAGCCCGGGCCGATGCGGCCCTCGAGCATCGGCACGATGCCGCCGAAATGATGCACGATGATTTTCAGGTTCGGATATTTGTCGAGCGTCCGGGAAAAAACCAGGCGCGACATCGCCGCCGCCGTTTCATAGGACCAGCCGAGCGCCCACCAGATTTCATATTTGGACTTCGGCTCGTCCATATAATCGGGATGCTTCGCATTGCGCGCCGGATGCATCCAGACCGGTTTCCTGTTGCCGTTCATGGCCGCGAAGAACGGCTCGAATTCCGGCCGGTCGATCGGCTTGCCGTGGACGTTGGTATAAATCTGGACGCCGAGCGCGCCGTTCTTCAGCGCGCGCTCGGTCTCGCGCACGCCGGCGTCGGGCGCGCTCATCGGCGCTTGCGCCACCCAGCCGGGATAACGCTTGGGGTCGCGCGCGCAGATTTCGGCGAAGCCGTCGTTGATGATCCTGGCGTAGTCCTCGACCTTGTCCGGCGCGGCGAGATATTCGAGCGGCGGCATCGGATACGACAGGATCTGCGCATAGTTGTCGAAGCTGTCGACGATGCGGTTGCGGACATCCAGATCGTAGATCGAGGGAATGCCGCGCATGCGCTTGCCGATGTCGGCGTGGCCGCTCTCCACGAGCTTCTCGAAGAATTTCGGCGGGATGAAATGAGTATAGGCGTCGATGCGCATGGCTATCCTCGATGTGGTGGCAATTTATGCGGGGTGATGGCACCGTGACGCAAGCGGGGCGCGCGAGCCGGGGCGCATGGCAGCTCCGCTGCCCGCCGTCCCGATTGGGCGATCGTATCGGGGCGGGTTCATTCGGCGGCGGCGGGCAGCGCCGTCTGCGCGGCAATGGCCGCGAGACAGCGGGCCAGGCTCTCGCCTTCCGGATCGGCCAAAGCCGCGGCGCGGGCGCTGGCGACGGCGTCCACCGCGAGCGGCAGCGGGATCGTGCCCGCCAGCGCCGGCCGGATCACCCGGGTTTCGATGCTCTGGAAATTCGCGGTGCCGCGCGCATGGGTGTCGCCGTAGCCTTTGATAAGACGCGCGCATTCGGCGATCTCTCGCGCCAACTCGGGCGAGCGCCCGGCGGCGTCGCGGATCAGGCCGAGCCAGCTTTCGATCGCTTCCTGCTCCTGCTGGTAGCGATAACAGTGCGGCCGCCAGCCGCGCAGCTTGGCCAGCAGCCAGAACCGCAGGAAGCCGCTGACGGAGGTGGTGTTCACCTCCATGCCGAAATAGACGCGGCCGAGCCAGCCGCGCCGCGCCGACAGTCGCAGGATCGCCCGCGCCAGCGACGGCGGCAGGATCTGGCAGAATTCGTCGATGCCGGGCTTGAGGAAATCGGTGATGACGAACGGCTCGCCCGATGCCTTCAGCTCCTCGCGGGCGATGCGCGCGAACCGCTCCGGCGCGATTTTCGCCTGCGCGACGCGGATCACGTCCTCGAACGACATGCGCACGGCGAGGTGGCGCGCGGTCTCGCGCAGCAGGGCCGGATCGCCTGTCACGAGCGGCGCGAGCCGGTCGAGATAGAGCCGCGCATAGCGCGGACTTTGATAGGCGACGAGGCGGCGCACGCCTTCCAGTGCGATCTCGCGCGCGGCCTCGGGAAACGTCATGACGGCGTGTTCGAGGTCGGCCAGCGTCTCGCGGCTGCGCTTCTTTTTGTCCTCTGGCGCTGCCACCGGCAGCCGCGCTTTCGCGGCGTCCAGTCCGGCGCGGAAGCCGCGCAGATTGGCGTCCGCCGCCTTGCCTTCGGCGCGGATCGCCGCTTCGAAATCCTCCGCCGTCATCGGCAGCGTACCGCTGCCGGCCAGCGCGCCGAGCATGACCGAGCTTATCATGGTGCCGTTGGCTTTCGCCAAAGTCTCCATGTCGATCAGCAGATTGTCGCGCGCATTGTCGTTGATCGCCCGGATCAGCAGGTCGCGGTCGTAGCGGCCGTCGCCCATCGCCATCTTTTCGGTGGTGAGATAGGAGCGGCCGGTCGCGCCGATCATCAGGGTGCGGTCGCGCGTGACGAAGCCGTTGGCGATGGCGCGGCCTGCTTCCAGCAGTTCGGTCGCCGCCATGACGTCGACGTCGCCGACGCCGGGCGTCAGCGACAGTACCGGCCGGCGGCCGTTGAGCGCGCGCCAGGTCGCGGGCACCACCTCGATATAATAGGTGGTGGCGCCGGTGCGTTGCGCGACGCCGGGGATCGACGTGCTCTGCACCGGATAGCCGGCATGCGTCGCCGCCTTGACGATCCAGTCGGTGAGTACGCCGCCGCCTTCGCCGCCGAGCGCGGCGATCAGCAGGGTGATGGGACGGTTCGGTGCGGCGCTCATGTCGGTGTCGTGGTGCGGGCGAGTGCGGGAACGGGTGCGCGCGCCGGTTCGGCCTGCGGGAAGCGGATGCCGAACAGGCCGAGGAAGCCGCGGCGCATCGCGAACAGGAAACGGTCCCACGCGGTGGCGTTGCGGATGATCTCGGCGCGATAGAACGAGGGGCACAGCACGGCGGCATGCGCGACCTCGCCGCACAGCCCGCAGCCGACGCAGCTTTCGATCACGGTCGCGACCGGATCGGTGCGCAGCGGGTCGGGCGACGGCTTCACCGTCAGCGACGGACAGCCGGAGAGCCGCATGCAGGAATGGTCGCCGGTGCAGATCTCGTCGTCGACGCCGTAACGCGCGCGGGTGACGCGCTCGCCGCGCTTGAGCTTTTCCGCGTCTTCCACGCGCACGCGGCGCTGCCGCGCGAGCTGGCACTCTCCGTCGGCGATGATGACCTTGAGGCCGCGCTCGGCGGTCTGCATCGCCTCCTTCAGCGTCTTCAACATCGTGGCGACGTTGTAGGTGCGGACCTTGCGCAGCCATTTGACGCCGAAGGTGCGCAGCGTCCGCTCGATGTCCATGGTCTGGCCGGCGGCGACGTAGCTGTCCTTGCTCGACGGCATGAACTGCTGGCCGGTCGCCGACGTGTAGCCGTTTTGCATGACGACGAGCACGCCGTCGCCCTTGTTGAACAGGTTCGAGGCGACGCCGGTAATCAGTCCGTTGTGCCAGAAGCCGCCGTCGCCCATCACCGTGATCGGACGCCTCTCCATGTTCGGGCCGACGGCGGCGGCGGCGGCGAGCGACATGCCGTAGCCGAGGATCGAGTTGCCCATGGAAAACGGCGGCAGGGTCGCGAACGAGTGGCAGCCGATGTCGGTGGAAATATGCGTCGGGCCCAACTCGCGCTGCATCAGCTTGATGGCCGAGAACACCGGACGCTCCGGGCACCCGGTGCAGAAGCCCGGCGGGCGCGGCGGAATATCGCCGGCCGCCTTGGTCGCGCCGGGCCGGTGCGCCAGCATGGTCTCGACGCGCGCGGCGATCGCGTCGGCATCGACGCCGGCGGGACGGGTTTTGGTCAGGAACGCGGCGAGGCCGCGCAGCAGCACCTCCTGCGTATATTCGCCGGCCGGGGGCAGGCAGTCCTTGCCGTGGATCTGCGTCCGGATATCGGCGCGGCGCAACTGGGTGTTGATCTGCTGCTCGATATAGTCCGGATTGCCTTCCTCGACGATCAAAACGGCGCGCTTGCCGGCGCAGAACTGCGCCACCTCGTCCGGCACCAGCGGATAGGCGAGATTGAGCACATAGACCGGGATGCGCGCGCCCCCGAACAGATCGGCGAGGCCCATGCGGCCGAGCGTGCGCACGACACTGTTATAGAGGCCGCCGAGCACGACGATGCCGATCTCGCTCACGTCGCCGTCGAACACTTCGTTGAGCCTGTGTTCGCGGGCGAACGCCTGCGCGGCGGGAAGCCGCTGCTCTGCTTTCAGCTTCTCGTGCGCGAACGTCACCGGCGGATGCGCCAGCCGCATGTAGTCGAATTTCGGCGGACCTTCGAGCTTGTTGCGGCCCGAGAATCGCCCGCGCCGGTTGTCCTTGGTGGTGAACTCGCCGGTGACGTGGCAGGCGCGGATGCGCAGTTCCAGCATCACCGGCGCGTGGGTCGCTTCCGACAGGGCGAAGCCCTGCTCGACGGTGTTGACGATGGTGGGGAGGTCTGGCCGCGGATCGAGCAGCCAGATGCCGCACTTCATGGCGTAAGCATAGGAGCGTTCCTGGATCACGCTC
>Ga0153956_1003030_pt1 | contig 11406 bp, 9 predicted proteins | sample TSFL040MetaG_FD_104704 | JGI IMG/M metagenome (GOLD analysis project Ga0153956, IMG submission 104704) | Attine ant fungus gardens microbial communities from Florida, USA - TSFL040 MetaG | ecosystem: Host-associated > Fungi > Mycelium > Unclassified | place: USA: Florida, Wekiwa Springs...
ATCTGTCGCCGGGCAGGATAGGACGATGCGTCAGGGCCGCGGTTTTGATCTCGATCTCAACTCGCCGGTGCTCAGTCCCGCGGGTCGTCGGGCCGCTTGAAGCTTTTTGATGTCGTCAAAGTCTGGTAAATCAAGTCCGATATAAATAACCGGTTAGTCAGTTATCCCGGAAACCACCAAGGAGCATGTGACATGAGCGTAGCCCGACACCCGCGCCCCAAGGAACTCGAAGGGGTTTCGCTTGAAGCCATCCTGGAAAAGTACGTTGCCCGTTTCAAGGACCGGAAATCGGACTGGGCCGCGTTTGAGGATGCGAAAATCGAAGGCTTCAAGCGCGCGCAACATCGCTTCATCGGAGCTGGCGGCTCCGGAAAATACAATGACGCCGCGGCGATCCCGGCCAGCAATTTCACGCTGTCGATCATGTATGTCGAGCCAGGTCAGGGGAACGCGGCGCACACCCATGAAGTCGAGGAGGTTTTCTTCGTGCTGAAGGGGTTCCTGGATGTCTTCGTCGAGGATGAAACCGGTCGACGCATCACCACGCGACTGGGACCGTGGGAGTGCATCTCGACGCCGGCGGGAGTTATCCATGGCTATGAAAACAACAGTCTCGAACCGGTCTATTTCCAGGTGATGATCGGACGCGCCAAACCGGAAACCATGGGCTACGCCGACCAGAAGCTCTATGAACGGCGAGACGACCACCTGAAGGAATCGGCGTGATCTGGATTTTCCATCCCTGCGCCCGGCAGGGATATCGGCCTGATCGCCCTGTTGCGGTCGTTGATAAAACCGCGGGGGGTTGGAAAGCGTGGTTGTCTGCGCTCTGTTCTGAAATGGGTAGGTTGCGACCGGTCGCGGCGCTATGATGGGTGCCATCTGATCGCCGCTGACCGCTTGCTTCCCATTCGACAGGATTTTGCGCTTGACCAAAGCTTTGCCGCGAAGCCGCGCCGCTGAAACGTCCGTGGGGCGACCCAAGGGCGGAGCGCCGAAACCTGCCGCGCGAGGACGCCCGCGGGCGGGCCGGCGGCTCGCCCGGGATGGAGCACGCACGAAAGAGCGCATCCTCGAAATGGCCGGCGAGGAGTTTGCGAGCCGCGGTTACGATGGCGCGCGCGTGGACGAGATCGCGCGTCGCAGCAGGGTGAGCAAGAATCTCATCTACCATTACTTCAACAGCAAGGATGCGCTGTTCGTGGCCGTTCTGGAGCGAGCCTATCAGGACCTCCATGAACGGCACGGAAGCTTGTCGCTTGACGATGTGTCGCCGCTGGACGGCGTGCGGCGTCTGGTCAAGGAAGTCTTTACCTACTGGAGTCAGTCGAAACGGTTTATCGGCTATCTCAATTCGGAAAACTTTCACAAAGCCAGGCACATCAAAAAATCTCAGAACGTTCACAACGCCTATGTTGTCTTGATCGCGACCATCAAGCGGCTGCTGGCCGACGGTGAGCGAAAAGGGGTTTTCCGGGGAAAGGTCGATCCGGTCCAGCTCTACATTTCAATATCGGCGATGGCCTATCATTACTTCTCCAACCAGCACACTTTTTCCGTTGTGTTCAAAAAAGATTTCACGGCGAGGAATATGCTGGCGCAGCGTTTGCAGCATATCGAAGAAGTCGTCATAGGGTATCTTCGCGATAAAACTCCCGTCGGTTGATTTTCCGGTTCGCTGCCGTGTTTTGGACCGAAGGGGCTCGCCGTTCGTCAGCGATGTCGCGTGTAACGAATCCCGACCGAACGTGTTTATCGATGATGGTTGCGGGAACGGCGGCTGGCGCATGATCTCGGAGTGATCGGAGACGTTTGATGCGGCGGTGCGCCAGTTGATTGACGCCTTGGCGTGCCGCCAATAAGCTAACTATCCGGTCAATTATGATTTCGCGCGCAATGCCCGTTCGTGGGCGGCAGCGCGAAGACGGGATAGAATGGTCCTGCCAGGGGGAAATGTGACGACGAAGGGCGCAACGAACGCCGGTCTTGAAGCGTCTGCTGTCGGTCGAGATGTCGGACAGGTTTTGGTCGAGGCGCTGATCCGGGCTGGCGTCGATCATATTTTCTTCACTTCAGGGACAGAGCTTGCTTTCGTCCAGGAGGCGCTCGCCAAAGCTCAGGTCGAGGGAAAACCCGCGCCGCGCCTGATTCTGATGACGCATGAATATCCGTGCCTGAATGCCGCGCTGGGGTATGCCGCCGTCACAGGCCGTCCGGCTGTCACGACCGCCCATGTCGATGTCGGAACGCAACACCACGGCTGCGCATTGCACACGGCCTGGCACAGCGGCTTGCCGGTGCTGATGATGGCTGGCGCTCCTGCCACCAGCGCCGCTGGCCGCACAGCGGGATCGCGGGATGCTCCTCATTTCTGGGTTCAGCAAACCTTCGACCAGAACGGCATCGTCCGGGCTTATACCAAGTGGGATCATCGGCTGGAGTATCATGACAATCCCGGCTTGATCGTCAGCCGTGCTCTCCAGGTTGCCTGTGCCGAACCGAAAGGGCCGGTTTATCTGAGCCTGCCGCGCGAGATCGTCTATCTGCCGGCAGAGGATCAGCCGTTCCCGTCGCTCGCGGAACTCTCCGTTCCGACCCCCGCGGCGCCCGACCCGGATGGCATTCGCGTGATCGCGCAAAAACTGGTCGAGGCTGAGAACCCGCTTCTGGTCGTCGGCAGCGGGCGCGATCCGAGAACTGTCGCCGCACTCGTGGAACTTGCGGAACTGATTGCGCTGCCGGTGGTGCAGTGCGCCTGGCACAGCTACATGTCGTTCCCCTATGAGCATCCTCTGTTTCAGGGGAAGCGCACCGTCGCGGATGGCGACGTGGTCGTCGCGCTTCAGTGCGATGTGCCGTGGGTGCCGGGTATCGATCAGCCGCGCGAGGACGCTTTCGTCGCGACCATTGATAGCGACCCGGTCAAACACAAGATTCCGACCTATGAATTCACCGCGGACCTGCGTGTGACGTCCGACGCTTTTGCCGCGATCGACGCGTTGACCCGTGAGGTTCGGTCGCTTTTGTCCGGACAGGATCGTGCGCGCTTCAAAACGCGCCATGCTCTTTGGGCGGAACGTTCGGCGGAACGCCGCAAACAGCTTGAAAGCCGCGCCGTCGCGAAGTCCAAGGACACGCCGATCGCGCCGGAGTGGGTTGCCTATCAGCTCGCCATGCTGATGGATGACGACACTGTCGTGATCGATGACACCACGCATGATCGCATCTTTCCGTATCTCTCGATCAAACGGCCCGGCCGCTATTTTCACAATCCCGGCAGCGCCGGCGGCTGGTCGCCGGGTGCGGCGCTTGGCGCCAAGCTTGCCGCCCCGGAGCGCGACGTCGTCGCCGTGTCGGGCGACGGATTTTATCTTTATGGTTCGCCGGCGGCCGCACTTTGGTCCGCCCGCCGCAGCGGCGCGCCGTTTCTGATGGTGGTGTTCCAGAATCGAAGCTACACGACCGGTACGGTCGCCGTGGCCCGTCACTATCCCGAGGGGTTTGCCGCGGCGTCGGGTTTTGAGGGCGGGTATCTCGAACCGGCGGTGGATTTTGCCAAGGAAGCGGAAGCCGTCGGCAGCTACGGCGAGACCGTGGTGGATCCGGCCGAAGTCGGGCCGGCCTTGCGCCGTGGGCTGGCGCAGGTTCGGGCAGGCATCCCGGCGGTGATTGCGGTCAGGACGCCGCGTCTGATCGCCAACGACTGAAACGCGGCGATCGAGGGAGGGGGGCGTGCGGTTCGCATGGATCGCATGCGATGGCCCGACAGGACAGGTTACGCCCGCAGGTCGCGATGATGTCGCCGGCGGGCAAAATCCGTGCGCGTTCGCGAGCGGTCAGTTTGCGTCCTGCATGCCCAGCGAGACGATCAAGTTGCGCCAGAGCGCATCCTCCTTTTTGAGGAAGGTCTTGAACTCCGCTCTCGTCGTATAGGCCGGTTGGGCTCCGATTTTTTCGAAGCTTTGCACGACTTCCGGCATCGCCAGGATCGCTTTCATCTCTCCGTTCAGGCGGTCTAGCACGGCTTGCGGCGTCCCTGCCGGCGCGAACAGGCCGATCCAGGTGAGAATCTCGAAGTTCGGGATGGTCTCGCTCAGCGTCTGAATGTCCGGCGCGGCGGGCAGGCGTTTGATGCTCGAGACCGCAATGGGGCGGATCGCTCCCTTGCTCTGCCGGGCTTGCGGGAGCAGAACGCTGGCGACATCCATCGCCAATTGAACATGGCCGCCCATCATATTGGCGGCCACGTCGCCGGTGCTGCGAAACGGAACGTGCGTGATCTGCGTGCCGGAGACCTTCTTGAAGAGTTCAACGCCGAGATGCGACGTGGTGCCGCTCCCGGACGAGCCATAGCTGATCTTGTGAGGATGAGCCTTCAGATAAGCGATCAGGTCCTGGATGCTGTTAGCCGGGATCGACGAATGAGCCACCATCAGCACGGGCGAGGTCGTCAGCAGTGAAACCGGCTCGAAATCCTGCTCCGGATTGAAGACCTTGGATTTCATGGTAATCGGCGCGGTGACGAACGAGCCGCCGGTCGCCACCAGCAGCGTGTATCCGTTTTTCGGCGAGCGGGCGACCGCTACACTTCCGATGGAGCCGGCGGCGCCTGATTTGTTTTCGACCACGGCCGTCTGGCCCAGACGCTCCTGCAGATGCTTGGCGATGACGCGCGCTGCAATGTCGGTGGACCCGCCCGCGGAGAACGGTACGATCAGCGTGAACTGTCGGTCAGGCCATTTGTCCTGGGCCGATGCGGTGGCTGCGCCGAACGCGAGAGCCATGATGAGCAGAGTCGACCGTCTTGCGGACTTCATCATCATCCGTTCCCTCGTCAGCCTGGATCGTGCCGTATCCCGATCAGTCCGCTTCCGCGGTGGAGAAAAAGGCTTGCGTCTGCGTCGCTGGATGGCCGGTCCAGAAGGGGACGATCGGCACGAACGCCGTGCGTTCGGGATGCTAACTAACCAACTAGTATACCGTCAATGATATGATTCAGCGCAGTTGCTGCGGACGTCGCGTATCCGGCCGCGCGGAGAAACGGCTTCGTTCCGGCGGCTGAAAATATCTTTCGGTGCTCGGACGCGTACCGATCGACACAGCCCGGAAATCCCTCCGGCAATCGAGGCGTGGGGCAGATGTCGCAAGCTAGAATGAGATGACCAGCGGTGAAAAACCCTGGATTTCGACCATGAACGTCCTGTCTTGCGCGGCGGCGACCATCGGTCCGAGCGCGCCGGACAGGACGAGGTCGCCGGCTTGCAGCGGACGATCGACCTCGATCATTTTGCGCGCAAGCCATTGCAGTGCGTAAAGCGGATGATCGAGGCATGCGGCCCCGGCGCCCACGGAGAGGATGCCGCCTGCGGCGTCGCTGATGACCATGCCGCAAAGACGCAGATCGACTTGATCCAGCGTCTTGGGATCGCGGCCGATCACATATCCGGCGGCTGACGCATTGTCGGCGATCGTGTCGACGAGCTGGATATCCCAGTTCGCGATGGCGCTATCGACGATCTCGATCGCGGGAAGCGCATAAGCCACGGACCGGATCAAGTCAGTCATGCCGGTATCGGGACTGGTGATCTCGCGTTCGAGGACAAATGCGATTTCACCCTCGATCCGTGGCTGGATCAGCGTGCCTGCCGGGACCTTCGAGCCGCTCCGGTACTCGGTGTCACGCCACAGCATGCCGAAATCAGGTTCGTCGACGCCCATCTGCCGTTGCACGGATTTGGCGGTCAGGCCGATCTTGCGACCGGACAGCGCGCGACCGTTCTTCAGGTATCGCCGGGTATTGATGTCCTGCGCCGCATAGGCATCGGCGGCCGAGCGTATATCGAACGTCTCGCGAATGGGCCTGATCGGGCTGTGCTCCTTGCGGGCGTTGAAAATGGCGTCGGCGGCGGCTTCGATCGGCGTCGGCATGACAGGTTGTCCCTTCGCGTGTATTCGCGCGACGAAATCCCGATTTCTCAAGCCGGTTCAAGCCCGAACACGGGGGGTGTGCACGGTGCGTACACAACGGACTAGGCTGTCGACCGGCACTGGCCGTCGTCAAATAATTGCAACAGAGGAGCGCCGGAACGAGCGTATCCCATTCAAAAACATCAGGGGGGAGTCGTGACCAGGCTAACCAAACTTGCTCTCGCATTGCTGTTGACGGTCGCCGGACCGGGCGTTGCTTCGGCGCAAAGCGCCGGGGTGAAACTCGGCGTGCTGACGGACATGACCGGCCCGGCATCGACGAATACCGGGCTTGGCTCGGTCACCGCGGCGAAAATGGCGGTTGAGGATTTCGGCGGCTCCGTTCTCGGCAAGCCGATCGAGGTGGTGCAGGGCGACTTCCTGATGAAGGTCGACACCGGGATGCTCCTGGCGCGCCGCTGGCTGGATCAGGACAATGTCGATGCGATCGTCGATGTGCCGTCGTCGCCGCTGGCGCTCGCCATTCAGGATATCGTCAAGCAGAAGAAGCGGATTTTCCTGATCAGCGGCGGCACCTCGTCCGACCTGACCGGAAAAGCCTGCACGCCCTATACCGTGCATTGGCACATCGATTCCTATGCCATGGGTAACGTGGTCGGTCAGGAAACCGTGCGTCGCGGCGGCGACAAGTGGTTCTTCCTCACCACCGACACCGCGTTCGGCCATTCGCTGGAACGCGACACCGCGTCCGCGGTCGAGCGGGCCGGCGGCAAGGTGTTGGGCAGCATCCGCTTCCCGATCAACAGCCAGGATTTCTCGTCGCCGTTGCTGCGCGCGTCGTCGTCGGGCGCCAATGTGATCGCCTTGGTCAGCACGTCGACCGATACGTCGAACGCGCTGAAGCAGGCCCAGGAGTTCGGCCTGACGGCGCCGGAAAAGAATATCCGGTTCGTGACGCCGCTCGGCAACATTCATGATTTCCGCGGCGCGGGCCTCAGCGGCAGCAAGGGCATCATCACCGTCGACGGTTTCTATTGGGACCAGAACGACCAGACCCGGCAGTGGTCGAAGAAATTCTACGACCGCATGAAAGTCATGCCGTCGGCCGTGCATGCGGCGACCTATTCGGCCGTGCTGCACTATCTGCGCGCCGTGAAAAAGGCGGGCACCAAGGATGCCGACGCCGTCATCAAGGTGATGAAGTCGACGCCGGTCGACGATTTCTTTGCTCCGGGCGGGACGGTCCGCAGCGATGGCCGGCTGATCAGCAATCGCCTGCTGTTGCAGGTCAAATCGCCGGACGAATCGAAGGGCGACTGGGATATCTACAAGATCATCCGCGAAATTCCGGGGAACGAGATCTTCCGCCCGCTCAAGGACGGCGGCTGTCCGTTCGTCTCGAACTGATCGCGGTCGCCCGATCCCGTCGGTGCGGCAACTCACGTCGTCGAGCGGACGTAGCACTGTCTGCTGCCGGAAAAAGCGCCGGACGGCAGACAGTGCCGTTTAGGCCGGTTATTCTCCCGTCCATGGCAAAGCGATCACGATACCGGCATGTCCGCGCCCTGTCCCGGGGGTTGAACGTTCTTGCCGAACTCAACCGTGTCGGTCGCGCGCGGCCCGGCGAGATCGCCGCCGAGGTGGGGATCGATCGCACGACGGTCTATCGCCTGCTCGATACGCTTGAGCACGAAGGCTATGTCACGCGCGCCTCGGACGAATATTACAGTCTCACCTTCGGCGTGCGTCGGTTGAGCGAGGGCTATACGGCGCTCGATCAGGTGACGCGTGTCGTCGCGCAGGAACTCGGCCGGCTGTTGCCGAAAGTGCTGTGGCCCACCGATTTCGCCACGTTCGAGCAGGGAACGATGGTGATCCGGGAAACGACGCACAAGTTCAGCCATTTCTCCGTGCATCGGTCGATGATCGGCCAAAGCCGGCCCGTTCTCCGTTCGGCGATGGGGCGGGCGGTTCTCGCCGGCGCGTCGGAGGCGGAGCGCGATGTGATGCTAAGCATCATCGCGAAGTCCGGCTACCCGGATGCGGCGGAAGCGCAGGACGCGCGCTATGTTCGCTCGCTGCTGAAGGAGACGCGCGACCGGGGCTATGCGTCGGCGGTCGGATTGATCGAAGGGCATATCGGCGCGATCGCCATTCCGATCCGTTCTCCGCAAGGCGTCGCCGGCTCCATCAACCTCGTGTTTTTCAAGAGCGCCATGACGCCGGCCGAAGCGGCGAAGCGATATCTCGCTCCGATGCGGGAGAGCGTGAACGCCATCGAGGAGGAATTGTCCCGGCTGGCTGTCGCCAAACCCTTGTATTAACGTCCCTGTATTAACGTCCCTGTATTGACGTCCTCGTATCAGCGCGCCGCGTGCGCGCAGTGCACAGCGACGTCTCATACGTTGCCGGTGTCTCTTCCTGCCCGTCAAATCCGGGCAAAAGGAGAATTCATCGTGGCGTATTCCAGCATGTGGATCGATCTGCTCGGCGTTCCGTTTGCGCAGCGCTGGGTCGATGCCGGCGGCATCCGCACCCGTTATCTGGAGACGGGATCGGCGCCGCAGCCGGCGCTGATTTTCCTGCACGGGACCGGGGGGCATGCGGAAGCCTATTGCCGGAACATCGGGCCGCACGGGCAGCACTTCCACACCTTGTCCGTGGACATGATCGGTCATGGGTTCACCGACAGGCCGGATGTCGCCCTGGAAATTCCGCGCTACGTCGATCACCTCGTCCGGTTCATGGACGCGATGAGGATCGATCGGGCGCATCTATCCGGAGAATCGCTCGGCGGTTGGGTTGCCGCACGATTTGCGCTGATGCATCCGGACCGGGTGAACCGGCTGGTGCTGAACACCACGGGAGGGTCCGTCGCCCGTCCTGAGGTGATGGCCCGTATCAAGGAGTTGTCACAGCGGGCCGCCGATAACCCGACCCGGGATTTCATCAAGTCGCGCCTCGAATGGCTGATGGCCGATCCGGCGCGCGTCACCGAAGACCTGATCGCGACGCGACAGGCGGTCTATTCCTCGGCCGGATTTGATGTGGCGATGCGCAACGCGCTGGTGCTGCAGGACATGGATATCCGCACGCGCAATCTGCTGTCCGACGACGATTGGCGCCGCATCGTGGCGCCGACTTTCGTGCTCTGGACGACCCATGATCCGACCAATCCGGTCGCCGAAGGGCAGCGCATCGCCGATCTGATTCCGGGCAGCCGGTTCGTGGTGATGGAGCATTGTGGTCACTGGCCGCAATTCGAAGACGCCAAGACCTTCAACGCGCTGCACATCGATTTTCTGCAGGGCCGCTAGGTTGGCCTGTCTGAGGTCCCGTTGACGCTAGCGGGCTTGGGTGCTTGCCCCCATCGCCGCCTGCAGCGTCGCGGTGATCTCGTCGATCGCCTGCGGCGTCGGCGAGGCGGCGGCGACGAACCGGTCAGGGCGCAGGACGATCAACGATGTCCTGTGGTCGCCAAACCATTGCTTGATCGCGCCGGTGTCGCCCAGCGTGAGAAGATCGTCAGAGCGCGCGGTCTGATCGGCGGAGAGCTGGACGGCCGGCATGACGGTGACAAAGCGCGCTCCCAGCTTTTGCCAGAAGGCGCGGACCGCATCGCTCATGGAGAGGCGGGGATCGGTCGCCCACGCGACAACGGCAAACCACGGTCCGATGGCATCGTCGAACTTCCGGGTTTCACGGCCCTCCAGAACGACATCGGGCTGGATGAAAAGACGGCCGACCGGAGAAGGGACGGGCCCGTGCGAAGGAGCGGATTGCACGACAACGCCGCGCGTGTAGCGCGGCATCGGCTTGAACCGCATCTGCAGAATGTAGGTCTTGACCGGTGGAATGGCGTTGAGCAGCAGGGTCAGGCCGTCTCGCAGCAGCGCCAGCCAGCGTTGCGTCGGCGAGAAGATCTTTCCGGCCGTCACCGAGATGGAGATCATCGCTGCGGCATGATCCCGACGCTCAAGATCGTAGCTGTCCAGAAGCGCGTCGGACGTCATGCCCTTGACGACCATTGCCAGCTTCCAGGCGATGTTCGTGGCATCCCGGATGCCGCTGTTGTAGCCCTGGCCCTGCCATACCGGCATCAGATGTGCGGCGTCACCGGCGAGCAGCATGCGCCCTTGCCGGAACCGCTCCGCCAGACGCGCGTGGTGGGTGTAGACGCGACTGCGGATGATGTCGGCTTTTTCCGGGTGCGGCATCACGATCCGCAACAGATTCTGGATTCCGTCCCGTGAGCAGAGCTGCTCCTCCGTTTCCTCGCCGAATACCATGAATTCGACGCGGCGGATTCCATGAGGCAGCGCAATCGACACATAGGGCCGAGCGGGAATGCAGTAGAGATAGGCGTCCGGAATGCCGATCGGATCGTTGCGGAGATCGACCACGACCCAGCGGGTTGATTCCGTCTTCCCCGAGAAGGGAATGTCGAGGATTTTGCGGACGGTGCTTTTGCCGCCGTCGGCGCCGACAACGAAGCTGGCGTGAATCTTTTCCGCGGTGCCCGCGCTATCCTCTACGTGCAGCAGCACGCCGTCGCCGGTCTCCGTCAGATCGGAGAGCGAGCGATCGAACAGCACATTGACGTTCTGATAGCGCGACAATCCCTTCAGCAGTTCGCGGTCGACCAGGGGCTGGATGAAGGCGTTGCGGCGCGGCCAGCCGAACTCTCGCGTCCGCGGCTCTACCGAGGCAAAGCACCGGCCACGGGCGGTCAGGAAGCGGACCCACTGATCGGGTGTCGTGTGCGGGCGAACATTGTCGGCGAGGCCGATGGCCTGGAATGCGCGCAGGCATTCGTCATCCATCCCGACGCCGCGCGGGTAGTCGATCAGCTCGGCGCCGCGCTCGATGACGAGAACGGAGATGCCGTAGATGCCGAGGAAGTTGGCGATGGTCAGACCGACCGGCCCGGCGCCGACCACGGCGACGTCGACGTGCCGGAGCGCAGACGAACCTGCTGGATCGGCGGATGAAGCGGTTTCCGAAATCGCGGGCGGCACGTTGTCAGCTCATACGGGGAATGAAACCTCCGCGAGGGTGCACCTTATGCGTCTGCGGGCTCCAGCCGCTTCTGGTGGGTGTTCACGAGATGCACACCGTGGCGGGCCGGCTTGCGCGACGAGGGACGCTGGCCTCCACTCGCGGCATCTGGACAATTCCACCACAGGATGATGGCCCATGCCGTTGAAAGCAATCTGCATGTCGCATTCTCCCTTTATCGGCAGGGTCAGCGCCGGAGATGCGGTGGAGCGCGATGTCCGGAACGCGATTGCGCAACTCGCGGATGACGTGAAAGCGTTCGCGCCCGAACTCGTCATCATGCTGGCGCCGGATCACTTCAATGGCTTTTTCTACGATATCATGCCGGCTTTTTGTGTGGGCGTGCGTGCGCAGGCCATTGGCGATTACGGAACGCCGTCCGGTGCATTGCGAACGGACGAGGACAAGGCCATCGCTCTG
>Ga0153956_1003031_pt1 | contig 11400 bp, 12 predicted proteins | sample TSFL040MetaG_FD_104704 | JGI IMG/M metagenome (GOLD analysis project Ga0153956, IMG submission 104704) | Attine ant fungus gardens microbial communities from Florida, USA - TSFL040 MetaG | ecosystem: Host-associated > Fungi > Mycelium > Unclassified | place: USA: Florida, Wekiwa Springs...
CTTCACCCCGGCGTAAGAGCTGATCAGGATGATCGAGCCGCCGCGTCCCCCGTCGATGATCCGCTGCGCGCCGTTTCAGCAAGGTCGTCGGCAGTGGCGGACGGGTAGCGCACCGATTCGGGCAGCGGGCCGGCCACGTCAACCGCGATGATGTCGGCGCCTTCCTGCGCCATCCGCACCGCGTGTACACGGCCCTGGCCGCGAGCCGCCCCGGTGATGAACGCGACCTTGCCCGCAAGTCGACCCGTCATAACGCAGCGTCATCCAGTGCCAGCGGGCCGGTCCGCACGACGGTGCCGAGCAGCCCCAGATCAATGCCCGCCTCAGCCGCGGCCTCACGGCAGGCCGCAACATCTTTGCGCAGGAACGGCCCCGCCAGTTCGGTGAAACGGTCTGTGCCGCCGATGCGGTGCGCATGTGCGGCGGCGCTACTTCGTCCACTGCACACCTGGAGGGCAGACAGCAACGCACCCGGATCCACATTCAGCTTGCCACCCAATTGTGTTGCGGCGGCGACAAGTTGGGCGTTGGCAGCAAACAGCAGATTGTTGATCAGCTTGATTCCCAGCGCAGTGCCCAGGTCGCCGGTCGGCACCACTGGATCGGCGTAGGCGGCGAGCACGGGTGTCACCTTCCGGACCGCGTCGGCCGGTCCGCCGACCAGCACGGTCAGCGTGCCCGCGGCAATGTTCTCGGCTGTTCCGCTGACCGGAGCATCCAAGATGACCGGAGCCGACGGTGAGCTGTCCCGCAATGCTTCCAGCGTGGCCACCGTGCCCGTGGTATGAGAGACGAACACTGAGTCGGGTCTGGCGTTGGCGATGAAGCCATCAGGGCCCAAACCTGTTTCACGCAACTGCGCATCCGAGAACAGACAGGAGAGCAGAATGTCGCTCTGCGCGGCCAGCTCGGCCACCGAGCCGGCCATCGCGGCTCCCACGTCGGTAAGCCGGTCCCGCACCTCGTGTCGACGGCTGTACACCAGCACGCGATGACCTATGCCAACCAATCTCAGCACCATCGGCTCCCCGAGTTGGCCCGCTCCGATGAATCCGACTGTCGTGGTCACTGAGCCCTCCTAGGCAGCCAGCCGAAATGTGCAGAACGGGTGCCGGAGTGGTTTTCGCTCATGACACCATTCCGAACCGGCGACAAGCCATCGCACTAGGTTAACTATGTCAGTTTGTTCGTGCAATGCCCTGTCGTTGCGTCACGCCATGCTGACAGTCTTGATCTGCAAGAACTCCTCAAGCCCCTGCCGACCACCTTCCTTACCCATCCCGCTGATGCCGATGCCGCCGAACGGTCGGGTGACGCCGAGGTTGGCAGCGCCGTTGATCAGCACCTCACCGGTCTCCAGTTCCTCCGCGACCCGGTGTGCCCGCCGCAAGTCATTGGTGAAGACGTATCCCGACAGTCCATAGGGCGTGCAGTTCGCGATCTCGATGGCTTGATCGTCAGTGTCGAACGGGATGATCGAGAGCACCGGTCCGAAAATCTCATTCTGTGCCAGTTCGGATTTCGGATCGACATCAGCAAAGACGGTGGGCGCCAAGTAGAACCCGCCGGCGAGCTCCCCTCCGATGCGCTCACCGCCAGTGATCAGGCGGGCACCACTGGCCTTGGCACGCTCGATCATCCCGGTGATGCGCTCAAGCGCTTCCTTGTTCACCACCGGCCCGGAGATGGTGTCGGCCTCAAAAGGATTGCCTACCTTCAGGAATCCACTGATCGTCCGCACCCGCTCGATGGCCTCCTCGTACACCGCCCGCTCGACGATCATCCGGGTCGGTAAGGCACAACCCTGACCGCTGAGGGCCCCGACCGAGAACATCGTTCCGACACCGCAGGCATTGTCGAGGTCGGCGTCGGCGAACACGATGTTGCCGGACTTGCCGCCGAGCTCCATGACCGCCGGCTTGATCAGGTCCGCACATGACCACAGAATCTTGCGGGCCGTGTCCGGGCCGCCGGTGAAACTGATCTTCTTCACCAACGGATGCTCGACGAGTGCCGCACCCGCCGCCGCGCCGCCGGGAACCACGTTGATCACGCCATCGGGGATGCCGGCCTCGGCGGCCAGATCCGCGAACAGCCCCGCGGTGAACGGCGTGAGTTCGGACGGTTTGACGACGACGGTATTGCCCGCGGCAAGTGCCGCAGGTACTTTCATCGCCAGCGAGATGAGCGGACCGTTCCACGTGATGATGGCACCGATCACGCCCCACGGCTGGGCCAGCGTGTAGCTGAATTCACCATCGGCGCGCAGGGATGCAGTGACCTCACTGCTGATCTTGTCGGCCCAGCCCGCATAGTAGCGAGTCCACTCCACGGCAGTGGGAGTCATCGCGGACGTCGTGCTCAATGGCGTGCCGTTGTCCATCGCGGCGAGTCGGCCGAAATCGTCCGCGTGGTCCTCGATGAGATCTGCCAGCCGCATCAGCATCCGGCGGCGGTCGGCAGGCTTGGTCCGCCGCCACTCCAGATAGGCGGCATGGGCCGCCCGCACGGCCTGGTCGACCTCGACCGGCCCCGCGAGCGGCACATCGGCGTCGGGGCGACCGGTGGTGGGGTCGATGTGCTGGTGTATGCCGCCCGATCCGGCGGAAAGGCGCTGCCCGCCAATACGCAGCTGGACTGCAGGGCGTTCGATTCCGAGTGTCACGGTGCTCATCAAGTCCGCTCCTTTACCGCACCGCGAAGCCCGCATCGAGCGGCCACGCAGTTCCGGTGATGAACTTGGCCTCATCGGATACCAGGAAAGCCACCGCGTTCGCGATGTCCTCGGGCATCAATATCGGAATCGGTAGCGCGTTCTGCATGGTCGCCACCGCGACGTCGCCCGCCTCGAACAACTTGCCCATCGTCTCGTTCATCACCATCCCTGTCGCCACACCGGTCGGATGGATGGTATTGACGCGAATTGAATACTGCGCCAAATCATTTGCCCAGACCTGCATCAGACCGACCAGGCCACGCTTGGCCGCGGTGTATGCCTGTCCACCAGCCCTGTCCGTGCCCGTGCCCTTGAGCCCAGCACTGGAACTCGTCAGCACGATGGATCCGCCGCGGCCTCCTTCGAGGAGCGGGGGAAGTGCAGCTTCGACGGTGTTCCAGACGCCGATGAGGTTCACATCGATGATGTCGCGGAAAGTCTGGCGCCGATCTCCGTCACCGCTGAGCCGGATGATACCGGCGTTGGCGATCACGATATCGAGGCGGCCGAATTCACCCACACCGTCGTCGACGGCCTCCTGCAACGCGTCCGCGTCACGAACGTCGGCCTGCCTGGCAATGATCCGCCTCCCCTCGTTCTCGACGAGCTTGATCGTTTCTGCGAGTTCGTCTGGCGTCGCGTTCGGGTAGTCCATCGAATCGATGTCGTGGCAGATGTCCAGCGCGATGATGTCGGCGCCGTCGGCTGCCAGCCTGACCGCATGAGCGCGACCCTGCCCGCGCGCGGCCCCGGTGATGAAGGCGACTTTGCCTTCGAGATTTCCCATGGTCAGCTTCTTCCCGTCGGGTGTTCGGTTGTACTGCCGGTGTGAATTCGGGCCCGGCGCAGGCCTTCTTGCGGGTCATCGATGTCGATGTCCCAGTGTCCACAGGAGCAGGTGCACCGGTAGTGACCGTTCACCGGCAGGATCGCCTGGCCGTCACAATCACCGCCGGTATTGGCGATGCTGGTCAGGAATTCCAGCGGCTTTTCGTGTAGGGCGCTGTCATCGGACATGTATCTAGTCCTCCCTTTCCGGACCGACCGCGACCCGGAAGATCGGGAGCATCCACCCGTCGGTGATCGGGATGAAGTCGACCTGCACGCGAGTACCGATCGTCACCTCTTCGGGTGCGATATCGACCACATTGGACACCAGGCGCGCGCCTGGTGCATCCGGCAGATCGAGTACCGCGGGCACGAGGGTCAAGTCGGGCAATCCCGGAAAACCGGGCACCACCGCGAAGCTGTATACCGTTGCAACACCGGATAGTTCGACCCAGTTCACCGCTTTTGACTGGCAGTTGGGGCAAAAGGGTGTCGGCGGCAGCCGGAACGTCCCGCAGTCCGCGCACTGTGGCGCCACCAGACGTCTCTGCTTGGCGGCGATCCAGAAGGGTTCGGTGATCGCATTCACGGCGATCCGGATGTGCTCACCAGGGATCGTTCCGGCCAGCGTGGCGGTTGGTGCGTTCACGCTGCCCTGCCCAAGATCAAGCCGCTCACCGGGAGACTGGCGGGTCCGCCGGTGACGAGGGCAAGGTCGGCGTCGGGGACTTGGTTGATCGCAGTGCCGCGCATCTGCTCCACCCCTTCCATGATGTGGGTCATGCCGATGATGTAGGCCTCGGAGAGTTGACCGCCGTGGGTGTTGACCGGAATGCTGCCGCCGTCATAGCGGATGGCGCCGCTCTCGACGAACGCGCCGCCCTCACCCTTGGCGCAAAAGCCGTAGTCCTCCAACTGCATCAACACCATTGGGGTGAAGTGGTCGTAGAGCAGGGCTACGTCAATATCGGCTGCGCTGACGTCGGCCTGTCGGTAGAGACGGTCGGCAATCGGCTTGTTGCCTGATGAGGCGAAGTACTCGTCGGGCATCCCCATCCAGGCGAATGCTCTGCCCCAGTCCTTGACCCCGCCATGCGCGGCGGCCACCACCGGAACCGCGGGCTGCCGCAGATCGACGGCTCGGTCCATGCTGGTGGTGACCACAGCCACCGCGCCGTCGGTATCCTGACAGAAATCGTAGAGACACAAAGGTTCTGCGATCATTCGCGCATTGAAGTAGTCCTCCAACGTGAGCGGTTCAGGGTGCATGGCCTTGGGTCGGTTGGCCGCGTTGGCGCGGGTGGACAGCGCGATTTCGGCGAACGCTTCGCGCCGGGTCCCGTAGAGGTGCATGTGACGCCGCGCCAGGACTGACATCAACTGGCCGGGTCCGAATAGTCCGGACGGTTGCAGGAAGGAGTTGATCGGGTCCGGTTCCAACGCCGAAAACACTGATCCCAGGCGCTGTTTGGACTGCTGCAACGCCATCACGGTCACCACCACCGACGCGTCACCGGAGACGATGGCCGCACGTGCCAACCCGATGGCACCTGCTGACCCGCCGCCACCGGATGTCAACGCGGCGGTGAACCGGACTTCGGGAATCCCAAGAGTTTCCATGAAATCCGCGGTGTCCATTTTCTCGGTATAGCCGGCACTGGCGCCCGAGTAGTAGGCGAAGCCGTCGATGTCGGTGACCGGCAGGCCGGCGTCTTCGCAGGCGGCGAGGATGGCCTCGCAGGCCAGTTCGGTGGTGGTCCTGGGTAACGATCCGCCCCTTTTGTAGTAGGGGGTGGCACCGATGCCGACGATCGCGACATCGCGCAATCCAGAGTTATTTCCCACCGGCTCAGACCAATTCAGCCGGGACGGGTGGCACGTCGGGGAACAGTTCGTAGAATGTGCCCTGGGTGATCCGCAATCGAGTCTCGTCGCTCACCCCATCGAACAATCCCTTCAGGGTGTCCTGGGTGTGACCGAAGGTACCTTCCATATGCGGGTAATCGCTGCCGAACATCACGTTCTTGTAGCCCATGTGATCGAACGCAGCCACCGCGGTCTCGTCATGCTGGAAGGACGCGTAAACCTGGCTGTAGAGGATTTCCTTGGGGCTACGAGACAGCTTGGGGCGCACCGCCATATGGTGCTGGCGGTAGCCCTCCAGAAGCCGGTCACCCAGGAACGGCACCCAGGTGGCGCCACCCTCGGAGATCAGCACCTTGAGGTTCGGGTGTCGGTCCAGGGCTCCGGACGCCACCATCTTCATCGCCGCCCGCTGGCCGGAGAACGTCGTCTCGGCGTAGTTCATGATGGCGCCGCCAGGGCCCTTGTAGACCATGCCCGCTCCACCGGTGGCACCGCCGACAGTCATGTCGACCGGGTCGGTGCCGATGTGGAAGGCGATAACCATGCCGGCTTCTTCGGCGGCCGCCCAGAACGGCTCCCACTCCTTGCGGTGCCAGTCGGGTGCGCTGGGATGCGGTGTGGTGGGCAGGAATACGGCCTTGAAGTTCTGGCCTGCGGCCCAGTGCAACTCGTCGATGGCATCCTCCACCACCAAGGTGGAGACCTGCGCCGTCACGACGTAGCGCGGTGACACCGAGACGATCTCCTCCAGTGCCCATTCGTTGCTTGCCCGCATGCAGGCCTTCAAGAGTTCAGGCGTTCGGAAGGTCGATCCCCACATGCCCAGCGACGGGAAGATCACCTCACCCCAGACACCTTCCTTGTCGAGATCACCGAGCCGGGCCTTGGCGTCCCGAATGCCCTGCGGCTTCATGCTTTCCTCGACGAAGGCGACCATTGCAGAGGACGGCAGTTTGCGCCGGAAGATCTGGCCGTCCACCGAGACGGTCTCGTATTCGCCGTCGGGATCCTTCTCGGCGCGCGGCGTCAAATCCGCCAGACGCTTCGGCAACCGGGACTGCCACAGATCCTCCGGCTCCAGGAAGTGGGAGTCGCCCGAATTGGTCCAGATCATGCTCTTTGCTCCTTCGAGGTGTGCGAGCCGCTCAACGCTGATGATGCCAGCGGCAACGACCGAAGTCCAGATTTTTTAATGTTTTGCCATTACTATTTTGCCCAGTGATCGAAACAGGCGACACTGTGAACGATGGGAGGAGGCCCGATGACCGAAGTGGGCACCGATACGCCTGCGGGCCCGCGACGCCGCAACGCCTCGGGCGAGACAACGCGTGTGATGCTGATGGAGGTCGCCGAGCGGCTGTTCGCCACGCGTGGCATCGAAGCGGTCACCCTGCGCGAAATCCAGGAGGCGGCCGGTCAATCCAATACCTCGGTGATCCGCTACCACTTCGGCTCTCGTGACGGACTCATCCGGGCTCTGATCGCCCACCGCCAGCGCACACTGGGAGCCGACCGCCAGCAGATGCTGGAGATCATGCGTGACGAAGGCAAGGAAGCCGACCCCCGTGCGGTGGTGTGGCTGCTGGTCCGCCCGTTGGCCAACAGCATCGAAGCCGGCGAGATGTTCGTGCCGTTTCTGGCCCGCCTGAGCGAGGATCCCCGAGCCCGCAGCGACTACTGGCCGGACCATCTCGAGGACGACTGGACCCAAGAGAGGGTGGAGGAACTCGTCGACGCCGCGCTGCAGGACCTGCCCGAGCGAATCCGGCGCGGCCGGACGTTCCAGCTGTACACGAGCCTGATCAACGTGCTGGCGGCGGCGGCGCGCTCCGGTCACGGGTTGGCCGAGGCCCAGTTGCACAACTATGTCGACGCCTGGGTTGGCATGCTGACGGCTCCGGTGTCCTATGAGACACGCGGGCTGCTGACCGGCGACTGATCGGCTCAGATTCCGCCGCCGATCACTTCGGCGGCCCGCAGCGCCGCGATCCGGTCGTCATCGAGTCCGATCGCGCGCAGGACCACAGCGGTGTGCTGGCCGATCGTGCAGCCCGCGTCGGCCTTCGTCCGTGATCGAGAGAACCGACACAACGGCGCCAGCCGACGATGCTCCTCGAAGATCGGGCTGTGCGCCGAGACCGCGTAACCCGCCTCGAAAAACAGATCTGTCTGCAGCATGAGTTCCGAGTTGCATTCCGCCACTTCGACACAGCCGACGTCCTGCGATGTGAGTTCCAGCTCCCATTCGGCTGCCGACTTCGTGACGAACACCGGTGCCAGTGCCTCGATCAGGGCCTCATCGTGATCGGCTCGCGACGCTTCACCGGCGAACCGTTCGTCGGCGTGCAGGTCCACGTACGGCGCCATCGCTTTGGCGAGCGCGGGCCATTCGCGGGCCAGAGGCGCTGCCAGGAACACCCAACCGTCGGCAGCCCGATACATCCGGTAGAGAGCGTTCAGACCGTGGAACTGGTCGTCGGTCGATTCGATCGCCGGCCGTCCTGCGTAGCCGGTGTTGTGATTGATGGTCGCCTGCAGCGCAGTGCCGAACATCGAGGCGGTCAGATGCGGAAGCGCGATGCCACGACGTTTGGCATACAGGCCGACCAGTAGTGCCGAGGCAACACCGAGGGCGGCGATGCCGTCGGACTGGACCGCCGGCACCGCACTGGCGGCGTGCAGGGTCACGGCGCGACGGTGTACTTCGTCGGAGTCTGCCGGCGCGGTCGCCGCGCCGCGACTGTCGATGACCGAAAGTCCGGATGCCGCGCCGATCGAAGGCGCGTAAGCCGACCGATGGGCGTACGGGCCGTCGACGCCATAGCCCGACATGCTCAGCACCACCAGATCAAGGTTGACCGACTTGAGCTTCGCCTCGTCGATGCCGGCACGTTCGGCAGAGTCGCCACGGAAGCACAACAGCGCCAGGTCGGAGTGCTTGGCCAATTCGTAGACCAGTTCCAGCCCGTCGGGCTTGGTGAAGTCGATCGCGACGCTTTCCTTGCCCTGCAACACTTTCGCGCCGCCCGCCTCAGGAAAGGCGACGAGGTTGCGGATATTGTCACCGCCCAACGGCTCGACCTTGATCACCCGTGCCCCCAGGTCGGTCAGCAGGGTCGCACCGTACGGACCCGCGAACATGCTGCCGAACTCCAGCACCGTCACGCCCGCCAGCGGCAGGTCGGCCGGGCCGTCGACGGTGGGCAGATCCTCCGTCGCAGGCACCTCGAAGCTCACCGTGGTGTTGTGTTCGCCCAGACGAGGTGCCGGGCGGATCGCCATCAACGGTTTGTCGTCGGAATGTATGAGCGTGGTGGGCTGGCGCACCGGTCCGAGTTCCGGATCGATCACGGTGACCGCGCGGCCGTCATGGACGATCTGCGGATGATCGAGCGCTTCGTCAGGGGTGCGGAACAACTCGCCGGACAGGTCCGGGTTGGCGGCCATGGCCTCTTCCCACTCGGCCAGTGTGCGGGCGCCGACCCGTTCCAGCATCATGTCCCACCACTGGGTGCGCAGCTCCGGCGTGGGCAGCATCGGGAAGCCTTGCCACTTCGGATCTGCCAGCTCACCCAACAGGTCGAGCTCCTCCAACCAGGCGTGGATCAGCCGCGGTGATACCTGGGCGAACTGCAGCCAACGGCCGTCCTTCGTGGGCGCAACCAGTAGCGCATAGATGAGGTACGCCTGTGGGCGTCCCAGGTCGTCGTAGGCGGCGTCCATCGGTTCGAACGCGCCGGGGTAGCGTTCGAGCACCATTTCGTAGAACCAGTTGTATGGGTCCATCGACCCCATTCCGGTGACCAGATTCGACTCCACAATCTGCCCCAGACCGCTCGTGTCGCGTTCGATCAGTGCAGCGAGAATGCCCTGTACCGCCGCGTGAGCCGCCCCCCAGGAGGCATAGGGCATCGAGATGTAGGCAGGCCCGGGGCGCGCGGTCAGACCGCGCTTCTCGTGCATGACACCGGTTTTCGCCATGATCAGGGCTTCCCAACCCTTGTAGTCGCGGAACGGGCCGGTCGACCCCCACCCGGTGATGTTGGCGACCACCAGTCGCGGGTAGCGCTCTGACAGCAGTTGAGGACTGAGGCCGAGTCGTTCTGCCGAGACGGGGCGCAGGGTATTGACCATGACATCAGCGCGGCGCAACAGCGCCCGCAACCGGTCCAGATCAGCGTCGTCATGCAGATCCAATGTCACGCTTCGCTTGCCGCGCAGCAGCGCCGGCCAGCCGGGCAGCGCCCGCAGCGGGCTGCCGTCGGAAGACTCGACCATGATGACGTCTGCGCCGCAGTCGGCGAGAAACTGCGTGGCCTGCGCGCCAGGCAAAGTGGTCGACAGGTCGACCACCACCAGGCCCGCCAGGGGGCCGTCGGATACCGGGTGATCTGCTGCCATATTCGCTCCCTACACATGGGGCCAGAAGTCTTCGGCGCAGCGATGTGACGTGCGCCACGTCAGCATGGCAGCGGTCAAGATTAATGTCAATGCATTAGCGTTAGATATATGCCTGTATCGTGCGACCGATGACCGATGACTCCCCGATCCGCGGTGGATTCCCACAGATCCGCACCTGGCAGGAACCGGCCCTACGCAACCCCGGTGGCGGGCCCGAATACGGCGAAATGATCGCTGCCCTCCGGGATTTCCTCGACGACGTCGCCGCTGCGGCACCGGATACGGCAACGACGCTCGAATTGGCCCGGGACTTACAAGCGTGGTCGGATCGGCTCGCGCCCGCCGCGGTCGGGGAACGGCGCCAGATCTTCGCCCGACGACTGGATCTACCGGGGCGCGGTCAGACGATGGCGCCGAGCTTCGTTCCGACCGCGGGTGACCGAGACAGCGTGCACGGCACGGTCCGGTTCGGCCGGTATTTCCTCGGTGGAGGCGGCGCGGTACATGGCGGCGCGATCCCGCTGTTGTTTGACGAGGTGCTGGGGCGCCTGTCGAATTCCGGCGAGCGGTCACCGTCACGGACGGCCTATCTGCACACCGACTTTCGCTCGATCACGCCGGTCGGGGAAGAACTCACTGTCCGCGGCTGGTTCGTCAGTGAGCAGGGCCGCAAACGGCTGTTGCGCGCCGAGCTCAAACACGGCGAGACCCTGTGCGCCGAAGCCGAGGGACTGTTCATCGTGCTGCGGCCAGATCAGCCATGAGCCATCATGGCCCTATCCCAACGGAATCCGACGCTGAATATCTTTGTCGTGCAACGTCATCAGGTCTCGCAACGCGACCCGATCCGGTTTGAGCATCGCCGTCAGCGGCAGCTCGTCGACCACCAGCAGCTCGTCGGGGGCCTTGTAGTCGGCCAACTCGGCCGACACATGAGCGCGCAGCTCAGCCAGCGTCGGTGGATCCGCGGGGTCACGCGGGACGACGAAGGCAACGCCGATCTCACCTATCACCGGTGCGGGGCGCCCAATGACCGCAGCTTGTTTCACCCCGGGATGATCGGCAAGCGCCCGCTCCACCTCACCCGGGTGCACGTTGTAGCCGCCACGGATGTACATGTCGCCTCGGCGTCCCACCAGGGTGAGGTTGCCCGCGGCATCCAGCAGGCCGTTCACATGGTCGGCGTGGAAGTGCGAGATCACCACGATGTCGATCGCGCCGCGGTCGATGCCGGCGGCCGCGAGACTGCTGTTGAGCGTGCCGCGCTCGCCCTTGCTCGGCGCCGCCTGTGCCTCGCCCACGCCGGTGTCGAAAAGCACGCGCTTGCCTCCGGTCGTGACGACGATCGGACAATAGGTGTTCTTCACCTTGTCGGGCGGGAGGCCGGCTGCCGCGAGGGCTGCGTTAATCTCCTCCTTGCTGGCGTTCATGATGTAATTGTCGAGCGGCACCATGCGGAAGCCGTCCGGCACCACTGTCACCTCGATGTCGCCGACATTGTAACGATGCACTTCAGACATCACCCATTCTCCCTAAAACAAAGGCCGCCCAACATGGGCGGCCCCGAAATCAGTTGCAAGCGCCTGTTA